>Ga0105239_10000255_pt1 | contig 79421 bp, 71 predicted proteins | sample KBSC44metaG_FD_92761 | JGI IMG/M metagenome (GOLD analysis project Ga0105239, IMG submission 92761) | Corn rhizosphere microbial communities from Kellogg Biological Station, Michigan, USA - KBS C4-4 metaG | ecosystem: Host-associated > Plants > Roots > Rhizosphere > Soil | place: Michigan, USA...
AAAAAAATCGAATAAAAACGCTACTTTTGCGGGATAAATGGAGCACATTCGTAATTTCTGTATCATAGCACACATCGACCACGGCAAAAGTACCCTTGCCGACAGGTTGCTTGAATATACCAATACCATCACCCAGCGCGAATCGCAGGCACAATTGCTTGACGATATGGATTTAGAACGCGAGCGCGGTATCACCATAAAAAGCCATGCCATACAAATGGATTATGTGCTTGATGGTCAGAAATATACGCTGAACCTGATTGATACACCGGGACACGTGGATTTCTCTTACGAGGTGTCACGTTCTATTGCGGCCTGCGAAGGTGCATTACTCATTGTAGACGCGGCACAGGGTATACAGGCACAAACGATATCGAACTTATATCTCGCATTGGAGAATGATTTAGAGATTATCCCCGTGCTTAACAAAATGGACCTGCCGGGCGCTATGCCCGAGGAGGTAAAAGACCAGATTGTGGAGCTGATAGGCTGCAAACGAGAGGAAATACTGGCTGCATCCGGCAAAACCGGCATGGGTGTGCATGACATCCTGCGTGCTATTGTTGAGCGTGTCCCCGCCCCTGTTGGCGATCCTGCGGCACCGCTGCAGGCATTGATATTCGACTCTGTTTTTAACTCATTCCGCGGTATCGTAGCTTATTTTAAAGTAGTAAACGGCGAGATACGGAAAGGCGATAAAGTAAAATTCTTCGCTACCGAAAAGCAGTACCTGGCCGATGAGGTTGGTACCTTAAAATTGAAACAATTACCTAAAGACGTTATTAAAACCGGCGACGTAGGTTATATTATATCAGGCATTAAAGAGGCCCGCGAGGTAAAAGTTGGTGACACAATAACCCGTGTAGACCGCCCATGCGAGGCTGGTATACAAGGTTTTGAAGAGGTTAAGCCAATGGTATTTGCCGGCATCTATCCGGTTGATACGGAGGATTACGAAGAGCTGCGCGAAGCTATGGCCAAGCTACAGTTAAACGATGCCTCTTTGGTATTTGAGCCGGAATCGTCCGCGGCCTTAGGCTTCGGTTTCCGCTGCGGATTTTTGGGTATGCTCCACATGGAGATCATCCAGGAACGCCTGGAGCGCGAATTTAATATGACGGTAATTACTACCGTTCCCAACGTGTCTTATCTCGCCTACACTACCAAAGGAGATGAGATTGTCGTAAATAATCCATCCGACCTGCCCGACCCAAGCAGGATTGATTACGTTGAAGAACCGTACATAAAGGCGACTATCATTACCAAATCAGAATTCGTTGGGCCGGTGATGTCGCTTTGCATCCAGAAACGTGGCTTCATCAAAAACCAGTCGTATTTAACGTCCGACCGAGTAGAGTTGATATTCGAGATGCCGATGGGCGAGATTGTATTCGATTTTTACGACAAGCTGAAGACCATATCAAAAGGCTATGCATCGTTTGACTACCACCAAATAGGTTACCGTCAAAGCGATTTAGTCCGCCTGGATATCCGCTTAAATGCAGAGCCTGTGGATGCATTATCATCATTAATATTCCGTGGTAACTCGTACGATTTTGGCAAGAAGATTTGCGAAAAGCTGAAAGAGTTACTACCGCGCCAGCAATTCGAGATTATTATACAGGCATCTATCGGTGCAAAAATCATCGCCCGTGAAACTGTGAAAGCTATGCGTAAAGACGTGACCGCCAAATGTTATGGTGGTGATATTTCGCGTAAACGTAAGCTGTTAGAAAAACAAAAAGCAGGTAAAAAACGCATGCGCCAGGTAGGTAACGTGGAGATACCGCAAAGTGCGTTTATGGCGGTACTGAAACTGGATTAGGTTAGATGTGAGATTTGAGATATCAGACGTGAGATAAGCTCTATCGTCTGGATTTCCAATCTTACATTCCTTTTATAGCTAAGACCTGGGATTGTCTCAAATCTCATGTCTCACATCTCATATCTAAAATGAAATTACTCGACGGAAAATACGTATCAGAAAAACTTAAGGGCGAAATAGCTGAATCGGCTGCTAAAATATTGGCTGAAACGGGCCGCAAGCCACATTTGGTAGCGGTGTTGGTTGGTCATGACGGCGGCAGCGAGACTTATGTCGCCAGCAAGATAAAAAACTGCGAACAAGTTGGTTTTAAATCTACTTTGGTTAGATATGAGTCTGATGTTACCGAGGAAGAATTATTGAAAAAGGTAGAAGAGCTAAACGCTGATGCCGATATTGACGGTATCATTGTACAGCTCCCCCTTCCTAAACATATCGACCCTGAAAAAGTAACCGAACGGATAGACCACCGCAAGGATGTGGACGGTTTCCACCCGGTTAATTTGGGCCGCATGCAGCGTAATTTACCATCGTTTATTCCCGCTACTCCGTACGGTATCACCCTGATGTTGAAAGAATACGGTATAGATACAGCAGGAAAGCATTGTGTAGTTGTAGGCCGCAGTAATATCGTAGGCTCGCCGATGAGCATTCTGATGGCGCGTAATACTTATCCGGGCAACTGTACGGTTACTGTATGCCACAGCCGAACGCCTGACATTAAGAAATTTACTTTAGATGCCGACATCCTGGTTGTAGCCATCGGCAAAAAGAATTTCATTACTGCTGATATGGTAAAAGAAGGCGTGGTTGTGATAGACGTGGGTATGAACCGCGAGACCTCTACCCTAACCAAATCCGGCTTTAAGCTTTACGGTGATGTGGATTTTGAAGGTGTATCGCAAAAAGCATCATGGATAACACCGGTACCCGGCGGCGTAGGTTTAATGACTATTATCGGGCTGCTTAAAAACACCCTTGCTTCTGCTAATAAGGAAGTGTATTCATAATCACCGGTTACGTCAAATAAAAAAGCCGATTGAAACAATTTCAATCGGCTTTTTTATTTGGTACCAGGCTTTAGAAATTAGCCTTGATATTTTCAACAACCCTTTCCAGGTCCTCCTTACTTAAATTTGAACCTGATGGAATGCACAAACCGTCGTTGAATAACCGCTCACTCACTCCGTTGGCGTATGAAGGTGCTGATTGGAATATAGGCTGCAAATGCATAGGTTTCCACAATGGCCGCGATTCGATGTTATCCTTCTCCATCGAAAGCCGTATAGTTTCCCGGGTTATACCATTTGTTTTTTCCGGGTCTACCAATATGGTAGTAAGCCAGCGGTTACTGAAATTGCCTGTAGTTTCCGGTAAAAATGTTATACCTGGGATATTTGAAAGTTGTTCGGTATAATATTCGTAAACAGCACGGCGCTGGTTAACCCTGTCGTTCAGCACTTGCATTTGGCCACGGCCTATACCGGCACAAACGTTGCTCATGCGGTAGTTGTAACCAATATGAGAATGCTGGTAATGCGGCGCTGCATCTCTTGCCTGTGTAGCCAGGAAACGCGATTGCTTTATATATTTTTCATCATCCGAAATAAGTGCTCCGCCGCCGCTGGTAGTAATTATCTTATTCCCGTTAAAAGAGAGCACACCCATGACACCGAAAGTGCCCGCAGCTTTTCCGTTTATTGTTGAGCCTAATGCCTCGGCCGCATCTTCAATAACAGGGATGCCATAGGTATTGGCGATTTCCATTATCTGTTCGATTTTAGCGGGCATCCCGTAAAGATGAACAGGAACGATAGCTTTCGGCTTTTTGCCTTTTGCTATGCGATCTTTTATGGCCTCTTCAAGCAGCACTGGATCCATGTTCCAGGTTTGCTCTTCACTGTCGATGAAGATGGGCGTTGCGCCCTGGTAAACTATTGGATTTGCGCTAGCAGAAAAGGTAAAGCTTTGGCAGATAACTTCATCGCCGGCCTCGACGCCCAGCATAATTAAGGCCAGGTGCAAGGCAGCCGTACCTGAACTTAAAGCGGCCGCATAACCGGAGCCGGTAAACTTAACCAGGTCGCCTTCAAAACCATCAACGTGAGGGCCAAGCGGTGCAATCCAATTGGTATCGAACGCTTCTTTTACGAAGTTAAATTCATTGGGCCCCATGTGCGGGCTGGAAAGCCATATTTTCGAATTCATATTTTTATTTAGGTTGATATCCAAGTAATAGTTCACGCGTTGCACAAAGGCAGGCCTGTTAGTTTCAGCATGCTGCTGTTGTATCTTTCGCGAAACGATGCGTGGCACCATCATCAATCGCGTTGCAAAGTTAATTTTTTTAGAAAATTGTCAGAATCAGAATAATCAATAGTTTAAACTAAGAGAATTGACAGTCATATTATTCCGTGACATCATTGTATTTAATAATTTCTCCAGGATTACCTACGACGACAGCATAGTCAGGCACGTCCCTTATAATCACTGCCCCCGCCCCTATTGTGCACCATTTACCTATTTTGCAGCCTTGGATTACACATGCGCCGATGCCAATGTGGGTGCCTTCGCCAACCCTTACGTTGCCTGCAAGGGCAGCATTAGGAGAAATATGAACAAAATTCCCAAGCACGCAATCATGATCAATAACGCAATTTGTATTAAGTATTACATGCTCACCAATACTTGCATTACTGTTTACTGCTGCACCGGCCATTACCACCGTGCCAGCGGCTATGTCGCAACGTGCAGAGGTGGTTGCTGACGGATGAATGGCTTTTCCAAAGTTTCGTGCCATACTTTGGGCGAGCTTTTTACGAATGGTATTGTTGCCTATCGAAATTATTATTTCATCATGAGCATTTGCTTCAGTTTCGTTTAATGATAAATAAACATTATAGCCAATCAAGTCCGTAATTGCCGGATTTGTATCAACGAGGCAATCTACCGGGATATCCTGCAACTCAAGAATTTCTATTATAACCTTTGCATGGTCACTAGCCCCATATAATATCATGCCTTCGAACCTTTAAACTTCTCCATTGTTACATGCCCATCCGCGCTTATTCCTTCTGATTTGAATACTTTCGCTACGGTTTTATATAGGATCTTCATATCGAGCGCAAAATTTATATGATCTACGTACCAAACATCATAGTTAAACTTTTGCTCCCAGCTTATGGCGTTTCGACCGTTCACCTGGGCCCATCCTGTAATTCCGGGTTTAGCTTCATGACGGCGGTTTTGTGCCTTACTATATAGCGGTAAATATTCTATCAACAGCGGCCTCGGCCCCACAAGGCTCATATCACCCTTTATAACATTTAATAATTGGGGAATTTCATCCACAGAAGTTCTGCGGATTAATCTGCCTATCAAAGTAAGACGTTCTGCATCAGGTAAAAGATTTCCAAATGCGTCTTTTTCATCTGTCATCGTTTTAAATTTTACGATTTTAAAAATTTTTCCATTCTTTCCTGGCCGGGGTTGTAAAAAAAAAACAGATCTGCTATTAAAAATAAATAACAGCAACATTGTTATTAGGAAAACGGGCAATAAAATAATAAAAACAATAGATGAAATAACTAAATCAATCAAGGATTTGAAAAACATATTGTACATTTATCGTCTTTTTTGTTGCAATAGTTGTTCGTTCAAGGCTAAATTGGCAAATAATTGCCCATCGGTTACATAATAATTTGTTGAATTATACGCAACATATTTTTCGTAAATTGATTGCAGCGTTCTGTCATATCTACCCAATTTTACCCAGCCGTCAGATTGAAAACCACCTCTGGAAGTTGTTTGAAGTTTTGTCGATCCGTCTAAATTATCTTTGAATGTAAATTTATTATTAATCCATAGATATTTTTTCACGAGATTACAAAGATTATTAATATCAGTAGTAGTCCAGAATACACTTAAATCATGAGCTTCTACAATATATGAGACAACTAGATTCCCATGTGACACATCCTGTACAAAAGTTTGGTCCCCGCTTGTTTTCGAATCCCACGTTGAATTCCATATATACACGCCAGGCATATCAGACCTAGTCTTAAAATTACTTTTTAATAATGCATTATAGGTTGTATATGCATCTATATATTCCGCTTTTTTTCCCGAATCAGTGGTTATTTTAGATAGAATACAAGCCATATACGCCCAATGGGATTCCATGTGTGTACGTCCTTCAAATATGGTTTTCCCACCTAATTTATAACCCCGGCTATACCATTTTTCCCATATATTTTTCTCGGTAAATGCAAGTGTGGTGGTGTAAAAATCTCGATACGATTTTAATTGTATTAAAGATTGCGTGTTTTTAATTATATACAACAAATGCGTAACGTACTGAAAAAAATAGGCTTCAGAGAGCGATGTTTCTTTCATATTGAGGCTTGCATATTGCTTTGAGGAATCCGTAACAACCCAGGTCGCGTAATTGTCACTAAAAGAGGATTTTGAATAGGTAATATTTCTTAGAGGTTTTGCCGAATTTATTACATTATTTACAAAAATAACAGCATCGTCAAGATACTTTAAATTGTGTGTAGCCTCATACATCGCGATAACAGCGTCTAACCCATAGCTTAACGGTTGAAAATCAAGAACATTTGTGCTCTTAGAGTACATCATCCATACGTTTCTGAAAGGTTTTTTTTTATTATAGCCGGTATAATAAGTTGAATCGAAAAGCCCTATCCATTTGTTTTCCTTATTTACCTGGCTATAAGACATTCCGGTACTAATAAGTACTACTATTAAAATGCTGAGAATAATTTTCATAGTTAAACGTGATTTATAAAACTTATATAATCCTTTGCCAAAGCCGAAAACGTCCGGTTTTCAATTATATATTTTAAACCGTTTTGCCCTAAATCATTCAATTCATCCTTATTCATCAACGAAATTTCAAGAATCTTATCTGCCAGCAGGTCCGGGTTATTAGGAGGGATAAAAAAACCACAATTTGCTTCGTTGATCAGGCTTTGATGCCCACCGTAAGCAGTTAGAATTGGCCTTCCGCTAAGCATATAATCTATCCATTTATTAGGCGATACCCCATAACGATATATAGGTTCATCTTTCCAACAATTGATCAACAAATCAAATGATTTTAGAAATGGAACGACATATTTTTTCTCAATCCCCGGGTAAAAGATTATATTAGAAATATTTTTAGACTCATTTACTAGCTTTTCCTTCATTATTCCATTTCCAATAATTACGATATATATGTTATTATTTTCGTATTCATTGAGAATCTTGGCCGCTTCTACTATTTCGTCCACTAAGTTTGCTCGTCCAATCGTACCCGCATAACATACAAAGAACCCGTCTTTTGGTAAACGCTCAATTAAGGATTTTATTTCTGGCAATAGGGCTATATTATCTCCTTCATAATAATCTGGGTCAAAACCCATTGGAATACATTTAAATTTAAACGGCTTATTGCTGATTTTAGCCACATGTTGGTCTAACAAAGGCATAGTTCCTACAATGCCATCCGCATTTTCGTAACCAAATTTTTCGACCCAAGCCAAAAATTTTATCAATAAATTTTTTTTTGAGAATCCCCCGATTTCTATCAATGTTAGTGGCCAAATATCGCGCACCTCAATAACCAGTTTTGCTGAATATTTTCGTTTCATGTAAACCCCGTTTAGAAAAGTCAGTAGGGATAATGACGAAACTATAATTACATCTGGTTTTTTGTCGCTCAATTTTGGTAAGTAAAAGAAAAGGCGCAATTCGAACATCAGCCATGAATATATGCGTTTCATTGTAAACCCAAGCTCTATCAAAGGCCCGGCAATCAAAATATGACATATTCCTTCAATATCTTTTCTTCTTGAGCTACCTTCGAATTTTGGACACTTTTTTATCCCTGCTGAAACTGAAGAAATTAAAGTAACATCGTGCCCCTCTTTTGCTAAATTTTTAGACAAAAAAAACTGACGGGTAGGTTGTCCAATATCTGGAGTTATAGCGTATTTTGAGATGTACCAGATCCTCACGTTTTATTATTTATATCACGTGTATAAAAACTTATTAAATCAACTTGAAAACACATTTTGATTTGACAAAAGTAAATTTATTCCGTTAAGTGTCACTTGTTTAATTTTATCACTATCTCCCCCACCCATACCATACTTCGAGCACCAATCAGTACTTCCCGTATTAACTATAGTCCCGCTTGTAGCGGTTCTTTTTAATACAATAAATGTACCTACAGTTTTTACGAGCCTAAAACCGTAATCATAACCAACAAGCTCAATTTTATGAAAGTTGTGTATATTATCGAGAACAGGATGCTCATACCCTGATATATATTTAACAGGAGCCCCATCATATTCGTCTGTCAGACAATGTAAAATATCACCTGTTTTTAAACCCGTACCTGCTAACAATGGCGAATTTCCATCTACGATTTTAAAGCCATCCCACCCCTGGTCATCCTGCCAACCATAACCACCAAGGTCAAATGTCATTCCAATACTTTTTTCGATCTTATAATTAAGTTCATTCCGAAACCAATTAACCGTTTTCAATTCTGGATTACCGATAGGGTCTGGGATACTTTTATAACATATCATCTTTGTGCCATCGTCAGAATACCTTACTTGCCACCACATCGTGTTCCCAGATAAAATTAGAGCATTACGGCCAGAATCAACAAACTGATCAAAATTCAACCTGCCTTTTCTGGTCCAATACTCACTATGTCCGGGAATAACTAATAAGTTTGCATATGAAAAATTGGAATAGTCGTCCAAATCAGAATCTATAATATAATCTATGCTAAAGTTTAACGAAGCGGCCCATTTCCAAAAACTTTCAGACCAGGTTTGAAGGTGAAAGGGGCGTTGATACGACAAAATTGGGGACATTACAGGAGTAGTATAACTACTTAGACCACCATTAGCATTGTACGCATTGTCGGTATTACTTGGGAAAACTACTACTATTTCACCTGTCTTTTCCGTATTTTTCACAATAAATGGTATTGTCTTTCCCCAAAAATACAAACCACTTTTTAAGTTTTTGCTTATTTTATAGGTAATACTAGATTTGTATTGGTATCCATTTTTATAAGGCTCTGGGCCTGGAGTTTGAGGCGAAAAACCTTCTATAACGGCATCAACCTTATTAAGATTAGCGTCAAATAATGTTAAATTAAAATTTCCGGTTAAAGAGGCGTTGATGTAAACAACCATATTTTCCCCATAGTTGTATGATAGTTTGTCAGTGTATCCATCAATTATAGTTACTTCTGATAGCTGCGGAAGGATGGGGAAATTGGGTGACGGCGACTTGACCGTTAGCGGAGGATTAGGAGTTGGCGTTATAGTTGATTTTTTACAGGACGAAAGAGTGTCTGCCAAATATAGACCAGTAGCGCCTATACCTAGTTTTTTTAGAAATTGTTTTCTTTTCATTTTGCACGTGACGCTAAGTTTTGGTAAGTTTTAATGAGTTCTAGCTGTTCAATCCGCCAATTGAATTTTTTTACAAAAGTGCCAATATTATTCTTTTTTTCTATTCGACTTTCTAATTTTTTTTCTGATGAAATTACATCTATTAATTGATTTATACCGGGGTCAATGACCCATCCAATACCATTTGTCGCAACGAGCTCGCTTATTTCCGGGAAATTGCTGCCAATAACTGGGATGCCGGCATTTACATACTCAAATAATTTGTTAGGTAGTGAATAATAGTAACTCAAACAATAATTTTCAATCAAGCATAAGCCGATATCTGCACTTGACGTAACATTGATAATTTCAGATGGTTTAACCGCCTGGTGAAAAAAAATATTACTATAGCTGTCGCAGATATTTTTTATTTCGCTCTCAAGAGGACCGTATCCCATCAGAACCAATTTAAAGTTGGATTGCACCGATTTAAAAGCCTCTATATAAATATCGATTCCTCTTCCTTTTGACAACAACCCCTGGTAAATAAAAATTATATCATCAGGATTCAAATCGAAGTGTTTCCTCAGGTAATTGCTTTTAGAAGTAGTTTTCTCGAGATCTACATTGTTGAAATTTCTAACAGTATAAATTTGATTCTCATTTAAGGAATATTCTTTTACATACCACTTTCTAATATAATTCCCCACTACAATCACCCTATCACACCGCCTGATTAATTTTTTTTCCAGAGTCTTCGAATATTTTTGAGCCTTACCTTTCAGTCCGAATCTTTCAGTCTCCAGTTCATGAGCATCATAGATCAGTTTACGTTTTTTATCAAATCGCTTTAGCAACACCGCGATAGGCAAAACCATTAAACTGTGCGCGTTGACAATGTCAATTTTCTTTAAAAAATAAAAAAGAGTTATATATATATATAACTCCAGGTATTTACCGGCCAGGAAAAATTTATGGTATTTAATGAGATGGTCGGATAGCGTTTTAAATCGGATAATTTGGATATTATCCTGTACATATTCTTTCTTTTTTAATCCTTTAGCCCATCCTGAGGCTATAATTATTTTATCAACGAGACCCGACTCCAGCAACACTTCAGCTTCCCTTAAAATACGTGATTCGAATTTAAATGGCGAGGGATAAATATGTAGGTTAGTAATCATTTTATTTGCTATACAAGCCTTTTAATCTCAAATAGTTAACAAATTGTTTTAATTTGCCTATTGTATCTTCACTATTAGGGTAATCTGAATAACTTTTAATCGGATCACGCATAAGTTTTTCAAATTCCTCTTCGGTCAGATCAAATTTTTTTATTACAAACATTTTATCCTGTGTTTCAAGGGCAGCAGGATAACCTGGCAATTTCATTTCTTCAAGTGCCTCTGAACGGCTTTTTTGTCCAGAAAGAATCATGTCTGATAAATGTCCCCGCCTTTTTTCTATACCAAATTTATTTGGCAAAATATAACCTTGAAAAAAACGTGTGTAGACAGACTCGTAATGCTTGCCGCCGTAATAAACCCATCCCAAATCGTTTTGTATCATTCCCATAACTTTTTCCTTATCATAATTCAGATAGTTAAGTATGGATACCGATCTTATCTTATTAATGAACGTCCACTTAAAAAGATCGAGGAAAGTAAAATGGGGATAATTCTTTAGTTTTAATTTGCCAAATAAACGATGAATAGAGCGGATATAACGCCAATCGGAATGACCATATGCCCAAGCTTTAACAGACATAGATTCTGTTGCAAAGTTCATTCCGGTTATTATATATTTGATGTCATGCTTGTTCGCCTCCCTAAAAAGTAATGCATTTATAGCATGATCTGTTGGGATTTCACCATCGGGAGTCGACGCCTTAAGGAAGGATATTTGTAAATCCTTAAAAATAGGCCAATCTATAACGTATGTATACAAATCAATACCTAATTTATCAAGTGTTTTTTCAATGTTTGAGACTGCAAGTTCTGAATTCCAGCCATTATCAAAATGAATAGCAAGCGGCCTTAACCCTAATTTTTTTGTGAGATAAGCCACATATGTACTGTCTACTCCACCACTAACACCTATTATACAATCATACTCTTTCTTCTTACCGTCTGCTTTTATTTTGTCAATAAGTTTGTTTAATTTTTCTTTTCCCTCCTCTCCCTGAAATACTCTTTTAGGTAATTCTATATCATAACGAATACAATGTGAGCATATACCTTGTTCATTAAATTGTATATTTGGGTCACTTGTATCCATTATACAGCGTGTACAAATTTGATACGTTCTTATAGCTGATGCCACCATACTATTTTCAAATTATTTATGTGTACTGAATAAATTTTTCAAGTCAGATTGCTTGGGATAATTAATAAGTACTGCACGATGTTTTCCTTTAAATACAAAGAAACTTCCGGCAGTAACTGCAGATGCGTGACCAAAAGTAATAGCTTCATACAAATCTTCGATAGTTCCCGCTCCGCCGGATGCAACTATTGGTACATTTACTGCCGAAGCAACCTGCTTTATCAAATCAATATCAAATCCCTTCATCGTTCCTTCCCGATCAATTGATTGAACTATTAACTCCCCCGCCCCCGCATTCACCACCTGTTGAGCAAATTTCTCAGGATTTTGCTTCAAATTTATTGTGCCATTTAACTTATAAGTAGTATACCCTCCTAATAGGCGTTTCCGCACATCCATACACACAACTACGCTTTGACTACCGTATATATTCGCCAAATCAGTTATTAGCGCAAAATTGTCAGATGATGAATTAAGAATAATTTTTTCTACGCCTAAGTCAAATATTTTTTTAGCATGCTCTACATTTGCAATGCCGCCTCCGTAGCCAATAGGCATAAAGCTTTCACTTACGATGTCTTTTATCCAGTTAAACTTAGGCTCCCTTTTTTCACTCGAGGCAGTAATGTCCAGTAAAACCAATTCATCAACTTCCTTTTCATTGAATATGCGAACCGCGTTGATCGGGTCACCAACATATACCGGATTTCTAAAATTCTCCGTTTTTACTAGTCCTTCCCCTTTTAGCAATAAGGTTGGTATTACACGAACTAAATTCATAATTTCAAAAAATTTTGAAACAATTTCAAGCCAAACTTATGACTTTTTTCTGGATGGAATTGAACAGCATAAATATTGTCTCTATTCAAGCCTGACGCAAAAACGTTACCATAATTTGTTTTAAATAAAATGTCGCTTTCATTTCGAGCTTGCATGTAATACGAATGCACGAAATAATATCTCGATTCTTCATATAAATCCGAGCTTAAAGGAGTATCTTTTACTACTTCGACATAATTCCATCCCATGTGAGGTATGCGTATCGGTACATTTGAATCAATGGTAGAAAAATATTTAACCTCAGCATCGAACCACCCCAATCCCTTAACGACACCTTCGTCTGATCGTTGAGTCATTAGCTGGGCACCTAGGCAGATACCTAAGATTGGGCATTTCTCTATCAACACTTTTTTATTAAGTACATCAATCAACCCCGATTCAATAAGCTTATTCATTCCGTAGTCAAAATGTCCTACTCCGGGCAAAATAAGCTTTTTTGCTTTCAATATCGTATCCGGATCAGAAGTTATCTGACTATTCATTCCTATTTTCCGGATCATATTAACAATTGAGCCAATATTACCGGCACCGTAATCTATTATGGAGATCATAACCTGAACTTTCTTTTATATTTGAGAGCTAATTCTATCCACTTTTTATTTGACGGGTAATCTTCATGCAATTTTGGCGGACTATTCATAATTCTTTCGTAATCCTGCTGAGTGATTCCCCATTTCTTCGTTACATATTCAATATGTTCTTTTAGGCTCTGTTCACTATACAGCGGTTGTGTCAGTTCTTTTAGCGCTTCGTCACGGGTAGTTTGGCCCGAACAAATTAATGTTGAAAGATGTGCTCTTCTTTTATCGAAGCCAAATTTTTGAGGAAGGACGTGCGCTTGAAAAAACTGCGTAAAAATCGATTCGAAATGCTTTCCCCCATAATATTGCCAACCCACTTTTTCGGCCAATTCTTTAATGGCATCTGATTTGTTATAATCGATATAATTTAAAATATTGACTTTTTTAACTTTCCTTATAAAGTTGTAGTAAAAATAGCCGAATAAAGTTAAATGGGGGAACGTTTTTATGGGAACGCTGCCGAATCTTTTGTGAATTGCTTTAATATGCGAGAAATCACTCGCATCGTAACCCCATGAATTAGGTAAAATACCTTCAGTAACTATATTACTACCAGAAATAAGATGCTTGATATCATATTTCTGCGCGATGCGATACAGTGTTGCGATTATAGCATGATCTGTTACTACTTCAATGTTTGGCACTGATGATTTAAAAAAAGATAATTGGATGTCTTTAAACTCTTGCCAATCAACTACCAGTGTATGTAAATCGAAATGATATTTATTTACAAGCTTTTCAATATTGCTAACAGCGAGTTCCGAATTCCAGCCATTGTCAAAATGCACTATCAATGCTCTTAAACCCATTTCGCCGGCCATGTAGGCTATGTAAGAACTATCTACACCGCCGCTAAGACCAATCAGGCAATCGTACTGCTTGCCTTTCCCTGCCTCTTTAATTCCCGAGATAATTGATTTAAAAGCCTGCTCTCTCGCGTCCCCTTGCAGTAATATCCTGGAAGCTTTTTCTTGATATTCGTAATAATAATTGCAAATACCCTGTTCGTCAAATCGTATGTCGGGATCGGACGTATCCATTACCGTTTTAGTACATATTTGATATTCTATATTCATTGTTTATAGATTTCTAAATATTTCTGCTCCTCATTTTGCCAACCGATCGCTTTTCTGATTTGATAACTCTTCTCATTGGGCAATAATTTTGATCTATTTAAATCGCTATTTGATATCCAATCATAGAGACAACGCTCATTTGAGCAAATAACGTTTCCTAAAGATTGAATTTGAACTATCTCCTTTAGATAAACAAAATTATCAGAAACGCATATGTGAAGTCCTGCAATCGCATATTCATAAAATTTGTTGGGGAGGGCATATTTATAACTCAAAGAAAGCTCTCCTGGGATTATAAAAAGCCCTACGTCGGCTGAAGATGTATATCTAATTATTTCATCAACTGGAACAGCTTTTTTAAAATGTATATTTGAAAACATGGCTGCGTACTCTTGTACTAGTTTTTCTTCATCGCCATATCCCATCACTACCAGTTGATGACTTTGATTTAATTTTGAGAATGTATCTAGGTAATTTTTAATTCCCCTATACTTATCAATAAGCCCCTGATATATATAAATAATACTTGTTTCCGGAATACTGAATTCCTGCCGCAAAATATTAGATTTATTGTATCCTACATTGATTCCAGGATTTACTGGAACGTTTCTAACTGTATAAATGTGACTCTTTTTTAGTCTGTATTTCAACGTGTAGAAATCAGTTATAGGTTCGCAAACTGTTATTACCTTGTCTGTATATTTAATAAAAAAAAATTCAATAAAAACCGCAATTCTCTTTTCTATTTTGCTGATTCCGGTTTTTTCTGTTTCCAATTCATGTGGTTCATATAACAATTTAGCACTGATAATAAATTTACAGAAAGCACATAGAGGCAGAAGTTGTAAGTTATGACAACTGATATAACTTGGCTTAATTTTATAAATTTCAGAGATACATTTAATGTAAAATTGAAAAATCGAATAAATCCTCGCAAAAAACCTAACAGCGAACAAGGAAGTGTTAAGTTGCTTAATTAACATTTTTATACGTTTAATATGACAGTTTTGAAAAAATGTCTCATCGTCTTTCAAACCCTTATCCCAAATACCGATAACGATAACTTTATCTACCAATTTCAATTGTAAAATACTAGAGCAGGTTTTTGATAACCGACTCTCATTTAAGATGGGAGAAAAGAATACATGTACTGAAGTTTTCATCTCAACTTTTCGTTTGGGAAAAGATACATAACTAATAAAGCGAATATGGCTCCATGTCCAATCAATGAAACGATTAAACTGCTGTTACTAAAAAAATATGATATACTAAAAATTAATACAAATGCTATTAAATAATTATTTACTGAAAATCGGTCAAATAGGAATAAAAAAAAAGATGCAATATAAGAATAGATTATCATACCAAAATACCCAAAATTTGCGAATGCGTCTGCGAGGAAATTTGTATTCGCCGACATGGCAGAATCACCAGATATGTAGTTGCCAATAACATAGGGTATACCGTTTTTATAATTTGACTCCCTGTTAATAAACAAAGTGTTGAAAAGAACTGAATTATCTAGATAAACTTTAGAGTGTGTAGAAAAATATTCGGCATATTTAGTACTTAGATATCCTGGTACTAGCATTGCTCTTCGGACAAATAAATTCGAAAAAATGTACTTATATAATTCGCTATCTCTGAAGAATATGAAATCTATCAAAAAACATGTTATCATTAATATTGACCCCAATCTTAAAAATGATAAAGGGATATTTACTTTTTTATTCTTTTCAAAATATCTTTTTACCAGAATTGTCAAACTAATTATAAGCACTGGCAAAAATAGCGCTGTTTTAAAAGCTGCTACTGAATAAATAAAAAATTCCCCAACTATGCCAACAATTAAAACAAGCTTTCTTCGATGAACGATACCTATACATATCAATAAGGGATTAAAAATATATTCTAACCATTCAATATATGTTGATAAGCTGTCGTCTCCGACCTGAGTTTTAAATTTCGCCCTAATATCGTACACCTCCCTGAAATTCAAATTTAGACTAGTGCTAATGCCAAATTTCTTTACTATAAGAAAGTTAAAAAAAGTGTACAATAAAACAAATCCACCCCAAAAAATACTTTTCGGCATTCCCTTCGTCCGTTTACTATAATTAATCCGAACATGATTAAAAGAAAATAAAATGATAAAAGAAATACAAAAAAAAATCAGGAACAATAAAAATTGAAAATCATCAAGTTTCATAGAAAAAAAAGCGGAAACATTTGTTGGTACATACACCAACATATAAAATATCCATTGAAACAAATGCGATGGCCTTTTAACCTCAAAAGGAAGAAATCTTAATGGCACAATAATAAATATTAGCACGATTAAAAAGTAAAATCCATTCCGAGTTACACTAGTGAACGCGAATTCATCTTTAAGAAAAGAATAAATCGCTGCCATTGTCAGGCAGTAAATCAGTGACCAAAAAATGATAGCTGAATTATTTTCTTTTATCATAATTTAAAGCAAAGTACCAGCACAATAACATTAAATAAATATATGATATGGTGTATACAACACAAAGCAATTTCAAACATTGAAAAATGTCAAGATGGAAAAAATAACAGCTTGCAAACGCACCTGCAATTAAAATCACCCTTATAAAATCCCATTGCAACTGAATAGCTTGTTTTTCAAGTATATTAATAATTTGAGATAGTGGGGAAGATACAAACTGGAACGCATATCCTATCATTAGCAATTGAACGTATTTTCCTGCCTCTTGCCAACGCAATCCAAATACGATTTTAAATATATTTGGAGCCCATATTTCTGTTATAATTGTTAGCGGGATGGCTATCAATATCAACTTATACAATATTTTCTTGTATAATATTGATATACCTTTTACATTATTCCTATAAAGATCAGCGGCTTCGGATAAAAAAACCTGGCCGATAGCCGTCCCAATTATTTTAAGGGGCATCGAAACTATTGTTACTGTAAAGGCATAGTAGCCAGCAATATCTTTTCCGTATAGCCAAATGATAAAAGGTGTAGGGATATATAACCCAATTGAATTAAAAAGTCCGGAAATTGTCAAATATAAAGGGAAGCGTTTATATTTAACCAATAAATGCTTAGAATCAGTTCTTAATGTTTTACTTTTAAAATTTGCTTTAATTAACGGCAATTTTTCGCGGGCGAGGGTTAATATCCCAGCTGAATAATTTCCTATCAGACCAGAGTTTAGCCCAATTGAACCAAATTTTAAAAACCCCAAAACTATTTGGAAAATATTTTTGGTGATAGACTGAAATACCAGTGATTTGTTAATCAACTTGAAATTTTTTTGCCTTATATGATAATAAGAAAAAATATTGTAGGTTCCAGCGCCCAATATGCCTATTGGTATTATCCAAATATCTGACAACAAATTGATTTTAAAATTAGTAAATTTTAAACAAAAGATCACCAGAACAGTCGCAAATGAAAAACATGTATTTATTATTAAAGAAAGTGTCAATAGGTTTATGAGTGAGTTATCTTCGACAATAGGTATAACCAACTCGAGTTTGAACACGGAAACCACCATTAAAATACTCAATACAGAATTGTACGTTCCATAAATACCAAAATCAGCGGGGCTATATATTCTTGTTAATATGGGAGTTAGTAATATATTAATTAGTTGAACTACGGTTGTCCCGGTTGTCAAGATTAAAATATTCCTTACAAAATTATTTTTAATGGTGAAATTTAGTCCGAACTTCATTTGCTATAAATTCTTTCGATAATATCTACAACTTTTAACCCCTCCAGGGCGTTCGTAGTAATAGATGATCTACCTTTCAAAACATCAACAACATTTTCAATGATGTAATTATGGTTTTGAGCAGAACCTTTATATGCGCCGTAGTCATTGCCTGGATTAGTAGGAGCTAATTGGGGCAGAGTATAATCCTTTATATGGCAATACTCCACTTTATCCATATATTGGCCGCCAATCTTTACGCTGCCATTTTCCGCAATTATAGTCATACTACTTTCCAGATTCTGATTCCATATGGATGTCGAATAATTTATACCCCCCATCCCTCCATTAACAAAATCAAAGTTCACAAAGCCGCTGTCTTCAAACTCAGTTAGCTCCTTATGATTAAAATCGTTTAATTTTGCTGTTATATTTTCTATATCGCCAAACAACCAGTACAGAATATCGATAAAATGTGAGAACTGGGTAAATAGAGTTCCTCCGTCCAAATCTTTTTTTCCGTGCCAGCTTCCTTTTTTATAGTAGCGCTCGTCTCTATTCCAGTAACAATTTAATTGTACCATGTAAATATCCCCTAGTATGCCTGACTCGATGAGCTGCTTAACCCACACAGACGGCGGCGAGTAACGATTTTGCATTACGGCAAATACATGTTTATGAACATGTAATGCTTTAAATATTATCTTTTCGGCATCATTTTTATTCAAAGCCATGGGCTTTTCCACCACAATATGTTTTTTTGCCTCCAAGCAACTCAAAGCATGCTGAGCATGATAGCCATTGGGAGATGCGATATTGATTACATCAACTTGAATATTTTCTTTAAAAAAATCTTCGATATTTTTAAAAAGCGGTACTTGATATTTATCTATCCCCAATTGTGATGGTTCTAAGACATCAATCAAAGCCACTAATTCAGACTCTTCATTGCGAGATATCATTTCCGCATGGCGCTTACCGATATGGCCACAACCTATTACCGCGAATTTTACTTTTTCGTTTGCTAACATTATTTTATTCTGCTTACAGTGTTATTAATCAATTTATATTCCTGTTTACTTTCCTCGCATATCGCTGTACCGCTTTCATTAAAACTCAACCTTATACCGTATTCGCTTACCCATCCTAATTGCCTGGCGGGATTGCCAACCACCAGTGCATAGTTCGGAACTGTTTTTGTAACCACCGCTCCTGCGCCGATAAAAGCATATTCACCAATATCATGACCGCAAACAATAGTTGCATTTGCACCGATAGAGGCGCCCCTGCCTACATTGGTTTTGAGATAGCTGCTACGCCGGTTAACCGCACTTCGTGGGTTAATTACGTTAGTAAATACGCATGACGGACCTAAAAAAACATCGTCATCACAGGTTACTCCGGTGTATATGGAGACATTATTTTGTACCTTAACATTATTTCCTAACTTCACCCCTGGCGACACCACTACATTTTGCCCTATATTACAGCCTTCCCCCAACTCGCACCCACTCATAATATGCGAAAAATGCCAAATTTTTGTAGCCTTTCCGATTTTACAACCGTCATCGACTATTGCTGTTTCGTGTGAATAATATATTTTATCCATTAAAAAATGATTTAATGTGTTTAACAATATACTCCAAAGTCGCATTGTCAAGTTCGGTGTGCATTGGCAGCGAAAGTACTTGTTGACAGAGCATTTTAGTTACGTCTTGATTTCCAGAGCATCTGCCAATCCCTTGAAAGGCCTGTTGTTCAAACAAAGGTACCGGGTAATAAACCATCGTTGGGATATTTGACTTCTTTAAATATTGTTGAAGTTCATCCCGCCTGCCGTTGGTTACCCGCAAAGTATATTGATGAAAAACGTGGGTGCTGTTTTTTGCTCTGACTGGAGTAACTAAACCTTCAATTTCTTTCAATTGAGCATCATAAAAAGATGCTGCTTTATTCCGGGCTTCACTATATCTGTCAAGATGAGTGAGTTTAACATTTAATACTGCTGCCTGCAATGTATCCAAACGGCTATTAACACCTAATACTTCATGAAAGTACTTTTGTCGTTGACCATGATTCGCAATCATTTTCAATGTTGCCCCCAATTCTTGATCGTCCGTGTATAGCGCTCCCCCATCACCGTAACAGCCCAAATTTTTAGACGGGAAAAACGACGTACACCCAATATCGCCCATTGTACCTGCGCTTTTCTTTGTTCCGTTTGAGAACGTATACAAGGAGCCAATGGCTTGCGCAGTATCTTCTATGATTTTTATATCCGTCCCCACAACTAAATCCATAATAGGCTCCATATCAACACATTGCCCAAAAATATGAACGGGGACTATAGCTTTGGTTTTATCAGTAATAGCAGCGGCAACTTTGTCAGGAGTTATATTAAAAGTATTAGGATCAACGTCTACCATCACAGGCACCAATCCTAACAAGCCTATTACTTCTGCCGTTGCCACATAAGTAAAGCTTGGCACAATCACTTCGTCGCCAGCTTTAAGATCAAGTGCCATAAGCGCAATTTGTAACGCGTCAGTCCCATTGGCGCAAGTAACCACCCTTTTTGACCCTAAATACCCTTGAAGTCTTTCCTCAAGTATTTTTACATCAGGTCCCTGTATAAAGGCCGTATTTTCGATTACTTTGAATATCGCAGCATTGATATCGTCTTTAATTTTTTCGTACTGACCCTTAAGATCAACCATTTGTATAGTATCCATTCAATTAATTATTTTATCGCAAATATATTTACCTATCGCAAGCGAGGCGGTTGCCGCAGGCGAAGGTGCGTTACGGACGTGAACAATATTATTATGTTGTAAAATATTAAAGTCATCTATAAGTCGGCCATCGCGGTGGCAAGCCTGTGCTCTTACGCCTGATCCGCCGCTTTCTAAGTCTGACTCGCATAACTCGGGTATTAATCTTTGCAGAGCTTTAGTGAAAGCAGTTTTTGATAGCGAACGATATATTTCACCGATACCCGTTTTACCGTACTTAGCTACTACTTTCCAAAAACCGGGCCATGACATGGTATCCCACGTATCCGATAGGTTAAAATCTGTAAACCGATAACCTTCCCGTTTAAAAGTCAAAACCGCATTAGGCCCAGCTTCTATGCCCCCGTGTATCATTCTTGTAAAATGCACGCCCAAAAATGGGAAATTAGGATCAGGCACCGGATATATAAGATTGCGTACCAAATATTCTTTTTCTTTTTTCAATTTGTAATATTCACCACGAAAAGGAATTATTCGCAAATCGTTATTTATTTCTGTATAATTAGCCAACCGATCTGAAAAAAGCCCCCCGCAAGTTATCAATTTTCTAGTGTGATATTCGTCCGAATTGGTTTTAACTATTGTTCTATCTTTTGCTGTAACGATTGAATTAACCTGGCTATTAAATATTATTTCTCCACCTTTTTGAAGGAATAAATTAAGTAACGTCTCCGCCAGTTTCGGGTAGTCGATAATTCCTGTCTGCGGCACGTACAGCGCTTCGATCCCTGAACAATAGGGTTCATATTCTTTAATCTGCGAACCTGATAGTTTGGCTATTCCTTTTAAGCCGTTTTCGACACCACGTTTATAGATATCATGAAGACGGGGAATCTCGCCTTTATCGAGCGCCACTATAATTTTTCCGCAAATATTATATGGTATGTTATTTAGTTCCGCGAATTCAATTAAGGATTTATATCCAGCAATACAATTTGTTGCTTTTAAACTGCCCGGTTTGTAATATATCCCGCTATGAATAACACCGCTGTTATGACTTGATTGATGTTTTGCGACAGTATCTTCTTTTTCAACAAGAAGGATTTTGCTATCCGGGCATGCAAGTTGCAGATGATAAGCAGTCGAAAGCCCCACAAGACCGGCACCGACGATAAGAAAATCATATATTTTGTTATCCATCGCGGTCAATTATAATCTTGAGTCCACAATCTCACGTGGTAAAAATGACTTGGTGTCAAATACAACTGCATTATGGTTTATTAGATTTTTCAGGTCAAGTTTTTTATATTCGTCATGGGCTACCGCTAAAATTATTGCATCATAAAGGCCTGCTATTTCTTTCGTTAATGTTATACCATACTCATGTTCCACTTCACTGGCGTGAGCCCACGGGTCAAAAATGCTTACATCAATACCAAATTGCTTCAGTTCTGCATAAATATCTATTACCTTGGTATTCCGTATGTCCGGACAATTTTCTTTAAATGTAATACCAAGTATAAGCGCCCTGCAGCCGGCCACTTTGTGTCCCTTTTGAATTAAAAGTTTGACAACTTTATTAGCCACAAACATCCCCATATTGTCATTGACTCGCCGACCTGATAGAATCACTTGCGGATGATAACCAAGTGACTCGGCTTTGTGAGCTAGGTAATAAGGATCTACGCCGATGCAATGCCCTCCCACCAAACCAGGCTTATATTTCAAGAAATTCCACTTGGTACCTGCTGCTTCTAAAACATCGTTAGTGTCTATTCCTATTCTGTCAAAAATCAGTGATAGCTCATTTACAAACGATATGTTTACGTCTCTTTGGGCATTTTCTATAGCTTTTGACGCTTCTGCTACTTTTAGACTAGGAGCTTTATGGGTACCCGCGGAAATAATTGAGGAATACAGCTGGTCCACAAAATCAGCAACCTCGGGTGTGGATCCAGAAGTGACTTTTTTAATTGTTGTTAAAGTGTTTATCTTATCACCTGGATTTATTCTTTCGGGTGAATATCCAACGAAAAAATCTGAATTAAATTTTAGTCCAGATACATTCTCCAGCACCGGAACGCAATCTTCTTCCGTACATCCGGGATAGACCGTCGATTCATATATCACTATATCATTGGGTTTAAGCACTTCGCCTAACATAGCTGAAGCCTTTAACAACGGCGTGAGGTCAGGTGCTTTAAACTGGTTAATAGGCGTAGGTACTGTTACTATAAAAATAGTATAATCTTTTAAATCGCTCTTAACCGATGAAAAATGCAATCCAATCTTTTCATTTTTTCTCTTTTCGAGGACCAGATTTAAATCGTTTAAATCAGCTTCTCTCGTAATGTCTTCCCCTCGCTTCAATTCTTCAACTCTTCGAACACTGATATCGAAACCAAGCACGTCATATTTTTTTGCAAACTCAACAGCGAGAGGCAAACCGACGTAACCTAAACCGATAATAGCTATTTTTGCTTGTTTGTTATTATTGTCAAAAGAAATTAACATAAAAATAATTATTTAATTTAAATATCATATTAATAAGCCGACCGTTTCACTATCCATTTTTCCTTTTAAACCACTTACGCTTTTGTAATTTTTCATCCTGGTAATAGCCACCGCCATAACCATAGCCACCGCCATAACCATAACCATAACCATAACCATAACCATAACCATAGCCATAACCATTTTTCATATCTATAGAATTCATGACGATATTCAGATTCTTAAATTTTTTATTACGATAGAGGTTATCTATGGCGTTTACTTGACTCTTAGCCGTATAGTTATATCTAACAATAAAAATAGTCGCATCCGCATGATTTCCTAGTATCTGAGCATCAGTAACAAGTCCCACCGGTGGCGCGTCTAAAATTATATAGTCAAAATCTTTCTTTAACCGTTCAACTAACTTTTCAATTAAACCGTTTACCAATAATTCCGCTGGATTAGGTGGAATTGGCCCGCTTGTAATAATATAATAATCCTGCTGGATAGAAATGGGTTTTAATATATCTGTATAATCCACTTTACCGATCAGGTAATTAGATAAGCCCAATGTGTTATCTATATTTAAACCGGAATGAAGTTTCGGCTTACGTAAATCAAGTTCAAGAATAACAACTTTTTTCCCTGACATCGCTAAACTGGCACCTAAATTCAGCGACACAAATGATTTTCCTTCACCGCTAATGCCTGAAGTAAAAAGTATGACCTTTTGATCATCCCTGGGAATAACAAATTGCAGGTTGGTCCGAAAAGCTCTGATCTGTTCGGATATCATTGATCTTGGTTTGGTTACTACAAGCAGTGCACCTTGATCAGTTGAATGAGATATTTCAGCTATAATAGGTACCTTAGTATGGCGTTCTATATCCAATTTGCGTGTAATTTTAAAATTTAAAATGCCGCGTAAATAAATAACGCCAACCGGTAACATTACCCCGATTAGCAAAAACATCAAATAAATTAATTTCTTAACCGGCTTAACCGGGCTTTTACTGCTTATTGCCGGATCGATCGTTCTACTATCGGCCACTCCAGAAGCCAGCTGCATAGCAGTTTCTTCTCTTTTTTGCAGAAGATAAGTAAACAAATTATTTTTAATCTCTTGTTGCCTCATAACATCCAGCAGCCCACGTTCTTTTGACGGCACTTGTGTTATTACCGATTCAAACTGATTATTTTTAGCTTGCAACTGCTGTTTTGTTATTTCCAATCCCTTTTTAAGGTTATCGACAGATTCAGCTATAGCGCTTTTTAAAGAGTTTATTTGATCTGTATAAGTAGTAACTAATGGATTAGTTTCTGGAACGGTTTGTAATAAGCTTCGCTTTTTTAATTGGGTTTCGCCGAGCTGCGCAACCAATCCTAACAATGTTGGGTCGTCAATCCCCAGCATCGACGGCAATGCCGAAGACTGATTATCATTTTTACTTAAAAGAGCCTGTAGATTTTTTAGTACACTGAGCTGAATTGACACCTTACTCAATTGGACGTCATTTTCTTGCACATTCTGCAAAAACACTTGTGATTGAGCGCTTATATCAGTAATCCGATTGCTGGATTTGTATTGCTGCACGTTTTTTTCAACTGAACTTAACTCAGCTGAGATCCTTTCTAACCGATCTGTGATAAAAGATAACGTTTTAGAAGTTTCTTGATTTTTATCTTCAAGGGCTGCCTTGTTATATTCTTCAACCAACTGATTAAGAAAATCTTTCCCTCGTTGTGGAATAGCATCCTCTAAGGTAATTATAAGTGAAGTAGCTTGCTTACTAACAGGATCTATTTTTAAATTACCGCTGTAATTTTGAACTACATCAGCAATGTCATTAAATTTTACATCCAAGAGTTGATTAAAAATACCCCTCCCTGTTGCTTTAAAAAGTACCATACCGGCTTCAGTCCGGATTGGGACATTTAACGGGAATTCTTTACCATTAATCTTAATATGTTTTGCATCGGTTAGCTGAACAGTCAACAACGTTCTATAAGCTTTACTATAAGGATGCAATAGTTCCGCCTCAATTGGTATGTTCCCGTAAACTTCCTGCTTTCTTATTCTACCCTCAAAAATATATGAAGTCTGAAGTTTCAAATCTGCCGCTACCTTCTCAATTATCGTTTTCGACTTAAGTATCTGTATCTCGTTATCGATAATCTTATCTGACGAAAACAAGTCGAGATCTTTAACCAAATCGTTTCCCCCTCCATTCAGTTTGCCATTGTTATCTTTAATCAGCAAATCAGTTTCTATTTTATACAATGGTGTAGATAAATTGGCATAGAAATATCCAAGCGCCAAAAAAACAACAATAGAAGCTAAAAACCATCTCCACTGCCGCAAATAAGGAAATAAGGTTTCGCGCAAATTAGGTTCATTTTCCGGCTCGGCAAAGCCGGTTATATCCTCGTTTATCATTCTAAAATTAGTTAACTTTTACTTACGACTATAAACAAGTATTACGGAAATAAGCGATAGCGCGCTTAGTATAACTGGTAATAATTGATAAATTTTATCAGTCTGTGCAATCCTGCCTTTGCCCGGTTCCACATAAACGATATCATTTGTGTGCAGATAATAAAATGGAGAATTATATACATCGCGGGTGGTTAGGTCAATCCTTCCAAAGGTCTTTTTACCGTTTTCATCTCGAATTACTAAGACATTTTCTCTTTTACCGAAAATAGTCATATCTCCAGCCATACTTAACGCTTCCGGCAATGTGATTTTTTCATTAGGAATTACATATACTGATGGTCGGGCTACTTCACCCATCACGGAAATTTTATAATTGAGAAAACGCACGCTGACAGTCGGTTCCTTTAAATAATCTTTTTTGATTAGACGTTTTTTTATCAGATCACGCAGTTCAGAAGTATTAAGCCCTGCGGCTTCAAATGATCCTAAAATTGGCAATTCAATGGTTCCGGCCGAATCAACTAAAGATCCAGGAGCCCCGGATTGCACAGAACCCTGTGAAGTTCCCGAGGGAGTACCATAAAAAACACCAGTGGATGAATTGTCTGGAGCGCTGGACATTGTCGAGTATGGATTGAAGAAACTACTTGCCATTGGATTTAATGATCCTATAGTAATCAACAAGATGTCGCCCGGCTGTATTTTAGGAATATACGCCTTCGCAACTGCAATGGTATCCGATTGATTCGGACCTTTTCGAAAATAAGCTATTTGCTTTTTATTGACACAGGAAGTAATCGTGGTAAAAGTCAGGAATAAAAATAAAATTAAATCCAGGTTTTTTTTCATACTTGATGTTTACGTAGGTAATTTGTTACATTTAAATAACAATTCGGGGTTAAAAGTATAACTTTTTAAGTAAACACAAAAATTTAATTCCGCCGGACGGCTTTTGGGCACCCAAAAACTGGCTATATTCATACTAATAATTAATAATTTAAGCAACTTTTGGCTCAAAACATTATTAATATTATATTTTTATTAAGTTTCATTAAATAAATAAGTCACCCGCCTCGCGCAAGTGACTTATCTAATAACTATTAACTGACCTTATTATCTGCGTTTGGAAACGAGTAATCCGGTAACGATAAAAGTAGGGCTATTTTTTTCGCGGTTTTTCACCCCAATAGGGGGATTTTGTATTTATTTCGCGTTCTGAGGGTGTTTTTCTATTTCAAAATACTCCGGAACCTATTTATTTCCGAAAAGCTTAAGGCACCACTTTAAAAGTTCCGCCTCATTTAATATAGACCATGAGTGCGGATGATAGGAACCATCCGGCGCTTTGCCCTTATTTACGGTAGCAATTAGTTCGGCGTCTTTATTTCCGTTTATCTTTAGCTGATTGATCAGTGACGCCTGATCCATTGCATTCAGGTCGTAATAGTCCTTTCGCCTGTTGGCTATCCACCAGTTTATATTCGGTTCGACATAAATTCTTAACGGTACATTATTTAGCAAGTATGCGTTGCCGCCATTTTTTGCCGAATAGCAAAAAGGCGAGGCCTTTCGGTAGGCCTCGATATCCTTATAAGGCGTACCGCCCATCTTATCATTCAAAAAGCTCATCACAAACTTGCCCTCGGCAACTGCATCTGCGCTAAAGTTTCGTTCAACGCCATTTTCCGATTCATGCCAAAGCCGCTCATAATCCAGCGGCGGGTCCACACCAAACAGGCCGGCGGGTTTTATCCCGGCTTTTGATTTACCCAATTCGCAATACTGAACATAGCGCATCGCTCCAGTCCCTTCGACAGACATACCACCAATTACTATTTTGTTTGCCGGTATATCATGTTCGGCAACTACCTCGGCAATAAGGCTATCAATAATATTCAGCGGTTTCTCACCGGTGAGCATATCCAATGGGTTTGATACAGGGTAAACTGTAAGGGTCATGATACCCATGTTATAGGCCATCAGCTTAGCGGTATTTGTAAGCTGCCCGTTTTCAATAACCAGCAAACCATGTATCTTTCCTTTCGGCGATGTCTTAATGTAGCAATCAAAGGTGCTGTCTTTTGGATTTTTGTAAACGGTTACAGATTTGGGTGGTACAATTTTTACTACCTTCTGCGTTTTTTGTTTACAGCTAACTGCCCCAATAACTACGAGTAAAAAACCTGTTATAATTTTATTCATTTCCAATCGGTGGTTAAGGAGTGTTATGCCTACTGCCTACTGCCTACTGCCTACTGCCTACTGCCTACTGCCTACTGCCTACTGCCTACTGCCTACTGCCTAATGCCTACTCTTTACCCCGCCCTCTTCTTCTCTTCCTCTGCCCCTCCTGCCCTGCGTTTGGCCGGGGCTACTTTAGTGTTGCCGAACCTGTAAGTAAATGCCAGCGTCGCAATTCTTGAGTCGATGTGGCGTAAAAACTTTTCGCTGTAATTATCAATCACGGTAGTGCCAACAAGGTTGTTAGTACGCAGAAAGTCGGTTACGTTTAGTTTTAGTGTTCCCTTCCCCTTCAGAATTGTTTGTTGTACACCGGCAGAAAGGTCGAGCACGTGGCCCACGAATAAATAGCCATACACGTTGTTCGACGTGTACACTGCGTTAAATTCAGCACTTGTTTTTTTGGCGATTTTAAAGCTGTTGGTCGAGTTTATATCAAAGGCTACCTTGCCTGCATTCAGCTGCGTATTGGCCAGGTTGCCCGCATATTTATTATAGTAAGTATTTATGCTGTTGTTACTGTTCCACCATTTGCCCACCTCGATGGGTATAGAGAGGCTGGCCGAATAATAATAGTAAGTAGCAAGGTTCTTATCCGTTTGCACCGTAACCCTTGCGTCGGCGTCGTTAGGTATCAGCACGCTGGTAATGTTATCAACGGTATTGCTGTAACTTAGCGTAAGCGAATATTTCTGTAAAAGTGTATAGGTAAAATCGGCCTGGTATGTTAACTGTGGTTTTAAATATGGGTTGCCCTCAACATAAGTGCTTGGGTCCAGGAAGAATTTGAAGGGGTTTAACTGCCGGTAAGTCGGCCTGTCTATACGGCGGCCAACCGATAGCGAAATATCATTCTTATCATCCAGCTTTTCGCTCAAAAATATACTCGGAAATACCTGTATATAGGAATTCCGGAACTTATTATTGGTTGTGAGCTGGTTACCGTTCGATATGGTTTGCTCGGCACGCAAGCCCAATTGATATTTAAACTTTTTATAGTTTTTGTTGAAGTTTACATAAAGCGCGTTGATATTCTCTTTATAAAGGAAATGGTTGCTTTTGGTGGTATCAAACTGCGGCACGTTATCGATAATATTATAAAACAGCAGGTTATTGTCTGCAGTAACATAGCTGGATTTAAAGCCTGCCTCAAATTTGGCATCGCCTTTTAAAGGCAGCAAGTAATCGGTTTTTATGGAGTAGATGCTCAAATTACCCACCTGGTTATCGCGCAAAAGATCGTCCGGCTGTAATTGCGAGCCATCGTTGTGAAAATAGCTTGTCACGTAGTTTTGCAGGCTGTTGCTGGTGTAGTAAGCATAATCCAAATCGGTGGTAATTTCCTGGCCGGTGGTATCGATGGTATGCTTAAAGTTAATATTCGCAGCGTAGTTCCCTGGTTTGTTTTTAGATGTGTTCGATGTGCGGAAATAGGAGGTTTGCTGCCGCAGACTATCCAATACCTGCGATGCATTCTGACCACCGGGATGATAGTTTGCAACCAAGCCCGTCAGCGTAAAACCGATAGTTGTGTTTTTCGATGGGGTATAGTCCATACCGGCTTTAACAGTATGGCTACTGACAGGAAAGGTTAAATAATTATCCTGCTTATAGGCGCCGTCAAGCGTTACGCCATCCGGCTTATAAAAGTTACGGGTAAGCTCCAGGTGGTTAAAGTTTTCGCGGTAGGCGTAGTTGTAGCTGCCAAATATATTGATGTTTCTATTACGATAATTTAAATTGATGCCTTCGCTAAGCTTATCATAAACGCCCTGCCCGTAGCTTAATGACACCACTCCATTAAGTCCGTAACGCTGGTCTTTTTTTAGCTTGATATTAATAATACCCGCGCTGCCCGATGCGTCAAACTTGGCCGAAGGATTGGTTATCAGCTCAATTTTATCGATGGAGTTGGCTGGTGTGGCGCGTAGTAGATTGGCAAGGTCGGTTGCGGCGAGGTAGGTCGGCTTGCCGTCAATCATCACCGTAACGCCTTGCTTGCCTTTCATGCTGATGGCATCACTTTGGTTTATCAGCACTCCCGGTGCACGGGCCAAAACATCAAGTGCGGTGCTGCCTGCACTTACTATGCTGTTATTTACATTTACAACTACCCGGTCAATCTGCCGTTCTATAAATGGCTTTTTTTCGTTTACCGTAACCTCGTTTAATTCGCTTACTTTTTTTGTTGCGATGATATCGGGCACCGTCACCTGTTTATTGCCCTGATCGACAGTAAATGAGGGCGACCATGTTTTATTGTAGCCAACGGCGCTTATGCTTAACAGGTAGGCTCCGTCTTTTATATTATCGAATGCTACGGAGCCGTCTTTTTCAGACAGATTGATTTTTACCAGCGATGAGTCCTTTGCATTGAGCAGGGAGACGGTGGCGCCATCGATACCTTTATTTGATTCGTCTTTGATTTTTGCTGTAATGTGCGCCTGGTCGTTTGATTGCGCCATAGAAAGCTTGCAGATAACAACGGCAAAGAAAAGAAGCAGAAAAAATTTCATTTTGGGTCAACTATATACCCGTCAAAACTAAGTGAATAAGCAGGGGCTGTAAATCACCCCAAGAGGGTGATTTAGCGTACTTTACTACAAATCACCCCTTTAGGGTGATTTACAACTACTATACAATCAGGTACTTTTGAATCACAGCTACGGCTTTAACCACCCGGTTACCCAAGCTGGATAAGTAACGACCTTAATATCGATTTATATGAATCAAACACACTTTTGCAAACTATTTGCCTTAATTATATGCGCGCTGTTTACGGCTGCATCTTACGCTCAGCCGCGGCTGCCAGACGGTTATTTTTGGAAGAAATTGCCCAACGGACTGGAAATAGTGGTGATTGAAAATAGTAAGGTGCCGCTGGCCACTATCGAAATCGCGGTAAAAAACGGCGCCTATACCGAAGGGCCTGAATACAGCGGCCTGTCGCACTTATTCGAGCACATGTTCTTCAAAGCCAACCGTGACTATCCTGATCAGGAAAAGTTTTTAAAACGGGGACAGGAACTCGGCGCTATCTGGAATGGCTCTACCAACGTGGAGCGCGTGAATTATTATTTCACATTTATGAAAGACAGCCTTAACGCAGGGCTTAAATTTATGAACAGCGCTATACGCTTCCCGATATACCGTATCGAAGACATGCAGAAAGAGCGCCCGGTTGTTGATGGCGAATTTCAGCGGGCGGAAAGCAGTCCCGGTTTCCAGCTCTGGCACCAGGTACAGGAAAATCTTTGGGGCGACCTGGTGACCCGCAAAGTTGCTATAGGGCTGCATGAGGTTATCAATACAGCTACGCCTGAGAAGATGATGACCATCAAAGACAAGTATTATTTCCCCAACAATAGCCTGTTAATTATCTGCGGCGATGTTAAACACGATGAAGCATTCGCGATGACCGAAAATATTTTTGGGGACTGGGCCAGCAGCGGCTTCGACCCGATGGTAAAATACCCGATACCTGCCTTTAAGCCACTGGAAAAGACTATCTATTTCGTAAAGGAATCAACCATTGCGCAAACACCTACCATGCAATTCTCCTGGCATGGGCCATCGTTTGGCACAGACTCCGCATCGGCCGTAGCGGCCGATATATTTTCGACCATCGTTGCGCTTAACTCGTCAAAACTACAGCAGGCAATAGTTGATAAAGGGCTGGCCAGCTATGTTTCATTAGGGTATACCACTGACAAATATGTGGGCCCGGTTGACATTTTCATGGCGCCTAATCCCGATAAAATCAAAGAATGCTACGCCGAGCTAATGAACCAAATCAATCACTTTGCCGACCCTGATTATTTTACCGACGAACAATTGGCCGATGCCAAAGCGATAAGGCTGCGTAATAACATCTATCAAAATGAAAAGCCGTCCAGTCTGCCCGACCAGTTGAGCTATCAGTGGTGCAGCACATCGCTTAACTTTTTAACTGATTTAACCGATAACTACCAAAAAGTTACCCGGGCCGATATACAGAAGTATGTGGATACCTATATCAAAAACAGGCCCTATGTAGCTGGCATGATTATCAAGCCGGAACTGAACAAGCAAATTAACGCAGCTGCCTTTTTTAACAATAATCAACAATAATATACTGGAAGATGAAATTTAGACCGATTATATATACTACTATAGCGCTGCTAAGCGTACTGAACAGCGCGAGGGCCCAGAACGGGGCATACGAAATGACCGTTGACGGCGTAAAGGTTATCGTACAGCCCAGCAAGAATGAGATAGTGGAGATACAAACTATTATAAAAGGTGGCGTGCAGAACTACCCTGCCAATAAAGCCGGTATCGAATCGTTGGCGATGGATGCGCTGACCGAATGCGGAACTGCAAATCATACTAAAAACGATTTTAAAAACACGCTGGATAAGGTCAATGCCGGCGTTTTCGGCTACAGTGCCAAAGATATGTCGACTTTCAGGATGAGCTGTGTAAAAAGTGATTTCGACGTTGTATGGCCCTTGTATACCGAAGCGCTGACTGCACCTGCTTTTGATACAAAGGAATTTGCCCGCATCAAACAGGATGCAATTACCAACGTAAAACAACAGGAAGGAAATCCCGATGCATCTATAGATAAATATGCAAACAGCGTTGCGTTCGCCGGGCGCGATTATGCAAAAAATCCCGCAGGAACCCCTGAAACATTGCAAAGCCTCACACCGGAAGAAACGAAAGCCTATTACAAAGGCCTGCTCACCAAATCCCGCATGCTGATCGTGATTGTAGCAGATATCGACAGGGATGTGATAGAGAAAAAGGTATCAGCTATGCTTGGCAGCATTAAACAGGGAGCCCCTTTCGAGTTGAAAAAGTCATTCTTCAGGATTTACAAAAATACCTTCTCGGCACAGGCCAAAGATTTAGCTACTAATTACGTGGAAGGCGTTACCAGCGGTCCGCAGCCCGGCACGCCTGATTTTGATGCGTTTAATGTAGCCATGCGCATATTCGCCGACAGGCATTTCCTGGATGTACGTTCGAAAAACGGGTTATCCTATGCGCCGCATGCAGGTTTCGCTGTGGGCGCTACCTCGGTTGCCAAATTCACCGTGTCTACCACCGATCCCGATAAATACATTCACGTGTTTGATTTGCTAGTGGATAAGGTAAGAACCGAAGGTTTTCATAATGATGAAGTAGCCGATATGAAAGTCAGCTATCTTACCAACTTTTATTACAAGCAGGAAACAAATTCGGCGCAGGCATCATCGCTGGCATCAAACGAGGTGTTGTTTAATAACTGGAGACGCTCATTGACCTTAGTGGACGATGTGAAAAAACTGACCGCCAGCGAAGTAAGCGACGCTTTCAGAAAATATATCGGTAATACCGTATGGGTTTACCAGGGCGACCCAAAAAAGGTAAATCCCCTGAATTTTACCAATGGGACTATACATAAGGCAGATAACCCGATAACGCAGTAGCGAAGGAGAGCCAAGAATCAAGAGTCAAGAATCAAGACAGAAAATAACGTGGTGCATCTTGACTCTTGATTCTTTTTTCTTGATTGTTGTTTTAGGGTGTTCAACAGGGTAAGCCCCGGTTGCCAGGCCATCTCCCAGGCATCTCACATGGCGATTAGCCCGCATGTTGTAAAAGGCATGCGGGTGTTGGACGTAAACGATTTTTTATGTAGAGACACAATACTTTGGTCTTTGGAAGGATGCCTGTGGAAACTGTTCAATTGAGACACAAGTATTGTGTCTCTACAGTAAAACAAATTCCTCTATATCAATTTATTATCCTTCGCCATCTTAATCGCATCTGCTTTTGAATTTACGTTAAGTTTTGTGTAGATGTTTTTAATATGGGTGCGCACCGTTTCCAAATCGATAAATAATTCTTTGGCAATCTGGCTGCGGTTTTTGCCATCGCCTACTAATTCCAATATCTGGGTTTCGCGCTTGGATAAGGGTGATTCCTGGTTACGGCGGAAGGAACGGATAACCATACGGGCTACATTAACGCTCATCGGGCCGCCGCCTTCTACAGCTTCTTTTACCGATGCCAATATTTTATTGGGTGGGGTGTTTTTTGTAAGATAACCCGACGCCCCGTTAGCGAGGGCCTCGAATATAAATTTTTCGGATTCAAATACGGTTAATATTAATATATAGGTATCCGGCAGTATCTTTTTTAATTTTGGGATAGCTTCAATGCCGTTGGTGCCGGGCAGCTCTACGTCCAGTAAAATCACGTTCGGCCTATCGTTCTGGATATTTTTTACGGCAATGTCAAAAGATTCGTATTGGTTAATTACCTGATATCCCTTTTCCTGGCTAAGCAGCATGGAATAGCCTTCACGTATAATTTCGTCGTCTTCAATAATCACGATCCTAATAACATCCTGATTCATATCGCTAAATTTTATGGTAACCTGTCTGTCTGCTAAACCCCGTTTAATTTAAATACCAGCGTAATGGCTGTGCCCGCACCTTCTGCCGACTTAATTTCAACCGTGCCTCCTATGCGTTTTGCGCGCGTAATAATATTATTCACGCCCTGCCCTTTTCGCGATGTGGCCGGGTCAAACCCTTTGCCATCATCGGTAAGCACAATCATAAGTTCGTTCTTTTTGGGCAGGGTTATGTCCAAAGTAACCTGGCTGGCATCGGCGTGCTTAAGTGCATTGTTCAGCAACTCTTTAAATATCAATATAACGTTTCTGTTAAATTTTATAGGCAGCTTTACCTGGCTAAGCGATTGCTCCAGTCCTATCATTTCAAACTTAACCGGGGTATCTATATATAAATCTATCCCAAACTCCCTGATGTAGTTTATTACTTCGTACAGGTTGTCACTTTGCGAATCCATCGCCCAAAGTATGTCTTTGGTGCCGGTGTATAGCGCCAACGCATTCTGTTTTATCTGCTCAAGCAGCTTTTTCTGGTCGCCTTTTTCAGGGTCGAGTTTGGTAAATAGCATGTCGGACAATACCGATATCCGCGTTAACTTATTGCCCAAATCATCGTGGAAATCTTCTGCCGCTTCCTGCCTTACCTTTATGTTTTCCTCGCGGCGGATATTTTCAATAACCGCAAGTCGTTTGTTTTTTATGCTGTGCCGATAGGTTTGTATTACTATACCCAATATGATTAGAAACGCAAAACCCACGATACGGAAAAGCCAGGTTTGATAAAACGGCGCGGCGATAATAAACGAAAAAGCAGCCGTGCTTGCAGATTCCAAGCCCGCAGCAGTATAAGCCTTTACACGAAAAGTGTAGTTGCCCGCCGGCAGCGCCGGATAATCGAGTGTATTGTTTTTAGCGGGGGCGGAAAAAGCAGTATCCAGTCCTTCCAGCTTATATTTATAATATACATTTTTCGGGTCTTTAAGGTAGATGCCCGTAAACGATATGTTTAAATGGTTGCTGCTATGCGAAAGCGATACGCCACTTTTTAATACGGTGCTTACTGATGCGCCATCGTCTACCGTTACCAGGTTAACCGACTTAATAATAATATTGGGCCTTACGGTTGATGGCGGGGATAAAGAAGTATTATATACAATCATGCCCTTATCAGTAGCCATGTATATTTTATGGTTATAATAAAGCGTGCCGTTTTGCGCCGATTCAAAAACCGGCTCCTGCGAGTTCCTGCTGCGACTTAACCCAAAAGAGTCCTTTTGATTATCATATAATAGCTTATTCACTCCTCGTCCGTTTCCTACCCAAACAGTTCCATGCTCGTCTACGGCCAGGCTGTAAACGGCATTGGAATTAAGCCCGCTACCGGTGTTGAAGTTTTTTACTTTTCCGCTAAGCTTATCCCAAATGTAAACGCCGTTATCATCAGTCCCTAAAATCAAATAGCGGCCATATTTAACCAGGCAAATTACAGCCAGGTTCTTTACCGCGTCAAGCCGGAAGTTATTTACAATCTTCTTATTAACGGCGAGGGATAAACCATCATGCGTTCCAATAAAAACTGAATCCCTTCCGACCGGCAATACAGAAAATGCAAAAGCCGTTGCGCCACTCGCACGGATAAGCTTATCATCACTGCCTGCATAAAAGCAGCCGAATGGCGTTGCAATCCATGTAGTGCCGTCAGCATCCTGACTGATACAATTTATGGATAATCTTTCGCTGCCGGTAAATATCTTAAAGCCGCCTTTATTGTAGCGCCACACCCCGTCAAGCTCGGTGCCGATTAATAAATCGCCATTTTTATCCGTGTAAAGGCACTGAATACGGTTTAACAGCGGTTTATCCTGCGGGATAGAAATTGCCGAAAAGTTAGTACCGTTAAACTTTATCAAACCGCCGCCATCAAGACCAAGAATAATATTATCCGACTTATCCTTTGCGATGCCGAAAATGATATAATCGTCTGTCAGGCCCTGCGGCTTGCTATAAGTGACAAAGCTATCACCCTCAAATTTATAAACGCCGTTGCCCTGGGTGGCAAACCACAGGTTTTTGTCTGCATCGCAATAAATATCCGGCACCGCTTTATCAGTAAAGCCATTATTCGCACCGAAATGGATTAGCTTGTCATCCTTTATACAATAAGCGCCGGTGTTTGTTCCCAGCCATAATACTCCGGCTGCATCGCGTGTCATTGTCAAAAGCCGGGTATGGATATTTTTGGTGAGGTCGCTTTTGTATTCATTCAGCATGGCGCCATTAGCATAATAAATTTTATCGTCCGACATCAGGCATAACTTGCCTGTATCCTCAAAAATCATCTTCCTGATGATTACGGAAACATCGGTTAATGGAATTACCGCTACCCATTTATTGTCATGGAGTGCATACAGTCCCTTTTTATAAATCCAAGCATAAAGCTTTCCCTTTTTATCCGTGGCGATACAGGAGATTTGTTCTTTGGCTGTATCCTGTACAGTTTCTCGCACAACTTCCTGACCACCGATTTTGTACAGCTGGTTACCCATTAAAAACCAGGTAATACCGGCATAATCCTGTTTAATATCCGTTACCGATGCCCTCAGCTTTTTTGCAGGAAGCTTGTATAAAAACACCTGTTTGTTGGCGATTGTGGCGATACCGTTTTCGGTGCCTAACCATTTTACATTGTTTTTGTCGATGAATATGGTGTAAATAAAATCATTAGGCAGGCCGTTGGCCCTGGTGTATGCTGTGTACTCAGTGCCATCGTAATGGCTGGCGCCGCCGTAAGTACCAATCCACAGGCTATGGTCTTTGTCCTGTGCAATGGTATTTACCTGCGACTGTATCAATCCGTCACCAATACCGTATTGCGAAAAAGTATATTTCTGACCAAAGGAGGCGTTTAAGCCCGTCAGCATAAAAACAGCAAAATAAACCAGGTACTTTACTATCAATAATCGTCCCGCAACAGATTTTTCTTTCAAAATTTCGATGATTAGCCTCTTTTATACAATAATACGGGCATATATAACCGAAGTTAAGGTACGGATATTAAAAAAATAAAAAATCACCCCGGCAGGGTGATTTAGATGTATCATTAGGAAAATGACTTTAACGACAATTATTGAAACAATGTTTTCGGGTGAAAATGCTTCCAGGAGTGCATATATTCCTGGTAGGCTTGTATCTTATCCAATTGGGTACCTTTATTCGGACCGGCAACACACAGGCCGCCCCAGTTCCATGTCGATACGGTTTCTTTATCGGTAAGCATGCCGGCGGTATCCAGGTTAAAATGTAGCTCCTTTCCTTTTACCATCCTGTTATATGCGTGAAAAGTAAGGCTATCATTTTCCATACCAACCATCAATGGCGTATTAGCCAGGTTATCATTGATGACCTTTGTTTTCGCCAGCATGCGCCAGTTATATGCTTTAGCCTGTCCGCCTGTAATTACACCCAGTACCCAACTCTTTCTAACAAGTGTGTCTTTATTTTTTATGGTGCTATCTTTGTCGATAGATTGAATGCGATCGTAGTTTTTCAAATCGGCGTAGTCGGAGGTGAAGTGTTTATCAGGCTGTAATATTAATGAGCCGGGGTACTTAGCCAGCCATGATGCCAGGGTAGATTGCTCATAGTACAATTCCTTCAAATGATTGCCCTTTAGCGGGCCTACGGCGGCAACGCCTGTCGCCTGGTACCACCAGGTTTTGGTGTCAACATCTTCAATAACTGCGTTATAATGTCTTGCGCCAACCAAACGGAATTCCTGCTTTTTGCCGTTAACCATGGGACTATAGACACGACCGGTACGGCACATGGTACAATAGGTAACTAACACAGGCTCACCGCCAACATTGTCCTGCACTTTATGATGATAGCCCAGGTATACCAATGGGTAAGCCTTTGCAACCCCATTATTTACCACACCTAATATCACCATGCTTTCAGGAACATGGTTATCCATTGAATTGGCGAATTTTACAGTCTTGGGTTCTTCGAACATTGCTTCGGCTTTATACATTACATCGCTCACGTAAAAGCTACCCAGGAACAAAAGCATTACCGCAATTTTCAGCACTTTAGATTTTGTAGAATCGTCCCGGAAATACTTAATGATGTAATACATTATCATTACCGACCCAATGAGCCGCAATGGCGTAACAATCTTCTCGAGGTAGTACGATATGGTTATGGCATTTAAGTCCTGGCTACCGGGAAAAGGCATCAGCAAGTAAGCATGTACCAGGCCGGGAATGAGTAACAGGCAAAAGCCGGTCCAGAAAATCCAGGGTTTGCCTTGAGTATTTTTCATGCGCATCAACAGTTTATAATTGGTGGCCTCAATATAGAAAAATATTTATTAACTATTACTTATTCGAATTTATCGTATTGTTTATCACATTCAGCAGCGACTTATCGCCATCGGCATCTCCCAATAATTGCCATATCATTACGCCACCGGCTTTTTGCAGCGCAAGCGTGGTTTTATTTTTTATGGTAGCAGTGCCATTATAATATATTATGCCTCCTCCGGGTACCGTAAAAGTATCTGCGTTTTCAGACCCGGGATATTGAGTTACCAGACCCTTAAAGCCTATTTCGGCCGGTGCGCCCTGCCCGAAGCCGTAACCGTAAAAAGGCAGGCCAAGGCTAAGTTTCTGAGGTGCTATACCGCGGGTGTTTATCCAGTAATCCAAATCAGACACCGCCATATCGTAAGGAGCATGCGGACCTGCATCCTGGGGCCGCCATGGGCCTGTTTTATCGTATGACATGATATTAATGAAATCATAAACTGCCAGCGCCTTATCTGTATACCGCGATTTATAAGCTGTAGCCACTGCCGAGGTAAGCAATTTGCCTTTGGGCTTCAAGGCTGCAGAAAGCCCGGTTACAAACGCTTCGTAATTGGTGTCGATGCGTTCGCCTTCCAAATCAACATCTATCCCGTCGAGGTTATAGTCGACAGATAGCTTAGCAAGGCTGTTGATTAATCGGCTTCGCAAACTATCTGCCAAAAGTTTGGAATAATATACCGGGGCCGAACCCCCGCCTATCGATATTAAAACTTTCGTACTTTTTGCATGGGCAGCGGTAACAATCTGGGCTAAAGATGGTGAAATGGTAAAATTCGCGGCAGAATCAGGGTTGACAAAAGCTATGTTAAGATAATTTATCCTGCCGAAATCGTAATTAAGTCCACCTGTGTTACGCATACCAAAGGCTGGTAAATACCCTATAACGCGGAAACTCTTTCCGGCCTTTGCATCTTGTGACGTTTGCGCTGAGGCGCTGCCTGTCGCCAAAATCAACATAATTAACAGTGCGCTTACAAAGGTCTTACTGGCGTTTTTCATGATAAAAACAGTGATGATTTAAGGGCGTAATATACAAGCTATCTTTTAATGTTAATAATACCTAACATTTCACAACCCTTTTATATCGTTTTCCGTTTAAGCATGTAATTTACCTGGAGAAAGTTTTTTATAAACAGATTTTAATGTTAAAACAGTCTGCACATCTGTATGGCGGCTTTTTACCTGGATCATAATATTAACAATCTATACTTGATGATAACCCAAACACTTAAAAACACAAAAGGAAGCCTTAGCGTGCTTACACAGCATAATAAGGAACTGCAAAATTCCCTTGAAGAGCTTGAACGCGTTAATAAAAATTACCTGCGTATTATGCGTGTAATGGCGCACGATTTACGCAACCCGCTTTCGGGCATGACCGGCCTTGCGAGCATGCTGATGGTTGAGGATGAATTTTCGGAAGATAGTAAGCACATGTTAAAGCTTATTGAAACAACCGGTTTGCATTCTATGGAGATGATAAACGAGTTGCTTAAATCTGGACTGGAGAGTGACGATGAACCACTGGTTACACAAAAGCTTGATTTACGCGCCATGTTGTACGATTCGATAGAATTGCTTCAGTTCCGCGCTAAGGAGAAACACCAGGAAATAGTTTTCGAAAGTGATAATGTGCCGGTATTGGCCGAAATAAACCATGAGAAAATCTGGCGTGTAATCAATAACTTAATAGTTAATGCCATTAAGTTTAGCTATACAGGCAGCAAAATAAAGGTTGGCATAAAAGCCGATGGCAAAAATATCCTGATTTGGGTAGCCGACAATGGCGTTGGTATCCCTACAGAAAACAAAGAACTTGTTTTTGAAATGTTTACCCCCGCAAAAAGGAACGGCACACAAGGCGAACAGCCTTTCGGCCTGGGGCTTTCAATTTCAAAAAAGATAATCGAACTGCATAGTGGCAAAATATGGTTTGAAGACAACGCCGGTAACGGTACGGTATTTTTTATACAGCTCCCTACGGAGCACCAGGCAAAATAATCTCTCACCAAGTTTGTTTGGAGGGCCTTCTACTGAAAAGTTGGGAGGCTTTTTTATTTCAATAACAATTCATACCTGTGTTCTTTAAGCGGTTTGCCAAAAGCGGTCGATTCCACTTCATCTGTTAAAATAAAGCCCAGTTTCTTATAAATGGCGGCGGCGGCATCCTGTTCGTCGGTTGTCCATAAATAGCAGGATCTATAGCCTTTGGCTTTCAAAAAGTCCATAAACAAACCAACCAGTTTTTTACCAAGGCCTATGCCCCGGTAGTCGGGGTCAAATAAAAAATAACGTAGTTGAGCCGCGTTGTTCTCCCGATGCATTAAAAGCAAAAAGCCAACGATCCGACTGCCATGCTCCGCTACCCATACCCTATCTAATTCGATGTCGTAGTCCTTATAGAACTCGTAAAGGCCTTTTGCTACGTAGGCCTCAAAACTAATCCCGAAGCCGTTTTCCCGGCTATATATGTCGCCATGCATCCAGGTTATATAGCCAATGTCGCCGGGCCGCAATTCTGTACGGATAGTTATATCATCAATATTAACATTCATTTTTTGTTGATGGTTAAATTTTCAAAAATATTACGGATGGCATCCATGTGCCCGATAAGCTCGGCAGCTTTGGCATCGCCAAGCGAGGATAATAAGTCTGATGCCTGTTGTTGCGAAGCATCGTTCAGTCCTGCAAAAAGTTTGTTTCCCTCAGTTGATAGAGAAAGAAAAAAGGCCCGTTTATCGGCGGAAGATTGTCTTTTTGCAATCAGTTTCTTCTTTTCAAATGCTTGCAGCATACGGCTTAGGTAGCCTTTGTCAAGACCGAGCATTTCAACAAGTTCCGTGGCTGTCATTCCTTCCGGGTGATGCGCCAATTCATACAGGATACGAACCTCGGTGAGTGAGAATTCGCTGTTGAGGTATTGTTTGTCCAGCAGGCCTATTACCGAAGTGTAAAACCGGTTAAATAAGCGCAGTTTAGCTATATGCTCATTGTTCATGACACAAATATAGTTATATAGTTGACAAAAGCAACCAATAATTTATAGATTTACCAAAGGAAGCATTAGAGAATACAGGAGAAGCGAAGGAGAATATTGCCCAGAAATTCTTACTAAACTCTGCGCTTTCTGTGCCTCATCTGTGCTCTCCGTGGTTAGATTCACACGCTATTCAAAATCCACCGTATACCGCAAAGAGCCCCTGAAATACGGATATTTACTATTGATGTTGGGGTGCTGGTTATAATGCGAATTGAGTTCCAGGTAGCCTGGTTCGGCGGCAAGCTCCAGGCTTTTATTGATGTGATACCCTATTTCGGAAGATACGGTATGCACGAAATAATGCGATGCGTTGCCGTTTAATGTAACTAACCAGGCGCCGCGGTAATTAAGATTATAAAAGAATTTATTCGCAAAATTAATACCGCCCGACAAGTTATAGACAGCCCCCGAACCGTAATCATAATCCCGGCCACGGGTGAGGTAACGGTCGGGAACGGCCCCTAATATCAATGCGCCGCCGCCTATTTGGGTGTTAATGGTGATTTTTTTTGAAATATCGAATTCCGACAGCACGTTTATCCGCAGGCTTTGCCCCCCATAAAAGAAAGCGACGTTGCGGACATAATCATAGTTGGCCGAGAGCACTGCCAAATGCTCCGCCTTTTCGTTTGAGGAGATTTCCCAGCCGGCAAGCGAGCCGTAAACGCTTACGATATTAATTTTGGTACTGTCATCCTTACCAAATTCAGCGTTAACGGAGATGTTGCTAAACGGCACCCGGTAATTTTCATAAGGTGTACCATACAGCAATTTAATGTGGCCAAACCAGCCGGATTGCGCGTTATGCAGGCCATTGTTAAACGTACGTATACCCAATCCGAATTCAGCATAAATTTTCGAGGAATCGCGCTCGGTAGAATTTCCGCTATATTTCCCCCATTTGCCGGTTGTAATGCGGTGCAGGCCGTTCATAGGGTTAACCAGGAAAGCAAACACTTCGTCAACCTGTCGTTTAAAGCCGCGCGTACGGTTGTTTACTATTTTGTTTGATAAGCGATAAGTCATCTCCCCTAATATGATACCGCCGTAGCTGGTATTGATAAAATCGTTAGGGGCCGGGGCCTGGTTTTCGGCAAAGGTTTCCCACAGGTAGCTACCGGCAAAAGCAGCCGGAGCCGCCTGCCAGAAGGAATAGCCATTTACCCTGAACGCGCTGTAAAAGTTACTGCCATGGTACGGATGTCCGAACTGGTTGGTTTGAAACTCATCGTTATCAAACTCCCAACTACCCGGATTAAGGTTATGGCCAACGGATTTCCACGAAATGCGGGCATAGTCCTTTTGGCTCACATAGCGGTCGACGGTCCAGGGAGTAAGCTCTGCGATACCAAAAAATAATGCCGCGCGACCGAAATGACGGGTACGCTCCTTTGGTGTGAAAAAACTTTTTGCTCTAGCAAGGCTATCGGCTTCAAGCCGTTGCTTTCGGTCCACTTCTATCTGGCCAAGCGATATAGCCGGTAGTATGCACAGCGTAGCAAGCAAAAGGAATAAATATTTTTTAAGGGGCTGATGAGTAAGGGTTGAGCGCATTTGAGAGAGTTAAATAAACGGTAACTGTTAACAAATCATTAACTCTTTAGGTGCTATATAGTTTTAGTAAAACGTTCCGGTGGCGTAATTGCTGACGATAATTTGATAGGTGAATGTTTTTTAACAAAGCGCTCACAGATAACCGGGATAGAAATTTTCCTCGACGCCCGTTGAGCATCCTTCGTGATTACAAGGCCTGCACTATTTAAAGAAATAACTTACATGAAGTACCCCTGCGAACTTTGTTCCGGGAGTAAAAGCAATGCCGTCTACCGGCTCGGCTTCATGTTGCAGACGGGTTACAGTATCAAACTGGGTTTCTTTCCACCGTACGTTAAACAGGTTATTGATGGTTAAGCCAATTTCGTATTTAGGTTGCGTATAATTAAGCACTAAATCGTTTACAAAATATCCCTGCGCTGTTAGGCTGTAATCTTCGTTAGCTGGTCTGTCAGCAAGCCAGCGGTAACGCAGACTGCCATTGAAGCCGCTTTTGCCTATATAGGTAAGCCCTGCAGTACTGCTAAAAACCGGCGCCAGCGGGATATAATTCTGCCCTGCTGGATCGTCAATGGAACGACCATGCGCATAATTAACGTCGACATCAAAAAACCAGGTTTTAACGGGTTGATAACGCGCAGATAAATCAAAGCCTAAGCGACGGGTTCTCCCGCTAAAATCAACCGAGCCGCCGTCACCGCCATACACGTACTCCTGCTGCAAGTAAATATACCAGAGCGCGGCATTTATCAGCAGATTATCGGCGGGTTTAAATACGATGCCTAAATCAGTACCATATGCCGCGGGCAATGTCGGTAAGCCTTTTGTGGCAACTACAACCCGTGCATCGTTGGAGTGAAAACCTTTCCCAATTGACAGGTAAAGTTCCGTTTTATCATTTGCCTGGTAATAAAAATTCAGCTTAGGGCTTACAATTTTATTATTGGCTTTGTAGATGCCTATACCTTGTAAGGTAGTATCGCCAGCAAATTTATTGTTGTACCGATAAAGGAACTGGTCAAACCGAAGTCCTGCGTTAATGGTAAATTTTTCATTAAACCTGAATGTTTCGCTGATATATACGCCTGCACCGAGCTCGTTAATATCGCCAAGCTTGATACGATTAAGCAGGGTGTACCGGTCTTTTGTGTGCGATAACTCCGAACTGTCTGTTACGTCATAGCGAACATTTAGGCCAATATCTGTAGTAACCTTTGTATTTCCCCAATAGCTTTCCTTAATGTAGCTGCCATTATAGCCATACAGGTTACGCGCTTCCTTTTGCCGTATTCCATCACCGTTAACAGTATCTACCAGAAAGAAAGTAAAGTTTGTATGCAAGTCAAATTTGTAGCGGGTGTAGTAAAATTGATTTTTGATGATAGCATTATCTGGCAGCGTTGTCAGCAATTGCGCATTCACATTGGTACGCGATGTTACACCGCCTTCCTTCGGATCAAGCGCGCCGTAAAAGCCTACAATACCTTTATCAATTGCCTGATCCGGTATCTGGCCGGATGCAAACCAGGTGCTGTATAATGTAGATGCAGACAGCGTGAGCGTATTATGTTCCGATAGTTTGTCTTTATATTTTGTAAAAAAGTTGAACCGCTTAAAATGCTGCGGGTTATCAAAATAGCTGTCGCTGTACCTGAATTCGGAAGCGGCGTACCAGTATTGGCCATTTGCTTTAGCCTTATCATTCAGCAAATTCACCATAGCCAATGCCCTGAAGGTATTGAATTGCCCGCCTTCCAGTTTTACAGTGTTATTGCTGATGGCATCGGCCGTATGAAAATCTACAAAACCTGTGGTTACCAAATCACCTTTTTCAGCATCGTAAAGACCTTTTTTAAATTCTGTGCTTTCAATGGTTTCGGGGATGATGAAGTGGCTATCGGCATAACCCTGTCCGTGCGCATGCGACACCATACTAACCGGCATACCGTCTACATGCAGGGCGATATCGGTACCGTGGTCGGCATCAAAGCCGCGTAAAAATATCTGCTCGGCCTTGCCCCCGCCCTGGTGCTGACCAATAAACAACCCCGGCACAATGCGTAAAACCTCCTGCGAGTTTGAGATACCCCGCATACGGATATCCGTTTCGCTGATGGCCTTGTAAGGATTCCCGGCATCGGCCCTGATAACAACATCAGCAAGCTGGGTTTGATGTTCGGAAAGCCTGATGGTTTGTGCTCCGTTATAACCGAATGCGTCAAAAGTTTTTGATTCATAGCCTATCGCTGTAACCGTAACCGTTTTAAAGCCAGCAGAGCTCTTAAATGCAAAGCGCCCGATTTCATCAGTTATGGCCGTTTTATTTGTGGGTGATAACAGTATAGTTGCGCCCGCAACAGGAATGTTGGTTGCGCTGTCGACTACCTTACCGCTGATGTTATTTTGCTGCGCGAACAACGCGATATGAATAAGCAGGAAACAGCTTGCTAAAGTAAGTTTTCGATGGATACTGTATAATGTGAAGTAAGGCATGTAGTCTTTTAGCAAGTATAGATATTTGGTTATCGAGAATTACGGAGTTTGGCTAATGAGGGATTTATTTGCGATATAATATTATTTAATATTTATAAAATGGCTTTCAAACTGCAAAGGGCCTATTTACGTAATTGCTTTAAAACCCATTATCATGAAATACCTTTTTGGTGTCCTTATCATTGCATCCGCTTTCATTTCCTGCAAAAGTAAAAATTCAAAAATTGTAGATAAGGTATATGTTGACAGCCTTATCAATCATTATACGTTGCCTAAAATAGTTCAAGACAATGACGCCGATATGCAGTTCTGGAAAAACCGCATCGACCCAAAACAAACAAGGCAGGTAAACGAATCAAAATATGCTGCTACCTTAATTTCCCGGTTTCATTTCTTTGGCGATATACAGGATATTAAAAAAGCCGACTCCATCTATCATAACATTAATAAAGCCTACAACAACTCGCTTTCATCGCCCTTTGTTGCTTTAACATCCACCGCCATGCTGCAACATCATTTTCGCCAGGCCGATACTTTGTTTGAGCAGGCAAAAAAGCTTGGGGTTGATAAATTTACGCTGACGACGTTATTATTCGATGTAAACTTTGAATTGGGCCGGTATCCAATTGCAGGCGCGTACCTGAAACAGCTAAAATCAGCAAAAGATTACAGCTACTTTTTCCGCCGTTCAAAATACGACCATTTTACCGGTACGCTCGACAGTGCCATAAGCGCAATGAATAAGGCTTCTAATCTTGCCAGAAACTCAGATTACCTTAAAGGAATCGCGCTGTCAAACGAGGCAGATCTGAATATTCACGCAGGCGATTTGCAAAAAGCAGCTGACATTTACAAAGAATGCATCAAAATAAACAGCGCTGATTTTCACAGCATACTCGGCCTTGGGTGGGTAGCACTTGCGCATGATAAAAACGACACGCTTGCCGAAAAGATTTACAAGTTTGTACTCACCAAAAATAAACTGCCCGACCCGCTGTTCAAGCTGTATCAAATGGCGCAGCAGCGCGGCGATAAAAACCTTGAAAAAAGGTATGCTGAAGATTTCATCGCCAAAGCGACCGACACCGTTTACGGCAGGATGTATAACAAATACGTAATCGAGATTTTAACTGGCATATTGAATAATCCGGCCAAAGCAGAAGCCCTGGCAAAGGATGAGCTGAATAATCGCGCTACTCCTCAAACTTATGCGTGGTATGTTTATACGCTGTATATGAACGGCAAAAAGAATGAAGCCTACAAAGTATTTCAGCAGCATGTTTCGGGCCAGCCGCTTGAAGGGCTTGAGCTTTACTACATGGGTAAGATGATGAAAGGCCTTGATAAAGGCTACAACGCTGAGGAATTCTTTAAAGCTGCCGACAAAAACAAGTATGACCTTAGCTCGGCCATGGCCGTCGATTTGGAAAAGAGTTTAGAAGAATAGCCGCTCAACTGTCCAGTACGCGGCAACAATAACAATCATGGCCGACAGCGGTATAACACTGTACTTACGGTAATACGGCTTATCGCCGAAATTGCGGGCCAGTAAAAAGTAAGCAGTTAAGATAACTGTAAGCTGCCCCAACTCTACTCCCACGTTAAACATCACCAGCGATAGCAGGTAGGCATTTTTTGGCAACCCTAACTGTCCCAGCGCTCCGGCAAAACCCATTCCGTGCACCAGTCCGAATAAAAACACTACGCCTATGCGTGAAGTTTTGAGCTTTGGCGATATAATGTTTTCCAGCGCGACGTACATTATGGAAAGTGCGATTACCGGCTCTACAATTTTAGCGGGCGGCGTTATTACGTGGTACATGGCCAACCCGAGCGTAACTGAATGCGCCACCGTAAATGCAGTTGCCTGCCACAGTACAGACTTGAGTTTAGGACTAAGCAAAAACAAACTGAGAATGAACAGGATATGATCGAAACCTAAAGGAAGTATGTGCTTATAACCTAGGCCAAGGTACACCAGCGCAGCATCGGCTGCTGAGAGTTTTTCTAATTCTCCAACAATAACATGTGCCCAAAGCGGCTGACTGAAAAGCATAAACAATATCGAAATACCTGCTACGCGCTTGTACTGATTTGATTTACCTTCGTGATTTTCCATTTAAAATAAGAACTGATTAGGTATGCTGATAAAATGCTATGGCTAAAACGAAAGCCGGGACTTAGCCCGGCCTTCGAAACCAAATCCAATTTATAATTAAAATTACCAGGGTGCTGCCTCGTAAGGGAATGAAGTTGAGAACGGTTTGTCGTTAGCATTTACGTGGTCGGATGTTAATGCAGGGTTTTTAGAAGCGTCGGGGCCGCCAAAAACTAATATTAAGCTTACATCGATAACATCATCGGTTAACGCACGGCCTGTAAGCACGTTTGTTCCGTCGTAATAAGTTGTTTTACCGGTTGTTGAAACATTCAGCACGTCTGTAGATAAAACGCCGGTAAATGCAGCGGCAGACAAACCTAAAAGGTTGGTGGTGTAAGCGCCGCCATTATAGGCCTGCAATTGTGTTTGAAATTTTGTTTGATAGGCCGCGCCCATGGTTGAAGGCGTGGTGGTATTAAAGTTATCCTTATCGGCTGCGCCTACAAAAACCGTTGCAATGCCGGGGCGGCCAACCTGGTCGCCCGGAGTTGAAAATACCTGGCCCGTATTGGGATCGCCCGGGGTAACTTTTTTGTCTTTATGGCATGCGCTGAACATAAGTGTCAGTGCGCAAAGTGCAATTATGCTGTATGATAAATTCTTTTTCATGATTTCGTTTTCCTTTCTTAATTGTGAATTATTTAGAGAATGTTTGCAGCCAAACGTTCAGCTTACCAGTGCTGTTCAGCATGCTTTTTGGCACTTCAACCACAACGCTCATTACGTTTGTACCTGCAAAAGTATCGGTTCCGGGGTTGTTAAAGCCAGATGCGGTTCCGCCTGTAATTTTGTGGAACTGGTCGAGGTCAAAAAAGAAAGGGTCGTCACGCGGGCCTGCAAAAGCTTTAATTCCGGTTGATGATGTATTGGTAACAGCAGTGGTGCCATAAGCAGTAACCGGTACAACAACCGAAGCAGAACCTACTACAGTTGCAGTATTACCTGTTGCATTTGGCTTAACAGGGCCGTAAATGTACATCTTACCACCTTTGTAAACCGCCTGGATTACCAAATCTTCAACATTGTCGCCGCTGTTGTCAATTTTAAATTCAATCATGGTGTTTTCATCGAATTTTGCAGTACCGGTGGCAGTCGGGGTTAGCAAGCCCTGTACATTACCAACAAAAACAAGGTTGGCAGTATTCTCACCCTGGAACACATACAAATCTGTAATGTCGGTGCTTTTGCCTTTCACATTTGGCGCATCATTATGGTCTGATGCCCAAAGAATCCCACCGCCAAGCACCAACGCTGTGGCAGCGGATGCGATAATTAGTCTAGTCTTTTTCATTATGATTTTTGTTAAGTATTGTGATGTTTAGGGGAGATACGGAGGGTTCGGGTATGCGGATTTAAATAAATATTATTTAAATCACTCCATATAGGAATAACAGAAATAATATTTATGGAAAATAAGGAGGGCAATCAGCTTCCGTCATTTAAAGTAAAAAGAGGCAGTGCGTCGGGAACGGGCAAGTACATGCCGAGCCTAAAAACTGAGCCGATGCATACTTAGGGTAAAAGTATCAGTTATTCGGAAGCGGCCAGTGAAAGCATAAGCCATACCCATCAGGGTCTTTTACGTATATTGCTTTCCAGTTATAGCGGGTAATTTCGGGCTTGTTCAGTTCCAGCCCGTTGTTTTTTAAATGTGTATAAAGCGCATCGGTATCCGGGCAGCCAAAATACAGGCAAGTATCGTAGTGCGCGGTAATACGGTTTGCATCGGGCATTTTCGGACGGTATTCTCTTTCGTACGCAGTATTCAGCGTCAGCTCCATATCGTTAAGCCTCAACAAAACCCAGTTAGTCTCATCACTATCTTCCGACGACATCATCACCCTAAAACCCAAAATATCGCGATAGAATTTAAGGGATGCCGGCATATCAAACACCTGCAAAAGCGGAGCTAAACCTTCTATTTTGATATCGTGAGCCATATCGGTACTTATTTTGCAAACTGTACTTTAATTGCGGTAACCTGCCTGATACAACGTGCAGGTTTCTTCTCGTCCTGCACAATTACCCGGAAGGGGCCATCACTCGGGGCCAGGGGCTTACCATCGATTTTTGTGGCGAGTATAATCAGTCGGTCGGTAAAGCCTTTATCCAGTTCCGCCAGGCCGAAAACAATCTGGTACCCATCACTGGCTTCAACCAGTACATATTTGGCCAGATTTTCCTTTGTCAGGTCTTTTCCGATGGTTGCACCGGCTTTTTGCAATATATCCGCCAGTATCACGCCAGTATAAGTATGGTCGTTTCCGTCCCGGTCTTTACGCTTTACATCCGTTTGGCTAAATTGCTGTAAATCTGCTGCTTTAAGTTCTATGGGTGTAGTAACTTCACCGCTCACTCTAACTGTCGCTTCTTTGCCCTGCGCATATAATTGCGCTGTGTAAGGGTTGATGAGCAAAGCTATAAATGCAAGCAGGGCAAAAGCTTGTTTTTTCATTTTAAATTAGTTTTTAACGTGCGGATAATTTATCAGGGGCGGCAAATTGCGGATTAGTCACAAATGCCGAATCTGTCAGCATATTCAAAAATGCAATGATATCCCGTTTCTCTTCCGGCCTTAAATTTAGTGTCTTTCCGTCAACATCGTTCGATTCATTCCTTAAAAATGTACTTAATGATGGCGATTCCTTTACATGTTCGCTATAATGGTCGAGCACCCCGGCCAAGGTTTTAAACCTGCCGTCGTGCATATATGGAGCGGTGAGGGCTATATTTCGCAGGGTGGGTACTTTAAACCGGCCACAGTCGCCTGTTAAACCTGTGATAGCTTCGATACCGGCATCTTTGGGTATGCTATCCAAACCGTTATTATGAAACAGCTCAAGGTAAGTTTTGGCCCCGCCATGGCATTGAGAGCAGTTGGCGCCTCTTCGCTCCAGTTGAGGATACGGGCTGTTCATAAAAAGGTTCATGCCATTTAATTCTTCTTTGGTGGGCGTGTATTCATGGGCCAGGTACCTGTCATAACGGGAATTACACGAGATAAGCGTTCGCTCAAATTGCGAAATCGCCATGCAAATGCGTTGGCCCGTTATATTGTCATCGCCAAAAGTCATTTTAAATAAACCGCGGTAAGTATTTGATGAAGAAAGTTTTGAGGCGGATTCCCGGAGAGATTGCCCCATCTCATGCGGGCTGGTTAACGGCACTGCGGCTTGTTCTTCTAAACTGGCTGCTCTTCCGTCCCAAAAGAGCTTCCTCGCCCATAGCAGGTTAGCCAGCGACATGGAATTGCGCGAAGTAGGTACATTATCAACGCCGGTGCTAAAAGCTTTTCCATCGGTAAAAGCTTTTTCCTGCTGGTGGCAACCGGCGCAGGATAGCTTATTATTGGCGGAAAGCTTTGTTTCATAAAATAACAACCTGCCCAGGTAAACGCCTTGTTTTGTTGTTGGATTATTGTCAGGTGTATTGATACGGTTGCCGAAGTTTTTAGGATAATTAAACTGGTACGGCCCCGTTTCCGGCTCTCCAGGCATGGATGTCCAGGCGGATATAGAAATAGCAGCAAAAAGCAAAAGCACTTTAAAACTTTTGCTGACTAATATTTCCCTTACACCCATTTGCCTGGTTTTAATTTCATTATATGTTGATGAATATAACCTTCACGAAGATAAGCTTATATCGAAAAAATTCCAACAAATGAACTTAAAGGTTAATAAGACCACTGTTTTCGGCAAGAAATTCCCGGAACTTTTGCTGAAATAATCTAAATTCATTAGCAACTGCTCGCCCATATTCAGTTACAACGGCATTACCACCGCCTTTGCCACCGCGATGCGATATTACGACAGGCCCACTTAGGTGCTCATTAAGGTAATTGACGATATCCCAGGCTTGTTTATACGACATTTTCATCTGTAATGCGGCCTGCCGAATAGAGCCGGAAGCTGCTATACGCTCCAATAACTCCGCGCGGCCGGGGCCCAGCAGCTTGCCTTTTGCATCTTCAATCCACAATCGTCCACCGAGTTTATATTTTGCGTCATCCATACGGCAAGATAGCGCCAAATATCGCTATAGCCAAGTTTATCTAAAGGTCGCCAAACCAATCCATCCATTTTTTGATAAGCGCGGTACGGTCCTTCAAAAACTTGGGGCCGAAAAATATGCTCGACCAATCCTCAAAGTTTTCATACTGAAAGCCAAGATAGAATACCCAAAAACCAAAACCCAAATAAGGAATGGCTTTTAGTTCGTCGGCATGCACCGGTCTTATTTGCCGGTAGCTTTCCAGGAATACACCAAATGCTCTTTCACCTTCTTCGCGGGTAAGCCTGCCATAAGTGACATCTAAAAAATAATGAATATAAAAAATCGTGATGTCGTTAGCCAGCAAACCCCTTCCCGCAAAATCAAAATCAAAGAAAGTTATATTATCCTGTTCGTCAAAGTGGAAATTTTTCGGCAGGACATCATAATGGCAATAACCGTAGCTAAAGTTTTTGTAATCAAACTCATTAAGCTTAGCTACAACCTTTTTGCCGGTTGTAATCAAATAATCATATTCTTCCGGTAACTCCGCAAAAGCAGGCCTAACCGTTTTAAGCGGACTTGAAATAGTAGCTTCAGTGTTAAACAATATCCTACTGTATGTCAGCTTTATACCGGCAGTTATATTATGTATCACTGCCATTTCCCGGCCTATAACTTTAAGCTGTTCATCGTTCGGATTGCTGACCACCTTTCCATCTGCATAACTAAACAAAACGCCGTGACGTGTTCCCTCGGCAGCATTGAAGGATTGTATTTTATTACCGGATAAATCGGTTAAAGGATAGGATACCCTGGCGCCTTTGTCAGCAAGGATAGTGAGCAGTTCAACCTCTCCCTCTATTTCATCAAGCTTACGATGTGCATCGCGATAAATTTTAAAGATGTAATTGTCAGCCGGGCTTTCGATAATATAGGTATCGCTTACGTTTCTTATCAGTAGGCGGCAGATGGTTTCACTTAAACCATAACGATCTGAAATAAAAGCATTTAAAGCTTTTGATGAAAGTGTTGAATATTGGGTTGGGAAGATATTGGTCATGGCCCGTCAAACTTACGAAGTTTAACTCGGTTTTATTGTTTTTAAAGGCCTCGTTGAGGGCTACGCCGTTTTGAAACTTCGTAAGTTTTAACGTTCAGCTAAATATTTCCTTTTTTCAGTTCATCAGCCGCAAAATTGGCAGCCCTTGCGGTAAGCGCCATATAAGTTAACGATGGGTTCTGGCAGGCCGAAGAAACCATCGCTGCACCATCGGTTACGAACACATTTTTTGCGTCCCAAACCTGGTTGTGCTCGTTAAGCACTGATGTTTTTGGGTCGCGGCCCATGCGGGCGGTGCCCATTTCATGGATGCCATCGCCTACATTGTGGCCCCTGTCCCAACTTTGTACATTTTTAATTCCTGCGCTTTCCAGCATTTCCCTGGCTTCTTTTACAATGTCGACACGCATTTTTTTCTCGTTATCCTTAATTTCTGCATCCATGGCCAGGATAGGTAATCCCCATTTATCTTTTCGATTTGGGTCGAGGGTAATTTTATTTTCGTGATAAGGCAGCAATTCGCCAAAACCGCTGATGCCGATAGTCCACTGGCCGGGCTCAGTAATGGCCTCTTTAAAGGCTGCTCCGACATTTAGCTCCGCAACATTACGGCTCCAGCCTTCGCGGCTTGCAGCGCCCTGGTAGCCGAAACCACGAATAAAATCCCGTTTGTGGTCGCCGGGTAAATTGGCAAAACGCACCACGTAAACACCGTTTGGCCGTCTGCCGAAGTAGTATTTGTCCTCAAAGCCTTCTACGGTGCCGGATGCACCGAGGTTGTAGTGATGGTCCATAATATTATGGCCCAACTCGCCGCTGCTGCTACCAAGACCGCCTGGCCAAATATCCGTAGCAGAATTCATCAGTACCCAGGCACTGTTTAACGCCGATGCATTAACGAAAACAATTTTAGCGTGATATTGATAAGTTTGATGTGTTTCTGCATCCACAATCTCAACACCTGTGGCTTTTTTAGTGTCCTTATCGTAAAGTACCCTGGTAACTATCGAGAACGGCCTTACCTTTAAGTTGCCAGTTGCCATTGCAGCCGGCAGCGTTGAGGATTGCGTGCTGAAATACCCGCCAAACGGGCATCCCTCCCAGCACCTATTTCTGAACTGGCATTTGGTACGTCCCGGAATCGCCTCGGTAAGATTGGCGCTGCGGCCGATTATCATATGGCGGGTGTTGTTATAATGCTTCTTTATCCGCTCGGCTACGTCTTTTTCCACCACGTTTAAATCCATCGGCTTTAAAAAATGCCCATCCGGCAATTGCGGCAGATCTTCTTTTGAACCGTTTACTCCGGCGAATTTTTCCACGTGGTCATACCACGGCGCCAGGTCTTTATAGCGTATTGGCCAGTCAATAGCCCAGCCATCCTTTAAATTCGCTTCAAAATCAAAATCACTCCAGCGATAGCTTTGGCGTCCCCATAAAATTGAACGCCCGCCAAGCTGATATGAACGCCACCAGTTAAAAGGTTTTATTTCTGTATAGGGGGCATCCTGCTCGTTTGTCCAATAGTCCATAATCGGCTCGTATGCGCCCCAGTTGCGGGAAATAACAGGGCGGTTTTTCCTTTCCATTTGCGTTGGATTACCGCGATGCTCAAAATCCCATGGGTCTTTTGATGCCGATTTATAATCCTTCAAATGTTCAAAATTACGACCGCGTTCCAGCATTATGGTTTTCAGGCCGCGTTCGGTCAACTCCTTTGCCGCCCAGCCGCCGCTGATGCCTGAGCCGATAACAATCGCATCATAGGTGTAATCGGCTTTTGCCTTGCCGTTTATGTTTACGGTATCTGTAGTCATAGTATTGGTTTATTTACGGTTTGAAGGACATTGGTTTTACAATGATATTGATTTGAGCGAACTATAGCAAGAAACGTTTGTTTATGAAAGATATAACAAATGTTAACTATAAGGTCGTTACCACCAGTTTATTTGCGGCATCACAACCTCTATAACTAATACAACGTCTACAACTAATACAACCAATTCGTAAATTGCAACCTTAATAATGAGCATCACCACCTACGGATTACAGGATATAAAAAAAGAAGTTCAACATCTTTCCGCTGAGCAATTGTCCGATTTATGCCTGCGACTGGCCCGCTATAAAAAAGAAAACAAAGAACTCCTTGCCTATTTACTGTTCGAAGCACATAGTGAAGAGGCTTTTATTGAGCAGGTAAAAGCCGAAGTTGGCTTTGCAATGAGCCAGTTGTCGTCGCATAGCTACCAGGCGGCAAAAAGTGTCCGCAAGGTTTTAAGACTGATAAGCAAGTATGTGAAATTCATGGCGTCTAAGCCGGCAGAGATTGAACTGTTGCTGAGTTTTTGCCATAACTACCTGCAGTACATCAATCGCAACACTTCGTACAAGCCAATGCGCATGATATTAATAAGGCAGGTACAAAAAATCGGCGCCAATATTGATAAACTGCACGAGGACCTGCAATTTGATTACATTACGGGGTATAACAACTTAATTGACGAAGCTGAAAAAAAATTCACGTGGTTTTACAAGAATGACTATTTGTTGTAACATCTTTGAGGTTTCAAAATCTAAACAATAAATTAACTGATAGTGGCGGAAAAAGAAGCAGCTTTTAAGAAGATTTATGAAGCCAATTCAAAAAAAATCTACCATTTATGTTACGGTTACACCGGTGACGATGACGCTGCGAGCGACCTTTTGCAGGAAACCTTTTTAAAAGTCTGGCAAAATCTTGATAAATTCCGTAACCAGGCGATGATCTCGACCTGGATTTACCGCATCGCTGTTAATACCTGCCTAACCTATTTGCGGTCGGAAAAGCGACAGGCAAAGGATGAACTTACACCCTTAATATCTGAAACAAAAAAAGAAGAATTATCTGAAAAAAATGAGCAGGTAGCCCTGCTGTATAAGTGCATATCAAAGTTGGAAGAGTCGGAAAGAATTATAATTACGATGGTGCTGGACGAGGTGCCATATCCCGAAATCGCGGAGGTTTCGGGCATATCAGAGGGGAATTTGCGGGTGAAAATCTATCGTATTAAACAGAAGTTAACGGAATTATACAACCACTATGAAAGAATTTGAGCACTTAATGTCGGTTTGGCAGGGACAGCCAAAACGCGACACGCTTTCGGTGGACGAGGCGCTTAAGCAGGTTAAAAAAGGGATTCGCGGTATAACAAGCAGGTTGTACTGGGGCATTGTGGGCATGATTGGTTTAATTGTTTGCGCTTTTATCATAACGTTCTTCTTTTCGTTCCGGTCACCCGCCACTATAGTTGGCATTCTTATCATACTGGTTACTATGCTGATGTATTTGTCCCTTATTATACGTCACTATCACATCTTACATAAACACGACCTCACCCAAAACCCCACCGAATATTTAGATACACTTAAGGAATATCAAAAAAACCGCACCAAAACCATCGGCTGGTTCTATTACTTTTTTATGGTGATGATAAGCACCGGCCTCGCGCTTTACTTTGTGGAGGTACTGGAAGATGCGCCTACTTATTTTAAGCTGATTACCTACGGTTCTATCATTATCTGGTTTTTGTTTATCACTTTTTACCTAAAGCCCCGCATGTTTAAAAATGAGGAAGAGAAACTGAATTTAATGATTGACAGACTGATAAGATTGCAGGAGCAGTTTGATTAATTTTCGATTTGAAAATTTGGAGATGTGATGATTTGAAAATTGTTAATCTTGTATTTCAAATTTAAAGCTTTCTAAATTGCAAACCACACAGATTGTTCCGGTACAGATTAGCGATGCTGATGCGTTGTTAGAATTAAGTTTAAGCACTTTTTTAGATTTTTTCGGGCCGCCGGTTAATGAGCAGAAAAATATAGATGCTTACACTTCGGTGGCTTTTATACCGCAGAAAGTACTTTCAGAATTAAATAATCCTGATTCTCAATTCTATTTCGCAAAGGATGGTGGTGAGATAGCAGGATATATAAAGCTAAACTTCAACACCGCGCAAAACGAATTTAAAGACCCGCAGGCCGTTGAGGTAGAACGTATTTACGTAGCCCGCGCACATCATAAAAAGCAAATCGGCTCACAGCTACTCAACTTTGCGATTGATATCGCCTTAAATAAAAACCTCGATTACATCTGGCTGGGCGTGTGGGACCATAACCACCGGGCTATCGCATTTTATGAACGCAACGGCTTCCAAATATTCAGCAGTCATGATTTTGTTTTGGGCGATGACGTGCAAACGGATTTGCTGATGAAGAAAGAACTATGATTCGCAGGATTAAAAGATTTTGGGATTTGCCCTGACGGCGTCACACAAAAGTTGTTGGTGTTAATTTATGATTATGTGACAAAGGCGGCGATTAGCAGTGCAGCAAGACTTAGTTTTCAACATTTCTAAGTCTGCCAATGTTCTAATCTCCCCAATCACCACTTAATATTCTCATCCATAAACGCAATCAGATCATCTGCCATCGCTTGTTGCTCTTTAGCACTAGGGTGCCCGTTGGTGTTTTTATAGGGGATAAAGTGCGTGTAAATATTTTCATCGTGCAAGCCATCCACTGCCTTGTTGATGTAAATAGGCCATGGTGAGCCGGTTTTAGTGGCGTCCATACTGCCTAAAATACAGAGAATTTTTGCCTTCGGATATTTGCCCCGTATGTTTTTAACAAAACTCTGATAAGCATTCGTGATAAACTCCGCCGTTGGTGGCATCGTTCCAAATCGCGCTTTGAATTGTTCGTTATCCGGCATTTTGGTTATCCAGGCATCATTCTGAAAAAGGTTGATAACCACCACATCCGGTGTATATTTCGAAAAATTCCATTTTGTGCCGGCATCTGTAGCATCCAGCCTGTCGTACATTTCCGGCATGATCAGCGGAAACCAGCTTACTGTAACGCCAATCCCACTTTTTGATATGCTATAAAATTCAGCATTGTAATGCCGTGCGGTGATCGCCGCGTAGCTTATGTAACCATTCTCATACGGACTGGTGCCCCTGTCCTGCCCTGTCGTATCTATATCTGCGTAGCCACAGGTAATAGAGTTGCCGTAAAATTCAATTTTACGCTTTAACATCCGTGGTGCGGGTAATATTTTGCCGCTCTTATCAAGCGTCAGTGAATACAGCCAGGTTTTGCCCATAGCCCATTCCGTACGTTTAAAAAGCTCCAATGAATGTTTGCCGCTTTTCAAACCCGATGCCAGCACATAAGTTTTCTTTTCTTTTTCAGGATGCAGCACGCTCAATACACTGTCGTCAACAATTACATTATAGTTATTGTCTGAGCGTTCATCACTCAAAGTCGCACTTACGCCGGTTCCGCTAAAATTTATCTTCACCGCATTAGCAGACCAGGAAAGTTCCGCAGCAGTGTCACGCATAGCCACACGCCCCACATAATGAATATGCGCGTCATTAAACTTAATGGTAGTTTGGGCAAAAGAACTAACCGCTACAAAGAGTGCAATAACAGAACTATAAAATTTGCTATTCATATTAACAATCCGTTAAAATCTGTAAAATCCGCTTAGTCCCGGTTCCGTTCTATCTCAAATATACATAAGTAATCCCATCTCCCCCCCTGTCAGCGTGCTCATCTTCCATCCTGTCCACCTGTTCATACTTTTTAAGGTACTGGCGTATCATTTTTCTCAATATACCGTCCCCTTTTCCGTGGATAACCTTCAGGTTACCGTAGCCCATCATAATAGCACGGTCAAGCAAACGTTCGATATTGCCTAACGCGTCTTCTGTCCGCTGCCCCCTTACATCAATCTCCGGACTAAAATGAGCCACATCGTTGGTTGCTCCAACAGTGGCGCGCCTAACCTCTTTAGGTACTGCAGATTTAGCCACTTTTTCCACCCGTTTCCGTTTCGCAACCGTACGTAAATCGCCGATGGCAATTACCACGTTATCCTTTATTAGCTCTATTACCTGGCCTGTGGTATCGCTATCTGTGAGCTTAACCCAATCACCGGGTTTCAATTCTTCCTCAGCAACAGGCTGTTTAATCACTACCGGTTTTGCCGTATTTCTTTGCAGCTCAACGTTCAGCTTTTCGCGCAGGTTTTTGGTGGTTTCTTTATCGGCCTGGCTGCTTTTTATTTCTGATATGGTATTCTCAACCAGCTTATTGGCATTCAGAATGATGTTTTTCGCCTGGTCTTTAGCTTCGCGAATCAGCTGCTTTTTATTTTCTTCCAGGTAGCTTTTCAGCTTTTCATTTTCGGCTAACAGGTTGTTTACTTTTCGCTGCTGTTTTTCAAGCTGTACCTTAGTATCGTAAATCTCCTTTTTCTCGCGCTCCAGGTCAACCAAAAGGGTGTCGACCTTTTTCTGCCCCGCGCTTACTTTATTTTTCGCAAGATTAAGCACATTTTGCGGTAAGCCTATCTTTTGTGCTATCTCAAACGCGTACGAGCTGCCGGGTTTACCCACCTCAAGGATATACAGCGGCTTCATCTCCACGTTATTGAATAGCATCGATGCATTCTCGATCCCTTCGGCGTGACTGGCAAATATCTTAAGGTTCGAGTAATGCGTAGTCACCATACCCCTCACCTTTTTGTGGTTTAATGATTCCAGCACAGCCTCAGCTATCGGCCCGCCAAACTGGGGGTCGGTGCCGGTACCAAACTCATCAATCAGGATAAGCGTTTTGCCATTAGCCTGTTCCACGAAATTCTTCATTTTGGACAGATGCGCGCTATAGGTACTCAGATCGCTTTCGATAGACTGATCGTCTCCGATATCAACAAAAAGCTGCTTAAATACGCCTGCAACGCTACCTTCGGCAGCAGATATCAGGAGCCCGGCCTGAACCATCATTTGCAACAAGCCGACTGTTTTCATGCAAACAGACTTACCACCGGCATTCGGCCCGGACACTACAATTATCCTGGTGCCTTCATCAATCTGGACATTGAGTGGCACAACCGTTTTTGCTTCTTTTTTAAAATTGAGCAGTAACAGCGGGTGCCTTGCATTAGTTAGCTTAAGCCTTGCATCATTAACCAATTCAGGCATAGTACCCTCAATATCGATTGCGAAGAGCGCTTTTGCCCTTACAAAATCAAGCTTGGTCAATAAGCCATGATAAGATAACAGCAGCGGAACATAAGGGCGCAACTCACCGGTTAATGTTGTAAGGATCCTCACTATCTCGCGGCGACGCTCAAATTCAAGGTCACGTATCTTATTATTCAGGCTGAATACCTCCTCGGGTTCCATGTAAACCGTTTGGCCAGATGCAGATTCATCATGAATAAAACCTTTCAGTTTACGCTTATTCTCCGCCAGTAAGGGAATACATAACCGGCCGTCACGAACGGTTAATGAGCCGTCTGCCGTCCAGTTATTGGCGGTAGCATTCTTAAATACCTGGTCTATTTTCCGGCGGGCTTCCTGCTCAGCTTTTGATATGCCGGCTGTAATATCCTGCAAGTCGCGTGAGGCGTTGGGGCGTATCTTTCCTTTCTGGTCGATAACCGCGTCAATTTTTTTAAGGATCGTCTTTTCTATCGGCAAATGTTCGAATAATGCCTCCAGGTTCGGGTATTGACCTTCACGTTCATTAAAATAGCCAATTACGGCAAACACAGTCTGCAATGAGGCCTGCACCTGGTAAAACTCTTCTTCGCTCAGGAACGCGCCTTCAATCTTGGCCTTATTAGCTAATGATTTTATATCAAAAAAATGATGAATGGGCAACGGGGCATCATTCACCAGGATATTCTTAAACTCGTTTGCCTGGCTAAGGAACTTTTTAACCTGGTCGAAGTTGTTCATTACCTGTATTTTGTCTACCATCTGGCGACCCATATCACTCAGGCAATGTGCTTTTATCAGTTCTTTTACCTCGGTAAATCCAAGCTTATCTGTACTATTCTCCGGGTAAAGCATTAGCTAACTTTAAGTTTTTTGTAATCAAGTTTTTTAAGAGAATCAGTTTTTCGCTGCACTTTGTTGAGTGAATCAGATTTTATTTTCAGCTTGTTTAATATTGTATCATACATTTTTTGCATTTGAACAGGCGTCATAGCGTAATAATGCAGGCTTTTCTTAAACGTGACTGAGTCTGTATGATATCTTTTAAAAAGCGCATCATACCTCCTCGTACCGTAGCGGTTTATACTATCCTGGTTTTGTAAAAGGCTAAACATGCGCCCGTCAACGAGGTGAACCTCTACAAGCAGGCTGGTCATTTTCTTTTGATCGATAATTCCATCCGGTGTGTCACCGCCTTTACATGATATTAAAAAAAGCGATACTGAAAAAAACAAGGTTATATATTTGTACATTATTTAATTTAGCGGCCAATAATCAGGCAAATTTACAGATAAATGAGCATAGCAGATAACATCAACAGTTTAAAAAAAGAAACCGGCGCTTTAAAGGTAACCCTGGTAGCCGTATCTAAAACTAAACCTGTTGAAGAAATACTTGAAGCATACAATACAGGACAACGCATATTTGGCGAAAATATGGTGCAGGAGCTAATGGAAAAATATGAACAGCTGCCGAAAGACATCCAGTGGCACCTGATTGGCCACCTGCAAAGCAATAAGGTAAAGTATATTGCACCCTTTATCAGCATGATACAATCCGTCGACAGCCTGAAGCTGCTGCAGGAAATTGAAAAGCACGCTGAGAAAAACAACCGCATTATAGATTGCCTTTTACAAGTCTATATTGCCGACGAAGAAACCAAATATGGCCTGGGGTTTGATGAAGCGATAGAATTATTGCGCTCCGAAGAATTCGCTGCGCTGAAGCATATCAGGATTCGCGGGCTGATGGGAATCGCCACCAATACCGATAACGAGAAACAAATAAAAGATGAATATTACGAGCTTAAAACGTTTTTTAACGGCATGAAGCAGAGTTTTTTCCGCAAAGATGCCGCCTTTGATACTGTATCGATGGGGATGTCGTCCGACTATAAAATCGCAATCGAGCAGGGTAGTAATATGGTAAGGCTGGGCAGTACTATCTTTGGGCAACGGGTGATAAAGCACTGGAAAAACAATTGATTTTTTTTGTGATTTCACCGATTAGAGAATGATTTCACCGATTTCATCTGTGAGATTAGACAATTATCGAACTATCCACCAATGAACTAATGACCAATGAACTAATGAACATCCGAATAGCAAAAAAAGAAGATTGTCCGCGTTTGATGGAGCTGGTGCATGAGCTTGCGCTTTTTGAGCGTGCGCCGGAAGAGGTGACCGTTACGCTGCAGGAATTTGAGGACGCCGGGTTTGGGGAAAAGCCTGTCTGGAAAGCATTTGTGGCCGAAGAGGATAGCGTTATTTGGGGTTTTGCCGTATATTATATCCGTTACTCCACATGGAAAGGGCAGCGTATGTATTTGGAGGATTTGATCGTGACCGAAGAAGCGCGCGGAAAAGGAATTGGCAAATTGCTGTTCGACAGGCTGATTGTCGAAGCTAAAGAACTTGGATTTAACGGTATGACATGGCAGGTGCTGGATTGGAATGAGCCTGCAATTACTTTCTATAAAAAGAAATATGGCGCTGCTGTGGAAGCGGGTTGGCTGAATGCATCGTTATCTAAAGAGCAGCTATTAAATTATTGACACAAGAAAAAGAGCACTTTATATCAAGTAATGTTAGTATTCAAATTCGGAGGAGCATCTGTAAAGGATGCAGATAATATTGTTAACCTGGCCAATGTGGTCAAACAGTTCGAGGGTAACCAATTGTTGATCGTGGTATCGGCCATGGGCAAAACTACAAACGCGCTCGAGAGATTAACCAAAGCCTACGTAGACGGCGACGAGCAAATGCACGCCATTTTTGACGAGATAAAAAAATATCACTACGATATTATAACGCAGCTATTTGATAAACAGGATAATATCTTCAACGAAGTAGCCAACACCTTTGTAGAAATCGACTGGGTTATTGAAGATGAACCACACGACGAATATGATTTTATTTATGACCAGGTAGTGTCTATCGGCGAGTTGGTATCAACACGCATCGTTAGCGCTTACCTGAATAAAGCCGGTATAAAAAGCCAATGGGTTGATGTTCGCGGGTATGTGCATACCGATAATAACTACCGCGAAGGTGGCGTGCAATGGGGCAAAACAAAACAAAGCATCAGTACAGGCATACCACCCCAGCTCAATAAAGGACTGGTGGTTACGCAAGGCTTTTTAGGGGGTACTTCCGAAAATTTCACCACCACCCTTGGCCGCGAGGGTTCTGACTATACTGCATCTATATTTGCTTCCTGCCTTGGCGCAGAATCGGTTACTACCTGGAAAGATGTACCCGGCGTGTTAAATGCAGACCCCAAACTCTTTAACGACACCATTAAGTTTGATGAGCTTTCCTATTCAGAAGCGATTGAGATGACTTATTATGGTGCGACGGTTATCCACCCAAAGACCATTAAACCGCTGCAAAATGCAAACATCCCGCTGCTGGTTAAGCCTTTCGGCGATCCGGGAGCACCAGGTACTGTAATAAAGGAAAATGGACGGAACGTATTTGCTAAACCGGTTGTCATTGTTAAGCAAGACCAGGTGCTGGTGTCGCTATCAGCCAAAGATTATTCCTTTATTTCTGAAAACCACTTGAGCGATATCTTCGGCATGTTCGCGCAAAGCCATGCTAAAGTGAATATGATGCAGACTTCCGCACTTAGCTTCAGCGTGTGTATCGATTATTCGGAGAACAGATTTCAAAAACTTTTAGCAGCGCTACGGCAGGATTTTAGCGTAAAATACAACGAAGGTTTAACGCTTATCACCGTAAGGCATTATTCCGCCGAATGGCTTAACGACTTAAAAGCAGGTAAAACTATCCTGATGGAACAGCTTAGCCGCAATACCATACAGATGCTGGTTAAGTAACATTCCTGTTTAAATTTGTAAAAAAATGTTAAACCGGGTGCTATTGTGTAGCATTTAAGCGTTAATGGCCTATATTAGCCCTGACATCCGGATTACGTTAAACTGATGAAATTTATTAAGAATCTACTCTTACTTGTTTTATTCCTGCCTCTTTTTTATTCAACTGCATCTGCACAGGATGGCTCGGTGTTGAATAAAATAATGAACAAAACCGCCAAGATTTACCAGGACAACCCTAATGAGCGGGTGTACCTGCATTTTGATAAGCCATATTATGCATTAGGCGACACTATCTGGTTTAAAGCCTATCTCACCATGGATATGCACCTGCCGTCCGGCATCAGCAAAATAATTTACGTCGATCTGCTGACTGCGAAGGACTCGTTGATACAATCGCTAAAAATCCCTGTAAAAAATAGCGTTGCATGGGCCGACATCCCTATTTCGCAGTACACTTTTAAGAAAGGTAATTACCGGGTTGTAGCTTATACCAACTGGATGAACAACGCCGGGCCGCAATACTTTTTCAATAAAAACATCACCATTGGCGATGCTATCAATAACAACCTATCCACGCAGGTTGCTTTTAAACGTATCGCCGGAACAAAGTATACAAAAATATCTGCCGGTATTTATTATAAGGATAACGAAGGTAAACCTTACGCTGGTAAACGCGTAAGCTGGACAATTGAGAAAGACTATGATGAGATAGCCAAGGGTAAAGGCGAAACCGACAAAGAGGGTTTTATCAATATAGATTATGCCAATATAAAAAATATCGGGCTGGATTCGGCGCAGCTCATTACGGTTATCGACCGGGGCGACAGGAAACAGGGCACCAGTAAATTTGCCCTAAAATCGGTTGCCCAACCCAATGATATGCAGTTCTTTCCCGAAGGAGGTCAGTTGATTGCAGGAATCCCATCAAAAATTGCTTATAAAGCGCTTAAACCTGATGGACTTGGCATAGATGTTAAGGGTAATATTACGGATAATACAGGTAAAGTGGTGGCAGAATTTACATCGTCTCACCTGGGAATGGGCTTTTTCCAGCTGACACCGGAAGACGGTAAAACCTATACAGCCAGCGTTACCTTTGCCGATGGTACCACCGGCAAACCGGACATGCCGAAGGTATTGGCGGACGCAACTACCATCAGTATTGATAATAGCGACAAAGAGAATCTAAAAATACGCCTTTTATCAGACGCAGCATTTGTAAAGGAAAACGAAGGAAAGACATTTTTTATTTTAGCAAAATCTGCAGGGGTTATTTGCTTTGCAGCCCAAACCAAGCTTCAAAACCAGGTTTATACAGCAACTGTGCCGAAAAACAAATTTCCGACAGGGATTGTGCAGGTTACCCTTTTTGCTGATGACGGCGAGCCGCTTAGCGAACGGATTGCTTTTATATTACACCCCGACCAGCTTAATCTGACCATAGCCAGCGACCATCCGACTTACGATACGCGACAAAAAGTTAAGTTAAACATAACCGCTAAAAATGACGGTAAACCTGCGGAAGGTAATTTTTCATTAACTGTAATTGACGATGCTAAGGTACCTTTTGATGAAAACGCTGAAACTACAATCCTCAGCTACCTGCTGCTGACATCGGATATAACCGGCTACATTGAAAAACCTAACTATTATTTCAATCATACCGACGTGAAAAAACTGGCTGACCTGGACGTATTACTGCAGACCCAGGGCTATCGCAGGTTTTCATACGATGGGATAATGACGGATAAATATCCGCCGATAAGCTTCTTGCCGGAACAGGCAATTACACTTACCGGTACATTGCGTGCACCCAATGGCATGGCTATTCCGGGCGGTAATGTACGCCTACAAATTAAAGACAGGAACTACTCGGCAAATACAATTACCGATGGTGATGGCCGTTTTAGATTCCCTGGCCTTTTATTCCAGGACTCTACACAGGTATTTGTAACCTCGCGCAATAACCCCCACGGAGCCGACATGGTTCTAACCGTAGACGGCGACCCGTATCAAAAGTTAACTGTAAACCCGAGTGTGCCAGACGCGATTGTTAATATCGATAGCACCCTTAGTGCGTACCTTAAAAACAGCAAGGTTCAATTTGAAAATTCGAATGTGCTAAAGGAGGTTACTATTAAAGACACCAGGATAGTTCCCAAAGTGACCCATAAGGATTACAGCAGCCTGTCCAGTTTGAGCTCAGAGCCTGACCATTTGATTAATCAGAACCAATTGCAGGGCTGCCCAAATCTTTTGGAGTGTTTAAAAGTGGCCGCCACCGGAATGATGTATCGCGATGATAACTTCTATATAACACGCGACTATAATGCAGGCAATAAAACACCTGTACAGATATTTGTAAAAGGCATGCCCGTAGACCCTATCTACCTTGCCAACATGAGTTCGGATGGTGTAGAGTCGGTTGAAATATTTTTAAAAGATGAGTTGGGCCTGGTAAATAATAGCTATAACAGTAATGGTGCTATTGTTGTAAACATGAAAAAAGCGCCGGAAGGCCAGAAAATCAGCCTCGCTGAGTTAAGGGCATTGATACCGTCAAAAAGCGAAGTTACTTTTTCACCGAAAGGCTATGCAGCAAAACGGTCATTCTATTTGCCGCGTTATAGCGGTCCGCGTGGACTGCAGCCAGGACGCATAGACACACGCACCACTATTTACTGGAATCCTAATGTGATAACAGATGCCACCGGCAGTGCCTCGATGGAATATTTTAATGCCGACGGTGTTGGCTCCTACCGTGTAATAATTGAAGGCATTGATAAGGATGGCAATATAGGCAGGCAGCTGTATAGGTATAATGTGAAGTAGTGAGCGGTGGGTGGTTGAATAAGTGAGTGGTTATATGTTATTTACCTTTATTCACTAAACAAACACTCACTTAGTCAACTTAATCAACCATTCACCATGAAAATAACTCCATTCCACGTAGCAGTACCCGTTTACGACCTTGAAGAAGCCCGCAAGTTTTACCGTGAAGTGCTTGGCTGCGGTGAAGGCCGCAGTTCTGACCACTGGACGGATTTCGATCTTTACGGGCACCAGTTTGTGATCCATCTGAAGCCTCGCCCGGCAGAGATACCGGCCCACCATTTTAACCCGGTCGACGGCTATGATGTGCCGGTGCCGCATTTCGGTGTTGTATTGGAGTGGGATACCTGGCACGAGCTTGAGCAGCGTTTACGCAGTCATAATATAAAGTTTGTTATTGAGCCATATATCCGCTTTAAAGGACAGGTTGGTGAACAAGCTACCCTCTTCTTCCTCGATCCATCAGGCAATGCCCTCGAGTTTAAGTCGTTTAAAGATATCGGGCAGCTTTTTGCTGTTTAGGCAACTTAATGCCGGGAAAAATAGTATTCCTTATAGACGAAAGCCATGAATCAAGAACTTTTGGGCAGGCAGTTTGTTGCCAAGTGGGAATTAGATTTGTCAACTTTTAAAAAGTTGACAAATCTCTCGCTTTCTATAATAGCAGGTTGGCTAATTTGGGAACTCTTGGTTCTTGACTCTTGATTCTAAAAAAGCATGGATGTAAAAGAAGTAGAGCGCCTGATAAAAATCAGCAAAGAACACCCGCTGATGCCGGAGACATATATCCCCTGGCAACTGGAGCCTGCTGCAGAAGATATTTTCCTGCCGGAAATGCTGACTTCACTGCATGGCCTTCCAATTTATAACACCCTCACCGCCACTCAAAAACTGGAACTTGGCCGGCATGAGCTGGTGCAAGTTATTGCATCCTATGCCTGGGGCGAATGCTTATTTTGCTTGTTCATGACCCGCCATATTCTAACCTTGCCGCTGGATAATGTGGAGCACCGCTTTTTGCTGCGTGAGTTAATCGAGGAATTCAGGCACCAGGAAATGTTCGGGCAAGCCATTACTAAGCTGGGTGGTAGCCCGATAAAACAAAGTGGCCTGCATAAATTTTTCGGCGAATTCAGCAATAAATATCTGCCAGCCGATTATCTTTTTATGGGCAGCGTATCCATCGAGCTGGTTACCGATGTTTACGGAACCTTTGCCCGCCGGTCACCGAATATTTATCCAGTGTTGAAGAAGATGTTCGATTTGCATAACATAGAAGAAGGACGGCATATTCTGTTCACTAAAAACCTGCTGAAAGATTATGCGGCAAAAGCCAGCTATATCAAGCGTACGCTTTACAGTTATGTAATACTATTCAACATACTTTTTGTGCGTACCATGTATGTTAAAAAAGAGATATACGAACGCATCGGCCTGGAAAACCCCGGCGAAGCTTACAAGCTTGCATCAGCAAATTTCAAGACGAAGTTCGCTGAAACCTGCCTGAACGATATTATTAAATTTGTTGATGGCTGGGGTGGATTTAATCGCTTAACCCGCTGGGCGTGGCGAAGCGTGCTGGGTGCGAAAGTGTAAGTTAATTATTTAACGGGGTTTATTTAAGAAATACGCATGGTTCCATTAGGAGCCCAATATCGGTAGAAAACGAACAAAAAGCTTTTGCGTGCCGTAGGTACGCTACCTAATCCGGTTACCTTTACACACTGTTACGCACCTACGGAGCGGAAATCTTTTGTTGTGGTTTTTCAATTAATATTTGCTCCCAATAGGGGCTTTGACAAGACGCTTAATAATTTATCAAACCTTCATTGTCCTTTAGCGCCACACCAGATAGCTTCCGCTTAAAGGCCTCATTAACCAGATAAAAAATCTTATCTGCCGCTTGTTTATAGCTCATTCCATGTTTGCGGATATTCGACACACAATTCCGGGATTCATCGGTAAGACCGGGTTTGGGTTTATAGGTCAAATATGCCCCCATACTGTCGGCAGCGCTTAAACCGGGACGCTCTCCTATCAGCACTATCGAAAAGCGGGCATTCAAACCGTGTGCTATATCATCCCCAATGGCAACACGTGCCTGCTCACCAAGGCATATACAACCGATACTTAAATCTGCTGCAATTAATTTCGGAACCAGGATTTTCAGTAAACCAACTGTATTTTCATTTACCGCTTCTGCGGAGAGGCCATCAGCAATAATTATTACAATATCAGCGCCGGTATGCGCAGTTAGTTTATCTTTACAATCATCATCCAATCGCCTGCCCAAATCCGGGCGCTTGAGATATTTTTGCCGATTAGCCGCCTGGCTGTGCAAATGAAGCAATGGTAAATTAAACACTTGCAACTTATCCGACAGCTTATCAATATCTAATGCCGAATAAACCGCATCGCGCGCATGTGCATGTGCCAGCTTAAATGCCATCGATTGTTTTAGAGGGATGGCATTGCCTGCACGCCCGATTGCTATCCTGGCTGTTGTAAACTTACGTAATTGAGCCAGCAGGTTGGTTTCGTGGGGTAACTCGCTGCTCATATTATCCCGGTTAACAATCTATGCGATGGGTTGATGGCAAGCACATCTCCGTCGCTGTTCATTATACCTTGCCTTATTAGCCACTGCTCAAATTCCGGGGCAGGTTTTAAACCTAAGGTCTTTCTTAGATAAAGCGCATCATGAAACGATGTGGATTGATAGTTTAGCATGATATCATCAGAGCCGGGTATCCCCATAATAAAATTACAGCCCGCCACGCCAAGTAAAGTCAGCAGGTTGTCCATGTCATCCTGGTCGGCTTCGGCATGGTTGGTATAGCATACGTCAACACCCATTGGTAAGCCCAATAATTTTCCACAAAAATGGTCTTCAAGCGCTGCACGGATAATCTGCTTGCCATCGTACAAATACTCGGGTCCGATGAAACCGACTACTGTATTTACTAATAGCGGTTTATACCTGCGCGCTATTGCGTATGCACGTGCCTCACAGGTTTGCTGGTCCGCGCCATGGTGAGCGTTAGCCGATAGCGAGCTACCCTGCCCCGTTTCGAAATACATCACATTTTGCCCTGCCGTTCCGCGGTTAAGCGAAAGTGTGGCGGCATAAGCTTCATCTATCAATGCCAGGTTTACGCCAAAACTGCTATTGGTTTGCTCTGTTCCGCCGATGGATTGAAAGCAAAGGTCCACCGGCGCCCCCTGGTTAACCAAATTTAACGTGGTGGTAATATGGCTTAACACGCATGATTGAGTGGGAATGTCAAACTGTTGCCGCAACGTATCAATCAGCGTCAATAGCTTTAAAACCGCCGCAGGACTGTCAGTTGCCGGGTTAATTCCTATACAGGCATCGCCGCTGCCATAAAGCAAGCCATCGATAATACTTGCTGCAACACCCTTTGGGTCGTCTGTTGGATGATTGGGTTGCAGGCGCGTTGAGAAATGCCCCTTTAAACCAATGGTATTCCTGAATTTGGTTATTACCTCACATTTTTTTGCTACCGCGATAAGGTCCTGGTTGCGCATTAACTTTGATACCGCCGCAGCCATTTCCGGAGTTATGCCCCCTTCAATCGACTTTAACATAGCAGTATCAGCCTCATCAACTAACAGCCAATCCCGGAATTCTCCAATGGTAAAGCCGCTGATAGCTGCAAAAGCGCTTGCATCGTGGCAATCTATAATCAGCCTCGTAACTTCGTCTGTTTCATAAGGAATAATTGCCTCGTTTAAAAAGGTCTTCAATGGAACATCAGCCAGCGCAATCTGTGCGGCAACCCGTTCCTCGTAGCTTTCCGCGCACACTCCCGCCAAAACATCACCGGTGCGATATGGGGATGCTTTCGCCATCAGGGTTTTTAAATCCTGAAAGCTGTAAGTTTTGTTACGAACGGTATACTTGTACACAATTGAACCGGGATTAATGGATTTTACTGATTTCGACGGATTTTTAAGTGTTAATTATATGTAGGAGAAACCATCAATTCTTCGACGAGCTTGATTTTGTGCTTACCCATCGCTATAAAAACTGTCAACGCGATTACCAGGCCGCCAAAAAATAGCAGGCTAAGTAATGGATAAAAATATATCATTGTTATTAATGTTATGGCTGATATCAATAACGCAATGAATGGGAAAACCGGGTAAAAGGGCGCGGTAAACGGTCGCTCCAAAGCGGGTTCTTTTTTGCGCAGGATAAAAAGGCTCAACATACTCAGCATATACATGGTTATAGCACCCATCACCGAAATAACAACAATCTTATCGGTAGTGCCCGTGTAAAGTGCAATCACACTGATAAAACCGCCAATTATAATTGCCCAATGCGGTGTTTTAAATTTACCATTCACAGTCGACAATCCTTTAGGCAGGTAACCGCTCCTCGCCATGGCGAATACTTGCCTGGATGAGGCCAATATAGTACCATGAAAAGAGGCTATCAACCCGAATAAGCCGATGCTGGCGAATATTTTTGTCAGGCTGCTGGCCTTGCCTAGTACTATACTTATGGCTTCGGGCAAGGGATAGTCCAGTTTACTAAGTTTACGCCAATCGGTAACGCCGCCGGTAAAAATCATCACGCCAAATGCGAGTAATATCAGCGTTGCCAAACCCGAGATATAGCCTTTGGGGATATTGCGTTTGGGATCTTTCACTTCCTCTGCTACCATAGCCACACCCTCTATTGCAAGATAAAACCAAACTGCATAAGGCAGCGATGCAAAAATGCCGGGCAAGCTAAGCGGCGTTGAACGGCTGAAGAAATTATCAGCTTTAAAATGCGGCGCGACTATTCCCATAAAAACCAATAGCTCGGCAACCGCCAGTATAGTAATGATTAAAGAAAATGTGGCAGATTCCTTTACACCAAGGATATTTATAACGATAAAAACAATATTAAAAAATATCGCGGAGTACAAAACCGGGACAGCCGGTTCCAAAAAATGGAGGTAGGCGCCTAACGCAAATGCAATAGCAGGTGTTGCAAACAGAAAATCAATCAACGTTGCATACCCTGCAAATAAGCCTCCGAACGGACCCATTGCCCGGTATGCGTAGGCAAAAGCGCCACCCGCATGTGGAATAGCCGCGGTAAGTTCCGTATAACTAAAAATAAAAGTAACGTACATGATAGTTACTACGCCAGAAGCTATGAGAAACCCGGTAGTACCTGCTGACGCCCACCCCAGGTTCCAGCCAAAATACTCTCCCGAGATGACCAGGCTTACGGCAATAGCCCAAAGATGAACGGGTTTCAGAACTTTTTTTAACTGTTCGGTATGGGTTGTTGCCATGTTTAAAAAAGATGTTTTTATCTCCGCTTTAAGTTACTCAAAGACAACGTTATTTCAAAATGGCACGTATTATGTAATAGTTAAGTGAACAAAGTAATAATTGCATAAAATTTAACATTAATTAAATGCAAAATTGTTAAAACAGCATTAACTTTACGGTGTTGAACTGATATTAAAAGGCTTGTTAATTTATCAGTAAATTATGCTTAATATCACTATTCAATCTGTCGATAATACAATTTTGACGTTCACGGCGTTTAAAGATTATAATATACCGGCGCCGTCAGGCGGCGCCGATGTCGAGGGCGATAATTATCTTGTATTAAAGTTTGAGGATGAGGAAGATGCAATTTCTTATGCAGAGCAATTGGAAAACCTTTCGAATCAGTTAAATGATAAAAATACGCCGCAATATCAGGCTATAAACGATATAATAATATCCATCAGAAATGATGAGTTTGTTCAGGACTATTCGAGGTAAAAAGAACTAAAAAAATAAATGCTATGTTACGTATCAACATTACACCAACCGGTAGCACAAAGCTAACTTCAGCCGACTTTAAAAATTACAAGCTGCCTATTCCATCAAAAGGTATTAAGGAAAAGAAAAGAGCAACTGCGCTGATTTTTGATAATGAATATGAAGCTGTGGTTTACGCTGACCAACTTGAGGAAATTGTTACCACAACGAGTAAAACCTCTCCACTAAGGAGCACGCTGCGCGACCTGGTAACTACTATCCGTAATGACGATTCAATCAGGAATTACCTGGAATATTCCACTATTTACCAGTGGTTGAAAAACACGGTAAAAACTATCAGGATGAGAATAAAGCCCTCGCCTATTTCATAAACAGGTACGCACCGATTGTTGTAATAATATAAAAGCGAAAGCCGCCCCGGGATACATGGCGGCTTTCACTTTTATATGTTCGTTTAGGCTTTAAGCGTTTGGGTTATGTACCCATAGCTGCTTTTAATGCTGGCCATAGCATCCTTCGGCATATCATGCTCTACAAAAAAGTGCTGCATACCCGAGGTTGCTGCCGCTGCAAAAATCGGTTTAAAATCGATGGTTCCGCTGCCGGCAGGTAAAATGGTATTGTGTGATGCGTCCAGGTCTTTAACATGCCATAGCGGGAAACGCCCCGGGTGGTCTTTAAACATTTGCACGGGGTTCTGACCGCCTTTTATAGCCCAGGCAAGGTCGAGTTCCATTTTTACATTTTTGGCGTCTGTTTCAGTTAACAGCAGGTGATAAGGCACCTTGCCGTCTACAGCTTTAAACTCCATATCGTGGTTATGATAACAAAACTGCAGGCCTGCTTTTTTAGCAGCTTCGCCGGTTTTGTTAAGTGTGAGAAGCGTCTCCTTAATTTCCTCAAGCGTGCCGGTTGGCGCGTTAGCACAAACCAGGTATTTAAGGCCGCCTTCTGCCGCTTCGTCAACCAGTTGCTGCATATTGTCGCGCAGGTTTGCCATGGGCGGGATTACGATTGGTTTGCCATCAGCTCCTGCAGGCATCTTAGCGCCCTTCGGCAGTTTGAACGGTGCGCCAAGCACGTGATGCGATTTCCATTGCATGCCAAGGTCGTTTACCATCGCTTTAAAATCTTTTGGTTTCATGCCATAATAGCCGCCTTTTTTGCTGAACGCTGATTCCAGCTCTTTGTAGCCGACGCCGGCAATTTTGGTTAAGGTGCCTTTTACATCATCGTCAATAACTCCGAAAAATGTAAACAATTGCAGTCCTACCGGACGCGGTGCGAAGTTAGATAGTATTGAACCGGCCTTACTTGATAAAGCCAAACCGCCAAGCACCAGCGCCCCGGTACTTTGCAGAAATTTACGCCTGTTGTAGCTCATTTGTTTAGTTTAGTTGGTTTATTTTACTGTGGTATCGTAAATCTAAATCAATTAAATTGAATAAAGAAATTTATTGTGTCATTTATACACATTAAGTTTTGATGAGTGGTGAATAGAGGGCGGTGATTGGTTTTAAGCACGTCAATGTTGAGAAATAGAATTAATGGGTTAAGGCTTATATTTTTATCTTCGGCCGTACTCCGTTATTAATTGAAGATGCGTTTTAAGTCACTTGTACTAAGCTTTTTAACCGTTACCATTTTAACTATTGTTGGTTGTAAACAGAAACACGAACCACAACAAAACGATAATGGCAATATGCTGCTTGGCAACCCGAGTAATGCTACTGCAAATCCTGCTAATGCAGATAACTATCTCATCGACCATAAATATTATGTAGAAAGCTATAACAGGGACAAGGCAGAGCCTAATTGGGTAAGCTGGCATTTATGTGCAACTGATTTAGGCGAAACCGACCGTTTGAATAATTTCCGGCCTGATGAAACTTTGCCGGATGGTTGGTACGAAGCAGACAACAACAGCTACAAACGCAGCGGTTTCGATAAAGGCCACAACTGTCCCAGCGGCGACCGCACCAGCACCAGCGATGCTAATTCGTCTACATTTTTAATGGATAACATTATCCCGCAGGCTCCAAACAATAACCAGCATACCTGGGAGCATTTGGAAAGCTATTGCCGCAATAAAGTAAAACGTAGTAACGAAGTTTATATCATTATGGGCGCTTACGGCAGCGGTGGCACCGGGCGCAATGGCTTTGCCACGAATATTGATGATGGCCGCATTAATGTGCCTGCACATATCTGGAAAATAGTGGTAATTATTCCTGAGGGAGATGATGACCTCTCCCGGGTGGATGAAAATGCACAGGTAATTGCAATCGATACGCCGAACGATAACAATGTTTCCAACAATTGGATGGATTATGTGTGCACCGTAAAAAGTATTGAAAGCGCAACCGGCTACAACCTGCTTTCCGCCCTGCCACAGCCAGTTCAGGACGCGCTTGAAAGTAAACCATTCAGGGGTGGCAATTAAAACCCGTTTATTAATGCAGTGAAACGGTAATCAGCCCTGTCCACCCGGTTTGATGCGAAGCCCCCATGCCGCGGCCTGTATCCCCGTCAAAATATTCGTAAAATTGCAGGTAATCCTTAAAGTTAGGGTCGGTTTGAAGTTTATTAACATTGCCGAATATAGCGCGCCGACCGCTTTCATCAGGCAAAAACAAACGGGCCAAACGCCGGCTAAGCTCATTGCCGACGCCTTCGAGTGTCATAAAATCCCCCGAGCCTGTAGGGCATTCTATTTTAAAGTCATCACCATAAAATCGATAGAATTTATAAACGCTTTCAATCAGCAGGTAGTTTATCGGCAGCCATATCGGGCCGCGCCAGTTACTGTTGCCGCCAAACAGACCGCTGTCGCTTTCGGCCGGCGTATATTGTATACTAAATTGCATTCCGTCGATATTCACCTGGTAAGGATTATTTAAATGATACCTCGATACCGATCGGATGCCATAGTCACTCAAAAATTCATTCTCATCGAGCAGGTATTTCAACAGCGATTTCATCCTGTAACCGCGTAATAAGCTCACCAGGTGAAATCCCGGCGTTTTGGTTTCATTCCAGCGGGAAACCAGCGCAGCCAGGTCCGGCCTGTTTTCGGCAAACCATTTCATGCGGTTGCTGAATATCGCATTGTTGGTGATATCATCCTCGCTCAATACTTCCGCAGCTATCAGCGGTATAAGCCCAACAACGCTCCTCACCCGCATCTTTTGGCTGCTGTTATCGGGCAGGCGCAACTGGTCGTAAAAAAAGCCATCTGCATCATCCCAAAGGCCTTCGTTATTCTCGCCAATGTTTGAAATAGCGCCGGCGATATAAATAAAATGCTCGAAGAACTTACTGGCGATATCACGGTAAGCATTATTAGTTTCGGCCAGCTCAGTAGCTATCCGCAGCAAATTAAGCGAATAGATAGCCATCCAGCTCGTACCATCAGCCTGTTCCAGGTGTTCCCCCATAGGCAGTCGGGCGTTCCGGTCAAAAACGCCGATGTTATCCAGTCCTAAAAAGCCGCCCTCAAAAATATTATTCCCCGACTGGTCTTTACGGTTTACCCACCAGGTAAAATTCAGCATCAGCTTATGAAAAATCCTTTCGAGGAAATAAGTATCACCTTTACCGGTTGTTGCTTTATCCTGCTGATAAATCTTCCAGGTAACCATGGCATGAACCGGCGGGTTGGTATCATTAAAGTCCCATTCATAAGCGGGCAATTGTCCGTTGGGATGCATATACCAATCCCTTATCAGCAGCGTTAACTGACTTTTGGCGAAAGTCATATCCACTTTAGCCAGGGGAATGCAATGAAATGCAAGGTCCCACGCGGCAAACCAGGGATATTCCCACTTATCGGGCATGGAAATAATATCCCGGCAATTAAAATGTGTCCATTTACCGTTTCGGGCGTTTAGCCGTTCTTTAGGAGGAGTAGGTTGCGAGGGGTCGCCATGCAACCAATGGTTGATATCATAATAATAAAACTGCTTGTTCCATAACATGCCTGCCAGGCCCTGTCGCTCAACCAACGCTTTATTCGGGTCGCCACCGGCCTGGCTTATCCCATTATAAAATTCATCGGCTTCGGATTTACGTGTGTTGAATAGCTTATCAAAATCATCAAAACCGTTGCTTGCATCTGCCGAAAGACGCAGGCGCAGCGTAACGCTTTGTTTGGCCGGCACATTTACATCAAAATTGACCGCAGCCTTTGTACCGGTTTGTTTGGGATTGATGGTGTTGGCGCCGTGCACTACATAATCGTTTATGCCGTCTTTATGATATTTATGACAATCATCAGCGCCATATAATCTTTGTGCATTGGTTTCATTATCGCAAAACAGCAATTCCGGTTCTCCCTCAGCATTCAGCCATAATTGCCCGAGCTGTTCATGATAAACCTCGATGACACCGTGCGAATCGGCGGTTAACTCCGGAGTATAATTATCATACCCCCAGGCCCATGTATTGCGGAACCATATTGTAGGCAGCACATTCAGAACCGCGTCCTGATCGCCGCGATTATGTACAGTTATTTTAATAAGGATATCCTGCGGGGAGTTTTTGGCGTACTCTATAAATATATCGAAGTACTCATCTTTATCGAATATGCCGGTGTCTATCAGCTCAAATTCAGGCTGATAGCGGCCGCGGGCCTTATTTTCGTTAACCAACCAGGCGTACGGGTATTCGCGCTGCGGGTATTTATACAGCATTTTCTGGTACGAATGCGTAGGGGTATTATCAAGATAATAATACAGTTCCTTCACATCCTCCCCATGATTGCCTTCGGGATTGCTGAGGCCAAAATACCGCTCTTTAATAATCGGGTCTTTCTTATTCCAAAATGCCACGGCAAAGCACAACAACTGCTCATTATCGCAAATACCGCCGATACCTTCCTCGCCCCACCGATAGGCCTTGCTCCGCGCCATGTCGTGGGTGATGTAGTTCCATGCATCGCCATTAGCGCTGTAATCTTCGCGCACGGTTCCCCATTGGCGGTCACTTACATAAGGCCCCCATTTTTTCCAGGCGGAATCTTGTAATCTTAGCTGCTCGGCATTCATATTATTTCTTTTGGGGATTTCACCGATTGGGGGATGATTTCACCGATTTTTTGTTTTGGGATTACAGTGATTTGAAAAATTGATTTCACAGATTGAAAAAATAAATGCATGAATCAAATTTTTATTCGACTGTATTTTTCTCCAAATATCTTGTTTCTTATCGGTGAAATCATTCTCCAATCGGTGAAATCACAGAAAAGCTTTGCGCAGAAACCTTAACCAATTCCCGTGCATTACGTTTTCAATATCTGTATCAGTGTAGCCTCGTTTTTTAAGCATGGCCGGTATTTTTTGCAGGTCGGCGATAGTTTCCAAATCGTAAGGGCATTGTTCACGGCCGAAAGCGCCGTCAAGGTCTGAACCGATGCCGATGTGATTTGCGTTACCCGCAATCTGGCAAATGTGGTCAAGGTGATCTATCATAACTTCCAGGCTGCAATTCATGGCTTTAGGGTCGGACTGCCCCCTGACCCATCCCGGTACCATCATCCAGGCATCAAGCGCCCCGCCTATTACTGCACCCCGATTTATCAATTCTTTTATCTGCTCATCGCTAAATTGGCGGTTATGGTTTACCAGCGCACGGCAATTGTTGTGGCTGGCCCAAACATTCCCGTTAAAATGGTCGAGGGCTTCCCAAAAGCTATCGTCGCACAAATGTGTGGCATCCAGAATAATATTCAGTCGCTCCATTTCTTTTAATAGCTCATGTCCGGGTTTACCCATAAAACCGGCTGCATCCGTGCCTTGCGCATAGCGGCCAGGGCCATAGTGTGCCGGCCCAACAGCACGTAATCCATAGTTATAAGCGCGCTCCAAATAACCGATAGTAACTATAGAGTCTGCACCCTCTAAGCTCAGGATATATCCTACCGGCTTATTTTCATTGGGTTTTCCATCGCTCCAAAGCGTAATGTGTTTTTCCAAACCCGCTAAATCGCGTACTTGCACCATCTCGCCTGCATCTTCCATAGCCTTATACCAGGCAACCTGTCCCTGTGTTTGTGCCCAGGCTTGTTCGGGTGAATGCCAGCCCGGCAGCGGATTATCTGGTGCAACAAAACGTGCTATCTGCGTGGCAACCACCAGGCCGATATTTCCCTTACGCAACTCAGGTAACGAAACTACGCCTTTTCCACGGTCGGGCTTATCAGTTAAGCCGGCTTCACGGGCGTTTATTTCGCGGATGGGTTTCCGCAGGTCGCGATTCCATTCCAGCGCGTTCATGCTGAGGTCTAAGTGGGCGTCGATAGTGAACATATTCTTTTTCCCGTAGATACACAATACTTGTGTATCTTTTTTTAATTATGGCGGTTATGTGCATGGTCGGAGACATAAGTATTGTGTCTCTACAGTTATTATATATTTATTTTCCGGTCACGGGCGATGTTTTTCCATTCGCCTGAAACATGGCTGTTTTCAATCGTAATAGCCCGCTCGTAAAGTGCTACGGTCGGGCAAACGTGGTAAGGCATGCCGTAAATCACGTCGCCTTCTTTGTAGTTGTGCCCCTCGCCCGCCTCAACCACCAGATGCTCTTCACTTTGGCTGAGGGCTTCGAGACCCAGCGCGTCCATCAAAAAAACACGCGTTTTTAGTTCCCGTTCGGCGGCGATGGATTTGTGGCCAAGGTCAAGGCAAAGCTTGGTTGTATCGGGTTGTGATATAACGCGGGTAACTACCAATGCAGCAGGCAAAAATGGCTGCTCTGTAAAGCTGCTATAGCCCTTGTCCCAATACACAAATGTACCCGGACTGCACTCCACTCCTTCCCGCTTTGCATGTATCGGGAATGTTGGCGAGCCGCCTGCGATTACGATCAGGTTTACGCCGCTTTCCTTCTCAATCTTATCCTTTAGGGCTTTCGTCATTTCGAAAGCCCCATCGCTTTCTAAAGTACGGGCGGTCAAATCCGGGGCGTGAATATGGCCGTCATACGCATGCAGGCCAATAGTTTCAATTCCCGCCAACTGCCTGCATTCGTAGTAAAACGCCAATGCTCTATCATCCGGTTTTATACCCGTACGATTTTGGCCGACATTCAAATCAATATAAACAGGAACAACAATATTATTTTTGATTGCTTCTCCTGATATTTCCTGAGCGGCT
>Ga0105239_10000257_pt1 | contig 79119 bp, 77 predicted proteins | sample KBSC44metaG_FD_92761 | JGI IMG/M metagenome (GOLD analysis project Ga0105239, IMG submission 92761) | Corn rhizosphere microbial communities from Kellogg Biological Station, Michigan, USA - KBS C4-4 metaG | ecosystem: Host-associated > Plants > Roots > Rhizosphere > Soil | place: Michigan, USA...
GCAATCCACGGACCCGTTTCTCGGTTGAGACGATCTTCGTGCGGAATTCTTCTTGTGCGTGGAAGAGCTTTGATGCAAGATCTGCGAGGCTAATGGAGGACCGGGGGATTAGCGGAGATACATATGTAGGACGAGTTGATAATGGAGTTGGATGGGAACGGGGCGCATCCTTACTTGGACATCTTTCGTCGCTGTGAGACCGTTCCGAACCTCCCCAAAGTGATGTATCCTGGTAGTATCGAGACACCTCGGGTGATGGTACACTTCAGTGCCAGCTTTGTAAAATGTCCCCTTTCACAGACCGATCACTTCCTCTCAACCACGAGGACTCCGTGCAGACGACTAGTTATATATCTCTAGCCACACGACCAAGTGCCGGGGTTAGTGTGAGAAAATGATGTAATTATGTTTCGTCCAACCTTCTGCGCGCGACAACAATGGAATGACTAACGCTGCTGCATAGACAGATTGCCAGCTCAATTATTAGTCAGGAATTCCCTCTCTCGGGCCTTGCGACGTTTTATACGCCCTCGGCGGCACCAGCGGCTCGAAGATAGCGTTGTCACAGGAGCCGTCGTGGGGCGCGGGTGGGGTTAAATAACAGGACGCCTTGTTAACACAGTATACTAATCAGGGAGCCGGGACGAGTGAGGGAATAAGGACGTGTGTGAGAGAGGTCTAGGATTAGATGACATATACGATTGGAGATATACTGACTTACATCGCACAAGTCTAGAAACTGACGTGCTCTGTGAAGCGAATTGCGGGGGAGACGGAGACTCAGGCCTTCTTTCGGTGGCGGGAATCCGATGCCCAACGATTGTGAGTGGACTTTGTAGAAACTTCCCTTTCGGGCGAATGGGAGGGGGGGGGATTCTACGAGATGGAATTTTGAGTGCACTCGACCAACTATGCTGTCGTAGCTAGAAATCGTTCTTTACTGTTCATTGTCTCATCAACCCGTGGCTTTCCACTGCAGACTCAACAGTCAACCCGGATATTGTGTGATGTTTCGTTGGGCCAGGATTTCCCTCTCTTAAATCAACCCATTTCTCTCTCGATCGACCCTATCCCTCCAAGCCATTGGCTAGAGTCAGAACCCGGTCAACGGCAAATAACAGGCCTTGTATAGGCTGGGTAAATTCAGCGCGACAGAACAAGGAGCAGCCTCGCCAGAATTCATCTCAGCATTGGCGAGCTGCGAAGTGGTAGAACTCTGGAATCAGTACCTCTGCCAATTCGATGATAGAGCTGCGCAAATTTTGATTCTTGTTCGAGATGCAGTGCTCTGATGGTCAGTCATGCTCTTCTTTGAGTGTGGTTGAGCTATCACTTCCAGCGAGCCCCGGCTTTGTTAAGCTTTTCTCAAGCTTCAATGTTACCGTGAATATGAGTATTCAGGGCGGCAGGGCCCCCCGCTCGCTGGGTTTGAAAGGGTTGTTCCAATGGGCAATACTCGAGACCAACCACGCCGTCTTCTTTTCAAGTGTCCCTGGTGCCTCTGGCAAACTCTATAGTGTCTCAATGGAAACAGCACCGACAGACCTGTGAGCTTCAACCCAAGTCACTATGGCCCTCTCATGAAGCTCTTCCGGAAGCTCCCAGGCATGGCCTTGAGCATGAATTCGTCAGGGATGGCCAATGCCCTCGAAAATCCGAATGCCAGTCCGAAGAAATCTTTCACAAGTTCTTGGAGTGGGAGATACTCAGATACACCACTTGAATCAACACGCCGAGGAGAGTGGGAATACTATGCCTGAGACTTAGCGCCCGATCGAACGTTGCTCCGAAACCTTTGTCAATGTGGAAGCACACACTATCCATCTCGTCAAGATACACAAATTACACGGCCTGAAGCTTAAGGAATACAGAATCAATCGCCAGAAACGAAAAGCCGCTGGAGAGAAGGTGCCGAAAGTCAAGAGAGCCAAACCAATCAAGACCGCCTACCAAAAGTCCAAGGCAGAAACTACGAAACAGAAATCGAAGGCCTCGAAAAAAGGCCGGAAGCAAGAGGCAATGGACATTGATTCTGGTTCAGATGACGAATTTGAGAATGATTCGAGTGACTCGGATTGAGCATGGGGCGGGATGAGTTCACCAGTTATCATGATTACCAACTACTCTTACGATTTCACTTCATTATGTATCATGGACAGAAGTTTATAGTTTGATATCATATCATTTGTCATTAGCTGTTAGTCATAAAAGACTAATAAATGGAGCCGCCCATCGAGGACAACCCTCTACGGCTTCGATGAAGCCTTTTCGATAAGCCATTCAGCCACCAGTCCAATATCCTCAGTGACGGTCAGAACCCGTGCGGCTTTCGGCTTCAAATCGGTGTCGTCTGAGCCACTAGCTTGCACACCTTGAAGCGATCTGATCTCAATCAATCCTCCGCTACATACTTCCAAAGATAGAAAAATAAAGGGCTTTTGCCTTTTCTTAGAGACAGCCCCTCTCAATGGAATGAATATATCGAGTCTTGATCGCGAAGGATCAGACATGATGTCCAAGCTTATATCCACTGGGAGGGCCTCCTCGTCACCGTTCTGTTGGGCTAAATGCTGGAACTTGTGGCCTCCGTTTTGGTTGTTACTGCGTTTCAGGGGTCGTTGATGAGGCTGCATCACTTTCGCATCTCCCACTGCCGGTGTCATATCCTTTCTAGATGTAGTGGTTGGATAAGAGGGAAATTCCACAAGACTCTGAAGGATGCTCCATAATAGAGCAAATTGGCGAAGCACAGGAAGTGCAGCGGCAAGTTGCCTGGGGTGATTGAATTTCAACGTCCTGACCGGAAAACACCACAGAGGGACTCCATTTTGGGCAGAATGCAAAGCATATGAGTGGCGTCGAAACTCGTTGGTATCTTTTGCACTAGTTATGGGCAAGTCCCGTGGCCATCTTTCCTCAGTCTGTCCCTCAGTATCATTTGATCTATGTCTGTTAAAATAATCTTGCAGCGCCTTTTGATAAGTGACAGTCGATTCTTGGTTAAGATCCAGCATTGCAAAGCCCAGGTTAAGCCCCGCGGCAGCATTAAGTGGCAGGTAAACTTGGGGAAATAATGAGCAAACAAAATGCATGCTGAGCATGGAGGACAGAAGCTGGCCGGGTTTTCCCATGGCAACATCATCTGCAGTTGTTCCAGAAGGGTCTTTAGATTCACCACCTTCCGAGGTAGGATCCTGCCATTCGGGCATTAAAGTGTCAGAGTCAGCTTCTAAGATCGATGCTGCCTGAGTCTGTTCGGAGAGCACTCGATCGGAAACCCAATTGCCTGGTAAGAGAGTGGGTGTTGCATCTGACTCGCAGGATATTTGGAGGGTGTACAGATCTTGAGTATCTATGGATGTGTTGTCATCGCTTGATTCAAATTCCGGGTCATACCTACGAGCCCAATAATCGAGGGATAGTCCTAATTTTGAACCACGATCCACTAAAGGCCTGCCAATTGCACCTCGTTTCAGATGGCTTTGAGTAGCATGCCAGTTCAATTTCTGTTTTTCAGCATTCCATATTTGTTGGAATGCAAGGTACAAGTTGATGACGGCACTGAAGCACGGTGCCCCGTCTTCGATCTGGTCAATTTGGCGCAAATAGTGCAAGTTGGACTCGAAAGCGGAGAGAGAAGTCCATGGTGAGGAAGGATCGGCGGATTGCGACCAAGCCAAATTCTCCTTGAGAACTTTGGTGCCGCCCTCTTGGAATTGTGGCTCCTCATTCTCCGACGTACTTAACTTGAGACTGACGTCTTTTACGACGTCTCGACTCAAGGCCTCAAAATTGAGCTCAAGGTCAACAGCATTACCGGCGATTGTGAGATTGTCATCGTCCCAGAGCGTATTAAACCCTTGGAGTTGCGCTATTCTCTCCACGCCTTCTCTTGTGACACCTCGACCTGCTACACGAGTCTTGAGGAGATTGGCAACCCAATGCGCACGCTGGAATCTCTCAACTTCCGGATTCACGGCAGGTAGGCCTCCCCGACCGGACTGATCATGGCCACTCGTTGATATTCCCAACCCATCAGCGTTTGTTCCCAATGGTGTCAAGCCTGTCGGTCCAAGGGTCGCCATCAGCGCGGCGGCAGGTGAGGTTAAGTTTAAGAGATCATCATGAATGGCGGTTGTGGTAAGCGGAGTTGATGATGGTTGTGAAGACACACTGACATGGTGGGTGTGGCCATGAGCCGAAGCAGGTGTTTTTACAGCCGGCGACTTATGCGCAAACGGACGATTGGTGGTGGTTGCAGTGCCGGGGCGAGGTGAAGCCATCAGTCGGTTTGGAGTCGAGAGATGAGGCTTAGGGGTGGAGACGGTCTGAGAACGAGTCGGGGTTGCCATGATTCAGGTTCAGATTTTGAACTGATATCATCTGATTTGGTCTGTGAGGGAGGGTTGGTGGGTGCGCCCGCAGGTCAGTGACACCACATGCCAGGAACAAGGTATGGACGCGTTTCATGGAGTTAAAAAGAGACAAAACAACAGCTATGCCTCGATGTCGCGTTCTTGATACATTACATACCTAGATATAATACTCTAGGAACTGTGTTGAGAACTTGTAGTGTTCATCATTGGGAACTGAAGATTCCATCAGACTTAGAAGCAAACATTAGAAAGATCCTCGTCTAGTTTGCACTAGAACTGCACTAGTGGTGCATTAGCAAGCCACTAGTGATCGGACCCAGTCTAACCAACTTAGGAAGCTTTCCCGAGCCACTTTAACTCCCGACTGCAGCAACATCCATGCCAGTGCCCATACCCATCTCACCCAGAAACATGTTGGAAATGTTGGAAATGTTGGCAGGCCAAAACGTTCACCGATCCAGGCTCTGGTCCAGCATATACAGCCCCTGCATCTCCTATGATTTCATCGAAGGCTCAGCAGTGTCTCAAATTGCATGGCCGTCGTCATGTGATGCAAGGTTCTGCCTACAGCCTCATGGCGTTTCCATCAACCAACTCCACAGACTGGAACCGTTCTCACCCTTGAGACCTCAGACAGTGCTGTCGTAGATCATGTCGGCGTGCACGGAGTACCAATATGGCTTCTAGATCATCAAGTATATTGACTTGAAGAATTCTATGCCAAACTTGGGAGGACCAAAAGCCACAATTATGGAAACACGACATGCAAGTTTGCCAAATCACTGTTTTGGTCAGCCAAACACAAAAGTTTCAAGGCTCCATCATTGTTCGAGGTTCCTGCCTTGCTGATGGCTGATTCCATGTTTCGCCTAGCTCTGCCAAAAGGAAAGATTGTCATACCAAGCTTGCCAAGTGTCTTGAACACGAATCCCAGGTGAGCAAGGCATGCCAACTCTTGACAAAAGTTGAATGCCCAGCAATTGGACTTAAAGCTTCAGGCTGTGTAACCGTCTTGACATGAGGCTATATGAACCAGCTGCCGACCGTTCTTTCTGTCTCAACTCATCCCACAGCCTCTTCCTAGTAAGTCTTTCTTTTGGTCACAAAAAATAAACTTGCCATGGCGTCCGTGCTATCTGAGAACAAGGTCCGCTTCGACCGCCACAGCATTTGCAAACTACCATATAATCTTGAGCTTGGAGCCACTCACAAGGGTGTACTCGAGGTTAAGAAATACCTCAAGCATTTTGACTACGCAGAATCAAAGTCTTTCAAGGTGGATAGCACGTTTGACCAGGAAACCCGCACTGCCCTGTGTAAATTCCAATCTTGGTTTACTCTGGACGTTACTGGACAATTCGATGGACCAACAAAGGCAGCGTTCACCGCAGCCCGTTGCGCCCACAGCCGTGCCAATCCACTCGCGGCAAATACCATCAGCAAATGGGACAAGAAGAATCTTACATATGCATATGGACCATTGTCAGAAGATCTTCCACCAGATGTCTGTAAGGCAGCTGTACGTCGGGCATTCGATACTTGGCAAAATGCAGGAGTAGGCCTTGAATTTACCGAGGCTGGTGCTGGAGCCACACCGGACATTCTTATCGACTGGCGAGATGCACTTGATCCGGACCTGCTCGCCCTGGATCCCAGTGGGAATGGCATGGTCGGCGGTACTCTTGCCCATGCCGACTTCCCAGGCAATGGATCCATCATCGTTGAAAACGGCAAGCCACCATTACCACTTCACTTTGACGACGAAGAACACATCTGGGTGGATGGAGCGGTTCCCAATGGGTTTGATATTGAGACAGTTGCTCTTCATGAAATAGGACATACCCTGGGGCTGCTGCATTCTGACGATCCGAATGCAGTTATGGCACCCACGGTGGCAGATAATCTCCTCAAACGCAGACTTGGGCGGGACGACTTGGTTGGCATTAGAAGACTCTATGGTTCGACCTAAGTGGCACATGAGCCCCATGAATTAGGAATGGCGCGGCGGTTATGCCATTGTCAAATCTGTAGGGACTGGTGTTCAGACATGGAGTTCGAGAAAAGCGGGAGAAGGAGGACCCATTGGATGAGTGTCAACGAATGAGCATGAAAATTAATTCTTTAGCCGACATACGATCTTTTGGAAATAAAACATAAGCTAAAATATTGCTTGACCTGCCACCAACTAATATAATACTGAAATATGCTCCACTAAACCCGCAACGCTGAGCTTGTCGCATAATTACGTCATAGTCATCTCCTCCACTTGGAGAAATATTGGGAACCATCAACACGCGAAATACTGAGAAGAGTTCAACTCTACGCCCAAGCAGTACTCGATCTTCCCATACCCTTAGCCACGTCGCGCATGGTCTATTTGTGATAACTCAGCCTGGCTGCAGCTTGCCATGTATATTATATCTAACGCCACGAGGCTCTCGCGTCGACTGCCACAGGTTGCCCTCCGGCTTCGAGGAGTCTCAACACTGACCAACAATCCTCATATCGTAAGTAGAATGATATGTGATGCCTGGCTCTCATTAACCCTACCGCCAGCATGTCTTTCCGAATCCCAATGGAGAGCCATCGCACCTCCTCTCGCTCCTAGCAACTGATCCCCCAACGCCTTCTTTGGCAATTGGCACCACAAATCAGCTCCCGCCGACTGCTTCCTCCTTCTCAGAAAACCCCAGCTTCCTCCCTGTTCTGCACTCCGTCATTGCCGAGAATGCCTCCTCCGACCCGATGGTCCAGTCTCAAGCTGCAGTGATGATCTCTTCTTCAGGGACAAACCTCTTTCAAGCTCAACGAAGGCAGGCGACTGGTGCCTTTGGTGCCAGTGACCAGGGCGGTTATGGCGGTGCAGGCAGAGGAGGCTGGGTCCATGTCTCCGATCTCCGTCACATCCCTGACTTTGGTCATATTGCAGAGCCTGAAGATATCTTTGGAAGTGTGGAAGTCGATGGTAATGGCCAATTCGTTGATGGCACTGGAAGATACCAGGAGAGCGGCACCTACAGGATCTGCACAAATGATGGCATACTTGGTCTCAGCGATTTTATGAGAGCAAAATTGGTCGAAAGATTGAAATCCGAAGAAGCGGTCCAGAAGAAGTCTTAAGAGCCAAGGCGCACCTAAAGCATATCGACATCAGGGCACTCCACGAACGCTGATACTGCATCAATCCAACCTTCTCTCGTAATGAAAGTGAGATTTGTGGGCTTGGATTTGCGTCCCATGTGCCAAAAGCTCAAATAACACGACCATGGTCGCTCTCGCAGACAGCATGCCGAGAACTATCACGTTCAGGCGAAGTTTGATGCCCTCGAAGGACACCAAGCGTGGCTATCTATTTATGCCCTGGCGACACTGTTTGTGACAGTAAGGCACGGTAGAGAGAGCAGCGTGGCCTGTAATGATGTCTACAGTTCTTCTTAAACCCAAGCCCCGGTTTATCGACCTGGACACGAATGTTGATATCCTGACGGAGCAGGCGTCACATATACGGACAGCCAAACTTATAATTGGTTCAACAAGACTCTGATAGAACCTCATGTCGCGACAGATTTCAGACCCAGAATGTCAACAATCAGTAGATGCGAAAATTATTCCCTTTCATTCCAGAGAATCTCTTGAGAGCTCGAGGGCTCCAATGGAGGGAGATGCAGATACGATCAGAACCGCTGCAGATACTGGCTCCTTGATTCTTCCCCCGATCTTAACTCAACACTGGCCTAGCCAGCTTCTCAGTGACCAGTTATGCCATCGTTTCCGCATAGCCCGATTACCTGCTTTACCAATCGACTTAGCGATGATTACGCAGTGCTACATCCTTGCCCTGGAAAGAGGTTTTGTGTCCAACTACGTAGTACATCTCCTCAGCTTAAAGTTTGGTCGTCAGCCTACTGCCCATGTCTAGCATCTGGCACAAAAGCTCCCTCTCTGCGTCTTTCAATCTATTTATCTGGCCCTAGTCCTTGGCACAACAGACGATTCCCATAGAATACTGCTAGATATCTCGCTGTTGAACTTCAAAGGTTGTGCTATTCTAGATATCTACCTAGATACGGATGAAAATTGTATACGGTGGGGTACTCTGCACATTTGTACGAGGGCCACTGCACAATTCTTCATTCGCCCATGTGTTGGAGATGATACTCACCATTGAACATCCTAGCCCCCAAAGATAGGCAACAAGTCAACGGATGAATGCTAACTATTTCTGGTTATTTGGCCTTACCACCATGCGCCCATCCTCCGTTAATATTCCCTGTGGGCGTCTCTATAGCCGCCGACTGTGGCCGGTTACTGTGACCTACAAAAGTCGTGCAACCCCAAAACCAGCCTTATCAGCTGGCGGCTAAAGGGGCGGCTGGGCGGCTGAATGCTACGAAACTACATGAAGCTGTAAAGAGTCCGCTTCACCAGCAACCCTTTGCATGAACTTCGACTTGCTATCCTGCTGGACATAATCTGTGTATGATAACTGGTGTAGAACCCGCAAAGCCTCATCGGAACACTCGAAAGTCCCCTTCATTGTCGTCATGAATTCCGAAGCTGAAACCGGAGAGTTCCCTGATCATCCAGAGCTTGAAGGGGAGATTGATGAGAATGTGTTGGCATGTAGGTCCTCGCCGACGCCCACTTGAGAGCCTTGACTAGGTCCTAGCAGCTGACGAGTTTTGTATGGCAGCCTTGGGTGATGGTGCTCGGATCATAGGGGCACAAGGCTCTGGAGCGAGCTACTGGACAAGAACAGCTCGCCTCGATGCTGTGCTACCTGGTGATCCTGAACGAGAGGAGTCGTTCTTCCTGAAGGTTGACTAGCCTAGATCTCGCCTGCTGATCGACGTGATCGCTAAAAAGAGATGCACTAATATGAAACTAGGTCGCAGAGGGAGAGACTGGCAGAGGTATGATGTACGGCGAATACGAGTCGATGAAGGCGATTGCAAAATACAGCCCTGACTTCGTACCACACCCCATCGCCTGGGGTACATTTGCATCCGATCCTGACCTTCACTTCATGATTGAGCAGTTCAGGGAAATGGATCGCGAGGTCCCAGAAATGGAGCCGACGTGTTCAGCCCTAGCGGAAATGCATCTGCAATCCCATTCCGCGAAGATCGACAAATTCGGCTTTGATATTACCACATACAACGGGCGACTTGCCCAGGACAACACATGGACCGAAAAATGGGAAATCCTTTTCGTCCAGCAGCTACAGGGCATGCTAGCTCAGGAAATTGAGTCTCAGGGCCCACAGACAGAGGAGATGCAAGCGCTGCTGCAAGAGATCTTCGACAAGGTTATTCCACGGCTTCTGCGGCCCATGGAAACTGATGGCCATAGCATCACCCCAACCCTGGTTCACGGCGATTTCTGGCACGGCAATGTGAGCACGGATGTCGACACAGGAAACCCAGTAACCTACGACGCCAGCGCATTCTGGGGTCATAACGAATACGACATCCGCACCATGACCAAGCGTGCTAGGTACAAGTTTGGGCCAACCTGGCAGCGCGAGTATCTGAGACATTACCCGGCTGCGTATCCGCAAGAGGACTTTGAAGCGAGGAGCGAGCTGTACATTCTGAGATCGAAGGTCCATGACTCTGCATTGTTTTCTAATAACTCCAAGTTTCGGGATATCTTTATCCAGCATGCGAGATCGCTGGTGGACTCATATAGCGAGGGTTATGAGGGGTGGCTTGCGAGATCGAAGAGGGACTCGAGCCACAAGACAGCGTAGGATTAAGCTAGGTTTAGGAGATAAGATTATATGGCAGTCTTTGCTGCTATGTTCAATGTTATTCGTACAGTTTGTTTAAATTTCACTCTAACAGAATTATGCTTCACCTCCTGGATCAACTTTTGACCCACGAGCCGTTTTCACTTTCCCCCGTCGTTTGCGCTTGCGAATCTGCTCTCCGAAGGCGTATCGCATCTCCCGTCCGGCGAGAACACAGAAGCTACCCAGGAGGAAAGCGGCTACCGCTGAAACACCGATTAACGTCGCAACACTGAACCAGGCACTCACATCACCAAATGCATCCCATCTCGGTCGGGCTTGCAGGCCCACCTGCATACTCTCCAATACCAGAGTCCACATGCCGAAGATGAAAAGTAATGGAGCGAAATACTTGGCAAAGTACTCTGTGTACTGCCAGTAGACCTTGCGGAAGTACCAACGTCCCAACAGCGGTTTGGCCCAGATATTGAGTCGTGTGAGGCGGAGCTCGCCATACTGATATCTGCCGGATACCTGCATGTCCTCGACAGCTTTGAAACGCCGTATGAACGCTGCCCAGGTTTCGAGGTCGAGCTCTCGCGGCACAAGGCCTTCGCGTCGTGCGATTCGTAGGTCAGACTCGTGCTGGATGAGGTACGAGTACGTCCGTACGTAACCCGACGCCACGTTCAGGATTTTTCTTATACGATGGCGATCCTTCTCCGACGCTGCTTCGCTTGATACCACAAGGTATGACCAAAAGGCATGGGAGAGGAGATATGCTGGCAACGGTTTGACGAAGACTCTGTTGCTAATCCAGACGAGATGCAGTTCGGGGTCCTCTGTGATAACAATACTTCGTCCTCGAACGACTTGGGCGTGTAGGGCAGAGACATGTGCGCTCGTTGGTGCCGCAAGGACCCAGAGCCAAGGAGACATTTGATCAAGCAATGGAGTCAAGAGCTCCTTTTCCACAAAAGGGAGGAGCACGTCGTTGTCGAGGGAGATAAGTGGATGCTTTGGGAGATATTGTCCCTGTGACCTGGAAACTAGTTGTCCTTGTTTGAGTACAAGGTCGGTGCATAGCTCATCCTCAGATCGGAAAGGAACCTTGCAATTCTCCATGGTCGAATAGAATTAGGTCCAAAGGTTTCTATCAAAACGTGAATCAGATATCACTGATGCTTTGAGCGCTGCAAAACCGGAAGTCGTGAGCTTCACTGGAAAAGCAGCAGTCCACGACATCCTTTGTATAAATCGCCCTGTGTGATCTAGTCTGGTCGGTATTAGGTGGCCAGACAGGCTGTACAGAAACAGGTGAAACAAGAGTAGTAGCAAAGGTGCAAGAGGCATGGTTTACTTACAGGCGGACAATTGCAAAGCCATCAGCCCTGTTAGCTTCAGCGCTTCTGGCTCTAGCTAGGGTCCGTCTCGGGTGCCCAGGAATGGCGCAGCCCCGGAACTTGGCCACCTAAATCTACTTAAAATATCTAAGACGGAGGGGTAATTGGCTTGGGCGTGGATGGTATATTTGACACAGGCTCAAACAAAGCATTCTTCTATCGGGGAGAGCATACTGTCCCATGGGAATGAGGGGTAAGCACTCGCTAAAGGAGACAACTAAGTAGGCTGTCGTGATGCGCCATTTGCTCTGTTGTTTACTCTGTACCTATGTTCGCCAGCGGCGGCGCTGAGTTCTGCAATGGGCATCGGTGACGATCCAGAATTGGATACTATTCGGGACGAGAAGCAGACTCCTCAAGTCAGAAACCTTGGTGAGGAATCTCTCACTATTTATTCAGCGTTCAGCAAATGGCAAAAACGGTGGATCGTCTTCATCGCCGCGTTCGCCGCCTGGTTCTCAACCCTGACTTCGTTTGTCTTCTTTCCAGCCATCACCTCCCTTGCTCACGGCCTTGACACGAGCATCCAGAATATCAATCTCACGGTGACTTCATATCTAGTTGTCGCAGGAATAGCACCGGCTGTCACTGCCACTCTAGCCGATATAGTAGGTAGAAGGCCGGCATTTCTGGCATCATTCATCGTCTTCGTGGCTGCAAATGTTGGGCTGGCATTGCAGAACTCATTTCCAGCACTTTTCGTGCTGCGTATGCTACAGGCCACTGGTATTTCAGGGACATTCGCCATTGCTTATGGGGTCCTAGCTGATATCACAACACCGGCAGAGAGGGGCTCTTATATTGGTGTTGTTGCCTTCTGGTAAGACGCCTGCAATGTTGTATGTTGACTAGCCATGATACTAACAAGAAAAGCACAAATTCTGCTCCCAGTGTTGGGCCTGTCATTGCTGCCGCTCTTAATGCTAGCCTGGGTTGGCGGGCGATATTCTGGTTCCTAGTTGTCTGCTCTGGCACCTGGCTGTTCGCTCTCCTACTCTCGCTGCCTGAGACTCTTCGGGTCATCGTGGGAGATGGCACTGTGGTGACAACCGTCTGGCACACTGTCCCATTCTCTTGCATGCGACCAGAAACTTCTAATGCGAATGCAGCCGTGGAAATCTCAACACAACGCACCAAACCTAGGTTTGACGACTTCATCAAGATCTTGGGTCATAAAGACAAAGCTCTTGTCATGTCAGCCATCGCTATTCTTTACATGGTCTGGAATTGTTTGCAGGCCTCATTATCCACGATCTTTATCAGGGCGTATCACTTCAACTCCCTACAGGCAGGTTTAATATATATTCCGTTCGGTGTGGGAGTAGGCTTCGCAGGATTCGTAACTGGTAGGTATCAACTCCTCTACATTCCTTGCCTGCAAGCTGAATGCTGTTCTAGGAGGAGTCCTGGATCGTGATTACAAGCACATCGCAAACAAGTATGGTTTTCCAGTGGATCGCAAGAAAGGAGACGACCTTACCGAGTTTCCCATCGAAAAGGCTCGTTTCCGCAGTACCTTCATCCCATTAGCTGTTGTGTGCTGCGCTCTGGTTGCTTACGGCTGGTGTTTGCACTTCAAGGTGCATTTTGCCGTCAATCTCGTTCTTCAGCTCCTCCTTGGTATGAGCCTACAAGTATGCTTCACCACCTTAAACACTCTGCTGATGGACCTGGACCCTGTGCACGCTGCCACTGCTCAAGCAGTATCCAATTTGTATCGGTGCTTGCTTGCAGCCGGCGCGCTGGCGCTTCTGGAGGTTTTGCTAGATCGCATTGGTCCTGGCGCGACATTCTCCATCATAGCAGGTATTACAGCATCTTGCTCTGTAATCTTTCTCGTAGAAAGATCTCGAGGTCATCACTGGCGAAGGCAGAGGATCCGGCGGGAGACGTAACATCCATAGGTAGATGTTCAATAGTTCAGTAGTGGTCTGAGTTTCATATTGGCCTCAAGGTTGCACAGGCTCGGACCGTCGATCCCCGTGCTCCCCGTGCTCGCCCCTTGGGGCCCACGACCTATTTGCGTTACCGCTGTGGCCCCTCCAAACTCTGGGATCGCTTGTACACAAGCGGATTACGAAGGACTTGTTAATTCAATAGCCATGGCATCATGAGACAGGTATATTGAGAAAGTAAACTAAGGATTTCCTGCTGGCAATTTCGCTCAGCAGAAGCACATGAGTTGTGGTTGTAGGGAGTACTCTTGGTGGGCTCAAGAACCCTCTGCTCTCCCTTCCCACCTGATTGCAAGATGCAAGGAGTTGAAGTACCGGGTGGCCGAGGGCTTTTCGACAAAAGAGCCAGGCGCCTATCTAGGCGAGTTGGGAATCTGTTCCCTAATAGTAATTACTCCGTCCGTACGAAGTTAAGGTGATTGCAGACAATTGCTTGGAGCATGACCACTTGCTGGCGCTAAGAGCAGCCACCAGGATACATCTCATCTGTTTGCATTGATTGGTCATAGCCACACATGGTGCATTGTTAGCCTTATCCTGATGGCGCCCGATCACACTGTCAGAGAGGAGCTTCTGCTTAGTTGGGTCACACCAACCTCGCTTTAGGAGGAGAATCAGAACTTGCGAACAGTCACCTCGGATTGAACCATTTCCCAGCAGCAACTAGACGCTCTGCCGCCGCTGATTTCAACAGGATATGCCTTTGAAAGAGACCAAATCCATTCCGGTACGGCGCTCGATGGCGATTATGACTCCACAAGATGATGGAAAGGCTGACGATTTCAGTTTCGGCTGCACAAGGCCATCAGCCGAGTTTCCACGACAGATCTTTCAACACTCGAGGATTCGTTGGGAATCGGTGCGCCCTCGTCATGGGATGAGAAGGACCTCAACAACGATGACGGTGACAACGATGATGCTATCAGAACAGGGCCTCTAGGTCTTGCCCAGTTGAGTTCCCCACCTGAAGCCATAGTGGAACTTGTCTTCGTTCATGGCTTAGGAGGCGGGTCACGCAAATCATGGTCGAAGACGAACCACGAAGACCATTTCTGGCCGAGAAGTTGGCTGCCACGAGACCGGGCATTTCAAAATGTGCGCATTCATAGTTTTGGCTACAAATCAGCCAAGGCGAAATTTGTCTCAACGGTCGCCGGCATCCCGGAATTCGCAGAGTCTCTCCTCACAACGTTGCTAGACAGCCCGGTAATTCGAAGCACGCAGAATCCGATTGTCCTTGTCGGACACAGCATGGGCGGGATTGTGATCAAGAAGGCGAGTTCCTTATGAAGCGTGAAACTACTCTCTGACTTTATCAGGCATTTGTCCGAGCCCGTACGGCGGAAAAGTTCAACCTACTGGCAGCCCGCATACAAAGCCTCTATTTCATTGGGACACCACATGCAGGATCAGATTTCACCAAAACATTCAAAACCATTATCGACATGTTTCCGATACTCAAAGGCACGGAAAGCATCTCAGATCTTGAACCAACGTCACGGCTCTTGGAGTCACTCAATGAAGACTTCCCTCGTGTTGCAGATAAAGTCGAAATTCGATCATTTTTTGAGATGGAAAAGTCAAAAGTGTTGACCAAAATCGATTATGTCGTCCCGAAGCATTCAGCTCTCCTCAATCACAAAAATGAGTTATGGTATGGCTTAGGAGCAGACCACAGGGGAATGTGTAAGTACGACAAGCCCACAGACCCAAATTACGAAATCATGCGAAACGCTCTGTCAGCCACTGTGGATAAATTTGTGAAAGACTACAACAATCGCAACGAAGCCGCCTCGAATAAAATACTGAGGTCACTGAGAGATTTCTTTGGCATTCCTGGACCGCCCGAAGACGAATTCGAACATCACTACTATTCATGCCTCACTGGAAAATCATGCACTTGGTTTACCTCCGGAGCACCATATCGCACTTGGCGGGATTCGAACTATCATAGTGAGACCAATGCGGGTTCCCTTATACCTGGCATTTTCTTGATTGAAGCCGATCCTGGAGCTGGCAAATCAGTCCTCGCTGCCCAAGTCATCAACAACTTACGAAGCCTAAGCTATGGATGCAGTTACTACTTCTTTGATTCTCAAAATCGCCAGACTTCAAGCTTCAGTTATCTTATCAGGTCGTTAGCACTGCAAATGGCACTAATTAGTCCAGCCATCCGACAAAGCATGCTTGCACTATGTCAGAACCACGCTCCAGTCTCAGATGACAGTGATATAAGCATCTGGCGAAATATATTCATGAACAGTATATTCAAGCACCGAATTGATCAGCATTATTGGGTTATCGATGGTCTTGATGAATGCAAGCAGGCCGACGTTATCTTGGAAAAGTTCTCGAACGCATTCAAAACAGATCCAAATATACGTCTGAGGATCCTGATTACGACACGTCCAGGAGAGGTTCCTGAGGAAAAGTTATCCACGAGCAAGGTGACACGTTTGCGTCTCTCGAAGATCGACACACTTGACAGCATGCGTACTTATGTCGAGGAACGGATGAGGCACTCGAGATTGTCCAAACAGAAAGATAAAGACGCAATTGCCAGATCCATTTTAGACAACGCGGATGGATCATTCTTGTGGGTAAAGCTAGTTCTGGATGACATTATGAAGGCGACCGGCCAAAGGCAGATTCAGAGCGCCATTGAAAACATTCCTAAAGGTATGGATCACCTTTATGCTGGCATCGTCGTAGGCCTCAGACATGAGATCCCACAAGAAGACATGCCTATGCTTAAAGCATTTCTGGAATGGACACTGTTTACGAACCCCCCATTAACTGTTGAGGAGCTGGAAGCAGCGCTTGGACTGAAGAAATTCGGCAATTTCATCGTCAAGATGTGTGAACAGACCCGCAACTTGATAATCATTGACCACCACAACAAGGTTCGAGCCGTTCACAAGACTGCCAGAACATTTCTCATGACATCGGGTATTGACTCCGAATTCGTGATATCGTCGAACGATGCTCATACAAGAATCGCAAGCTTGCTTGTCGAGCGTCTTAGGAGTTGTCTCGGCACAATTCAGGGAGAAGCCGTTCTGAAGGGCTGGTATAATGAGAAGAAAACTGGGCTCGATAACTACGCTCTCCTCTACTTCAGCGAACATATTCGCAGGACACCACCAGATAATCATGAAGTATTTGAAGGGGTTGCAGAGTTCTTCAACAAATGTGGTAAGACATGGATAGCGACCGTCGCAATCTCTGGTTCACTGAGTCCACTTGTGAAAGCATCTCAGAATCTACGACATTGGCTCCAGGCCCGGGCAAAGAGTACACCTCCACTCGGTGAGTTGGCCGGGAAGACAGCACAGCTGCAACAGTGGGCTGTGGATCTCGTGCGACTTGTGGCAAAGTTTGGTAGACACCTGTTGGAGTTTCCAGGGGCCATGTACCAACTAGTGCCGTCCTTCGTGCCTCAGGAAAGTATTCTTTCGGCCTCTAAGATGCGACTTAAGCCGACAGCAACAACGGTGACTGGTCTCACCAACGAGCGGTGGGATGATCGTCTCTGTAGCATGTTCTACCAAGGATCTACATGCACAGCAGTTGCGAGCGGAGCCTACAGCTTTGCGGTTGCCTTGAGGAAGGGAATTGTGCATATCTACGATAACAGTACTCTGCAGATATCAGCAACACTGCAGCACGATACTCCCGTGAAATTGCTGAAATACGACGAAACAGGTTTGATGCTATTGTCTGTAGGGCACCATGAAGCCAGGATGTGGCTCGCAGCGGAAGGAACCCAAATGTGGAAGGTAGCGGTGCCACGGTTCCAATCTTGGGTTGCGGCTGAATTCATTGAGGAGAATCGGACACTCATATCTATTTCCTCAGAACATAAATTGACCAAGCGAGAGACTGCCACAGGCAAAGAAATTGTACTCAAGGAAAGTAACACAAGCCTTGGATCAGAGGAAGAGGAGGAAACGTTCCTTGGTTTCCGACGCGAGCTTCAATATGCTGAGTTTTCAGCGGAGGCTGACATGCTTGCAACGATGCAGCGAGAACGCCCAATTCAGATTACGGACATTGAAGCTCGGTTTGATATTGGGAAAATCGAGCTTGAAATGAGCAACGATGGCGAATACAACACTGTCGAACAACCAATCACTACAATGACGTTTTGTGCAAACATCGATGTCGCACTGCTCGCTGCTGCTTACCGAGATGGCACTTTGGCAGTCTTTGGTCGTGACCTCGGAGTCATCGCAAAGAGAGGAGACAGCAGAGCAATCAGTCTCCTGGCCGGATCTCCTGATGGTCTGACCTTGGCCGCAGCAACCGTCGAAGGAGTTGTCACCCTCTACGACTTCGAGCAGTTGATACCCTTGCACATCCTCTTCACTTCTTCCATCGAAAACATCCGCTCTCTCGTCTTCAGTGGCGACGGCCAGCGCATCATTGACATTCGTGATCGGCAAGCGAATGTTTGGGCTCCGGCTGCTTTGGTAACTCGTGTCAGGGAGGACTCTGACAGCATTTCAGAGTCAACGCTCTCTCCAACAATCGTTACCAGCGATTGGACCGGTCTCAAAGATGGTATTGTGGAAATAACAGCAGTTCGCTCAATCAAAAACTCCAACCAATTCTTCTGTGGCCGCGAAGATGGTAGCATCACTATCCACAACACAAGGAGCCCCTCACAGCAGGATTTACTATACGTTGATCCTAATAAACTGATTGGAAAGCTGGTATGGGAGTCTAAGCCCCGTGTTCTTGCTTCTGTCAGTGGTACTTCGACTCTCACAGTCTTCGTACTTGGTGCTGAATGGTCGATTCGCACCACTCTTCTACGGCATACCTTCCTCCACCCAGTTCTACAAATCCTGTTCCAAGATACAGCAGAATTTTTGCGCATGGTTGTGGTGACTACAAAGACAGTCGGTCTGTGGCTTACCAAGTGCCCTTTGACGGATCAGTCCACCCTGGCGGAGACGACAACAAAGCCTTTCGACACTGGCGGGATGTTTATTGAGGACGCGAGAGACTCAATTGTTGCCTGTCAATACCTCACTCTCGTAGAGCCTGAAAGGCTTCGGAATTACAGCTGGCAGGATCTTGAAGATGTCGGCTCTCGAAAGACATTCTCGTTCTCCCAAACGGCTGGCCCCTCCCAAAAGGTCTCGAGCCAAATCCACCAAGAGAGAATTACAGCTTTTGATCGTGCAGCCAGGTTATCAGCAGGAGGCCACAACATTCTCCTTCGCTCCGTCTCCTCAAGGGAAACAGCGCTATCAACCTCAACAGCAGTCCCAGCAAAAGTGGTGAGCCGGAAACGCTGGATTCTTGACATCGCCCAAACCAACTTCCCTGGGTCCCTCGCCGAACCCATTGGCACGCCCAGCACAGCCACTCAGGCCAGCCTTCTGCCGATCAGTCACCTAATTGAGCACGTCATTGGCATCAAAGATCAGACGAATGAGCTAGTATTTCTATCGAAAGCCCTCTGGGTTTGTTCCTACGATCTTGGGCCTCCCCCCAATGCCCGTAAACCAAGCTTCGGGAGGAGCCCGTCCAGAGGTCGTGGTGGCAATGGTATCAAGTATAAACGCCACCTTTTCATTCCCGATGACTGGATCAGCAGTAATTACAGCAACGCCACGAGTGAGCTACTGTTTGTCCTCGGCGGCCCAAAGGATGATTGCCTGATTTTTGTCAAGAAGCATGAGGTAGCTGTCATCAAGTCCCCCTTTTCACACGTTGAGCTTGTTCAAGTCTCCTGAAAATTGGCTCTGGAGTGGAAATGGGTATTGATTCATTGGCTGCGGGTGCGGTGAATACTTGCAGACAAGTCAAAGGAAGGTCATTCCCGATATATAGTATCTTTCAATGGAGAGGATGGGCTATCATGGTACAAGGGCGGACACGAATCCAGTGCTTGTATCTCCCTTTACCACATTCCTGGATCCGCTAGCGCCAATGTTCGTTGGTATCACGACAAAGGATTTGTAACATTAAATTGCTGCCCTCTCATGCCCACAGTTGTTCCTGCCATGGCCCATGTGTACAATTAGCAGGTTGCGCTTGCGTGGCTCGAAAGATTGTGTCCTTGCCTGGCAGCAGAACTACTTGGCACATCGCTCCTTCAACCATGTTTTTATCGCCGCCTCTTGACAGGCATCACCTAGCCGTTCGAGCTCCGCGTCAGACTTTGGCCCTAGAGGAGCATCGTGGACTTCCCTCTTCCCAATAACGACCTTCAAAGTGGCACCGCCTGAGGTTCCTTCCTTGAACTTGCCCGTAAAGCTCAAGATCGCATCGCGAAGCACCTCCTGCTCACCCATCGCCACGAGTGTAGAGGACACAGTCTTCTCGGTTCCAGACCACCAACTCGCTGGGGCAAGTTCCGGCACAGTATATTCGTCGTCCTTCTTGGAAGCGCCGCCTTTGTACGTCTCGATCCAGTAGTTTGCGCATGTGCCATTGACGGTATCTCGGTCCACGAACTCGGTCATGGATTTGAACCGCTTCACGTCAGATGACACCCAAGGAGCAATCATAAAGGCTCCAAGCAGCTTCTGGCCCTTTGGCGTCAGCTCCAAAGGCTTCACAATCGTCGAATTGGGATGTGGGTGTCCAGAAATATGACTCAGAACCGCCAGCACAAGATTTCCACCAGCTGAATCACCTCCCAAGAGTGTGGTCTCAGGCGCACGGCCAGGTAACGACAGAACATATCGCAGGGCCTCGACACTCTCACCGATTTGAAGGGGATATAGTCCCTGTGGAGCGAGCGTATAGGCGTTGCAAAACACAGCCAGGCTCCCGTCCAACCACTTGACGATGCGCACTACCAGCTCCACATGGGGATCCATGCCCGGCAAGACGAAGCCACCTCCGTGGTAGTATACCAGGACATACTTGGCGGTCTCCGGATTGCCGACCCAAAAGCCCTTCGTCGCCGTGTTTGGGATGTCCACGATGTTGGGGGTAATCTTGGCCTTTTTGCAGTAGCTTGAATATGTGCTCACGAACGGCGGCATCACCATCCTGGTAAGGCGCACCAGGTCAGCAGACTGGTAGTGACGTCGTCGCATGAAGCGCGGGTAAGGAGTGAAAGAAATCCGATTGCCCTTTGGCAAGGACATGAAGAGGCACTTACTGGAGTTGGCCTGTAGTAAAACTTGTGACCAGTGTCCGCACCGCAGTGTTCATGACATGCTCTCCGACGGTGGGAGCACCCTCATCGCCGCGGAAGGGACTAGTGAGAACCGAAAAGAGAGTCTTTACGATCACATATGAAATCTTGGGCACCAAGGTGACCTTATCACCCACTGTGGACGGCATTGTTGTTGAGCTTGCTGAGGCTGTAGGCGCCAGAGTGTAGTCAACAAGCGAAGCGGTGGCTCGACGTGTACATATGTATAGCCCCTCTACTTTGGTACTGGTCTTGGGGGTTGGTCACTAAGGCTCTCGGCAAGTAGATTTGCCAGAGCCGTCAGAACGGCGCTTGGCTAGGCAGCATGGAATGACATGCCCGCAGGGTGACTCGTTAGAGGATGACCGAAGACTCCAGAGGACAGCCGACGAGTCACTCGTAAGAAACTAGTTGATAGAGGCTAGTCCTCGACTCGGACTCCTCGTGTGCGGTAATTAATAGCTCGCACTCCGCATTGAATGGAGCCTCCAGCCCTCGGCTCTTGGACAGTGGAGCCTCTGGGGGAGCCTCTTATGAGTAGTCGGTGACCAAATCGGCACCTCCACGCAATCAATCCATCGCGTCAGGCCCTTCGAGTCAACTTCCTTTGGGTGCCCTGTCAGCCATGTGCAGCGCAGCGCCTTTATCTAACATCTTATATAAGTGCCGCTGCAACTTCGGCTCTCAGCGGTGTGAGCATGTGAGGCGTTCGCTCAATGGGCCAACAATCTATCCGGCTCAATGATTCCATAATCGACTGTAGCTTCAACTATTTGTTGACGCGGGCGAAAATGCTCACGCTCACACCCAGATCCGCTGACATGTGCGACAAAATCCACGGTCGTATTTCAAAGCAACCAGCAAGCGGCCGCTTCTGATAAGGCCAGGTACAGTAATATCTCGTTCGCCAGTCCTGGCTTGACCTAAGGTTTGGGCTCGAGCCTTGCCTCCCTACCTACCTAGTTAGGGAAGGATTACGAGTCATTACGGGTGGCCGCACTCCGCAACCCCTGCAGCCTTCGTTTATCATGTAACACGTGAACGATGTGTATTGTTCAATCAGCAGGGCATGGGAGAGGCGAACCTGTGGAAGTCGCGTTCTTGATGTTATCTTTTGGTGGCTATGGGCGAGCCACGGTCATCGGGGTGACTGATGGACCTCTACAAGAGGCTCTCGAGTCTCACGGGAGGCTAAGTTAGAGCTGCAGTGGTGCCTGGGCTGAACAGTGAAGAGGCCCAATATGGAAGAAGGCAGTTGGATTTCTGTGGGTTTGATTTGTCTTGGAGCGAGCATTATCCGGGGGGTAAATTCCAATGTTATTCATATTAATTACCTTTTACCGACCGTCCATTGTTAACTTCGACACACTCTGCTAGAGTACAGCAGTTTCGACAGCCGCCACGATTTTGGGTTAGAATCCTGTCGACATTCTGACATCACACAAAAAGTCATCTGCATGCTGCCCCTTGTCACGCATCAACAAGCGTTGACGATCATCCGCATCCTCACTCATCTACTTCGAACGTCTTCTCATTCCATCCGTACACTCTTCGCAAGCGCTTTGCGTATATAAGGGCACGATGACCTTCAATCTGTGATTTATGCGGCCGATGGAGCGTCAAGGATTTGTTGGCGTTCATGCTCTCCGGAGGGAAGAACGTATAAACAGAGCCGGTTCTAGGCTGAACGGAGAACCCCAAGTCGGTCATAGCCGATATGAATGCCGCCCAGCTCACACTGCCACGAGACTCTGCTTTGGCAAACAATGTGGAACAGACCTCGGCTGTAGCTGCTCGAACTTTGAAGATTGATGGCTCCTCCTCCTCAAGAGAGACTCCGCCCTCAGGGGGTGCAACAATTTCGAAGACTGAAGAATGAGAGGGCCGGGTCTTCTCCTTCAGCTGGCGTTGCTCAACACGCTTCTCCCGTGGCTCTGGGTCCGGCGGGGGAGTGGGTTTTGCCTCAGCAAGTTCTTTCTGCTCCGCTCGTTTCTTTGCCACCTCGTACTGCCTCTCGATCTCGACGAAGCACTCCTCGATGAGGTCTTGATAAAGAAATCCCATTTTTGTGCCAGCATTGTCGACGATAAACATATCCAGGAGGCTTAGTGTCTTCGATGCCACACTGGGTTCACGCAGGTTATCGATGGGGACAACGAAGTCTCGTAGATCAATCTTTGATTTCAACTCATTCATTTCTGCGTCGAGCGCTTGCGTCCCAGTTACAAACATCTGGTTTTTCTTACGAGACAGCGAGGGCATCGATATCGCTGGCGATATGTCTTGTATGAAGGATGTGATGATGGCCAAGTCGCCGACCGAATCCGCTTCCCTTGCCTGGGTCTTCTCCCGCTCGGACGGGTGGGCTTCATGGAGGTCACTCAACTTCTTGATCCAATCTGTGGCCTTCAAGGCGTCAGTCTCAAGCTGACAAAGGCGGAGCATGTAGTGGAGCTGCGGATCACTTCGTGTCAAAATTTCGGGGTCACCGTTCATGGCCACGCGTGCGTTGCCAACTTTGTCGTACACGTTAGATAACCTCTTGAACCACTTGGCACCTGAGGCTGTTTGAACGTTACGTTTGAAGAGAGCTTGAGTGCGGCCGTATTCCAGGTGACAGACACTGGAAATTTCTTGAAGAATTATGGGTCGGTAGATCTTGTCCGTGGTCGGCTGGGAGGCCAAAAGGTCGAGGAGGCGACCAATGTAGGTCCAGATGGCACTTGCTTTGACAACGTTGTAGACTGTTTCCAATACTGCACCGCTGATGTACTTGTCTGTATGGGCTGGCAAGACACGGCCTTGCTTATCAGGAAGCAGCTCGGGACGACTGAAGAAGTAGAGGTTGACTGCGTGAGTAAGTACGACAGGCTCCGTGGAGAGCAAAGTTAAGTACTCTTCAACAGCCGCTTTCTGGTCTGCAGCGCTGTTGACAAGATCAGGGAGCGAAAGGGTTTTTGCTGGCTCTTGAATCCTGAGTTTTGAAAGGGCTGCTGTCGCGGCTTTGTCAGCTTCTTAGATGGCTTCTTCTGATCCCGCGTACTTGAGCCGATGTCTAAGATATCCTCGATGACAATGTTGAGAGTCTGGAGCATATACATTTGTCTTTGCAGTATTAGTTCGCCCATCTCTTGAGAAACGCACAGATTGGCCCTAAAGGCAGGAGCAAGCCCAGCCAAAACCTGCGACTCTTCACGCATGATTGTCATAGACTGACCATAGCTGTCGTCCAGGAAGAGGGTGAAACCGTTCTTGTCAGGATTGGTGAGACGGAGATTTCTGGTATCCATCATTTGTTTGATGAAGACATGATCACCAGGGCCGCCATTTGGGCCGGTCATGTATTGCTCGAGGAGGGTGTGTGTGGTACGGTGTTTGAGGAGATCCAACAAAAACTCAGATTCAGGATTTGTGATATCGCGCAGATTGATTTCGGGGATGATTTTGTAGACATTGCCCATGGATCGATCCAGAGGATGCCTGAGAACAACACCTTCAGCAGCACCAGCTTTGATTCATTGTGCCCGTTGGCTCCGATCAAAACTCCGCCAGTACTGCACCACAGCAGCTGCATGTTTGTTGTATTTCCTCACTAGGTCTCCATGCAGTTCCTTGACTGCATCGCCGGCCGAAAGGTCAGCCATGCTGTCGGTAGTTAGTGTTCCAGCGTAAAGGTTGAAGAGCGTGCTGAAGGTCTATGTTGCCCCTACTGGAACAATTGATCTGCGCAGCAGGGAAATATATCGTTAGGCAGTGCAGCAGAGTCCCAGTCCAGTGCTCCGCAGGTCTGTCTGGGAACTTCACGGACAAAGGAAGTGTGCCAAGTGACCAAGTCAGAGGATAAATAAGTAGATGGATAGGAACGAACTGGGTGGGAGCCTTGAGTACCAACGTAGATATCTCAGCTGGAACAGCTGAACAGCAACCGAAGTTACTGAACCCTATGGTTAGAGATGAGGTTTGGAGCCGCCAAGGAGGAAGTCGTGTGCAGTTCCAAGGCAGCGAATAGTAAAGACGATACTGACTCGGATAATAGTATTTCCTTGGTGACGAAGCAGGCTGACCCTCAATTTTGGTTTCGGGCCACAACTACGTGGCTTGCAGTGTCTTGCAGTGTGATATCTCCCCTCTCATATTTTCTACATCTTCAGATCCTTGACCCCCATGGGATAGGAATGTATTGCAAATCTGCGGCGATGCCCGCCAGCTGGCCAGGATGTCGTTCATTATCATCCGCCTCCCCGCAGGAGTTTTCGAATCTTACCCCACTCGATGGTGAATCAAAAAGGTTACTTACTTGCATGCTTCTCCGTGCGTCAAGCTCGAAAGTTTTCTTTCTAGTAGGTATAGTATCGCCAAGGTGAAATTGTCATCAGCAGAATTCTTCCCAGTATTTCGCGCACGATAGAACGCCCATCAGTTTATCCCGACATTATCTCGAGGCGGAGTAAAACTCAGTCTTTAGAGAAACGCCACCAAGAGCCGCCATTGAGAGTCAGCAATCCTAATCCGGTATCACGCTAACCTCGTCGATTGTATTGGGCTTACAAGCGGAATACATGATGGCAGAAGATTCAACGCCAATTCCTGTTGTGTCATTCGAGAAGTTCCTCTCGGGAGATCGAAGTGACCAAAAGGAGGTAGCAAAGAAAGTTTATGGCGCCTTCTCAACAGTCGGATTCATTTACCTCAAGGATCATGGGATCCCGCAGTCGAGGGTGGACAACATCTTTGAGCTGGTGAGTCTTCCAAGTCCTCAGTTCTACCCACCGTGTTGTAGACGCTAATGACCAGCGGACTCAGAGCAAAACATTCTTTTCCCTACCACTAGAGGACAAGCTCAAATATAAACTCACCGAAGCCCATGTGAATCAAGGGTATACGGCCGATGGCGCCGAAGGAATCAACGACCACAAGGAATGCTATGAGCATCGCCGCTTCAGCAATAAGCTATGCCCAGCACAATCCGAACTTCCTGACTTCAAGTCGACGCTAGACGAGTTCTACACCCAATGCCTCGTTCTGGCGATGAATGTTCTCAAATGCCTGGCGATGGTAATGGATCTGGGTGACGACTTTTTTGAACCCATCACCAAGCGCGCAGACCCACAGCTCCGACTGATCCATTACCCAGAAATAGAACGCAAAGTCATCGAAGAAGCTGGACACGCGCGGATCATGCCGCACACTGATTTCGGCCTCTGCACTCTCCTGTTTCAGGACCAGACCGGTGGCCTGGAGATCGATCCCTGGCACGACGGCAAATTTGTACCTGCACCACCAATCCCCGGAACAATCCTGATTAACATCGCGGACCTGCTGCATCGTTATACCAACGGAAGAGTCAAGTCAACAAGACACCGAGTCGTGAGCCCGTCGGCTGACAAGTTCAAGGGTGAAGTGTTGCCGGCTCGCTTCAGCATTCCGTTCTTCGTGCATCCTGATCCAGAGACCATGATTGATCCGATCACCCTCGGCGAAGGGGAGAAGAAACTATACGAGCCAGTCAATGCTGGAGAATGGCGCAATTGGCATACCGCGACGAACTATCGCCTGAAACAGAATGAGGCGGTGGCTGAGGTCGCCCCCATTGCGTGAACGTGAGGAGCGGTTCGGAATCCGGGGAAGTTCTGTCAGGATATACTTCATCTCTGTGGGTGATTGAAGTGTATACTCCGTACCATACTTCGCATTAAGTAGTGTGACTTCAATATGCGATGTCACTCTTTGCCCAAGACACGCCTCCAAAATTGAGTTTCAAAAAATGATCCAGCTATGTGACGTTAAGTCAAGGATTTTGCTGGAACGCCCCGCTCTTATTTCGGCAGCGTCTGCGTCAAGAAAGAGAGTCATTCGCGTGGTCCAAATCAGTTCTGTAACAAACCATGTAATAACGTGCCCGCTGATAGCCTCGCTGATAGCATTGTCGGTACCACGCCTCGGCCCCCTCTGTCTCATGCGGGGAAGCATCTTACTGCCCAGCAAACCTGGTTGAATGCATTCAACTGCATAAATAGCCCGGAGACGTACCCAAACCCTGCAAGTTCGAATAACACACCAGGTTCAGTCATAATCCCCCGCTGCCGTTCTCCAAAGTGTCAAAATGGAATCCTGGTCCGTCGTTGGCTACGAGCAGCCGCTGGAAAAATTGAGCGGTCCCATTCCAGAACCAACAGGAACGGAGGTCCTCGTCAAGGTCACACACTGTGGCGTGTGCCATTCGGATTTGCATTTCTGGGAAGGATACTACGACTTGGGGTTCGGTAAAAAGCTCCTGATCAGTGACCGTGGTGTCAAGCTCCCAAGAGCTCCCGGACACGAAATCTTGGGGACGGTGGAAAAGGCTGGACCAGACGCTCCAGACATCCCCCTTGGCGCACGGCGAATCGTCTACCCTTGGATAGGGTGTGGTAAATGTCGGAGATGCGAACAAGGTGAAGATAATCTGTGTTCAACCGGAAGGCCTCTCGGTGTCGCTTCGAATGGAGGGTTTGCGAGCCATGTCATTGTTCCCCATCCAAGGTTTCTCGTCGACCCTGGCGGCGTGGATCCTGCAGTTGCATGCACATTTGCTTGCTCTGGAATTACCGTGTTGAGCTCAATTCGAAAAGTCCTGCCGTTAGAGCCTGACGATCCAATCCTTCTAATAGGCGCGGGCGGATTGGGACTGGCCGCGATTGCCACTCTTCGCGCCCTGGGGCACCGGCGGATAATCAGTGCAGATATCTCTGCAGACAAGCGGAAAGTTGCGGTGGAGACAGGTGCCACCGCCGCGATCGACAGCTCAAGTGAAAATGCAGCCAAAGACATCCAAGAAGCTGCTGGTGCGCCCGTCCTCGGAACTATCGATTTCGTCAGCAACACGCAGACCGCAGCACTCGCGTTTGAAGTCCTGGGGAAAGGAGGAAAGATGGTTCAAGTTGGCATAATGGGTGGTGAGCTCAACCTCTCCCTGGTCGGCATGATATTCAAGGCTCCGATGATCATGGCCAACTACACTGGTAACCCAGGCCACCTTCGAGAAGTTGCAGAGCTTGCCAAACAAGGGAAGTTGTTACCAATTCCGGTGACCACAATCCCAGTAGACGAAGCCAACCATGCCTTGGCGCGTATCCGAGAAGGAAGGGTCAACGGAAGGCTCGTCCTGACCTGGTAGTTAATCGAAATCGAAGCTTAGGTGAAGCATGGCTTTTAGGCCCAGTGCTAAAGCCGAGGACTTATACTTACCCAGGCAGTTACTCGTCACTACTATTGAGTCTTGCGTCACGGCTGCTTAGGCATAAACTAAAGCTTTTGGGTGTCGACTGGGGTATAACTGACACAGGTACTCCGTACCTAGCGTCTGTACGTCATACTATCTCTAGTATGTTTCAGTATCTTGTGCCAGCCTCACTGTCCAACTTTGAAGTCTCTCGAAGCTTCACCATCATTCATTGAGCAACTAGCTGCACCAGGAGCCCAGGATTTGACTTCAGAGTTTGGCCATCAGAACAGGACTCGCGTTGCGTAAACTTTCAGCGAACATTTTGGTGTCAAATATGCCATTCCTTCTCACTGTTTTTCATACTGGCCAGGCCATCTTCAGCATAGGCGCGGCCATGTTTTCTGCCATGGCGATCTTCAACCTCCAGAAGCGAGAAGAACAGGCCAAAAAAGCTGCACAATACTTGGATACTGCGGCGCAACAGCTTCACAAAACGAGGACGACTCAAGCCAGCGGAGCACTTGCGGTGAGCCCCACACTAGCCATCTCATAGATCACCTCACCGCGTTCAGTCATATTGATACCTCTGGACTTCCTAGGCCTTCTCATCTCTTGTTTGCAGTGTTATCCTTGCAGCGTCGTCAACGGAAGGCGCATTGTCAATGGTGATCACCACCTCGAACGCCTTGTGCGTTACACTGGCATATTGTCATCTCGCCAGTTTCTGGGAGGGCAAGGCCAAAGTACCCTTAGTCAAGGACTACAATGACGGTATCAGAGCATCGAACAATCTGCAACGGATCTTAATGGTGCTGAGCATTAGCTGGAATCTTGCGACCTGTTTCTACGGTTGGCAAATGCTGATGGGCTGACAGGCTCATTTATCATTTCTGCTGAGGGGCTTAGTCAGTGGGTGTACATAATTACCATTTAGTCTGAGGAGCCCTACCCGGATTATCTTTCTGCCATGATTGTTCCAGAGAGCAGGTGCAACTCAGGCACGAGGCGGGCGTGGCAGGTGTCGTATCCGAGGAATTGCCCCACGTATGACAGTTGGGGGGCGCCCCTTCCCGATGCCATTATTAAGTAGTGGTTGGACCATGCCTTCAGCCCAGCCATATATGTCATTTATTTCTTGATTGTGGAATTCTTTTCAAAGACTCTGTGTTCACTCAATAGACTTCGGGGTCGATCGAGCAGTCATTCTCGCCATCATCAACTACTCTACTATCTCATCTACACGAGCAACATGGATCCATTCGAGTACAACGCGAACCCCGGTCGTGTCGTCTTTGGCCCTGGTAGCATCAACAAACTCCCAGAGGAAATAACACGCCTGGGCCTTAAATCGCCTCTGCTCCTCTCAACGCCGCAGCAAGTCGACCAGGTTGAGGACCTATCCAGAATCCTGAAAGCTGCCTCCATTGAACCCGCCGGCATTTACTCAAATGCTACCATGCATACCCCCTCACACATAACCGATGAAGCGCTCGCATTTGTCCAGACCAAATCAGCCGATGTCGTGGTCTCAATAGGTGGGGGTTCAACGACTGGTCTGGGGAAGGCAATCTCTATCAGAACAGGGCTGCTACATATTTCAATTCCCACAACGTACGCCGGGAGTGAGATGACGCCTATCTTGGGAGAAACACAGGATGGCCGGAAGACAACCAGAACCGATCCCAAAATCTTACCAGGAGTCGTAATATACGATGTGAACTTGACCATGACCCTGCCGGCCTCCCTTAGCGCCACATCCGGTGTTAACGCAATCGCCCATGCCGTTGAGGCACTCTACGCGAAGAATAAGAACCCCATTATATCTCTCCTGGCAATTGAGGGTACAAAATCCCTCGCCGAGTCCCTCCCCGAAATCATCCAAAATCCTTCCTCTCAACCGGCACGTGAGAAAGCACAATACGGTGCCTGGTTGTGTGGGGTGTGCCTAGGTAGCTCATCCATGGCATTACACCATAAACTCTGCCACACCCTGGGAGGCAGTTTCAACCTCCCTCACGCTGAAACACATACCATTGTCCTGCCTCATGTGCTGTCATATAACGCCCCTGCCATTCCTGATGCAATGGCAAAGTTAGCCTCTGCCCTGCCTGAAAGTGACGGGGATGCGACCAAAGGTCTAAATATACTATTGGGAAGGTTGAAGGTCAAGAGAGCACTGAAGGATTACGGAATGGAGGAAGAAGACATCGATAAGGCAGCAGAGATCGCCGTGAGCAACCAGTATCCAAATCCAAGAAAGGTCGAGAAGGGACCAATCAGGGAGTTGATTAGGAGAGCCTGGGCTGGTGAGGATGCAAGGGCAGACTTATGAGAGGGCAGGCTTCAGCCTTGCATTCTCCTTCCTTCGTCCTCGAATTTCCAGTAAAACATACGCACGCCACAAGTGATAAAACTATATCTAACACATAGATTTCAGCAAATCAGGCCATGGGTGACGGTCATGTGTGTGTGTGGGTTCGTAAAGTCCGTCTCGTCCGAGATGATTGCATTAGGAGCGATTGAACGACGCCTTATCCTGGATTAGGCGAAAAAATATATTAATTACTCGCACTTCAACTTTCTGGTATTATTATGGTGAAAAATATGGAGTGGTTCGCGGACGGCCTGATCATGTGGTCTTGAACCTCTCGGTTACATATTTCCTGTCCTACTAGTCGTAGGCGATACAAGGCCCTCGGGTCCCTCGGGCTCGCCCTAACTGACCACGGGTGGTGATCTTTGTCTAACTCTCCGAGGAGCGTGTGAACCATCCTGTCCTCCATGCCTGCCCAGTCTTCTAGGAAGGCCATGACCGCAATAGTGCGACATTTCGCATACGGTGAGTCTTTGCCTACGGTCTCCTCAATTAATATGGTGCTTCCTTGGCTCGGCCCTAACCAGCTAGCCTGAGCACCCGTACTCCGTGCCTGGGACTGCAACACGTATTCGTACCGTAGACTGAAAATGCAGTGAGCGGGACCAGAACCCGAAGCCTGGAAGGATTGAAGAGTGCAGCAAGCCCTAGGCTCTGGCATGATCATGTCATGATCCCAAAGTGCCATTGCCGGCCATCGCTACGTGCCCGCGCCCGCGCCCCTTATTTCCCAAATTTCAGCAGCCGACTAGCAACAGCAACCACAGGAAAGCCTGCAGCTCGGTAAAGCAACTCGCTGCGACCCAATAGGTAAGATGGTGCGCCTGCGGGAAAGTCGCTGGTTCTATGGAGCGCGCGGCCAGGCCACATGGCTAGGGTAGTACTGGTAAGGAATCCCGCAAGTTGACCGCACAAATTAATTCCCAGTCTTCCTCCCACCACCCATGGCGCATGGCACGCATCGCAATGACTGGGCCCTGGAATCGGCATGGGGTACGAGACTCAGTCGGCCCAAGAAAGCCTGGCGCGGGTTGGAATCCCCCCTTCAACCAGGTTCACCCACCAAGCGAGCGTCAGCATTGTCTCAACTTCTTCACGCCGTTGAAATGCTTGTACGGTTCTATTTTAACCTCTAACCGATTTGATCAGTTCCACTTCTTGGCTCTCAGGACCCAAAGGAGCCCCGGGTCGATGGTCGATGGTCGATGGAACCTGGGCTTTGCGGCTTGCGGCGTGCTCTCAACCTGGGATTTAATCCATGCATGACCAATGCCATTGACCATATGACCACTGTTTGAGAATCAATGGGCGATTATTTCTCCCGGGTTCCAAACCGTCTCGCTTCCCGCTCTTCATCCAATCAATCGGTATAATTGATGCTATATCTGCAAGCCACCAACTCGTGCAGACCGTCGTCGAGGCACTCCTGTGTCCATTCATACAAACGCCGACCATTTCTCGCCGCTTTCCCATTCCTGCTTCCTGATTTGAGCCGGACGATCTAAGACCTCGATCCCATTACTCCGTACTCCGAACTCTAGTTAGTCGATCACGCACAAGGGGCTTGTGTTGAGCCGGTGGACTGTTTTAACTTGATATCAATTTGCGGCCCGGCACGGTTTCTTTCGAGCATTTCGGCCTTTCTCAACCATCTATTGACCGTTGGTCCTCTAGAAACCAGACATGTTGAAGTCCTGCATGTCGGATTTGAAGGCATGTCGAGATCGATGAGGATCCAAGATCTTTTATCCCCATCAGTGGCCACGGCTGATGGCGAACACTCCCAAATTCGAAACTCGGGTTTACCACCTAAATCAGGTTATAAGAGATCAACCCCGTCCAACAGTGAGAAGCGAAAACCTATCATTCATGCGCAATCGAAACAGCCCGTACTTAATCTTTTGACGTGGGATCTCCCACTCGATGAAGGACCCGTTGTCACGCGGAAGAAGCGAAAACTGTCTCCTGAGGATGCGGTACTCCTCAGGAACCCCAGGAGGCTGCCCAGATATTCAGTCAATATTTTCAACGCCGAACCGACCAACGTCTATCCAATCCCTTATCAGGGAATTGTCCCTCGCATGATCAAATATTGTAAGTAATGTCAATGCCCATGCGTACGCCTACATGTACATCTTGAACTAATTGTATTGGGTAGACGTCCAGACATGGGCAATAGAACATGGAACAGCCTTGCAGATCGAGGGGCATCCCAACCCTTATCATTCGCTGGTCTTTCCCTATGCTCTCCATCAGGGTGTCCTTTTCGAGTCCATGGTTTGCATTGCTCGCACCTCCTGGCTATTGCAAGAGGGCATTCCGTGGCAACATGATAAGCCTCTGGCATACCATCGAGCGAACTGTTTCGCAACCCTTGGCCTCAGGATGACATCGGAGAAAACCTGTGCAGATGACACGACAATTTTGACGATCGCAGCTCTGTCTACAGTAGATGTAATATCCTTCTTTCCGCTTCCCAGATGTCTCCGCTGACAAAGGTATAGTACTTACTGGGCATTCATGACGGTGCAAAGAACCATGTTGATGCCATGGGCAAGATTCAGAAAATCAGATCTGACATCAATGGAGATTCGGCTTGGGCAAAATTGATCCTCATTACCGTTCAAGCGTACGTTCCACCATTGACCCTCAAGCCCCCAATTTTGACTCTCTCAGATACAATCAACTGTGGAAATTCGTCAAAGATCAGAATGAGGCTACTGCAGGGCTCGCCAAACTGGCCATTGAACCGCCTCTTCGAAATGAGTTACCTGTGTATTCCTCACCTCCTTTCAACACGAAAGTTTGCGAAGCACTTTCCAAAGTTTCTCCTGCCTTCAACGATATGGCCATCTCCGGAAAATTGTCCATACAGATGATCGACGTGCTGGCCAATCTATCAAGTCTCATCAAAGACGGAACGGTATCGAGCCCTATCACAAGTCCACGCAAGTCGGAGAAGTCAAGGCGGAACTTGCTCCATTCCGTCATTGATCTTCGATACCTCTCGATCATGGGGATCACCCCTATAGAACGTTATCTCTGTTACGGCCTCATTGCATGCTCATACACCCTCCATTTCAAGGGAGGGAGATTAGGCGAGGATCACGTTGAATCTCTGCAAGAGGTGCAAGAGATGATCGCCGGCGATGGCAAATTGCCTGTGCGGGCGGATCTCGTTGACGCCCACAGAGAGTGTCTGGTCTGGGTCTTCATCGCAATGTCTGGGGTCCTCGCCATGTCGGAGCTTTCGTCCGCAGATTCTACGCTCATCGACTACGCCTTCGATCAATTCCCCGACGAAATGGCGCAGTGGCACACCCTCTCCAAGGTTCTCCAGAAATTCCTGTGGGGTGATAATCTTCTGATGTTTTGGAGAAATGTTTGGCAGAAGGCAATGGTTCGACGCTCCAGGCGCAGTGATCCTTTCGAGGGGGCTCGCGCGAAAATCGGTGAACAGTCTGTGTTCTTGAGGGGATAACTCATTTTGGATAGCTTTCACATACATACTCCTATGTAAGCACCAGATGCAATCCACTTGCGGGAACAGGGCCACGCGCAGCCACAGCAGCAGAGAGGTTAGGTCGACACAATAACAAACTGTGTCCCCGTACTGGGGTTCTCTTTTCCAACTTCAACTTCACTACCACACCCCCCCTAATCACCTGATTCCTCAATCCAAAAAAGAAAAAAATTCACCACTTTATTATTTACAATCCCAGAAATCCTCCCAACAATCTAACAGGGCCTCGTTCAAGGGAGATGGTTCAGTACGGCGCAACCGTTCGAGTGTCCCGAAAATCGTCTGAAAATCCTGGTAACTCTCGAGTTAAGCCTTAACTGTTAGAGCGTGTGAGTCTCTTACCAATTCGACACTCGGGGTTTGAGATAATACAAAATCCCACCGGGGGTTTTATCCTATAGAGCTGGGTTCAAACCCAGCTCTGGGAGTTTTTGGCTCTTTTTGGGTCACTGCTCTCCTTGCTTTTTTGATGAACCCGGCTTTGAGGACTGTGTCTGTCGATTGTGTGCGCGGCCAGCGAGTGCTTGGCGCGAGTGATGCTGTGGTGTCGTCAGAGTGAATGGCTGGACTCTATGTTACAGGGTCCTTTGCTTCTTCACACCTAGGCCATGAGGACTTCTCAGTAGCAGAATGCATTGAAATCCTATCTGTAGCAAGCCAGCCCTCCGAAGCGTGACCCTCATCTGACCTTGCAAGTATCGACCCGGGACCGGAGCATCCACCCACTTGATCTATTTGATAGAAGGCATGTATCACGAGGACCGACAAAAGCACCATGATGATCTACTTGCTATCGACCACTCACATTCAAACCAGTCGACGTTTCTCAACACAATTTTATCCACCTTTGTGCAGAGTTCCGATTTCCGGACACCGTTCCGCCTTACTCACGGTCCGACCGTTGCTTTACAATAGTCCTCCTAGTATCGATACAGTGGCACAGTCTCCTTGAATTGGGCATAAATGGTAGTCCCAGCTTCCTGTAAAACTCTTTGCAAGGGCTTCCCTGGCTTGTTTCAAGTCTTTCGGCCCCACAAAGTTTTCAGTGGACAGACAGTATGCATGGCTTATCTCGCAGGACTTACCCAACTCCTCAACAAAGCTCACATCGCTCAGCTGAGTTTGTACTCCGTCCTCGTACGGAGCACTACAAACCACTTACGAGTACAAGTCTGGCATATCGGCTCATGTCCCACAGATCCCTTCGTTCCGCAACCGGTGACACTTATCCCCATGTTTGATCCAAAGTCCGATAAGGCTGAAGGATTTAGAGTTCTGAGTCGAGAGCAATCACCTACCCCCCAACAAACCACCTGGGACGTCCTCCGTACAGGAAGGGATCATTGGGTGGGGCTGTCAAACTAATAGCTGAATCAACCTGGCTTTAAACCCATTATTTCGATCACGGTGGAAGTTATGGAAAAGTGGGACTAAGTCCATCCATTAGGATTAGGCCTGCCAGCACAGGGTAGTATGTCCTTCTATGCAACGTGAGAGCCTCCGAGAACGTTCAACCGCCTTCTTGGCCAAAGTGACATTAATCATGATTCTTGTGGTGATTCATGTGATTCATTCATGTTAGCCTGAAGTGCCAGACTACAGTGGTTTGATCCCCCCGGCAAGAGTGAAACATTATTGGCCCCCATAAGGCTGCGATCCTGGTGGTTTTGCACCTTCGACCCCCCAACAACGGACCAAAAGAGCGTCGATCGACATGTTTCTTTCACATTGTTCAGAGGATCTGGATTTCCAACTTGAAGCTCGTAGTCAGATGGGATAGTATTCACCGAACCAGTCAAGTCATCACTTATTTCATGCATGCGGGCCAATCCAATCCAATCCAATCCAATCCAATCCAAAGAAAGGTATGATACTCCGTATATGCTCTCGAGAGCGGTCGCAAAACATGAGAATTACTCACCGAAGCGACCCGATTGATTGCGTTTCGTCGGCGCATTCTTGGGGGAGGAGGGGGGCATTTCGGCCCACCCGCAGGAGGCGCTTCCGTTTCCCTCGATGATTGAAAACGGTTACTACCTACATAAGTAATTGGTCAATGGTTGGACGCCAGCGCAATATTACAATCCTGCAATATTTATACACAGATTGGACTAATCACAGAAGTTTCCGAGGAAGCCTAACCAGCACAGAAGCGACATGGTAAATACAGTGGTACAGTACCCAAGCGCTAGCGAACTGGAACTCTGGAACTCTGGAACTGAAGATACTCACCGAGTCCCAGCAACCACAGCCTAACCTCCAGTACAGTACGGAGTAACTGATAGGAACAAGTCACACACAGACACATGGTTAGAGAGCAGATTGCGCATGGAAGGAACATGCGCGTTGAATCAAGCTTCCTCCACCCCTGCACTGTGATTGCTGCGGCTTTTCAGCATTTCCCCCGCCCCGAAGGACCAAGGACGGCGGTCGTGGCGTCGTGTCGTCCTGCTTGCTGGGCGAGGCGCGAGCTAGGCAGTTGTGAGAATGCTACACTTTCCTATTATATCTGCCCAGTGAACCTCAACCCTGCTTGGGCGGTCCATCAATGGTGCCGCTCCTCTTCAATGTCTGGACGGAGTACAGATGCCTAGCTGGCTGTGGCTAGGAGTTGCTAGGAGTAATAGCTAAGTAGCAGCCTCCCGTCTGGGCTGGATCAGGCATCCCGACATCTTTTGGCACCCGCTTTGGCACACCCGCTTTGAGGCGTGCCGTTGGAATGCCCCGTTGGGATGGATGGGATGCCGTGCCGTCGGGAAACTGGCCAACCACAGCAGCATTTAAACGAGCCCCAAGATAGATTGATACATCGCTGGGCACGGAGGATACCGGTGGTACATCTGTACGGAGTACTGCCATCACATCACATTAGCTCGAAAGCTACGAGTACCGAGGACGGAGGACAGGCCTCGATCCTGTACAGACCAACATGTGCCTCCTGCTTTAATTGCCGAGTTACTTATCTAGTTAGGTCGCTACGATTCTACGAAGTCAGGAAATAATCATATACTGTACATAATATTAACTCGCGCTCGGCGCCCGGAAGAACACGAGACTCCGCGGCCACCCACGGCACCAGAATTCCAACTGACATCTGTACAGATGTACAGATGTACATGTACAGCTGGAGGTAGAAGTGGATTTATTCTAATGAATTACATCGGCAACCAGGACCTCTCCAGGGAGTCGGAAACTACTCACCACGGAGTAATACTAGGGATGGAAAGGCACCACCACGAATATTCCTTACTGAACATCATTTGCTTGCTAATTAGTGGCATGGCCAACGAAGCGACCGCTCATCCTAATATTGTAATCACGCTGAATGTTGGGAACCTCCCAACGGGGCAACCCCTCGTATTAACTAATAATATCTTGGTGATTCAAGGTCATCTCGGCTGGCAAGAGAGGCTAGGACCTATCTGTAATTATTCCCCGCGCAGAATAGCAATTAGGGTCTTTTTTCCTCAATGAATACGAGTGCGAGTTCGTAATTACTTCTAGTATATGTTCATAAGTTCATAATGTACCGAGTATTGGTGGATGTCGTTCCTCGGCGGTTTCGGAATATATCTAATATCTGCTGCGTCTTGACGCCTGCGGCCTACCGGTAAAATATCAACAAGACCAGCTCCACTGAAAACTTCCTTCAGATCCCTACGCGAACACGACGATAGGATGTCGCAACAATCTGGCCATTTCAGATACTTACTCCATAGGTTCCTAGGTGGGTAAGATACTCTCTCTGTATGTGCTAATTATGCTCGAATTCGCGCATGTGTGCGGACTACGGATATGGAAACGGAGATACATATCAAGCATGCCATGACACGCGTGAACCACCACCACCACCATAGGTGTCGTGACGCGTGCCTCCTCCCTCCCTTCCTTCTCTACCTACTAGGGACATGAAGCCATGCTTTGACGGCTTCGTCTAGGCGTGGCGTGCCTTACTGCACTATTTCTCGAATGCCTTTCCCTGTATGTCTTCATCCTAAGACCTGTCGAATGACCTTTTCCAACCGGTCCACGAGGGTATCGATTTCCGCCTTCGTGATGTTATATGGTGGCGCAATCTGGATACCATCGCCACTGTAGCCATCCACCATGCCCGACGTTGGTATCAGGCTGAGAGAATGGTCTCGAACTGCGGCCTTGGAGATGAGAGCTCCCACTTTTCGTTCTGCTGGGAACGGTTGCTTGGTGCGCTTGTCGGAGACGAATTCAACCTACGTGGTTCAGACCATGCTCCGTTAGCCTTGTCACTCTCCATCACGGCCTTGCTGAGCAGGCTCCCTCGAGTGGCAAGATTTCAGGGGAAAAGTGTGGTGGACTTACTCCCCAGAACAGACCGCGTCCGCGAATGTTTCCAACATTCTTATGATCTGCAAGCCGTTGATTCAAAGCATTTTCGAGATAGTCACCCATTTCGCGCGCATTCTGCAGCAGGTTTTCGTCTCGAATCACCTGCTGGACTTCATAGGCGGCAGCACAAGCCACGGGGTGACCCTGATAGGTCTGGCTGTGCGAAAAGATCCCTGTCCCTTGTCTCAGAGACTCTACGACTCGCTTGTTGATCAGCAGAGCCCCAACGGGCGCGTAGCCAGCTCCTAGTCCTTTGGCGACGGTCTGAAGATCAGGCACCACACCCTCCTGTTCCCAAGCGTGCAGTGTACCTGTCCGTCCCATTCCCGACATGACTTCATCGAGGATGAATAACGCACCGTGCCGGTCGCAGACTTCCTTGACGGCTTTGAAATAACCCGGTGTCGCAGGCACAGAACCGAGGGTCTAGCTAGGCGTCAAGCACATATTGGGTCAGAAGATGGTGGGCTTCCCACTCAGAGATATACGAAGAAGACGAATACTTACCGTGCCAGCCACAGTCTCCGCGACGAACGCACACACCGTCTCCGGGCCCACGGCCTGAAACTCATCCTCCAGCTCTCGAGCAAGTCGAGATACATACGCCTCGTCGCTCTCGCCGTCATTTTGACCGCGGTACGGATAACAGGGGGAGACGTGCGAAGTGTTGGTGCTGAGAATCGGGTTGTACATCTGTTTGCGGCCAACATGGCCACCCACGGACAAGGAGCCCAACGTGTTGCCGTGATAAGACTGCCGGCGAGCAATGAAACGCGTTCGCTTCGGTTGCTTTTCGGGGAGTTCCAAAAAATACTGTCGTGCAATCTTCAATGCAGCCTCGACCGCCTCGGTTCCTACAATCAAGAAACCCCCACACCGTTAGTTAATTACGGGTTTGGTCTGAGCCGCTTCTGCGAAGATGCCATCGAATGAATAATCAATCAATCAGGAGAGACCTCCTCCAACAACAACAACAACATCACCCCCGCCCCTTTTCCCTTACACTCTCAACGCCGAAACGAAGCACAGCACTCACCAGAACTGACGACAAAGACCTTACTCATCCTCCCAGCGGTCGAGTCGACGAGGGTCTTAGCCAACATCTCTCCGGCGTCGGTGGTGAACAGCGGGGCCCACGCGTACGCGACCCGGTCCAACTGGCGTATGATGGCCTGCTTGACGCGCGGGTGGTTGTGCCCGATCGACACCACCGCCGCCCCGCCCGTCGCATCCAGGATCTCCCGCCCGTCCTGCGTGTACAGGTACGCGCCCCGGCTGCCCACGATCCGCGGCGGCTTGTCGCTGATGTGCGCGTACAGCACGCCGCTTTCCTCGGTGGGGTTGGGGGTGCGGTTGGTGTTGGGTTCAGAGCGGTCGGGAGCGTGTGCTGTTGCTGTCGCTGTCGCTGTCGCTGCCGCTGCCTGTGCGGCGCTGGGTGCCAGTAGTGCAGAGTGTTGCGTGTGAAAAGTGTGCACTGGGGCCTGCCATCTTGGTCTTGGTCTTGGTCTGCGGGCTGTTGAAGTCGGCAGGCGAGTCCAGAGCCGCTGACTGCTGGTGGACAGGATTGCCCGCTCCATGTCTTGGGGAGGGAGGACGGGGAGCTTGATACTTTACCTTTCGCCTGCAGTGTGTGGTGTGTTGTGGTGTGGTCTCCCTCCTGATGGCTTATAGTACAGTATGGGAGTAGGTCAAATCCAATCCAAAACTCTCTTCTCTGTCGTGGAAATCGACCTGGCAGTTATTCTTCGGACGGGGCTGGATTTCCACTCTTTCCTTTCCTTTCCTTCTCTGAACAGCCCAGCCACAGCCTGACGGCCCTCGTAACTAGTACTATACTGCACTGTAATGAGTCGAGTCCAGTCCAGAGAACGAACCGAACACGGGGGAAAATAAAATATGAAGGAAGATACCAGACTGAAGACTGACTGACTGCCAATTGCTGGCGATCCGCTCACCAGTGAGTACTTATATCATGCACACAGTACGAGAGTCAGTCAAAACAAAGGATCAGAAAACACGCCCTTCACCCCAACTGCTTCTCCACCACTATTTACAAACCCAGTCACCCACCCACTCACTCACTCACTGACTGGCTCGCTCACCCGTGCTCTCGTCGTGAGTTGCACACACTGTTGAAGTAAAGCTAGTTAAAGCGAACCTCGAAACTCTATCTTCAGCGCACCCACCCACCCCCGCGCGGCCCTCTCCGCTTCTCGTGGCGGAGAAGAGCGAGGCCTGAAGGGCCCTGGGAAAAGCAGATCTAACTACATATATAACTAACTACTGGGTGCGTACTCGTAAGGCACCCGGTGACGTCGGCTTGGGCGAGGGGCTGTTGTTGATCAATATGCGATTAAAAATCTCCCTGGGGACAGGATCTAGACGGGCGTCCATGAAACTAAGTAAGTCGTATGTACCTACCTACTGGCCTCCGTACTTGCATGTTGGTACGTACTACATACGCTTGTTCTCCTTCAAGAATTTTTGCGAAACAGACTACAGAATACAGTATGCATGGATAGATAGATAGATAGATAGATGCGTTATGGGCTATTTGAATTCTTGGCTCGGTTGGGTTGGGTTAGGTAGGGTTGGGTTCGTTTTCATATGCAGTTTGTGCCATGTATGCAGTATTACTCAGTATATATCATCCATGTTACGAGTGTGTCAACTTCAAGTCGCATCTTGGAGAAGTCGAAAGAGATTGGCGCAGCTAGGACGTAAATCGAAGAGGGCGTGATAAACGTATGTATGTATGTATGTATGTATACATATATTATAGTATCTTCATTATACGGAGTGGAGTGGATTGGGCGCTGTCGATCGTCCTGTCCATATGCACTGAGCAAGGAGGCAGGGGGGGGGGGTCGCTTTATCGACGTTCCCATCCACCCGGCGTGTGGCACCAGATGCTCATTTTCAAGTAGAGTGTATTCCTTACTGAGATTGTTGACTGATATATCTCTCTTTCCTGCGTTGCGTCTTGGATCTCGGATGTGGGCTGGAAATGTTCGGTCATGTTGCTGTCTCATCCAGCGAGATATTTGCCATCCTCTGACTTACATGCGAGAACCTACCTACCTACCCACCCTGTTCGAAGGTCCTCTTGTCCCTGGAAATGGGTTGCTCTTGCAGGCGACGTGGCGAATGTCAAGGCCGCGTCAAAAGGGGCTCTGGCTGGTATGTGGTATGTGGTATGTGGTATGTGCCAAGCAGTTGAAGTCTTGGGGGGAGGCATCCTGCTGGAAGGAAGTGAAGCGTTGAGTCGAATTGGAAACGATGTATATATTTTGTTCGTCCTGGACGATTGGATTGGGGGTGTGCAGATCCCTCGTTCTACGTCATCTCTGAGCCCCGAAATCCCCATCAAAAGTGACATGATAAAGCGATGTGCTCTGTCTCACAATCGCCACAATGTTCCAATTTTGCATCGAACCTGACCTTTTCGGGTTGATATGATTACCGTTGTATGGTACCTTCTCTGCCAGGCCATCTGGTCCTGATATGTAATTTCGACACCTTCTCTTTCTATCCACATGTATAGCATGCCTGTACCCGCTCTCCAATAACCGCAAAACACAAGAGCAGGAGTTGCTCGCCATTTTCCCAGAATGAAAATAGTCCAAAAAGTCTAAAGATCAAAATGCGATTGGCCCAGGGGCGTAACGCCAGAGAAGGAAATTAGGGGTCTTCCGAATCCTTCACGATTCGATAAGCATTGCTCTTCTGTCTCAGCAGGCGATCACCGGTGGTAGGGATCGGCTTCTCGACACGGAGGACCCAGCATAGAACGTCCTCGGCAGGCAACAAAAACATCCAGACCCTATTTCCGAAGAATGAGAGGGTGGTCGTGCACATGGCGACCACGGCATCCAGCCAGTAATGGTTGGCGGTTGCGACGATGACTGACAGAACTAACAATGGGTAACAAACACCGGCAATGAGGAAGGCAATTTGAGTCAACATGGATTTCCTGTTCTCGTTTCGTTGTAGGCGTCGTCCAAATCCGGAGTGGTATAAAAAGGTGCATCCGATGCAAAAGGCATATGTGAAGTGCAGACTGGGCATGGCAGCCAGCTGGTTGACGTAGTTTCCACCGACCCAGACGGATTCGGCGTTCGATTGGCGGACGGTGTCGTGGAAACCGTATTCCTCAGGCAGTAATCGTGGTGGCATGCATGGGAAAAATGTGAAGATGAAGAAGGCGGCGAAGTTACCGAGGGTCATGGTGCGACGGGCAACTGCAAAGGTAGCGTGGTTGGGAGCGGCATAATAATACCATGAGAGGAAGCTAGGAAAGGGGAATATGTCAGTCTCGTTGGAGGGAGAGGGGGGGAGCTGAAATGGAATTCTGTGGGGGGCAGGCAACATACGTGACTGTTCCCGGGATATGAACCAGGGAGTAGATTCGATTCAAGAAGGTCATGGCAGTTAAATGGCCGTTCAAGAAGAACTGCTGGAAGTCGACCTCTCGGATGAAAAAGACAAAGCTCAACCAGGATTTGTGCTCGATATCAAGGATTAGAACACCATGGTCTTGGGCTAGCTGCCACAAGCCATCGTTTTTGGAGAACAGCAACTGTGCAACGGCTTTGGTGACTGCGTAAAAGGCCAGATTGAGGACCCAATAGAACATCTCAATTAAAAAGGGAAACTTTTGCAAAACGCGACTGTGCCAGTGATCGGCGAAGCGGGAGGAGTTCGGGGTGGTGGCGAGCATGCCACAGCAGTTGCGCTGCTTAGGCGGATATTTGGAGGTACCAGCCATAGAATCCAGCTCTGTGGTGGCATTGGGTGAATCCGAATCGATGAAGGAACCCGAGGGCGATGATTCCTGAGAGCTATCACGTGACAAGAGCGAGCGGGTTTGGGAACGACCTCGTGACGACTCGAATATGCGGTAGCCATGGCGTCTATTAAAGATGAGGGATGCGATCATAATTGAGACAACGATCTATTGGGATCAGAAGCGTGGCCGGCACCAGGGGAGATTCTTGTTACTCACAATAGGCTCGAGCCAGACATGGGAGGCGAATTGAGCGCCTCCCATGTCGGGTTTGGAGGGGGTGGAAGGGTCGGTAGCATTGAAAGGAGAGGGATCCATGTTTGATGCAAGGAGGGGGGTATTATCGGGATCGATATATCATTTATGGGATTGATGCGAACGAGTTGTTGGAAATTATGGTGCCTGGATGGATGGAGGGAGGTGTCGCGTGTCCCGTCGGTGAATGGTCACGTGCGGGAGAAAAGGCGGGTGTTTCTGGAGTCAGAGGCGATTCCCTTAGAAACAGGAGTCCAAATGAGTGAACAGGCACCGAAGTTGACAATATCGAAATAGGGCCAATAGGTATTGAGTGTACAGTGGACAATGATTGAAGCAATCCCAGGACCAGAGGATGACGGTTGGCGGGAGTCTTGGGAGTGGAAGAGGGGATGAAGTCCAAGAAGCAACAAAAGTGGGAAAGGAATGAGGGAAATAAGAGGAAAAAGAGAAAGGAAGGGGAATAACGGTCAGGTAATACTACGTAGGCAACCTGGTCGAGCAGGACTGGTGATGAAGAGGAGGATGAGGATGATGATGATGTGTTGATGAGTGAGAGAGGGAAAGGTTGAAAAGAGAAACAGGTGAGTTTGGACAGCCAGAGAGCCCGAGTCAGTTGGCAGTAGGTAATAGGTGGGAGTTACATAATAGCAGGTACCTGCTCCCTACTATGGAGAGATCATCCTTCCCCCCTGGTAGCCACACAACAGGCGCCTGGTTATGCACGCGAGCCCCCGATGAAATGAAACCTGTTGTAGCCCATGAGGCCCATTAGGCACAGGGCTGTGCGGCAGCCTCCCCAGCATAACAGCCACTCCATCGCCCGTGCTCCGTGCTCCGTAGTCCTCTGGGGGCCGAAGGCGTTGGGTTTGACTTGTTGATGTTTGGTGTTTGGTGATTACTGGTCAGTGGTTCCAAGGGGCTGATACGCCATTCGAATGGTGGCTGTTCGCTTCATTTACTCAGTCGAGCCGCAGTCAATAGGCAATGGCCTCTAGTGGCCAGGGGGCGTCGTTAGGTGCCCAGTTGGATGCCTTGGGCGGTGCCAGGGGGGCGCTGGGTGCCCACTTTAACTGCTCAAGTAAGCAATTGCCCTCATTATTAGGCACCCTTAGGCACCCTTAGGCACCTTTTGGCACCCACGAGGTGCTTATCACTCAAGCCATGATGCAATTAGCTTGTCTATAGTTAAACTTAGTCTCGCTTCAACCGTGAATTGGTGCAGGTGCAGATGCCCACTGACCGTTGGCCTTCTGGACCTCGGCTTTGATATCAATCCTATCACCGTAATTATGCACGCGACTCTCAAATAGGTACTCGGTACCCACGAGAATTGTAGTTGCAAAGGAACTCACGAGGACTCTGTTGTTGTTCGAATTCCATCTCGAACATCCAGATGGAGATCTCATCCTCTGGGCCGTTTCATCCAAGATCGACGAGACTCGGCAAGGGGATAAGACCCCTAACCCCCCTTATCCTGGCCCCCCGTCTGATTTCCCCTGGAGCCTCTGGGTGCGAGAAGAGATCCGGATATTTAATTGTTCCGTGTCCGCTGGCCAGTAACACCAACGGCCCAATGTCCACATCGCACGAAAACTTCGAAGGCCCTCTTTTGCTGACCCTCGCATCTTCATCCATGGCCCACGCCTGATCTTGCATGATCAATGGTCAATCTCCAAGAGAGAATAGCATCCCCATCCAGTGGGGATTCTCGCAATGATGCATATTCGTCTTACGAGCATCACACTACGGAGTACCCTGAGTCTAATGATGGTTTTCCTTAAACGGTCACTCCGTCGCTTCACCTCACCAGGAGGAATGCTTGTTATGCCATGCACAAGTTTCTTCCTCGTATTTCAATCCTCCACCCCCTGTCTTTCCGGGAAAGCCTCGCTTCACAATCGCCATGGCATTTTCACAACTCCGGGTCCCGAAGACCTACATAACAACCACCATCACCGTCAATGTTAATGCCAGCACATAAGACACACAAGCTTTCCAGGCCTCTTCCAATCCTCATCTGGTTCACCGTTGATAGTGACCCCCCAATCTAAACTTCGGCCACCCCCGGATGCGTTGAGCCTCCCGGCGCGACTGGTATCACCGCACGGTACCACGGTCGCCACAAGAAAGTCAACTGACCTTGAAAATAACTTTAAACGTGCTTGATGGCGTGCAGTTGGGTCCAGGTGCAAATCTGCCAGTGGCCGAACGAATCGATGCCCGGATACGGCCCCCTACAACAACCCTTCCCCTTTGCACTGCGCCTCCCACGTAATACCGACACTCTTCTCCGGAGAATTTGGGGACCCGCGCGTCGAAAAGACCACCACTAGTATTAGCCAACATACGAAGTACAAATTTTTTACAACAGCGCTACCAGGCCACCTTCAAGAGCTCCTCAACCAGGGAAAGTCCTCGTATTCCCGTATTCGCAAGTTCCCGGTCGCGAGCAAACCTCCTCCTCCCTATGTTTGTGGGCCTGAGAAAAAGTGGAAGATAAGTGACCAATTGATTTCAACTCCTTGAAAAAAAGGCCAGATTCATTTGCGGGTCCGACGGGAGAATTGTCCCGAGGCTGTGCTCCCACGAACAAACATATACGGAGTACGGAATACTGTGTTCAACATTGTCATTCTCTGCTTGTGATACAGAGGTGAGAATCACGAGCAAGCAGTCCTCCGTACTCTGTCCTCGTGCTCATAGAAGTGACAATGTACGGAGTACTACAGAAGCCTGGCCCCGAGTCGTCTAACTCACAGGGACACACGGCCACAGGGCCTCGTAACAAACTATCCGGAAGTGTCCAAGAAGTCAAGACTTTCCAACTTTCCAAGCCAAGGGCGCGAAGCACTGCAACCCTTGGTAGGGGGATCCGCTGGTGTGTGAGTCCCGTCTTCAGGACCAGAGCTCATGGTAATTACGGAGGTACTCCGTACTTACGGGGGTCCTGAGTCTCAACGCGTACTCCGCATACATATCTAAGTAGTACCTCAATAACCACGTGTACCTCTCGCTCAAACTCGCAAAACGCCTTCCATGGCCGCCAGTTACTTACAGGTCGTGACGAGGAGATCAATCAGTAATCATCTGCGCATATGTATGTAGTTAGTTCCCCAGTATGTACGGAGTGTCAGCCTCAAGCACGCTCGCAGATTCCTACCTAAACAGGGTCGAGACCATCCATCCCAGCTGAGGTCACTTTACTGAAGCCCCGGTGGGGCTGATTGCAGACTAAAATGATGATAAAGCTGAATGAGCAAATGCCAAACACACACACATAAGTAGGAAACAAACACCCAGGTACGGAGTACTTGTACATAAATAAGTACGAGGACCCTTTCATGCAGTCAATCAGTCAGCACAAGCCTGAAGCCAAGTCAAGTCAAGTCAAGTCAATGCAAGCCAAGCCAAATGTACTCGGTGACTGCCACTTCCACTGCGGAGCCACGGGAACATGAACATGAACATGAACATGAATATACAGTTGGAGGTACATACATACACACAGATGGAAGATATGGGAGATGTCAGAGGGAAACGCAGCAAGCTAGCGCGTATTCCTACCCCCCCCGTACTATATTACAGCTCCTAGCCATGTACCTATGTACCTATGTACATACTTACTCGCCACTTGAAACTCCTCGTTCCTCGTAATTACTTGAAACTCGGTATTAATTAGGGCTGTCCGTCCGGGACAAGGCTCAAGCAACGAGGCGGGCGGGCGCCTCGGCCCACCACCACCACCACCACCACCACCACCACCACCACCCGGGGACCATTTGATATGTATCACTGCTCAGCACTTGATAATACGTCCTATACCTACATAGTACCTACTGTAGGTAGGTAGGTAGGTAGGTAGGTAGGTAGGTACCGCAAGTGTTAACTAACTAGTTACATAAGTACCAGTACGGAGTCCTCGTGGTAATATTGATTAATTATGTAGTGGCTAGTGTTAGTCTAGCATTATACTAGTAAATTGTAATACTGAGAACAGAGAACTCGGAAAAGGAAAAAGCCTTGAATGCACCACGGTAATTATAATGCGCCATCACTCGGTTTCTAATTACCTATAGTACTCACGTACTCCGTACTGATATGCGCCAAGGCCCAACGGACATGCCAGTGGAAAATGGTGGGAAATGCGGAATGATGATTATGAATCATCGTCTGTCTCTTCGAAATGAAATTGGAAGTACATGATAAATCTATCTTTGAAAAACATGACTTTGGTAGTTTCCTCCCTAGAGCAGAGCCCTTTGTTGCCTTGAAACTCATCAACCTGTAAAAGATGCTTGTGTGTGTAATGCAAGTAACTTGTGACCGACTCATTCGACCGGTCTTGCTAAATCATAAGACCTGCCCTGGATGATGTAAGGCATCTGTCTGCGTTTCTGTATCGTCTCTTTTCTTCGTTCTCGCTCTGTCGTTGTTGCTTCATGAACATCATCCCATCCCGTCCCATTCCATTCCATTGAAAGTCCGCCCAAAAAAGCACACCTTCAACGCCGTCGATCCAAAGAATGAGTCAGTCCCCTGGTATGTAATGATGCAGGCATAGTATTGTTGCTGTGAAAATGCCAAGTTAGAAAAAAGAAAAGAAATCACCATGTCCCCCTCCCTTATTTCATTCATCGTGGGTATGATGCATGCATGGCCATCCAGTTCAAGTGGATTCATCGAAATCTCCACCAGACACAAATCGTCGGCTATCGCGGTATTTGCCCTTGGTGGCTTTACTGGTGCCACCTTTCCTGGGACTTACAATACCCGAACCACCAGTGGCGCGCATGATCATGGGCAAAGCATCCAGGACTTGTTTGTTTCCTTCGAAGTAATGGTTGACGAAGCCGAAGGCCAACAGTCGACGGATGGCGTTGAGTCTCATAAACTTCCACCATTTGTCCACGCGCATTTCACCTTCGTTATGAATGCGGACAACCATCTTGGAGGCGTTGCTGGTTTTCAGCCCATTCTTTGGCTTGTCGATGGTATGGGCAATGGTGGTGAATGAACTGTGCAGCGCTCGTTTGTCGCGGCGATTAATCGATTTGGTGCTGATCCCAGCAAGAGCGTTGACCTTCTCCAGGACTTCGGCGGTGTTGTGGTACGCATTGTAGCGTTTGACAAGGTCACTATCATCTCGAGGCCCATCGAATTCATCGTCGGATGAATCTTCATCCTCATTTTCCGAAGGGGTGTCATCGTGTTCTCTTGGCGTGTAACTTTTCTCGTAGAGAAGAGCGATGTTCTCCCCAGCCGCCACTTGGACCCTGACGTCATCGGAATCAAGCTGTTCGAGGAAGGCGGAAATGGCATCCTCAGATTCATGCTCGATGTCTTCGACTTGAGTCGCCAGAAATCCATAGGTGTGCAGAGCGGCAGCAACGACTTCAGCATTGTCATGTGCGCCGATGAAGGATCCGTCACTCGAGACGATTTCGAGGAGAAATGTTAGGACATCGAGGATTTCTTCTTCGGCAGCTCCCCCAAAGGAGATGCAGATACCAAGAGAATAGATGGCAGCTGCTTTGATCGGTAGGGACTCTGAATCTGAGATGGACCGTTTCAGTACCGCGGAAACGGTATCGTAAATGTTGTCGTCTTCGTATGAGATTGCGGTGAGGGCGATGGCCCGCAAGGCTAGTTTGGCTTCTTGCTCAGTAGCTTCTGCCTTGACACTCGCGCTGAATGCCCCCAGTACCTCACTGACATGACCATAAAGTCCTTCAGCCATGTAATGTGATGTGAGAGTCCGGATATAGTTGGTCAAGAATGCTTCTCGACTGCTGCTACTGGTGCCTTTGCGATCCACGAGGGATCCAATCACCGTTTGGAGTTCCGATCGAAGGATGTCGAAGGACTTTTCGAAGTACTTTTCGTTGAAGTCATCGCTTTCAAGGAATTGATCGATCGAGTTGATGCTGTAGATGAGGATTGAATGTCAGCAACGATCAGAAAAGTACGTGAGACAATGAGGACGACTAGAGCCAGAAGTGGGACTTACCTCAAATTGGTGTCATCACTGAGATTGCCATTCCCTGGGTCTTCGTCGTCGGAGGCATCTCTGCTCTGAATGCGAGAGGCGGCGCGTGAGTTGGCTGCAGAGTTGGCTTTGGAACTGCCACGAGAGGTGGGCTTGGATTTGGCCTTGTTGGACACGGTCTTGCCGCTTTCAAGGGCACGTCGTCGTAGATCGTCGTGCATTTTGAAGAATGATCTTCAAAGAGTTGACGCGTTGAAGGAAGGGGTGTGTGATGGGAACCTTGAGTTCCTCTTGTGAGAAAGGTGTGTTCTTCGGTGTTCGGCAGGCTTGTGGCCTTGAAAGTGATCCAACACAGTTGGCTGGGGTGTCACCCTTTTGGTAATGAGACTGGATGAAATGTAGGACTTCGGAATTCCATGTGTGTAGTGTGTTTGCTGGGGTGAAGGGCACGTTTTATAGTCTTTTGAGACCTGGGGCAGTGGGTGGCAGTGGAGAGGTGAGATGAGGACCTCTTGGGCTTTGGTGGGGTTTAATAAAGCTTTTGGATGAAAAATTCGAATGAAGCCGATGGAATGGGAAGCGATGGAGCGGTGAAGTGAATGATGAATAGGATGGGTGAATGAAGGGCGAGAATTGCTTTGATTTGATTTGATTCGATTCGCCAACAGGCACCAATTGTTGTTTTGTGTGGGAGGGATGAACAAGGGCAGATGAGGGCAAATGCGGGCAGAAGCGTGTCGTCGTGGAGTGGGTGACTGCGACAGATAAATCAACAGGTGCTTTAGTGGAAGTACCAAGTTTAGGTGCTGCCCGCGGGCGGGATGGTGGGTAATATACTCGGTAGTGGGTGGGTTCGTGGGCGCCGTAGCGGGCACCTTAGTGGGTGACTTGGAGGGCATCTTGGGCACTCGAACTCCCAAGAATGGTGGGGGAGGGTCAAGGAGCCACAGGGGCCTCCAGGCCTCATGGCCCTTATTCCCTTAGGCGCCTTTGGTTCATTCAGCATCCATCGTCAGTGGCTGGCCCATATTCCCTTGCCAGCGCACATGCCTTTAGCTGCCCATGCCAGAAGCCGCCATGCTGCCCTCCTGCGATGCGAGCTCGTGTATTTCTTAGATCAATTGATCATTATTAGTTCAAACTCAGTTCATTGCCTGTGGGCAACAGACTACAACCCTATCCCGCACCAAATCTGGAGTAATAAACTGGAGATACACCAGGAGTTAGACTCGCTTTCAAGCCAGCATTCAAGAACGTGGACCTTTCATCGACTTGGCCAGAGAGTTTGTAGCATTGCCACTGTCGATCCCTCACTACGTCTCCGCACATTCTTTGCAACCCACATCTCTTACTGAGTCTTAAAGAGCCATTCACTAACGGGTGTTCGCGGCCGAGTTCTCGTAGATGACTACGGGTCCAGCGTAGGAAGGTCAGCAGATCACACACACGAGTTCTCCGTAATTACTATCCTCGGCTCAAACCAGAGACAACACATCGAAGCCAAACCATGCATTTTCATGTCAACGTCGTTTGAATTGCAATAATAGGAAATCAGTTACCAGTTACCCGTTCCCCTTCCTTTCCTACTCCCCGTCCCGCCCATACTATCAGACTAATCCAAGATTCCTCCGCCTGAGCTTGGGCACTTGGCCCCCTTCACCTGCACCTGGATGCTGAAGCTTGCCGTTTGTAGACAACGACATTCAACAGGGCTTGTAGTACTCAATACAGAACTTCGCAACAGTCCTCACTCTTGGTCACTCCCTCTCACTTGCTGCCAGAGACAAAGTCTTCATCGTCAGCATCAAGAATGTCGTACTCCTCATCTGTGAGAAATCCTTCATCTTCACTCTCTGACTCCTCGAGTTCAAGGCTTTCGACGTCTTCGAGGAGCTCTTCTTCTTCCGCCTTCATGGTGGGCTCCACAACCGCTGCAGGGGCTTCCTCGACATGATCCGCATTGATGTTATGAATGCTCGAAACAGGAGATTCCTTCTCAAGCTTGGGGAAAATCATGGTTGAGCTCGACTCCGAGTGATCCTCGTCCTTAACATCAGCCTCAACTTCCACGCTGGCCGGTGGAGGTGGTAGGAGCGCCGAGCGAATTGGAAGCTCAACAGGGACACTCTGAACTTGAATATCAATCCAAAGCTTGTGTCCGAACGGAAGACCACCCGGGGTCTTGAGTCGCCAGTAAGAGATCCAGCGACCCTCGCGAGCTCCCGATTTCACCATCACCGTGAAAATTGCAGTCTGGCCTGGCTCAAGGCTTTGGCTGAGCACATTGCTACGATTCGCCGAAATCATATTGCTGACGCTCGACGGATGAAGACTATCAAGGTTGCGCATGTCATCTCCACCAATGTAGTGCACAGCGCACCCAGCTGGCCATGCCTCTGGTCCAGGGTTACGGAGAGTCCATGATTGCGAAACGAGGTGGTTGGGTGGAATCTTGGTGCCATCTGGAAATGAGTCCGAAACATACCAAGCCTGCAAGTCCGTCGCCTTGGACTTCTGCGAGGTATTCTCCTCGACTTTGGGAGGTTCAGTCAAGGTAGTTGCACTTTCGGCGGGTTTGACCTCAGCCACAGTTTGAACTTGAGTGGCTGCATTGGTAGACGTAGATCTAGTCGTCTCAGTTGCGGCATGTTTGGCGAGAGGTTTGTCGCCAAGAGAGGCTATCTTGTGGCCCGCTTCAGTTTCCTGTTGTGTCGTGATCTGGACGTGGCGAATTGGTGTCTTGATTTTGATCAATGGATGAGTGGGGTTGTGTCCATTGATGGGGAGGGCCTCGCAATTGGCACAGAAGTCGGTATCATTGCAGATGGCGCACTTGTAACGATCGCCAGTAATGTATCGCTTGTATGATGTGCACAGAGGTCCATCACAATAGATACCGCGATGGATCTCTTTGTGAACTCGCAAGTTGGGCAGTGGAGTATAGAGAGGAGCAAGGCGATGACCCGGATGTTTCTCATCGGCTGAAGTCACACAGTCCGAGCAGTAGTCAAAGTCTGGGCAAGACAAACACTTATGGCGAACGCCACAAATGGCCTAGGTACGCCGTTAGCGACATGGTATGTCAGTAGGTTGAGGGCAACTTGCCTTGTCACAGCCATCACAGATAGCCGCATGCTGAACACCGCGGCCAGGAGCACAAAGGGCTTTGATCTCGCCATCAACCGAGTGTTCAATGGTCTCATGGAAACCATGGGAAGGATCATGGCCATGTTCACCCTCGGCGAAGCAGTTTAAGCAAAGATCAAAATCGGGGCAGTCATCACAGGTGACAAATTCACGCGAATGAAGCTCTAATCTGTTTGTTAACCAAAGCGACCCGGTAGGTGATTGACACTTACGGTTGATGCAGCAATTGCAGGTACGCTCATCATCCTCATTATCATTCTCTGGACTAACGGGAGTTGATGCTTCTTCGGTGGCCGAGGTATCAGTCTTTGCCAACTTCTTGGGTGGGTGTGTTTCTGTGGAGCTTGGGACCACAACGCCATTCTTAATGGTTCTCTTGATGAGCCAGTGCTCGTCTCCATCACAGTAGATACCCTTCTCGACGCATTCCTCGCAGAGATCAAAGTCTCCCTTTTCACAGATGCTGCAATGATAATGTTCATTTGGAACGGACGTTCCGCAGTGATTGCAGTCAATGCTGTAGGTGGTCAATGGGAAGTCGTTCAACGAGGGCAGGGTCGGGAGGCTGAACAGGTCAGTCACTGGAGTCTGGGGCACCGGCACCTTGGCAGTAGACTCTGTGGTTGAAGATGCATGGAAAGCGCCTGGGATGGAACATTTCGGAGAGTAGGAGCATGTTTGCTGGAATGATACGAAGGAGGGTGCGGTTCCGTTGCCCAAGGGCTGTGAAAGAACGGTGTCAAGGAAGTTGGGCATTGGCTTAGCGGAACCGGTTGCCGGCAAGGCGTCGAAGGCACTTTCTGGGGTAGTTTGGATGGTATAGGTAGGCTTGTCTTGAGTCTTTTCCATCTTGGCGGGTTTGGTGACAGTGACCTTCAAACGCAGCTTCAGTTTGGCCTTTGCGGCTCGGTACAACTGCTTGTAGATGGCAGGGTTGTTGCTGTCGAGAGTCACGTAGGCGCCAGCTGAATCGGAGAAACGGTCGAATCGAACTTCGTGCTCAGGAGGGATGGCAAGTAGGAGTCGGAGCTGTAGGAATGAGGGTTAGTTTGGTTTCATTTCATCAATGGGATGGATGGAGGGATGGGATGGGTGGTTGTTGGAGAAGCCGGTGGGCGATAGGCTGCTAGGCTGACGGGTTATCATTTTACCTTCTGAGGAAGAGTGTTGGCACCGAGATCTCGAAGTGCAAGTTTGAATCTTCGATTAGTACTGTCGATGATGATCTTGACGGTGATCAGAGTATCAGGGCCGACAGGGCCAGGATGAGGATGAGGTGTGGCCATGATTGGTGATCGAGTAGTCAGGCGGTGTCGAGATAAGTGGTAGTACGACCTGCGGGCAGGATGCAAAGAAAGGATTTGTAGGCAAGTAGAAGTCAAGAATGAAAACTCATGGAGAAAGTGAGCACCACAGGCACCTCACCGGAGATCACTATGAACCAGCAGTGATGATGAGGGAGGATGGACGCAGGATGGGTGATGGGAGATGGGTGAAGAGTAGAAGGTGGAGGTGGAGATGGAGATGGGGGAGAGATGAGGTTGGCAGGAGGAGGTTTAGGCAGTCACGGCTCACCAGCAGCGGCCAACAGCAGGAGCCACCACCATTAGTCGGAAGAGTTACGGAAGGGCAGGTGCAGGGCAGGTGCAGGGCAGGTGCAGGGCAAGGGCTCTTGCTCTTGGAGGCACGAATGATAATGACGAATCCAGGTTCCAGCGTCTGGGCTTCGGAGGGGCGGGGGAGAGACACGGAGGCACGTGACATTTGAACCACCCGTCACGAGTGGTCACGAGTGGCCACCCAGCGGTGACAGGTCGGTGGCGGCCACTCACAGGCTGAGCCACCATCAGTTATGGAGACCACAGGCCCAGGCACCACTACAAACTCGTCCTCTTTTCAATATTGATGTTTGCTTGACCGCTGGTGGGCAAACCTGCAGCCCGATAAAGGTCATCCTCACCGGTCAATTTATCAATGGTGCCAGCTGCCAGCGTGTCCTTGGCCTTGTGGTCTCAGTACGTCCTACGGAGCACCTCCTCGTCTGGGAAAACGGGAACAGCTTTGGCCATCTTTTCCATTGCTCTGCAAGCCAGTTCAAGTCTATCCACGGACCACCAGCACCTCCCAATACAGCCTTGTGTCAGGCTCTATTAATCAATCTGCACCGAATCTGCACCCGTACGGAGTACCTGTCACACCAACTAACGAATCCACAAGTCAACCTTGCCACTCCCCTTTCTCACTACCACTGATTCGGTCCTTTACCCCAATGCCTTCTCATCCCTTCCTTTCTCACACAGCCTGATATAAGTCACCTCGCAGGGGGACGGCTTTTGGCTTTGAATCTAACAGTTACCAACGGTGTGTTTTTCCTGTTGCAAACTGTGAGATAATGTACATGAAGAATATGATCAAGGATATCTCAAAGCCACGGAGAATAGCGAGCTCAAACAATCGGTTTCCCCTGAACACCATAAGAAATTTCACAAAACCTGTTCGCTCCACCAAAAAATGCACACGAAGCGCCATACCCCGCTAATCAAACCTGCACAGCAAAAGACCTTGATTACGAAAACAGTATCCAAAGAGATACTAGTCAGCCGGCTTGCCCTGGATAGAACATGCCGGCAGGCATAGAAGAATAGTGATATTGCTGCTGCCCAGGCATACCGTTCGCGATCGGCACCATATGAGTATTAGGCCCCACGGGATACCCTCCTTGAGATCCAGGCGTGAACATCGGCGGATTGTAGTAGTAGACCATCCCGTTGGATTCGTGGGCCACCATGTTTGCTGGAACTCCACTGTTCAGAGGTGTTGAGTTTGGCAGGTAGCCAACATGATGGGCTTGAGATCCAGGAACAAAATTGGGTGCGAGAGCCGGTCCGCCCATGGGCACACCATACGGCGCACCGTTAGCAACGGGTGGATAAAACATGGGCCCATTATTGTAGCCTGTCCCAAAGTATGTGGGTTGCCCCAAGTCAAGGTAAGGCTGAAATCCTGGGGCATACACTGCACCTTCGGGGATCTGCGAGAGTGGCGTAGGTCCAGCCGGCGTAACCATAGCCGCCTGCTGAACCGGTCTCTCCTCCATATGTGGCGGGACCTGTTGGTGGAATGGTTGCTCAAGCTGTTGGAGGGGAGCTTTGAATGGAAATTCAGTTGGTGACTCGATATCTGCTACCAACACCGTCTTTTGAGGCCTGGGCTGATGCATAGGGATTGCTGTGGAATGACTGCCATATGCTGTAGGAGCAAACATATGGTTTGGCGACATACCCAGACTGACATGACCATTCATCAAGGGAATCCCCGTCCGTGACAATGATGGAGTAGGGACAGCCGATGGCATTCTCACAATTGGTCGAGGTACCTCCCCACCTGGCATTCCCATGCGAGACATGACCGACTCGGCCGGAGAACGAAGTCCATCTCGCATGGTCGAGCCACCCTGGGACGATTTTCGGCTCATTGCAACGCTTGGAGTGTATGTGCTTCCATACATGCTGGGTCGACGACTCCCGTGGAAGCTGCCTCTCCCCCGGCCACGGCCATACTGTTGATTAGGACGCAGTGCCCGAGGAATGAAAATAAACGATCTTTCAGTGCTTGGAAAGATGTACCGTGGTGCCTCGTTGGGGATAGAGATTCTCACAGGCTTATCTCGTCTCAAAGGTGGGCGATGCTGTGGGAGAAGAGTGTGTTGTCTTTTCACAACGTTGGAAACCGACTTCTTGTGTTCCATTCCGGGCAATGAGACTTGCACAGTAACATTTCCCCGTACTGTGACAAAAGAAAAGGACCTATTCGGAGCATTAGGAGCGGCCGGTTTGTCGTTCTTCGCCTCTTGGAAATCGGCTGGAGCCTTGGTCGTGCTTTGGTCAGGCTTTGGTGCAGCTTCATGTCGTTCGTGTAGATCATGAGCCCAAGGTTTCTCTGTAGGCTCATTTAAAGGAAACCCTCGTCTGGGGAATGTCAGCAACTGTCAATTCTGCCATTGATATATGGCACACATACCCTGCTTGTACGGCCGAATTGTATCCACGCCCACGGCCGCGGAGAACAGGCCTCAAGGGTCCATTTGCGCCTGTGCTTCGATCGTCATGGAGGAAAAAGCCTCCCCTTGTGGGAACAAACGCTGGATTTGTATTCCGCTGTTGGATGTATTCTTGATGTTCTCGGCGAGCCCGCTGGGCGTATGTCTCATTTCGTGGTGCAGTGGGCACAGTCACATGGTTGTTTACCGGGACGGCCTGAGTAGAGAGGGGGAGATCATCAAAATGAGTCTCTTCGCTGGGTTGTGAGTTCTCCGTATTTTCGAGTCCGTGAAGCAGAGCCTTGTTGTCAGCGGTGGAACTGAAAGTACCGTTCAAGGGCGCAGGGTGTTTGGGTGAGAGAGCATTATTCTTGGATTGGTCGTTGTGTTCAACCACAGCTTTTTCCGCGTGCTGCAGGTGCTGATGCTCCGAATCTTGCCCATCGTCACTAGAATCACTTCCTGCAGCATCTGCTCCATCGCCATTGCTCATGCCAGAGGCTTCGCTCAGGGAGTCATCCTCGAAGTCACCAACAACGGAGCCTTCTTCTTCGCCATCATCTTGACGTCTGCGTCTGCTGGCAATAAGATTGTTTCTTCGAGGCGCAGGCATGGTTCTGACGAGCAAAGGACTTTTGGGAGCCGTGTATAAGAGAGAGTTTCAAGCGGGCGAGGACGGAACCATTCTCGATGGTCAAGAACCGAGTCTCCACTCGATGAATGACCGAAGGGCTTGGGGTGCTGGGGGATCGAGAAGGGCCTGGTAGCTAAGTGGTCATGTCATGACAAAGCGGGAGCATCAGTGACAGGCGAAGGGCTATGGTGATTCAGGGAACGGTGTAGAAGCGTGTGGAGGATGAGACTGAACTGATGAAGTTTGCTTGTCCTGGTCTTGGGAATACAGTCGAGTTGATGCGAAATGAATCGAAGAATGGGAACTGCCCCAGATTTTGGCATCACGCATCACGGGTCACGGGTTGCAAGTCACGGGGTCGTGCCAAGTCGTTTCTACGAATCCATGCCAAACTTCCATGGCCCACGAGTGGCCCGCGGGTGGCAGCCGTACCGCTTGTGATGCCCATACAAAACACGCTCACACGCTCGGGGCCACTGACACACCACCATTCTCACTACAACCGCAATCATTCACACCACCCTCACACATACAGACAGTGACCTAAACAACAGAGACATGAGCAGTATGAGAAAAATAGTCATTGTCTATCCTGACCCCATCTTATTGCCACCATCATTATCCCGAACTTGAGCTGCTTCGAGCTGAATATCCGCACTTAGTTAATCAAAAACCACCTTTTGGCCTTTGCCTTCCACAATTGCTCCAGTCAGTCGCTGAACTGTTTCCTCTGCATATTTGGTTCCATATGGCTTCTGCTTGGTGTTCTTTTTCGTTGCCACACGCCGAGGTTTGGCATCGACTTCTTCAATGGCCTCTTGTTGCTCATGATCGCCGTCCTTTGCTTCGCCCGTTGGTTCATTCACACTGCTTCCTTTGCCGAATCGTTTCTGATATCGAGTTGCTTTATCCTCAGCAAACTCCATCCTTAACTTCCTTCCTTTGAAGCTGTGTAGCCAGACTCTTCGTCCGCCAACCTTCTGTTTGCTGGACTGGCCTTGATCTCCCTTTGCCGCTCCTCGAGCTTCCACCCAGCCTCGCATCGCTGCCTCTGCTGAAGGGAGCTGTTCAAATTCGATCCATGCGAAACCCTTGCATTTCCCACTATCCTCGAATGTAGCCATGTGAGTGTGCAGGATAGGTCCGCACACAGCAAAATGCGCCTCGAGATCCTCGACAGTGCTATCGAAATCTAGGTTGCCCACAAACACTCGTTTGCTGGGTGCCTGGCCCTGGATGGCCTTTTCGTCCTTCTTTGGCTCGGGCCTGCCTTCGAAGTTCTTGGCATCCTTGATCAGAACCCTTCGCCCGTCCAGCAGGGCTTCACTGAATTCTAGAGCTGATTTTAATGTGTCAGCATCAGTGAAGTCAAGATAGGCAAAGCCTTTGTTGGAGGGCTTCCCGAACTTGGGTTGCCCCAGAGGCAAGTGTATCCTTGTAATCTGCTGTTGGGTGATGGAGTGAGTCGAATCGCCAGTGAAAAACTTTAGCAGATCTTCGTTGGTAGTACCGAAAGACAGATTCCCAATCCAGATGCCATAGTTGGAACGTTTAGAGTCAGGCTTGGAATCCTTGGTCTGTGTGGATGTTGGCTTTTGGTCTGAGGGGGTAGGTTCCGAAGAACGGGCATTTGAAGCCTTTTTCGCCTTTCGCAGGGACTTTTTAGACGGTGGCTCTGGAGCATCGACATCGATTTCGATTTCAGCAGCCTCAAGATTGCGCTTCCTTGACTTGGGCTTGGGACCGGCCGATAATTCCGTAAGACTCATGTTGTGATGGAAGAAATTGCTACTGCTCCTGCTCCTGCTCTTTGTTTTCAAGAAAGAGGGTTCTCCTTGACGCCAGGCCCTAGATACTCAGGCTGGTGAGGTGGTGCTTTGGGGCCTCACGAATAAAATTTGTCAAGAAAAATAATTAATTCTCGAGCAGGATTGATGTTGGAGGTAAACTCCGGAAATGAAATCCGACCCACCCACTGGCAACCTTCCAAGTTCCAGGGCCTCCACTCAGAATTGGAGACTTGCAACGCGGGAGCAGAACTCACCCTCACGTCCAGATTCCAGATTCCAGATTCCACCTGTCACGCCTCACGACTCACATTCAAACTCCAATTTCATCCACAAACCAACAACCCAAGTCCAGAGGCGCACTTCCTCTGCCGGGTCTTTTGGTTCAAATCTGCAATCAGGATCCCCCTTGTTTTCAAGTTCGTACCGCGCAGTCCACACAATGTCTACCGCAGATCCATCCGCAGGCTCTGCAATGGAGCCACCTACACCTGCAGACCAGTCTTCTGCCTCCAGAAAATCCTATAGGTAGCTTCACGATTGCCCTCCGGTCCGCTGGAGATGTGCTCACTTTACATGCAGGCGCAAGTACCGGAAAATGATGGTCAATTTCGAGGAGAAAATGCGAGACAGCAACACGCTATTCAAGGAGGAGCAACGCATCCATGACATTGCGCAACGCCTTGCAGAACAGACAGAGTAGGTCAATATCTGCTTACTCTACGATTTGTGGTTTGTCGAGTGCTAATCACTTCGCCAGTCAATTACTTCAACTACTTCTCGACCTCAACTCTCATCCCCAAGTGCCGAAATCCCTGCGTTACGATTTGAAGCCCCCAGGATACGGTAGCTCTGCGCAAAACAGCTCCGAAGAAAAAATAGACCCGGAAGAAACCCATCTGCAATTGGTCAAAGCGAGACATCAGCTTCAAAACAAACAAATCACCCATGGAGAGTTCCGGGCTCTTGAACAAGCACTATTGCAGTCGGATGAATATGCGCCTGGTCAATCATACGCTGCGCTCCTTACTGCTGACAACCCTCTGCCTCCGTCGGCTGAAACATCCGAATCGAACAAGGAACGGCCAATTGGGCATCTGACCGTCAAGGAAGAGGAGCAGTATCTCCAGTCTACGGATGCATTCTTGGACGGAACTACGACTAACCCCAGGCTTCATGCCGCTGGTAACCTGGGCAGTCGCAACGCGGAGCGAACCGTTGAACGAGAGCGTGAGATGCAATTGAAGAACTCCATGTCAGTGTATAATTGGCTGCGAAGGCACCAGCCACAGGTGTTCTTGCAGGACAACGAACCGGAAAAGCCGACCCGAACGACGGCCTCGAGAAGTTCGGCACGGAAATCAGCGAGCAAGGAGACGTTGAAACGGGAACCGGAACTCTACGATGATGATGGAATTGCCGTGGAGCAAGGAGCATCCTCGAGGGCGAAGCGCAAGCGGGACAACGATGGGGGCTATCGTCCCAAGGGTGGAAGTGCGCGAGGCGCGAAGCGTAGAAAGGAAACCAAGGAGGAGACTGGTCGGAGCAAGCGGTCTAAAAGATCATCGATTGATACAAGATAGATGCATTCTTTTAAGGTTTCTTTTGAGGCTTGTTACAGATGTATAATTAATCCTTTGACCACCAGACTATGACTTTCAATGGCAGATGTGTACACCAAGCATCCTAGTCACAAAGAGCCTCCTCAAGACTATGGAATGAGCTGTGCTTCATCCTAATATCGCTACCGAGCATGGACTACGTTGACTCAGCCAGGGAGAATAATAGAACAACATCCAGTATAGTACTCCGTACAGGGTATGTATATACGTACTGTACATACAGAAATTGCTAGTTACGTTCTCTGTATAGGTTCTTAATCAGGAGGATTGAATCTAATGTCGGAAGTCAGGGGATCTGAAGCAGGTGATGGGCTTGACGGGTCCAAGGGGCTCCCGTTCCGCCCCCAAAGGCTTGCATAAGATGCGGCTGCGACGAGGGTAGGTTTTTGATTATCCCTCGTGGTTACGAAAAGGCCAGTCTGTGCTAAGCACCGGGTACGAGGTAGTATTATTATTACCTGCTATAACAATAGTCTTCCCAAGGACTATATCGCTCGAGGGACCACTGTAAGTGACTACTCATACGTCCCTGACGCGTAATCAAGAAGCGTTCAAAGCCTTGGACCGCAGTTTCAATTCTCAATCGACAAGCCGCCTCCCTCCTCTCCCACATCCAAAGTACAGAGCAGAGTACCCAATTGAGGTATTCCTTGTACCCTGTACTCCATACTCCATACCACCCGGCGCTCCTCTTACTTCCACATGCAACAGTATTCATAGCCAACTCTAGAACCAGCTACCTACAAATTGACCGTCTCGATTCCTCCCAGTATTATGCCGTAACACGGCCAACTTCCCTCCTCTTCTTTCCTAATGGCTGGCCTCGAGCAGATCGAGGTACATTCACGGGTAAGCCGCATGCATTGTCTGTCCTCTCCAATTTGGTATATCTGTCTGTACTGACCACGACCATACCGGCTGCAGAACTACTTGGTGCGATGGGTCAATGTCAAGCAAGAACACACCATCTCCTGGACGCTTCAACCTCACAAAAAGTCCATTAACTTTGGCCTCTTCAAGCATCCCGGTGCCCAGTCAACCCTCCACGGCTCGCAGTTGTCCCTCATCCCTCCACCCTCACCCAACCCTGCCGCCACCGATGAGGACAAGAGCGAGGCCAATTCCACTGCGATCGAGAAACTGACTGGTATTGGCCTGAAACAAGTTCGCTGGGTGGGCAAGTGTGAGGCCGACAAGGTCTCTCAGGGCATTTACGACATCCCTCTCGGACAAGGCGGAAATTATGCTCTAGTCTTCGACAACACCTTCTCCAAGAATATCTCCAAGACGGCCACCGTCTTCCTCTTCACCTATCCTACAGTATGCCGGCCACAGATCCAGTTTGGGGCCCAGATGCACCACTCCCAAGCCATGGCTTCTGCCATGGCCATAGCCGCAGGAGCCGCCCCAATGTTCAAGAGAAGCCCCAAGCTCAAAGCTCGAGATAAAGAATCAGTTGACTCCTTGAGGCAGGCATCCATCAGCCACTCCATCCCTGGAAGCATCGGTGGTGTCTCTGAGGGGAACAAGGGTCCCGAAGATTCCGCCTCGATCCACACCGGTGTCCTACAGAAGCGAAGGAGGAAGAAACATCAAGGGTATGCCCGGCGCTTTTTCTGCTTGGACTATACCTCATCTACACTGTCATACTACCACGATCGTAATTCATCTGCCCTGCGGGGCGCCATCCCGCTCTCTCTGGCCGCAATCGCTGCCAATGCCAAATCTCGTGAAATCTCCATTGACTCAGGGGCCGAGATCTGGCATCTCAAGGCAAACAACATAGCAGACTTCGAGGCTTGGAAAGAAGCCCTAGCTACCGCGACACGTCTGATGCTCGAGTCGACCACCCCTGCGGATGGGTTACATATTGACGTCGGAGCTACCGAACGCCCTTCCGCTATAAACGAACAGGAGTGGGCTCGGCTTGAGACGTTGTTGAGCAGGATTTCAGGGACTCGAGATGCTGTGCGCCGTCTCTGCCTAGAAACTGTACCTCAACCACTGCCCAGTGCTTCACCGAGGTTGGGATCGAGTTCCCAGAGCACCACTCCCATCGAAGGACCCGGGGATGACTATTTCAGACAGGACGACAAGCGGCCCTTCTGGAAAAGAAAGCCGAGCACCAATGCCACCCAAACCAGTATCTTCAAACGTAGCGTTTCGGCTCAGTTGGCCGTGCCTATTCCAGGAGTGGAAAATCTCCTGAGAAATGGAGTTGGTCCTTCACAGGGAGCGGGTCGGCCTCACCTTCATCATGAAGAAAGTATGTACGACCATTGCAGGGCTGTGTTGCATGATCTTGACTCGGTCGTATCCGAGTTCTCAAGCCTGGTGGCCGAAAATAAGATCCGACGGACCGCCCCCCCTCGATCTGCGGTTTCGAGGCTGAGCTTGCAGTCTGTGGAATCGCAAGAATATTTTGATGCTGAAGATAAGAATCAATTTCTCGACATACACAGTGATTCGGATCGTGAAGAGAGTTACGACGAGGCGACTGGTGGGGATGAGGATTCAGCGACAAGCAGTGACATTGGTGAGGATGTGCTTGATGCGAACCAGAGGAGATCCGGTAGTGTTTCGTCGTATCTGCCACCGCGCTCCAAGAACTTGTCCCCATTGCCGCTGAAGAGCGTCACACGTAGGAGAAATGTTGCAGCTCCCACGATCATGCCACCTAGTTTGATCGGATTTCTAAGGAAGAATGTGGGCAAAGATCTGTCGACAATCTCCATGCCGGTCTCTGCAAATGAGCCTCTGTCACTTCTTCAAAGAGCGGCTGAACAGCTGGAATATTCGGCACTTCTCGATGACGCGGTCAAGAGCGCGGATGCATTCGAACGATTGATGTATGTGACCGCATTCGCCTTGTCCTCTTTATCCAACGCGCGTGTCAAAGAGAGATCAATCCGAAAGCCCTTCAACCCGATGCTGGGGGAGACGTACGAGCTAGTACGGGAAGATCGAGGATTTCGATTCGTGGCGGAGAAGGTATCGCATCGCCCTGTTCAGCTTGCGTTCCATGCGGAGTCGAAGGAATGGACGTTCACTCAATCACCGTTGCCATCACAAAAGTTCTGGGGCAAATCATCCGAGATTATTACCGAGGGCAAGGCACGTCTTGTTCTCCATCCAACAGGGGAAGTGTTTTCTTGGTCATCGGCGACGTGTTTCCTGCGGAACATTATAGCGGGAGAGAAGTATGTGGAGCCTGTGGGAACTATGACGGTGTTCAACGAGACGACCGGGTCCAAGGCAATCGCGTCATTCAAAGCCAAGGGAATGTTTTCAGGTCGCAGTGAAGATGTGGAGGTCCAGACTATGGACGCTCACGGACAAGAACTGGCGATTAGTCTTCATGGAACATGGACGAATGCGCTCCAACTGAAAGAACCGGGCAAGATTGGGCAAACGACGATATGGAGGGCGGGGCCTCTGGTGGATCAAGCACCCAAGCACTACGGGATGCCATTGTTTGCGGCCGAACTGAACGAGATTACCGAGATTGAGAGACATCGACTCCCAGTGACGGACAGTCGATTGCGACCCGACCAACAAGCTCTGGAGCGGGGGGAGCATGATGAGGCGGAGGCACTGAAGAATCAACTTGAAGAAGGGCAGCGGGCACGACGGAGAGAGATGGAAGCAGCTGGTGAGTCGTGGAAAGCGAGATGGTTCACGCCGGTGGAACTGGGAGACGAAGTGATCTGGAGACTCAAGGCTGGGAAAGATGGGTATTGGGACGAACGGGCACGAGGAGAATGGACGGGGGTGGTGCCCGTGCTTGATGTACAGTATACTTAGGAGGGGATAGATGGAGTTATTCTTAGTGTAGATGCAGGATTGAGGGTTTGAAGTTATGTAGCCACGCCACGGTCTGGTTCTGTTTTACAATACGGATACTCCGTACGGAATACTGATTGAGATTGACCGTGAGGGCCAAAGTGAGTCCTATCCTGAGTAGAGTCTGTCCATGGATGGGCCCTCGGGTCTTTGGTAATATCAGGTGGCTGGGATCAATCGGGTTCACTCCGACACCGTCAAAGTCTATCTCATTTGCCGAGATACGATGGCCACATGGTTGTCGATAGCTTTGCCCCGAGCCGCCCGTTATCAGGCCCGTGCTTTAATTATTATCAATACCGCATCTGCCTCCCCTCTTTGGTGCAAGTCTGACGAACAGGCGATCGCCAACGAAGACGAGGGCTCAATTCTACCTGTACAGAGTACAGGGTCGGATGGAGGATCATGGCGTACTGCATCTTATAACTCACCCGTAATGCCTCCACGAGGCTCTATCGCAAGGCTTATCTCCCTCTCTCTCATCCCCCATCCAGATCCTCAAACGTTCAATATCCCGGCTTCATCGCTTCCTGCCGCCTGGGTCCATGTTTGATCCAATCAGCGACTCTCGAACTGCCACCGGTTGGAGCCATTCGTTGCGATCGCTTGAAATGCTCAACCTGGTCCACCGTGAATAGAAATCCGTTTTCATGATTAAGTTAGTTCGGCTTTTGGCCTCTTTCCCCTTCTCGAACTCATTTATCGCCCTTTGGGCCGTTTTGGTGGCCCCAGAGCCCTGCCGTCCCTCTCCTCTTCATTTTGACTTGATGTCACGTCGGTTGGTGGTAGAGTTACTTTGGCTGATGACTAACTACGACCTCCTCCTCCTCATACCACCTTCAACCCCCATCGATGCTACATACCTCCATACCATTGCTTCACCTCCCAACCTTGTGCCGCCTCTCATCATGACTAACTAGCATCCTCTCTCTTTCTCTCCATTCTTCTTTTTACTATATTCGTATCTTCTCACAGAAGTCCCATTTCTTCCCCCTCCACTTCCTTTCTCTTCCGGGCTCTTCCACTCCACTGGTGATACTTCTTCCACTCACTACCCCAGACTTGGATCTGTTCGATCTTCTCGCTTTTGGAAGTGCTTTCATATTTATCTATTCCCGCTTCCTTGGGGAGTTGGCTTCTGGATCTGTCGCCTACCAAAATCCAAGCTTGTGGACTTCTCTACCTGGTGGTGGTTTCCCAGCCTGATTACGAGTCGACACCAAGTCCACCAGGCAGACGACCGTGTCTTTTGCCTCTTGAGAAGTGTTCATTACGACGTCTGTCCTGTTGTCCAATATTGAGATTTTCATATCTTGACCAACCGAGATTCTGACTCACTTTCATCTCCACCAACCAACCCTCACCAGTCCCAGTTCCAGTCCCAGTTCCATGGATCACCATCACTCGGTACCCGCCCTTCACCCCCAACCCAACTCAACTATTTTGTTTTCACAAATATCAGAATGGATTTGATCAAAATCTCCATCACATACTCCATCTTCCACACCTTCTTATGACAATCACCAGCATTGCCTGCTTGCTGTCCTGGCCCTGGCCCAAGCTCCCTCGGTTTCCAATCACCCACCATTCAAGCTCTTTTGACAGTACACCCTAGTACACATTTCACACCAGACACACCACTGCCTCGACTGAGACACATTCTTCTTTCACCATGTCTACTCCACGTCGACCATCTGTGGCCAATCGTGCCTTGAGCACACCTCCAATAACCCCGATCTCGAACAGTTCGACGATTACGAGCATGCCCGCCAAACAACAACCAACCTACCCTTCACCCTCACGCCTGACTCCCCCAACATCACCGCGACACATTCGAACCTCATCACGAATCTCAGACAACGCCGCCTCTCCCTCTCAGCGCGCGTCGCAGATTCAAGCTCAGCCAGCAGACCCGACAGCCCGACATGGCCATCTCCAACCAATCCAAACAGACATGGTCACCGTTAGCGCCACCAAACCACTCGTATCGACCGCCCAAGCCCTAGAATGCCCTTTCGACATAGAGATCCTGAAAGACGACCGAGGTCGTGACGCCTATTTCGGCACCGGCGCCTGGAGCACCGTCTACAAGGCCACCACACACGTCAAACAACGGCACACACCCTCATCAACTCAACCTGGCACCGACATCATCACACCACCACTCTCGCCAACACTGACGACACCCGCCCTCGTCGCCGTAAAGAAACCCACCCGCCGCGATGCAATCGACATCTTGAAAAGCGAGGCCAAAACCCTCAGCTATTTACACACGGTCCTCGACAGCGAGCGCTTCATCGTGCCCTTCCACGGCGTCATCGACACTTCGACACTGGTCTTAGGCGCAATCCCCTACTCACTAGAGGAGCATATCCGGCGGTGCGCCCAGAGAGGCACACCACAGAGCATGAATTCCTTCTCCACGGAGCCCATCCTCGGCTCAACAGCCGCATGGCTAAGCCTCGCGCAGAAACTGACCACTGCGCTAGCCTGGCTACACACAGAAGCAGGCGTCGTCCACGGCGACATCAAGCCTGGGAACATCCTACTTTCCCTCTGTCCCTCCCCATCCACCGCCGTCGCTACCGCCACCACCACCAACACAAGCCCCTTCAACTACACACCAATCCTAGCCGACTTCTCATCCAGCCAGCTCCTCCCCACGCCCCTGACGCCCAACCCGCCGCTAACACCCAACACACTCTCCGCAGTCACCCGGGAATTCACCGCGCCCGAACTGCTCTCATCAAGCGTGCTGCGCGACCCAACCGCGACCGCCACGCCCGCGACCGACGTGTTCTCGCTGGCGGTGACCCTCCTCGTCGCCGCGACCGGCCAGCTGCTCGTGTATCCTGGAAGTGTCTTCCAGCGCCAGGCTATGGCGACGCAGGGCTGGGGTGTCCTGGGCTTCGTGAGGAATGGCGACGGGGGATTGAGGGTCCCCCGCGGCGGTGTCGTCGAGAGGGTATGTGAGCGGGCCGTGAAGAGGGATCCTGCTGCGAGGGTCGCTGCGAGGGAGTGGGCGGCGCTTGTGCTGGAGGAGGCAGCATGTGCCAAGGGAGATGGTGCTGGGAGGTTGTGAGGGGATACCTTCCTTCTCCGCCACTCTCTCAGACCCCTCCTCGACGCCGGAGCCGGAATAAACCCCACGAAACGCAAATAAAACCGACATGTACTATGTACCAACAATGGCCAGATTTTCAAAAAGATTTTCAGCAAAAACGAAGTTCGAAGAAGAAAAAGCAACATGTCGTCAATCTGAAAAAGGTGTGTACATCCAAGGATGACAAAAACGGAAAGCCTTCGCGTCCGGGCACGCAAAGGAGACGCACGGAAACGCCGGGAAGGCAAAGGGGGATCTCTCTTTTTCTTTCCCTATTATGTTCCTCAGGGGCCTTGCTACGGCCCCGTTCTAAGGAGGACGCGTTAAGGACTTGGGAGGCCAAAAATGGGCGGGCAGCCAGCCAGTCAGTCAGTCACTACCGAAAATCGTGACCAGTACCAGTCTGATGGTACCATCCACTTGGCCCATTACCGGCCCAACGCAGGCCCATTTCATGCCTAGCCTTGGCTTGGAAATCGCTCTTTGATCCGGCTATATGGCTATGGCTTCGGCTTCGATGGCGTGTACAGTATGTACAGTATGTGTCTTGTCTACCTATTGTATGTATGGATGTATGTTTGGATGTATGTGCGTATGTTATATGTCTATGTACTGTTTTTCATTATCTATCTGTACGATCAGCACATGTATGCCAGTCAGTCCTTTGGTCCCCCAAGAGCCCTTCCGGATCTTGGACTAGAAAAGATGGTTGGTATAATCTGGGAACTTTGGTCTCTTAGAAGCGGAATGTAACTCTAACAAAAAATCATATAAAATGAGAGGATGAAATGAACATGATAAATTATTTGCAAAAGGAATTGGTATTATTATTTGTACAAAATCCACCATCCTGGTTGAATTTGAACTTCAGAAGTCAAGTGTATGAGAATGAGAACGGGAATGAGAGAAACAACCAACCACACCTCTCGCGCTGCTTGTAAGAATACCCACCCCGATGATATAATAACGAAATCAACAAGACGAATCAGGCAGCCCACATCTTCCCACCCAGCCATTACCTCCCCCCTTCGGTTCCGTTCCTCACACCCTCCCTAGTGTATACATACCCCAGTAACAGCCCCCCTCGATTCAATTTAATTCAATTCAACTCAACTCAACAGTCACCACTATTCCGAATTGAGATCCCCAGCAGCAAACCCCGTGGGGACGCGATACGGGTCCGGGACGGGGGACCTCTGCATCCCCGGCGTGTAAACCGACACACTATCGTTCGTCGACACCTGTGGCAGAACGCCCGTCTGTAGGAAGCTTTTTGTGAGGTATGTGGAGTATTGGTCGGGCACTAGATATGAGGGCGAATCGCATATTCGGTTAGTGTCTTGCCGTATGCTGCACAATAATGGAGGAGGAGGAGCTCCTCCAAGGGCGGAAATACGTCGTACGTACAGATGAAAGAAACATGGCCATCGCCATGTCTGACGGCGAGATGCGCGTTCGGGAGGTCCTCAAACGCCGCCGTCGTCCATTCCGTCGCGGTGCTAAATTGGTCGCAGCAAAGCTCGAGTTAGTACAACCAAATGTAGGGAAATCTAGTACTGCATTGGGGATATAGTATAGTGTAGAAAACGTAGCAGATCACACAGTGTTGGTCAAGGGAGGGAAGGGAGGGCAAAGCTTGGATTCACTTACGCAGCATCATAGTCGGCTGTGACGAGGAGCATGGGGATGTCGCTGTGCAGGCGTTCCAGGGGTACGGTGTCGAACGGCCAGGCTGAGCATGCGAGCTATGTTGGTTGGTTGGAGTTAGCGGATGGATCCATAACATGGAAAGGACCAGGGACCGGATGATCATGGTATCTATGGATGGACGTACCTCGATGAGAAACCCGGTGGTTTGACCTATGTGGTAGGTGTCGTGCTGTTGCATATAAGTTAGCCCCCATTCCATGCACATAATACTCCCCCCGTTGGACTCTGCGCTTGGAAAACTCACAGCCAAACCATCGGCAAGGGATTGCTGGAACTCGGCGAAACTCGAGGTCGTTGCTGTGCCACCACCCACTGTTAGGACAAGTCCATAAAGTACAACCACAACCAAACACGGAGGGGGAGTCGAGTCGGGATACGCACGAAAATCCGCACACTGCAGTATATAAGCCACCACGGCTTCGACCGTCAAGGGCGATTGCAGCAACGTCTCCAAGAAGCCGATATCCAACGACAACTGGTAGATTAAATTGGAGATCACCGGGAAGTCCGGCTGGCCATCAAAAAGCAGCCCATAGATGGTCGACTGAACGGCCCAGAGCGTATCTGCCGAGGCGTTGCGTGCGGCTGCGAGGACGTCTTGGTAAGTCTGAGGATTGTTAGAGTGCCAGGGTTTGGTTTTCATGGTAAAGGTTTTGATTCGGTGCGGTGCTTACTTCCATCGCACTGCCTTTGCCTTGATCCCGCAGGGGACATGTCGAGTTTTTCTGGCAGAATGCATCTGCTCTTACCAGGACTCGATTGGCTGCGACTATCCCGTCTTCAGATTGCTGGCTTCGGCTCTGAGCTGGATGTCAGCTTTCTGAATTGCCTCAATGACAGCCATACTCACAATCCCGTGGGGCACCACTGCATCGAGCACGAAGCGGCCTACAGCGTCTGGATAAGTCGTCGCGTACTGTAGACCTCGATAGGTTCCACTGAGCAATTAAGTGTGGTTAGAGGTTTCCTCCATCAATGACACCAAGGAAACAGAAACTTACTAAGAGCCCCCCAAGTAATGGATTTGCTCATATCCAAGAGCCTGCCGGATCAGGTCGAAGTCCTGGACAACCTCCCTTGTCCCAATATGCTGGATGATTCCAGGAGGCGAGCTTGAGTCAATCCATGACTGTATCGCAGCACTGGAGAGCGCCTTCCAACCATCGAATTCCTCCGGTGACGTTGGGCTAGAGAGTCGTCAGAAAGAAGAAGTCTCAAAGTGGATTGGAGAGACTCGCTATGGGCCAAACAATGGGATGACGGTGTCTAATGAAACGTTGAGTGCATCAGAACTATAAGTGCCGCGAACGTCCATCACTGAAAATAGACAGTCAGTGTTGCTCAGAGGTGGAATAGGGTTATTTCATACTCATCAAATCGTACTCTCCTAGGCCCGAGAAGTCGGGGGTAAATGGAGAATTGATACCGAGTGCGAAATTCCATGCGTGCACGACAGCATTGTCCGAACCACCTGGGGAGCTTGATGGTGATTAGTCCATAGAATTAGGAAAAGGGAGGAATGGTGCCAACAAAAAGATAACCCCCTTGGGATTGGCCGGTCGGTGCATGGCGATACCCAGGGTGATATTGTTACCGACATCCAGTGGGCGCGAGTAATCCATGGGCACAACAAGTTGGCCGCATTTGAGCGTCGACGGTAGATGTTCGAGGTCGACGCCAGGGGGGTCAAAGACATCGGCGGGAGGTACATGATCTCGACAATCAACCCAGACGATCTCTGGGTTGGCCGCTGCGATGGAAGCGATGGACCAAAGGACCACGCAAGCCCACAAACGAGTGGATAAGAGATGTTGTCCCATTTGACGGAGAGAAACGCACTGAACAAATGATTGAAAAGAATTCTCGCTGACTACTGAAATGTTCGAGAGTTCGTGCGCAAATATTGCTGACGATATCGACTCCTCGTCATATATAAGATTCTGTTATCAACAGGCAGCATCTTTCCTAGAGGCAGTGTGGACGTTCCATGTTGTGTACTCATCATCCTGAGAGAGGCAACTCTGCCTGGGAAGAACCGTCCGAGGATAGTAGTTGCGAGCTATCCAATAAGAGGCGGCAGGAGGAGATTTGCCTTGTCCTGTGTTTGATTCCAACATCAAACCTAGTGGTGGCCCCTTGGTAGGGTCAATTTACCTCCGAGGTGAGATTTCCTGTAAACGCAAGCAGTGGAAGAACTTATGCATGAAGTTGACGATGAAGATGTGCCGTCGTGTCTGGACGCGAGGCTGTGTAGACTTGTATGGACTCTGTCGGAAGTGGCGTCCACAACAGGCTTAGCCCAATTTCAGGGATGAGGGCATATCGGAGGCCTAAAGCCCCGGGAAAATCCTTAGTGATGCCTTACGAGTAGGAGTTGCTGCGGCCCTCGTTGCGAGGCAGCCTTGCGAATACTCACAGCGGGGAGGCCAACAACCTCACTCCCACTTGGCAAATTGGTACTGTACAAGCCAAGCCCGAGAGAAACCTCCATCGTGATGGCGCGATGGATTCCAGGCACCTTAATTTACCGGAGAATGTAGGTCATCACGCATAAGGTGCAGTTTTCCCGACATTCGGTGGGCAGCGGCTCTCAAGGAGCCAACGATGGCTCCTATGAAATCTGGTAAAGGGAAAGCTCGCGCCTATTCGCGAACTGGATGTCAAACCTGCAAGTATGTGAACCTAACCTTTTCTATCACTACCTCCCGAGAGGTCTCCTTGTGGTGGCAGGTCAGACTTTCCCGTCACCGTGAACTTCTCCTCCCCGGCTGCAGAAACAAAGGTGGTCTGTTTGGTGATGAGTGATTGACTAATAATTCAGGATCCGCAAAGTCAAATGTGACGAAACCAAGCCTGGATGCAACCGATGTTTAACAAGTGGTCGAGAATGTGACGGATACCCGGCATCTATCCAACAACGTCAAAGTCCACGCTCCTTCAACTTTCTCAATTACATTATCCATGGACCATCTTTCTCTGCAGCACTTTTCCAACACGACGCACCCCAACAACGGCGTGCTTTCGAGTATTATCAACTGCAGTCATCTCTAGAGCTTTCGGGCCCATTCGAGGGAGAGACTGATGTTTGGAACAGGTTGGTGCTCCAAGTCGCCTATCATGAAGAAGCGATAAGGCATGCGGTCTGCGCACTTGGCAGCTTTCATCAAGACTACAGTGGTGAATCTGAGGATGGTGCTTCATGCTTAAAAGCGGGGCTCGAGGAGTATTCTCTGGCCTTGAGTGCCCTGGCCGGAGCAAAACCCAGCCAGAGATCCATCGAGGTGACCTTGATAGGGTGTATCTTGTTTACGTTCTGTGAGCATTTGCAAGGACATCTCGGCTCTGCTAAGGCTCATGTTGACAGTGGATTAAAGCTTCTACAGTCCTATGTAAGATCAGACGAAGAGAACAAATACAGGCCAGGCAGACCCCGAAACTGCCAACAATACATACCAATCCAGACTTTGGTGACGTTGTTCAAACGACTCTGTCGCCAATTGAACGAGATCGGACAGCCTTCTCCATGTTTCGTTGACCATTCGCTTCTGAACGAGTCACCACCAACAAATTATCACTTTCACTCCCTAGGAGCTGCGAGTTGCGCCTTGGAGGGGCTCGTTCAACAACTGAATACTGTTCTACAGCAAGCAACGACGAAACAACTGAGCGGGCCATCACACGAGATGGTGCTATTACGTGAGACTAGCTATATTCAACTTTCAGAACGGCTCGATCAGTGGAAAATGTCATTCGACGACTATTTATCTTGTGAGCCACACGAACGTCCCAAATCACCAAAACGGAATGAAGAAGCGGTACAAGTTTTGCGATTATGGTATTTCTCAGCAAGGATCTTTCTACAACTTGACTCTCCTAACGAGGTTATGGATTATGATGAATGCATCCCCATATTTCAAGTAATGGTTGAAATTGGACACTGCTTGCTCTTCCCTCAAACAGAGGCTCGACAGAAACAACATCCTTCCAACACCAAGAATCAGAGGAGCTCGCCGGCTCCGATAATCGAGGCCTTTACGTTCCTCGATCCTGCAAACCAAGGGTTTGAACACAAGAGCATTGAGGGTAGCGAATTTCATGCATTACGACCATCCTATTGTTCACGAATCAAAGGCCGGGGTAAACCAGTTTTCACGCACACAGCTTTGTCACCTGTGCCACCCTTGTTTCTCGTTGCCACTCGGTGTCGAGACCCAAATTTACGACGTCAAGCACTAGAAGTCCTTTCCCAGCTCAACCGACGTGACGGATTCTGGGATTCAAACCTAGCTGCCACATGTGCAGGGCTGATAATCTACTCCGAGGAGCTCGAAATTACCAATTTGAATGGCAAAACTATCGGCTCCTCAAACTCCGGGAGAATTGAATTTGCAAAGCAAGTCCCCTCTAGTGCCAGAATGATGGGGATTCAGCCACAACTTGGTGAAGGCAGATCACTGTTTCTCAATGTGCTGAAAGCACGTTCGGTACATCAACGTCTTCTGGATTTCGACCATTGACCCTCGACAATGTTCATTTAGACGACCTGGCACATAGAAACTGGTCTGGTCTTCATACTGATTTACAGCAAGACATGTATGATAGATATCACAGGTAGCCCTCTGTTGCACAGATACGCAATCCGCCCCTAGCTTGTACGACTTCCATGTAACTCGTATATATCTCGTGAGACTCCAGCGGATACTGATTGGAAGGGCGAACCAAGCTTCCAGTCTCTCCTCTCAACAATACCTTCAAAACAAGAGCTGAAGAACTAGAGCTCGCGATTCTAGAGTGAGAACCCCCCTTCCGTCCTTGCTCTTAGGCAGAACCATCTGGGTACCATTAGCTCGGTATCCCTTCCGGGAGTGAACAAGCCTAGACAAGCCGAAGGCAACCACGATAAGACAGGGTTGAGGGAGCTAATTAACGCAGACAGATTGCCTAGTAGAGCTGCGCCATGTGGAGAAGGGGGTTGTAGATGTCATCCATTGACTGCTTCGGAACACGAGGCTCAACCAGGTATGGTGCCGTGCAGGGGTGAACCGCATTGTGCAGCAGCTTGTATGAACCTCTACGAGGTTCTATTATCTGTCAGCAGTTTAGGGCCGCGTTGAATCTCACGGCTATCAACGGCAAAGAGTTGTTCATTGATTTCGCGTGCAAGTGCATCATGATCCCTGGTATATGCTGCCTTTCCCACAGACTGGTCTACGACTAGTAATAGTTTGAAGCCTGGTCTCAGTGATCCAAATGCAGTGCAGTTGATCACGAGTAGCTCCTCTTTTGTGAGATGAGGTGATAAGAGATGCAATTCTCAAGCACCATTGGTTGATGATTGGGATAGAATAGTAGCATGCAGAGAGCACCAATAAATAGAAGCCATTGGCTTGAATACGGGGCTGATCCTATCATTTCTTGGGTTGCCCAGCGACCAAGTATGGATATTAGGTCCCTCGAGTATCAGGCAACAGCTGTACAGTGACTTTATACCCCCTGTGGTCGAAAAGTGATTGTATAATCTAAGACTACAGCGTCGCTCATTACAACTACTCAAAACTCAAGCAGTCATGGCTCGTACCATCAAGATTGCAGCCGCACAGCTAGGGCCAAATCACCTCACGTCGAAGCGTGAGGATGTTGTGGACCGAATGCTCCACCTCCTTCGACTGGCGGCATCCTATGGCGCACGCATCATTCTTTTCCCCGAGTTGGCCTTCGTAACATTCTTTCCACGCTATCTCCTACAGCCAGATGAGCTCGACAAGTTCTTTGAGCACGGAGATATCTTGACGTCTCCCATCACAGCGGCACTGTTCGACGAAGCGAGACACCTCTCAGTGGATGTAATTGTGGGCTTCGCTGAACGCACCCCAGAAGGGGACGGGTTCAACACGTCCATCTACTATTCTGCCTCCACAAACTCTATCCTCAGCAAGCATCGCAAAATCCACCTCCCAGGTTTCATCGACCCTCTCCCGGACCCAGAAGCAATCAATCAGCTGGAGAAGCGATACTTTCAGCCAGGAAACCTTGGGTTCACCGCGTTCCGCCCTCCAGATTTGGTTATAAATGCTGCCAAACAGTCTGACTCTGAAGAATCAGTCTCATCCGGCAAAGGGCCTGCTAAGAAGCGGGACCCCATCCTTGGAATGCTGATCTGCAACGATCGTCGATGGCCGGAAGCCTGGAGATGTCTTGCATTACAAGGTACCGAGGTGGTCCTTTGTGGTTACAATACCCAAGGCGACTGCCCCGAGCTGGCCGGAATACCAACCCATAAACCACAAACCAAAGACGAGGCAGAAGCGACGGCACTTGTAGACCACTTGCTTGTAATGCAGTCCAACTGCTACATGAACAGTGTATATGGCGTGTGCGCGGCCAAAGCTGGGCTGGAGGACGGGAAATATGAGCTGATGGGCGGAAGTTGCATAATCGATCCGAAGGGGAAGATATTAGCAATGACAGAAACCAGGGGTGACGAAGTGATTGCGGCAGATTGTGATTTGGATGAAGTCCAATACGGGCGGGATGCGATTTTCGACTTTGGCAGACATCGAAGGGTCGAGGCCTACAGCTTGATCACGTCCCAAGCTGGGATCGTCGAGCCTCCTTTGCTGGGATAGTGTTTTGATGAGGAGAAACCTGCAGGGAGTGTCAAACAGTAGGATTGATTTATCTGCTTTCTCGATTCCTTAGGATTATATGACCAAACCACCTATATAGCATCAAGCGGAAATCTACAGTGCTGCACAGATTTATTCCCTGCCGAGAACTTCTCTCAATGCGCTAGACACAAGGGTCTTCGCAGTTCCACTTTTGTCAACCGTAAACACAAACTCGTCCAACGCGAGCCGTCCATAAACAATCTCTTCCATGAATACCCAGCTCAGACACCTATTCGTGAACAACCCCCCGGGATTCTCCACCGTCGGGTCTGCAAATGTTGCTCTGAACTGTTGCTTGTAGCTACCGTCGGCGGCGAAAGTCTTGAGATTAGTCGGGTAAAGGGTCACCGCAATATCCGATCCTGGAGTTCTAAGCACCATTTCCGCAGAGACGGCCAGCATATCCGTTCCATTGCTGATCCAGGAAGTGACAGAAAGCCCAAGTTGCGATGGTATGGTCGTCAGTGTGATGCTAGAATCAAGTGCAGGATCGGAGCTGCTATAAGTTCCCGCATAGTTGAGACTTGCCTCTGCTCGGGCAGCATTGATTATGGCGGGAGCAAAGTGATCGACGAGAAGTTGTCCGACCATCTGCACCGTAATCAGATTGTTCAGTCCGGCTGCCATGATAGTGAAGCCAAAATCATAATGAGGTGAGAGGACCAAGAGAGAGCTGTATACTCCGATATTTCCACTCTTGGTGTATAGATCTGTGATTTGTCCAGTGTTGGGGTCGGTGAATGTGAAAATCTCGAAACCGGCACCGGCCAATGAATTTGGGTCCGCAGTTCGACCCACTGGCTTCAACCAGCGCAGGGTCAATGCTGGAGACAAGAGTGTGGAGCGAAGTATCGATCTACCGACGGATGTCAACTCATTGGGTGTAGAATATGCCGTTCCAGCACTGAATGGTTTCTTGTTAGCCATCTCCCTGGGGCCACCGGACAAAATCAAGAGGGATAGTGGCACTCACGGATTCTCGTCTCCCCCATCAAGTGTCCAGCCACTGTCAGCGAGGCTTAAGGGAATAACGCCATGGGCGGTGAAAGTGTCATTGGTCGGAATGGACTGTGCTGTCCTTGTCAGGCCAAGATCCTTTTGCATGGTCTGATCGAAAAGGACTGGGAAGCTTTGCCCAACGATTGCCTCAAGAGCATAAGCAAGAATCTGGTAAGCCACATTGGAATATACTGGGGTTGTTGCTGGAAGATAGACCGGTGGTCTTTGAGTGAATATCTTGAAGAATTCTAGTTCGTGCACAGTGTACGTTAGCCATGTTGGGTTCCCCTTACAGGTCCAGCACGATTGCTCCTTACGTGTTCTATCACAAAGTACCACAGCTCCGCATGTCGGAATCCAAGAGCTTCCTAGTGGTGGGAAACCATGACCAGTCCAGTTCAATGTTTCTTGTGTGATTTCCCCCTGAAGCGAGCCATCACGACCGATACCTGCCATTTGACTCGCCAATTGACCTAGAGTCACGTCATCCCATGATACGTGCTCCACTGGGTCTTCTGTACTGAGACTGGAGCTTGCTGCTGCCCGAAGTTCTGGCACCCATTTGGTCACAGGGTCGTGGAAATTCGCATCTCCCACAGCATTCAGAAACGTGTAAACCGTGAGCAGTTTCGTCACACTCCCAATGCGATAGATGGAATCGGAATCGACTTCGCGAACACCGCTGCCTGAGTACTCAAGTCCCGGTGCCGTATGATGGTATTCATATAGTGAAGTGTCAGCGGCCGTGGAGAAGACCTGGAGTGAAAAGGTCGTCGTCTTCGAATCAAATGGACCATACTTTGATTGGCTTGATGCAATGACTGATTCAATGAGAGAAGTGAAGCTTTCAGAAGCGGCTCCAAATATCGAAGAGGTGGACAGATTCTTGGGAGCAGGGAATCCAGGTCCAAAAATGGGACATGGACGAGCAGCAGCCACAGTTCTAGCGAGCAAAAAGACTGCTGACAAGAGAAGCATGATGACAATGTTGAATAGACGAAGTTGAAAAGTGATAGAAGACAGGTGCAACCAGATTTCCACAACTTGACGCTTTTGAATACAGAGCTCCCTGAAGCCTTATCTAGGCAGTAACTATTATCTTCTCCGTTTGGTGGTATCACTCTCAGGGAATAGCCCCAGCTACGACGTCAAGACTGAGAGCAATCTATGACGATTGCCACTAGCCCTGAAAGCTATATTTAGGTAAGAATGGAGCCTCTGACTGTACCTCGACTTCAGCAGAAGTGTCACAGAGATGAGTGAATAAGCGATACCTCTCGGCACGCCTTGAACCTAGAGCTCGGCACCCAGGATTTCAAGACCAATCTAGCAATTTCAAAGCTATCCATACCAAGAGGTGATACAATCCTCGGCACACAAAACTTATGTTGGCTTGGGCTCGATAGACTCGTCATATCATGAACCATGCATAGTGCAATGTACCCCTTCGAGCTAGTGTTGTTTCCTTGGTATGCTGATATGATGATTGGCTGGCTCGTGTAATGCGCAGGGGTCTCCGCAAGGCTAGGCATTTTAGCCGAACCGAAGCATTTTTGCAGGGTTTATACCAGGCCCAGGCCTCTTTAGTTTCTGCCTACAGGTCACAACGACATACGGAGTGATGAGACCCTCTTTTCTTGGTTTAGATAGATTACAATATCTCCTGGAAAGACGACTGTGCAGCCTCAATGTTTACTTGGCTGGAAAGGTAAGGATGCATGGCAGAATCAACGCCATCAAAGTGTTTGATTGGTCTGCTCGTAGATTGGTAGATTCGGCATCCTCTATGATATTTGAATTAGATTTAGAATCACAAATATCAGGAGCGCTCTCTAGCCGCGGATAACCTTCTTAACAAACTCAAGCTACTTTCAAGCCCAACATCAATCCTACCACCCTCGATCAGAATCCGCTCCAGCATGCCATTATTAAAACGGATGAGAATGGGGAACAAGTCATGTCTTTGGCCGTTGCAGGAGTTATTCGTGATCCATATCTTACCTAGGCATTTGCAGGGCCATCAATTGTAGGATTCGTCCTCGCTGTTCTCTTCTACTGCATCTACCGAGATATTGACAAGGAGGAGTATGTTGCACATCTCTGGGATGATACCGTGGAAGTGAACCCGCGCCTAACCAGACAGAAATGGCGCCACCTAGGAGACCCTGCGCGCAAAGACAGCTCTAAATGCCTGATATACAGTGGCGATCATGAGCCAGTCCTTGACCACACATAGATATGCGTGGTCACTGAGGTTTGGATGGATCTGGAGGCCTGTGACTCAGATGTTGCAATCATTGATTCCATAGATCGAGTGACAATCTCTCTTCTGGGATGTCCTCTACTATAATGCTATTACTCTAATCGCGTCGGGTGGAAGCCGTGATGCTCATAGTAAATGCAAAAAGCAAAGTCGTCTCCTTAGCTACAGAATTATTGAATAC
>Ga0105239_10000259_pt1 | contig 78760 bp, 66 predicted proteins | sample KBSC44metaG_FD_92761 | JGI IMG/M metagenome (GOLD analysis project Ga0105239, IMG submission 92761) | Corn rhizosphere microbial communities from Kellogg Biological Station, Michigan, USA - KBS C4-4 metaG | ecosystem: Host-associated > Plants > Roots > Rhizosphere > Soil | place: Michigan, USA...
TACTGGATGCAGCAGTCCGGATTGGCAGACTTACTGCCGTCGCTACTGCGTAAGACGGTTTATGTAGGCTTGAGCGCTGGGAGTATGATCATGACCCGCTTTGGAACCACCTACGGTGGCCATATGCTGCCAGCCGAAAGCGATAAGGCGCTGGGACTGGTTGATTTCGCGCTGCATCCGCATCTGGATTATGAGTTGTTTCCGCAGAATTCCCTGGCCAACCTGGAAAAGTTGGCCGCTACGATACCAGTACCGTCATACGCGATTGACGATCAGACCGCCATTAAAGTGTCCGACGGTACCATAGAAGTCATCTCCGAAGGACATTGGAAGTTGTTTAGCGTGTAATAAACAGGAGGTTTGGATTTGAGAATAAAGATTTTTGTTAAAATTTCATTTTAGGGATTTATTCTTTGCAACCACTCCTTAATTTCATTTCTCACCTGCTTTTCTTTTTCTCCATCTATTACAAAATAAATTCCATCTTTTTCTATACCGCCTTTTGTTGAATAACCTTTCAATACTTTACTGTTTGGGCATAGGTGTTTTATTGTCTCAAAACTACTTCCTACACCATAACCAGCATTCGTATTGAATGGAACAATCGTTTTACTACTAAGGTTATATTGATGCAAAAAGCTTTTTATTGGCGGCGGCAATTGCATGCCCCAGGTTGGGAAGCCGAGAAATATGAGGTCATAACTGCCGATGTTGTCGATCTTCGTTTTAAGAGGGGGCAGGAAACCCGTCTCGTTCTCCCTGGCTACCTGAGCAACTATAGCCTGATAGTTCTCGGGGTAAGGGTTCGCCAGCTCCAGTGCTGCCAGCTTTCCACCCACCTGCTGCTGTATGATCTGTGCAATTGCCTTAGTATTATTTGTTCTTGATAAATAAACGATCAGTACCTTTTTACCGGCTAAAGCAGACTGCTGGTCGCCGGAAGCACGTTGTGCTTTGGAATAACCAGACAGGAGACTTAACATGACTGTCATCAATAATCCAGCTGCTTTTATACTTTTCATAGGCTTAAGTTTTGTTATAGCTTAGCAGGCGCTTCAACGTCCGAGAAATTCAAAACAAACTCTGGCAGGCGCAAACCTTTAATTGAAATGCCCGCCAACTCCTGATTAAACTGTTTTAAATCATCAGCTGTAAATTTTACGTCATTTGTACCAACATTTTCCAACATGTGCGCCATTTGGGTTGTGCCTGGGATGGGAACGATCCATGGCTTCTGCGCCAAAAGCCATGCCAGTGATATCTGTGCCGGAGTAGCTTCTTTCTGTGAGGCCCATTTTTTAACCAGATTCACGAGCGCCAGGTTGTTGGGTAGATTCTCACGTGAGAACCGGGTTTCCATTCCCCGAATGTCACCCGGAGCAAAGCCTGTATTTTCATCGATGGCTCCGGTCAGAAAGCCCACACCCAGCGGGCTCCAGCACACAAAGCCGATACCCAGTTCCTCACATAGCGGAAGGATCACTTTTTCCGTTCCGCGCCATAGCAGCGAATATTCGTTCTGAATGGCGGTAACCGGATGAATGGCGTGTGCCCGTCTTACGGTTTGCGCGCCGGGTTCCGAAAGGCCGTAGTGCAAGACCTTGCCCTGGTTAATCAAATCCTTAATCGCTCCAACAACGTCTTCAATAGGCACAGCCGGGTCTACACGATGTTGATACAACAGATCAATACGATCAGTGCGGAGACGTTTCAACATCCCTTCAACTACCTCTTTGATGTGTTCCGGGCGGCTGTTCAAACCAGGAAGCCGCTGACCGGTTTTTTGATCAATGTTCCAGCCATATTTCGTTTCTATAACAACCTTATTTCGGAAAGGTGCGATAGCATCCCCCAAAATGCGTTCACTTTCAAATGGCCCGTACGCTTCGGCCGTATCGAACAAGGTAACACCATGATCATACGCTTTTCGGATGATGTTGAGCATTTCAGGCCGGGAAGGGATAGTTGTTTCGTATGTACGAGGCATGTTTTGCACACCAAGGCCGATACTCGAAACTTCCAGTTTGCCAAGCTTGCGGCGCCCCGGAGAGGCGTTAGCTAAAGTATTGGGTGTCGGAGTCTGTTGTGTCAGGTTGTTGGCGCTGGCATTTGAAGCAAGCAAGGAGCCTCCGGCTAATGTTAAGCCTGTCTTTAAGAGATCACGACGATTCATATTATAAAATTTAATGTTAGTGTTGCGGCTGCGCCGTTTGCGGGATGTTGGTTTTCATTTTAACCGGCCTTATCAACGTTGAAAAAGTAAGTGAGCCCATTTTCCACTTTCCGTTTTCTTTAAGATATACTTCCGTCACCATAAACGCATGGACTACTTCGTTACCGCCGACCACTGCCAGCAGGTCGATATCATTTAACAGAATGGCTGTATTACCGAAAATATTTACGGAAGCGCCATAGACCTCTGCTTTCTTATACCAGATGAAGCCGCCTTTAATGGTATTCAGTTCCTGGGTCTTTCCCCAGCTTCCCCCCATATGTACAAAGACGCAATTCTCGGCAAACAATCCGTTTAAGGATTCTACATTTTTGTCTGCCATCCATGTCCATTTGGTTTTAGAAAGATCGAGAATTTCCTGTTCTTCTTTCGTAGTGCTTGTTGCCGCTGTATTTGGCAATTTGGCCTGAGCATGAGTTAACTGTACACTGGCTATACACAGAAACAGTCCGATAATGGTTGTTTTCATCATTTGAGGTTTTTAAGTTATGCGTTGGTTAATGCTTGGTGCTGTTATATTCGGCATCTGTAACACGCTGTAGCCATTGGGTCTTATTCACTGCACCTTTAGTGCTTACAGCAATGTAAGTGAATGTACTTTCAGGCGATGCACCATGCCAGTGTGCAACTCCGGGAATGCATTTGATCACGTCCCCTTTATGTACTACTTGTATTGGTTTCCCTTTTTCCTGGTAATAGCCCATACCTTCGGTGATCATCAGGATCTGGCCGGCAGGATGGATGTGCCAATCCAATTTAGCACCCGGCGCAAATGTTGCCGTGGCGATGTTGCAATCGATCAGGCTATCAGCTTTGTTTAATTCGGTAAGCCAAACATCTCCTGTGTGATTGTTGGTTTTAGATAATTCTCCTTTAGCGAAAATAGGGGTGGTCTGCGCCACTGCACTGGTTAAAGTCACAGCTACCAATAAGATCATTACAAATAATACTTTTTTCATGGTTTTCATTTTATTAAATGTTTTATATGTCCAGTTTTCGCTCACCAAGCCATTTTACCATTGCAGGGTTGCGGTGATCAAAAAAGCTGCTGGCGTTAGTATCCAGTTGGTTGATTTTTGCCACTTCTTCAGCACTCAGGTCAAAATCAAAGATGTTTAAGTTCTCTGCCATACGCTCTTTCCGAATTGATTTGGGAATAGCTATGATACCTCGCTGAGTAAGCCAGCGGAGTATTACCTGCGCAATTGATTTGTTATATTTTTCACCAATCGACTTCAGTAATTCATTTCTGAAAATATCATTCTTACCTTCAGCAAAAGGGCCCCAGGATTCAATCTGCACTTTGTTATCTATCATGAACTGTTGTGCATCATGTTGCTGGTGGAAGGGGTGGGTTTCGACCTGATTAACAGCCGGAGTGATCTCGTTATGGATGATCAGATCAATCAGCCTGTCTGGTTGGAAATTGCTTACGCCAATTGCTCTTACCTTTCCTTCTTTATAAAGCTCTTCCATAGCACGCCATTCGCCATACACATCGCCAAAAGGTTGATGAATAAGGTACAAGTCGAGGTAATCCAATTGAAGTTCCTTTAGTGAGTTTTCAAAAGCTTTTTTTGCCCTCTCATAACCGTTTGATTGTATCCACAGCTTGGTTGTGATAAACAGATCTTCGCGGGCTACATTACTTCGTTTTATGGCTTTGCCCACCGCTGCTTCGTTCATATAGGATTGTGCGGTATCGATTAACCGATAGCCTGTTTCAATAGCATCTACAACGCTTCTTTCACATTCTGCCAGATCTGTCACCTGGAAAACGCCGAATCCTAAGATGGGCATTTCGACGCCGTTATTTAATTTTACTTTTTGCATAATCTTTAACATTACAAAGTTGATACCTTTTATCGGCCAGAATAGGATACAGATTACGGATGTTTCTACCATTATTACTGATTTAGATGATGTTATAGCCAACGCATTGATTAATAGTGTAAATTCGAATTAAAAGGAAGCGATTATGGATACCATGAGACGTTTTAATACGATCAGTGAATACAATGCATTTAATAATAATGAAACCAAGCACCCATTAGTGAGTGTGGTCGACTTGTCAAAGGCTGACCCAAGACAAGGTTCCCAGATGTACTTTGGCTTTTATATTGTGTTTTTGAAGGATGTGAAATGCGGCGACTTGGTATACGGCAGAAATACTTATGATTATCAGGAAGGGACATTAGTATTGATGGCGCCGGGTCAGGTGGCGGGAGTCAACAGCAATGGTGAATTCTATCAACCCAAAGGGTATGCGCTGGTGTTTCATGCCGACCTGATACATGGTACATCGCTGGGACGGCGAATTCAGGAATATTCCTTTTTTGGTTACCAGTCAAACGAAGCATTGCACTTATCTGAACGGGAAAGAAATATCGTTTTAGATTGTTTCACGAAAATAGATTATGAATTGGAGCATGGTGTCGATAAGCACAGCAAACGCCTGATTATAGCTAATATTGAACTTTTTTTAGATTATAGTGTTCGTTTTTATGAAAGGCAGTTCATAACCCGCGGCCATGTGTTTCAAGGAATATTGGAAAGATTTGAGAACCTGCTAAATGACTATTTTTCGTCTGAGAAACCTCAAACAGTTGGTCTGCCTTCAGTTGCTTACTGCGCTGATGAGTTGAATTTGTCGGCAAATTATTTTGGTGATCTGGTGAAAAAGGAAACGGGCAAAACTGCGCAGGAATATATACAGTTTAAACTTATCGACATTGCCAAAGAAAAGATTTTTGACGGTGATAAAACTGTTAACCAGGTTGCTTATGAGCTGGGTTTCAAATATCCCCAGCACTTTACCAGATTGTTTAAGAAACGGGTTGGACAAACACCGCACGAGTATCGTAACTTGAATTAAAAACCACTTAAATTGCAATAAAATAAACCATTCCTAATTCTTTACAATTGCACTGTTTGCCAATGCTTTACAATGATAACTCGTTTCTTGTTTGATGAAGCTTACTGAGAATGCATTTTTCAGACAGCTACATTCTTACTTAATTTCTATTGTAAAGGGTATAGAATGTTCGCTTTCATTCTTCAAGCGGTCAATACTTGTAATGACATATAGGTAAGTTTGCCCTTTGATTGTATTTCTATCTTCATAGCTACAGCTTGGATCATATTGTATATGCAATATGTACTTTGGATCGTCTATATTGACGGTCTCATTTTTATTGAACCTGTATACCACATAGCCATATACCGGCTCGTTGTCTTGAGCAGGTAACGGGGCTTCCCAGGTTAAGGTGACCAATCCATTATTGTTTTTTGCTGCTAACTCACGAGGCGGGTTAGGGGCTATAGAATCACGCCAGAGCATAAGCGGTGGTAATGCCTGATAGTGATAGTAGTTGTTTTTTAGCGAGTCCGTAAATCCCAGCGGGTTGTTGGTCAGTGATTTTGAACTGAAATACACGCTGCCCTGTACTCGCTTATTTTTACGCAGGTAATTGATTTGCCTGGGTAATTCTGATGGGATCCTAAAACCCGGTAATTTATTCTCGATAATTCTGTAGGGAGCCTGGCCAATATATAAATGCCTTCCGTATGTATGTTCGCTCCACCAGTCCACCATAATATCGAAAGCGACCAATCGATCATTCATAGGCCGGTAGAGCTGCGGATTTATATAGTCAACCCAGCCTTCCTGGATCCATTTTTTAGAATCGGCATAAAGTTCATAGTAAGAATCTCCACCATGGGTATCTGACCCGTCGGGGTTTTGAAATTTATTAGCCCAAATACCTGAGGGACTCATACCAAACTTGATCCTGGGATTATGTTGATGAATACTGTCGTTAAGCATTTTTATCAGCAGGTTTACATTATTGCGCCGCCAATCATTAACGTTTGAAAATCCTTCGCCATATTTTGTAAAGGTTTGTTCATCATGGATTTGCTGCCCTGCAATATGATAAGGGTAAAAATAATCGTCAAGGTGTATACCGTCCACATCGTAATTATCTACCACGTCCAAAATAACCTTTACAATATATTCCCTTACTTCCGGGATACCAGGATCAAACAGTTTTTGCCCCCCGTATATAAAAAACCATTCGGGCCGGGTATTGGTGATATGCTGAGGGCTGAGGTTTGAAAAATTGACATCTTTAGTAGCCCGGTAAGGGTTAAACCAGGCATGTAGTTCCATACCCCGTTGATGGGCTGCTTTGATTGCAAATTCTAAGGGGTCATAGAGCGGGTAGGGAGCCTTTCCCTGTTTTCCTGTCAGATATTTTGACCAGGGCTCGCGGCCTTTGGCATAAAAAGCATCGGCTACCGGCCTAACCTGAAGCATAACAGCGTTAATACCTGCTGCCTGATGCGCATCGAGTATGGTGGTAAGTTCCTGCTGTTGCTGATCTGAGCTTTCTGCAGGTTTACGCGGCCAGTCGATATTCTCAACGGTTGCTATCCATACGCCCCGAAATTCTCGTTTAGGTGCTATGGCTTGAGCATTTGCCCAATTGATGAACAGAAGAGAAATAAGGATTAAATAAGTACAGTTTTTCATGAAGATTCAATTTGCACCGGCTCTGCCGGCTTCTGTTTCAATACTGTTATGATGTTGCCTGGCAGATATCGATGTGCCAAACTTATAAGTGAATGTAAGGCCTATTGTTTGGTTATCACTATGGTTTGATGATGTAAGGGAAGCGTATTGATATTCAATTTTTCGCCTGAGCGTACGGCTGTTAAATATGTCCCGTGCGGTTAAAGTGATAGCTCCCTTATTCTTTAAAATAGTTTTTTGAACTGAGGCATTTAGCAGCCACATCGGCAGGTATATTCCTTGCCCATAGGTAAGATTATTGTGATAAGAACCATTAAACTCCATGCTCAAACCATACTGAAGTTTAAATTGCTGGCTCCCGCTAACGGTTATTGTATTAACCGTATTGTTTAAATATCCAATATTTAAAACCTGGCCAGCATACTGGTTATGGGTAAAGTCGCTGTATAAATTGGCGCTCCACCATTTGGTTACAGGCAGCGACAAGTTGAAATATGCTCCATAAGCAGTTGTCTTAGCAATATTGACGGGGACAAATGCTAGTGCAATACCCGTAAGTTGATAATACTGAGCAATATCATTACGGGTATTGCTGTAGGTTATTCCTGCAGTTATTTTATCTTGTATGTTAAAAGATAAATCTAAATTATTGGAATAGGCAGGCACAATTTCCGGATTACCCTTATTGGATGAATACCTGTCAAAAGTAAAAACAAAGGAATTTAAATCACCATAGCCAGGCCTGGAAATCCGTCGGCCGATAGATAAGATCAGGGTATTTGCTGACGCCGTATCAAGCTTATAGCTCATATAAGCGGTAGGGAATAAGTTGCTGTAATTATACTCAGTTGGGGTTGCGTTTAAAAAGATAATACGCTGTTGTGTTGCTTTGGCATGGGTATACTCCAGTCTTAATCCAACCTGTATGTCGAATCTTTTAGTAGTCTTTTGAAAATTAATGTAAGTCGCGTTTATATTTTCCCGGTAACTAAAACTGCCATTTAATGAATTGCTGGGATACGTTTTGTTATTGATTGTATATAAATAATCGCCAGTGCTTTTCCTTATCGAATATGTAGTTTGAATTCCAATCGACATTTTCAGGTGACCAGGCAGTTCATCGGCATAATCGGCTTTCGCTCCAAAAATTTTTGCTTTAAAAGGATTATAAGTGTTGAGCGTATAATTACTGATCAAAGTTTTTCCAGGTAAATAAGTGCCGCTGTTAATTACCTGGAGAGGATCAGTTGAATATTGTAAATAATCAGTATTAATATTTAGCTCTTGGGTTGGTTTATCAAACTGATGGTGGAAGGTTAAATTAACAGTGTTGTTCCTGGTAATATAATGAAGGCGACTGATGGTATTGATCGTGGAATCGACATTGTTTAACCGGTTAAAAGCAGTTGTATAATTACCATGTTCATGATAAGGACGAATTATCCCGGCGGTTGTAACCCCCAATTTATTATGTGCATCAATATCATAATCGAATCCTAACTTATAATTATAGCTAATAGTGGTACTTATTTCTGTATTAAATTGGCTCATTAATAAATTATTGTAAGGTTGCACATCGTGAAATTGCCGGTTCCGTGTTACATCATAGTAATTGTTAGCTAAAGAATAACCCAGGTTTCCAAAAAGATTAATTTTATGAAAGCCGTAGTTGAAGTTGATATTGGAGTTCGCTTTAGAATAAACGCCCTGCTGATAGGTTGCGCTTATAGCTGCGTTAAAACCCTTAAGTTTACCTTTTTTTGTTTTAATGTTGATGATTCCAGCGTTACCTTCAGCATTGTATTTTGCTGGTGGGTTAGTCATGATCTCTATTTTATCCAGCGTGCCGGATGGTAAGGTTTTCAGATAATCTAACAGATCTTTACCTGTGAGGTAGCTTGGCCTGTCATCAATGTAAATAGTTACCCCTTCTTTACCGCGCAGGCTAATGGCATCATCGGTTACCTGCACAGCAGGAGCATTATTCAGTACATCAAGCGCGTTAGTGAGCTGGCTACCTACATTTATAACCACCCGGTCTAACTGATGTGTTATGTAGCTTTTTGGGAGCGATACGATATTAACTTCTTTCAGTTCACTGAAATTACTTTTCAGGATGATATCCGGCAATTTGAATTTTGAACTGCTGCTGCTTATTACAATATGGTTGGCTACGTAAGTTTGGTAGCTCAGGTGCGATATGATCAATGTATAGGTACCTGGCGATAACTTTAAAAATTGAAATATTCCGTTGTCTTTACTGATTGTTGTCAGGTTCATTTCCTGAGTGCCTTGTTTCTTCAAAATTGTCGTTGCTCCGGAAATGGGGTGCTTTTCATCATCAGTAACCGTTCCCATGATAATGCCATCATTATGCACCAACTGTTGGGCGCAAATATTTTTGATTGGGCAAAGGCATAGCCATAAAGACAGTAAAAACTGCTTCATAAATGATGGTTTTGTAAATCGGGATGAGTTATTTCTGTTTTGAACTAAAGTTATTTAAGGTTGTTTTATAGGCAACCACCGCGTCGACAAACTTCTCGGCTATAGCATATCGATGCTGCTCCTCCAGGATATAGTTCAAATCCTTGGGATTGGTACCATAGCCGAACTCAATTAAAACGGCAGGTACTTTATTTTCCCTTAATACATAAAGCCCCGGCGCTGCAAAAACGGTATCATTGGTATTTATGCCACCAAGTTGTCTGAAACTATTTTTAAGCTGATAGGCAAATTGAGCCGACAGAGTCGGATTTTGGCCGGATGGGTTTTCCTTAATCTCTATTCCGTTTGCGTTTTGTTGGTGGGGGCCCGCCGGAGCGCCGTTGATGTGCAAGGAAGCAAAAACATCTCCTCGATAAGACACACGGTCTTTAAACTCCACATCCTCATCAGTTTTACGTGTAAGCAAGGTATGTATGCCTCTTTTTTCGGCAACCGCTTTGATTTGCTGTGCCATAGCAAGGGTGATATCCTTTTCAAAATACTGCTCTCCACAAATAACACCATGTTGAACACCTCCATGCCCGGCATCCAGGATGAGGGTGAAATTACCCTTAAGAGGTGCTTGAGCATAGGTTTTTTCTAAGGAAAACTGGTACACCATGATTATAATAATGGGAACTAACCAGGAATATCTGAGTTTATTTTGGACAGGTGACGGTTTATGAAACAGCATCTGGATGCGTCTTTTTACGCCATAGGCGCTAAATTCGTTTACAAGCGCGGATGTTGGGTTGCTCATTAACTTGAGTAACAAATTTGCATAATTATTGGCTTTATACCTAGTAGCTGTTAGACATTGGTCTACCTGAAACTCATGTATCTGCCGAAGTTCTTTAGCTATAAGATATATAAACGGATTAACCCAAAAGAAGGCTTTCAGTAGTTCTGTAAACAATTGATCGGCAGAATGCCATAGGTGAACATGTTGTAATTCGTGTGTTAATATCTGTTCTTTTTCAAATTCATTTATCTGGTTATTATTTAAAAATATCAAGTTAAAAAATGAGGAGTTATTTTTAGACGCGTTGGTAATCAAGTAATAGCCCTGGACTTTTTGCCCTTTCCTTATGGCTTTATATATTATCACCGCTGCACCTGTTAATACCCTAAGCAATAAAAGCGCGCTGATAAATACATAGCATCTAACCACCATCTGTTCCCAGTTGATATGTTGGGTTGCGGTGTGAGTATCAATGTCATCTATATCGCTGCTGTTAAATGGATTTGAAGAAACGACTTGAATAGGGAAGGAGGTATGAAAAGGAAGCGGCTGTTGAACCTGGAAGTGTAATGAAGGGATTATAAGGCATCCCACAAGGGCAAATAACAGATAGTATCTGTTCCAAGTAAAAAAGGTAAGCTTACGAAATAGGCAGTAATATAAAGTATAAAACATACCCGAACAGGTTACAACCTTCGCGATGTATATAAATAGCTCCATATTACTTTTGCTTATTGATAAATTCCCTGATGCTTTCTATATCATCCTCCTTAAGTTTTTCTTCGCTGACCATAAATGACAGTAAAGATTCGGCCGATCCATCAAAATAATTAGTAAGTAGTTTGGTAAAGGAATGTTTGCGATACGCGGTTTTACTGATGAGCGGAAAATACTCGTGAGTTTTACCATACGCTTTGTGGCCAATGTAGTTTTTAGTTTCCAACAATCGAACCACAGACGAAATAGTATTATAAGGAGGTTTTGGATCATCGGGCAGGTTATCGATAATATCCTTAATAAAGGCAGATTTAAGATTCCATAAAACCTGCATAATGCGTTCTTCGGTTTTGGTTAATTCTTCCATAATTAAAGATATAACTTATTTTTCAGTTATACAACTGATTTTTAAGTTTAAAACAAAAGAGGGTTGTTTCAGAAAAATGTGAGGTGTTTCATATAAATTGTATCTTTTTTTAATCCTGGAATTAGAAGGAAAATGAGCTTTTTATGCATATAAAGGACATTTTTACTTTCCACTTACTCAAAACAATTTGTATCCCTTTAAGTCAACTTAAAATGTTAATAATACAAATTGTGTCTTTTAAGTCGTATAGTGTTAATAATGAATTATTTGTGAATTTGCAGGCATGGTTTTAAAACCCTAAATCACAGATACGTTTTGTTAGTAGGACAGCCATATAAGAGAAATTGATAAGAGTTTTGAGGCCGTATCGATACCAATTGAGGCATAGAGAGTTTTTTAATGTATTATTGAACCAGATCTTCGTATAAATTAGGTATAACATTTTCCAAAAACGTTGCGATATTCAACTCACCAATAATTATTAAGTCTGCAAAATGAGAATCAATTGCACGCCAGAAAAAATTAAAATGATGTTGTCGATTACAGAGCGCCTTATGAAAAAAGCCAATATCGAAATTAGGGATACTTGGGATGGTTATGAAGGCGAAAACTATGATAACTTGATAACCAACAAGGGTAGAACAGACGGACAGAAAATATTTGATGTTCGTCTGGTTCGCGATGGCGTGCCGCGACTGGTGACCGAACCATATACGTTAGAAGGCCATAAAAAGAGTCTAGGTTATGAAGTGGTAAAATTACTGATTCCAATCAGAAGAGCAAACGATGTTGATACTGCTATCCATGAGATCGTTCATTTTCTCCAGCATACAACTGAAAAAACAAATGCGGATTATTTTAATATGAAACAGCAAGATGTCGAGGGTTACAGGGAGTATGTCGATCAGCGGGTTGAGCAGGAGGCACACTTTGTTCAGTTGCTATATATTGAAGAGTTTGATGAAGAAAAAATATACGAAGAATATAAGGCAGAATTAAAAGCGCTGCTTAAAACTGGTTTGGCCGATACAAGAGTAAGAACTGACTTGATTGTATTTGCCAAGAGTATTGGTGTAATTTGATTTCTCTTCCTGTAAGCTACACTCATCTACGGAAAATATTCACTATATTCCATCAATTGCCGAATTGCATTAGGTTTCTACGTTTAAATTTTTTAGTAGATAATTGAATCTCTCATTTTTTTACCGACCCAAGGATCCGATTGGAAATTTTGAAAGGAGCGTTCTTTATCTGCAATCTCCTCAGGTGTAAGATTAGCGAAAAATGACAGATTCAACATTCCTAACACATCATTGATCACTTCTGTTACTATTGGTTGAATCTTCCTAATAAATATATACATATCGTAATAATCTCTATTCATAAGACTCTTGTGTTCTTTGTCGAAACCAAATTCCTCGGGATTAAAATAATTTGAAAGCGTTTTGGTTAGCTCTTCAGGGAATAATATTAGTAGTCGCTTATCATTTTTCCTATGACTGGTTAGGGGCTTAATAAAACTACGATGTTGTATGGTATCCCGAAGCGGGTAAATAAAGTCAATGAAACTCGATACTCTGGGAGAAAGTAGATAGTTCGAAATAGCTGGCGCTTTATTCGACAGCTTTTTATAATATTCCTGCTTGAATTTGTTGCTGCCATAGGGCGGTTGTGCCTGCAATTTAACATTAGTTCTGTTTTTATCATACAATGAGTAGCCTAAATCATAATAATAGTTAAGTAACCAAGCTATATTGTCATAGCTGCTCGTAATCAATATTATCAAATAACTCAGGTGATACATAATATCCATAGCTGCATTATTATTTACGGTCTTTAATGAGTAATACTGACTTCTATTGCTGCTTTTTCCATAAGTGTGATCCGGTCTGCTAAACTTTGCATAAGATTTTCCAAATCGTCATAATGTTCAGGAAAATGCACCTTGAAATCATGAAACACCGCAGGCAGAATCCGATGTTCAGGAATAATTAAATTTAGTTTATTCAGGTAGTAAAAGAATTCACCAATATCGCCAGTGCCAAATCCTTTAAAAATTCCATTTTTGATGTGATAAACCTGTAGAATATCTAAAACGCGAGAAAGATCCGTTGTCTTGGGATCAATATCAGATACACAAAGATCAAAATAGCGGCTATGTATCGCCATGTGATCGTTCATACTCATCTTCATATCTTTCTCAAATTTTTTATTGCTAACCTCATCCATTTCTGCGGAAAATACACCACTCACAAATCGTGATTTAATAGCACATTCATTAGCCACAATGTAATATTCGGAAAGGTCCAAATTAAGAGAGGATAATACTTTCTGTACTTCTTTATCATTAACGGGTGTAAAAACGATAGGAACAGTGTTTAGACTAGCTATTTTCATTAGTCGCCAGAATTCGGCATTTTGTTCTTTAATATGTTTTATATAAGAAGCGGTATGAACGATAATGGAAGGAGCAGAGGGTACGGGTTTTTTATCTAGAGGATTAGAGCGCGAATGCATTGCTTAGTAATTTTAAAAATGTATGGAATATCAGATTTAAGAGATGGTCTAAACCGAAATAAAATTATATAGATTACTGAACGTAAACCGGAAAGTTTAAATTAATATTAGGTAAATTGTTTCGAATTATCTTACAACGCACATAATGGTGCCCTAAAAATGCCGCATCGGCGATGCATACAGTTGCATCCTTATAAAAATCATGAAAATCATGAAGTAGCTGGTTCTTGTCCTTCGCTTCAGTTCCCCTGTTAACAGCTTCCCATGTTATATTTTCAAATGGTTGTTTATGATATTCGTTATTTTTAAAGTAAATTGTAAATTTTATCTTTTTGTGTTTTTCAATAGATCGCGAATTTTGATAATATGGCTCTATATTTTGACCGTCAGCATCATATATCTCACATTTTAGCTTAAAATCCTTCTCAATTATTTCGAGGTAATTACCATCTCCGGATCGATTAATAAAATCATACGATTGCAGGTATTTCTTCCATTCAAATTTTTGCTGTCGGTAAGAAATATCTCTGATGATATAGCGCTCCAACTCCTTTATGCCATTTAAAGACGTATATACACCTGTGTAATAATCATCTGGAAGATCAAGTTCATCAACAACGTTTCCACCAATAACGATTGAATTAGACTCTGCTTTAGCTTGTAATTTCGCGGCCAGGTCTGTATGGAGACTAGTAGTTGTAAGCTCTGCACAACCAGGTATGCCGTAATGCGACCACAGTACCTGATCGTCCCTTCCAAAATCAATTCCTATTCTAATTTTTATAGGGTTTAGACCTTTTTTAATAAAAACTTCATTCAGATCTTTTTCAACAAACTGACAAAGTACAGATGCAGCATTTAAAGCATTTATGATCGCATCATTTTTATGATCGTTTCGTCTTGCAAATTGTACGAAAACAGCATCTCCTTGTAGCCTATGTATATGTCCACCAAAAAAGCTAGCAACATGAATACAAAGTGTCAACAGTGAATCTTTAATCAGACGCACTTTTTCTAAAGAATGTTTTAAACCAAGTCGTGTAGAGCCTTTGATATCCACAAACATTGAAACACAATGATGGTAACAATAGCCGTCATGAGGAATGTCGCTAAAATCGGGATGTGATCCGATCTCAATATTGGGGAATGACGATTTGTTCGGTCCAAACAATTTTTCAAGTCCATCCCGATCAAAACTTAAAAGCACTTTGTCACCTGAAAGTGGTAACGCTGAGTTTTGAGCGGCAAACAATTTTACTGACTCATTCGATTTTAAAATATCAGATGACAGAGCTCTTTTATTAGTAATACCAGTGAAATGAATAATATCACTTCCATTAAGTATTTTTTCAATACCTTGTGTGTAATTTTCAAATAATTTCATAAACTGTTACAAATAATGAAGGCAATAATAAAAACAACTATTGCCAGTTGAAGGAATATAATTTTGGTTGCCCATTCTAATTGCTTATATTTTTTTCTTAGGCCTTTAGCTAACTGATGTATCTGTTTACATAAATCAATATAGCAATCCTCATTTTCCTGGATTTTTAAAGCTTCAATGTATTTTTCTGGTGTTTCAAATGCTGATACCGATCCGAAGTAAATTAAGGAGTGATATTTACTTAGCGAGGAATTACCTGACTTTAAAAATGGATAAACGGCGAGGAGAACAATCACTAAACTGGCTACCCCCGCAATTATGATTAATAATATTCCCATTTTTAAATAAACCGAAAAGTCTGGATCAATAAGCGTTGATAATGTTTTGTAATTTGTGAGTAAACCGCCACATAAAAACGTATTAAAGGCTAAAAGGAAAGCACCTTTAGTGTTCGCACTACTGATATAAGTGTCAAACCTTTGAATGATGAATTTTAATTGATCTTGATTGACTGCCATAAAATGAATTTATAATTTCTTACTTTTTATTAATTATTTTTTGTTAGAAAGGATAATGTCAGAAATGATATACCGAAGCTTGTCTTTCAAATCATAATCAATGTCGAGTTCTTCAGCCTTATTACACATTGCTAATAATTTTGCAAAACTTGAAATCTCATTATCGATACGTGTTTTAAAAATGTCTCTTAAATCATGGATGTCCTTAAATGCACTTCGAGGGCTTGTTAATTTGTTAATAATCCTCGTACGTAATTCATCTGGTGTTTTTATACTTTTCACTGTTAGAAGGTCATTTATGTAATCGTCAGTGTTGTTTAATAATTCATAAACCTGATTTACGTTAGCTATAACTGTTGCTGGTTTTTTGGAATGTGAAATGACAATACTATTTTGTTTATCTTCATTGGCTGAAGGAAATAAGTAGATGCCGTGTTGAAATCGTCCACCTACTTTGATTATTTTAGTAAAATTCAATGAACCTTCTCCAAGGTCGTTAGTAGTAATTTCAACGGCAGAACTAACTTTTCCAAACTCTCCGGCATCCTTTAGGTGTTTTTCCGCGACAATTAATTCCAGCTTGGATTCAGATACAGCTGCAGTAGAAATGGCATAGTTGTTACCTGCATTATTCTTCATATCTCGGTGGAGAATAAGCATGCTTATTACAAATGTGAAATCAACTCCGTATTCGAAATATCGATCAGTAGAAGTTATTCCTCGCAAGAAAATTTCGCCTTTGTTTTTTATAAGACGAAAGCTTCTGTGTCTATTGAATCCCGGTTTTGTTTTAGCTAAATCTTTAAAATATTCTATATTTTGATACGCCAATTCGCCTAGCCCATCTTTATACAAACGATTAGCGTATTTAGCCATATCGTAGGTGTCAAAAAATGTATTTTTAGCATTGTAGATGGCAAAGCAACTCAAGTCTTTACCTACTGCGCCATCAATTTCTACGTATTCCTTGAAATTAAAAATAAGGGTCCGCTCAGGAAGATCCTCCACAGGTAGGACACTTTCAGTAACTGTAATGTTTTTGCTTTGGACAAAAGCAGAGAATCGTTCATAGTTTTTGATGAAGAAACTAATGCGATGGTATACAGTATCAATATAATCAACGGAAATGACTTCATTTTTGATGTCTTCAATCGCAAATGCCTCGGCGATTTCCTTTTGGTATGGATGCTTTTCTAACAAGCTGAATAACGTTGACACTTTTAATTGTCCGGTACTTGAATCTTTATCAAGTACAATTCTTCTTTGTTTAAATCTCTCTGACATAACTAATTCCTTCTTTTATTAATAATTAAAAACCTTTACTGCTCAGTATTAAAAAATTGTACATACCGGTTACTTAGGCAAAACCGGAAGCAAGTCACAAGGGAGTCGGAAGAGTTTTGAGATTTATTTGCGTTAAAAGTAATTTTTTCTACTTTTGTGCGTTCTAAGGAGGAGCAAACCTCAGCATTCGTTTCGACTAACCTTGTGCGAATGATATTTTTTAAGGCTCAGGAGCTACCACACATCCTGAGCTTTTTTATATCCTATCTAATTTTCATCGCGTTTACTCTAAGTATCTCTCATATTATATCATTTGTTTTAGTCGTTCAATAGTATTTTTAAGCTCGCCAATTGTATCCTTAAATTCGTCACCAGCTTTTAAATATTCTACTGGAAATTCAGTTTTCATATTTTCCATTAAAACAAAATATATCGGCTTTAACAAAATCTTAAGGTCTACTACATTAGAATCTTCAAATAAATCTAGTGCAATTTTGAACTTTTCTTTAGCAATTAATAATAAAAAATATTGGAAGAGTTGATTTAAAAGATGATTAGCCTTGTCCTCATTTCTATCATTTTCAACATCGTTTTTAATTTGTGCAATCTCCTTATACATGTTTTTTACCATAGTAAGAGATTCATCAATCCTATCATTCCATAATAAAACCTTGGCATAAAGTAGGTCGGCGTGGAATTCTTTACTTAAATTTTTAAAATTGTCGCTTAACAATTTTAAAGCGTAGCCCTTCCTTTCTACTCGGCCACTAAGGTATATTTCTGAAATAAGACATAAAAGAGCCATTGGCTTACCTGAATGATAAGCCTGCATAAATAAGTCATCGGACTCTTTAAACATTCCTTTACGGGCATAAGCGTGTGCTAATTGATGAGCGGATTCAGCATCTCCTTTCATCACTCCTCTAGTATAAATTTCTAAACCTTGTTTTAAATCATTTAGATATTTTTGATGAAGCTTACCTAATCGAGAATAACCCTCTATTATGCCTTCTTCAATAGCATGTTTAAAATAGCTTTTAGCCTTTTCAAAATTAGGTCTTTTCCTATTTTGGTAATAAAGCCCTGCTTTTATTAAAGCATTGTCTTCGTTATTTTTAATTGCATTTTCTAAGGCTCTTACTACTTTAGCGCTATCACTAGATATCATATATAATTTCGCCAATTCGGAATAAGCATTCTCAACTTTAAAAAAGACAGCTCTCTTCAGATAACTTTCAGCATCACTTAATTTATTTTGGTATATATGGATTTTCCCCAATGATATTAAAGAAGGCCAAAATGCTTTAATAACAGCCTTTTTATGCAGTTTTATTGCTTCGTCAGGATTGTCATTATATTTAAATGTAATATCCCCCAATCTACTTGCAGCATATGGGTGGAATGGTTTTTGAGAAAGACTTAACTTATAATATGTGATTGCTGTTTCAATATCGTTAAGAAAGTCTTCATAAATTATCCCTAAAGTTAGTGCTGCACCAGCATTTTTATTGTCGAATTCAAGAACTTTTTTTGCGGATTCAGCACTCTTCTCATAGTCGGCTGTCATTAAGTAAAGTGATGATGCTAATGTATAATACTGTAGGTCCTTTACATCAATTTCATTGAGCATTTTAAGAGCTTCGTCAAAATTCTGAGCAGTTATAAGTTCGACAAGAGTATTATGGACATTCTTACTTGAAATTCGTACTTTGTCTAGAAGTCGTTTAGGTAAAACTGACTTAGTCATCCTAATTAATTCCAATTTTAATGACTCCGACACATTCTCACAGGATAAGAATGTATTTCCCATATCAATTGCCGCATTAACATCATAAAGACCCTCTTTCAAATTATCGATATGATCAGTTATGAGTTTGTTGAGTTCCTTTTCCTCACACCAGGCATCAAAAAACCTGACTAACCAAATTACATTTTCTTTATCATGCTTGCGACCAAATCTCATTAAATACCATATGTTCATAAATCTTTCCTTTATGCGGTATAAATGATTCTTTGTTGAAGTTTGTACTTTCTCAATCAGTTGATTCTTTTCCAGCCCACTCAAGATAGATGATATGTTTTTACTTTCAAATCTTGTTATCTTGGAGATCTCCTTTACTCCAATTGCATCCCATTTCCTTGCAATCACATCAATTACTTTTTGCTGTTGAGATGAGAGCTGATCCAATTCGGACTTATACAAAAAGGTTAGTGTATCAATAAGTATATAGAGGTCTGTAATAGCTTTACCGTTTTTATTATTTAAGAATATTTCAAATAAATAAGCTATTGTTCTCGGCACACCACCAGTCAATCTGCGTAGTGCTTCAATGCGTGCTGGATTATTTTTTATTATATCTTTTATTTGTTCTTCTGCTCCATATTGTTGCCCTATCTTGATAAGCAAATTTTCGCATTCTGATTTGTTTAATCCATTTAATTGAATTACCTGAAAAAAATCAAAAAATTCAGAAGAGAAGTCAATTATGCCATCGTTGAACGAAGTTGAAGATCCAATGATTTTTATATAATCTGCACTTAACAAAATCGCTTTTAGTCTTTCTCTTTCTGTTTTGTCGATTTTTTTTAAAAAAACATTAATATTTTCAATAATGACTATCAACGTTTTGTTTTGGAGCTTTAGACGTTCTTTTAAATACTCAAAAGCAAGTAATTCGTAATCATTATTGTTAGCAATTATTTTATCTATACCTGCAGAAATGTTTTGCCATTGATAATTATCCTCCAAGTAACCTGCGATACTTTCCCACAAATTCGTTAACTCGGATAGATGATATTGTTCTTCGGAGAAAATAATAGGTATAGTTACTGCCGAAAGTTCGGAGTCATCTTCAATTGCATAATTTAACCTATGTAATAGTGTTGTTTTGCCAGCACCTCTTTGTCCTATGATTAAAAAATGTTGATTATTCTGTTTTTTTGATTTTCTAATATTCGAAAAAAGATTCTCAAACTCCTTTGTTCTAATAACAAATCCTTCAATCAATGAATCTTTAGATTTATTGCCAGTATTGTTTCTCAATAGAACATCTGTGTCTTTGAATTTCATTTTAACGATAATTATATCGTCAAATATAGTAACGATTTTTTTATCGTCAAAACTTAACGATAAAAAAATCGTTAAGTTTAATTATATAAACCTAACTCAGGAACTTTGGATTAAATTGAGGCTCTATAATTTCCCAGGAAACATTGTTGTAAACGGCTTTGAAAATAGCAGTATTACCAATGGGTAAAGAGCTCATTTTGTCACGGAAAAACTGCATTGATTTGCTATCTGCATTTTCATTAGCAGTTATAAAATACTGCCAAATAGCCCGTATGACATGACCGTGTGTAAAAACAACCACAAATTTATACTCAAACTTTTCTAATCGTTTAATGCTGGCTAATACTCGGATCTTGAACTCAGCAAACGATTCGGCTCCAATTCCATGTACATATTGGGCTTCACACTTTTTCCAATAATCATTTACCCAAGGCTTGCGCTGGTCAACAGTGGTATTTAAACATTCATCCGGTGATAAAAAATTAAATTCATGGATAGGCCAAATTTCCGTTTTCGACTTGTAAAATTTCTCAATTAAGGATACAGCAGTTTGGTGGGTTCTTATATAAGAGGAAAGAATTATTAAATCCGGTTCAATATTTATATTATCATTTAATAGTTTGGCTTGTTCAACCCCTTTTGTAGTTAAGGGTATGCAATCTGGGTAAGTGGTGGGTAACCCCGCATTTGCTGCGCTTTCCGCATGCCTGATGAACCAAACAGTTTTCATATTGTAATAATTTCTATTCTTTAATTAGAAAATGGAGCTACTAAACATTATCCCTGTCATGATGTTTGTCCTAAGATTTTGTAAACAGTTGCTGTAGATGGAATTTTGAACGCTTTCATGATATCGCGAATGCTCTTTTTTTGTTCATATGCAGATTTAACCATGTCCGATATAGCTACGTAGTGAGGGGAGAGGCCTTTTGGGCGTCCGCCATTACGTCCTCGTGATCTTGCTGCGGCAAGGCCAGCATTGGTTCTTTGAATCAGCCGCTTTCGTTCATGTTCAGCAAGTATTGCGAAAAGTTTAAAGATAAACTCTCCATGTGGAGTGGTTGTATCTATAAGCGGTTGATTAATGCACTTAAATTTTATGCCAACTTTATTGAGCTTATCAACAAGCATAATTAATTCCAAAGTCGTTCTTCCCAACCGATCAATGTCCCACACTACAAGTTCGTCATCCTTTCGAAGTGTTTCCATCATTAAATTATATTCGGGGCGTTTTTTAGAGGCACCAGAGATTTTCTCTATAAACAATTTTTCACACCCATATTTATTAAGTGCATCAGTTTGCATGTTCTCATTTTGATCTTCTTTTGAAACTCTTATATATCCTATGATCATTATTTTAAATTACTCGTTAATGAATACGTATAATGAAATTTGATTTTGCAAACGACAATATGAAATAGGTAGGCTTTATGTTTACAGTTTTACATTGACCAATAAAATCAAGTTTGAAATTTTAATATATTGATCGTTTTTCTGTAACACCTTAATATTTTTAAGCGATCTTAAAAATTTGCTCAAACTCTTTAAATCCTTGTATTTTAAACCATGATTCTGCCTCCAGAACTAAAAACCAAGTAAAATTTAGCTCTAAATCAGAATTCAATAAAATCAATTGAAAATTTCTATCATGAGATGGATTGACCATTGTTATTTTATGCTGATACCTTCTGCAATCAATTTCTTTCGGGTAGCTATATAAATCACAGTGTAGATAAAAGGAGGATTTACTCAAAAGGTGAAGTATATAAAACCTTTCGTCAATTATCAAATGAACAAAGTCTTCATTATTTAATCCCTTACGGGTTTGTGATGTCATAGATAACGTTTTAAATTAACGACTTCTTAGACCCCCACTTAAATAAGTATGGCGCAGGTCTTAACTTATCCGTGTTAGAGGTACTGGTATACCGACAAACGAAATAAGCAAGCCCACGCCAAAGCGTGAGCGTTGCGCTTATTCTCTCGTTTGTCTTAAAAATTACCAGTTTTCTAACACGAGATTCTATGCGAACGCAAAGCATTCTATATTTTACTACAGCAAAAGCTGTTATTTAATCCATATGCAAAGGTAATTAAAATGCCCTTTCCTCTATTTAAAATTAACAGATTTAACCTCTTTATTGCCGGTAAATCTGTCAATAACCTCTTTTATAATGATAAGATCATATTCAGGCAATGTCTTTAAACGCTCTAATGAACTCTCTAAATCCTCAAAATCAAACTTAGCCTTTAAAGCAATTCCTGCAAGATCTTCAAAAGACATTTTCAATGCTTTGCTAAGCTTTTTTATTATTAAATCTGAAGGTTTGGCGGTGTTTTTTTCATATCTATTTATTTGGACGTTTGATATACCTGAGAGATTTGCCAATTCAATTTTTGTAAGGCCCTTCTCCACCCTTATACATTTCAACCTATCACCAAAATTATCCTTCTCAAAAAACTGATTTTCCATTGTTGTCAAATACGTTATTTTGTTGTAAATTCCGAGTTTGAATATACTGATTATTAGTCAATTACAAAATATACAATAAGATATAGCATGGTATATAATAATGTATATCGAGCACTTTCTAACACACTTTTAGTTAAAATATCTGATTATGAAAAACAAACTTTTATCATTGAACGGTAAGGTGCCTTACATCATGTTATATGCGGATACTTACTATTTAAGAATAAGGGACCTGTCTTCTTATTTTTCAATACCGCACCTTGTTGTTAAACAATTTATCATTGACGGAAGCAAAAATAGTATTTTAACTATAGGGCATTCCACCTGGATTAGCTTAGACGAAATTCCTGTTTTTATAAAAGAATACAGCTCTTTCCCCAATCATTATGAAATTGAAGCTTTAAGAACTATTGTAAATGGGAAAGAGATCAACAAGCAAGATCTTTTTAAACTAATGAAGGAGCAGCTTAATATAGAATTGAAAAGATCAAATCAATTTAATTTGATGGCTTTAAGATTTGATCTGCAAATGAACGAAAGTCAAATACACCGTATTTCAAAATCTCACGCATTATTTGATTTCTTAAAAACCTGCAAATTAATGAATGGAGTAGATAAATTTTTGTTATATAATCAATTTAAGAACGAGGATTTGATTTATAAAACAAATTCTAAGGTGGCATTTTTAAGAAAATACAGGCAATTTCTTGAAAATGGAATGAAAGTTTTTCTCCATAAAAATATACAGAATCATAATGCACAAAAAATCACCCCAAAAGACGAAAAGATTATAATGGGGAAATATGGCGATCCCAACATTAAGTATAGCGTAGCCGAAATTTTAAAATTTGTTAATACAGATCGCATTATCAGAGGCAAAACTAAGATCTCCGCTGCCGCTGTTCGGCGCACGATATTAAATCATAATAGTTTAGTTGCAGGTAAACTAGCTCGATATGGACATGTTGAACTGGAGAGAATTATAGGGCATCCTGGCAGGCTTCAACCTAAGAGCATTGGAGAACAATATCAGCTTGATGGAACTAGATTGAATTTTTTGTTTCGTAAAGAAAACGGCGATATTGGGTGTCTTTATGCAGTGGTAACTTTGGATGTTTACTCAAAAAAAATAATAGCTTTTTCTTTAAATGAAAAAGAATGCTTCACCCAGTATATAAATTGCCTTAAAACGAGTATTAAGAAAGACAATTTCATTCCCTATGAAATTTTGACCGATAATTTTAGTGGACTTTTAAATAATCATTTTTTAGATTTCGAAAGTCGCCTATTGTTTTTAGGATGCACAGTCAGGAAACATTTGCCCGGTCAACCAATGGATAAAGGGTTAAGTATGACCCAGACGACCCTCAGGTCATATATCTATACGACCAAGATAATTTTACTTTGCTATTAGAAGTTACTATTCATTTGCCTTATCATTTGGCAAAATGCAATCAAACCGAACAAGATAAACTGGCTATATTTCAACTGGCCAGTAAAAGAAAAGAGCTAAAATCTAAACTGAGAACGGCAAAAAAAGAGTTTATAATGAATCATGAAAATATACCCCTAAATGGATTGATTTATACCCAAGATTCTAAAGATGTGATTCATTCAGCCGAAGAGAATTTAATTTTATCAAGAATTCGTAATGAAAAAGACAGGGTAAAACGAAGAAAAGTATATCCGATTTTGACACAATATGATCCGTCAGTAGGGGAGGACAGTCTACAGCTATTAGATAGGTATGGAAATATCAAAGGAAGCGGAAAATTGTTATAATGGATAGCAACATCAATCTTAGTGATTTTGATTTGAAGAAAATAACCAATCTTGACCTTGAATTTTATATGGAAACAACAAACTTTTTAATTATTCAGAAAGCTTGTAATGAATGCTTGAGATTTTCAAGAATGATTTCCATACTAGGCGGCCCAGGATATGGGAAATCAAATGCACTAACATATTTTGCTAATAATAACGATAATACTTACTATGTATTAGTTAGTGAAAGTATGTCCCCCAAAGAGTTATTGATTAAAATTTTGGATGTAATGGGCTTTCAAAATAAACATAGTGGTTCCAGTGTATATAGTTTGATTCAAAGTATTGGATATTTTTTATCGGCTGATTCAAAAAGAAAATCCTTACTGATAATTGATGAGGCAGGCAGATTGAGCAATAGAAATTTAATGAATTTTCACGACTTAAGAAACTCATTAAATAAATCAGCGGGAATTATGTTTGCTGGGCCATTTTATTTTAAATCAAAAATTGAAAATATGGTTAAGAAAAATGTACAAGGTATTCCTGAACTAAATAGCCGTATTAATTCCTGGATCAGTTTAGAATGCCCGACAATCCCAGAACAAGCCGAATATTGCTTTCATCGGGGAGTTTTAAATAAACGAATTGCAAATTCTTTAACTGCCAAAGATCAAAATTTAAGAAAACTTAAAGAATGCATTGATGAAGTTGGAATTACTATAATTGAAACGCTTGAAAGTAAAGAAAACAATATTTGAATTTATGATTAATCAAGTACTGGATCATTTTGGGAAAGAAATGAAAATAGAGGCTTTTCATCCGGGTGAATTTTTACTCGAGGAGTTAGAAGAGCGTTTATTAGCTAAAAAAGATGTTGCTATTGCTTTGGGTATATCGCCATCGCATTTGAACGAAATATTTATGGGCAAACGAAATATATCAGCAAAAACTGCTTTGAAAATTGAGCAGCTCTTAAATATAAATGCTGATTACTGGTTGAGTATGCAAATGGAATATGATCTTTATGTTGATAGATCAGGGTTTATTTAATACCAATGCGAATTTGTTTTGAAGAGAAAGGTGTAAGAATGGATTGTTCCAAACAGAAAATACAATATTTATCCAAGCTCATGCTGTATTAGTAGGCACAAATAAATAATTTAACGATAGATACTTCTTATCAAACGTTTGTGTAAAAAATTCTTATTAGATTGATAATGTAATGGTTATATTTCCTTAATAAATCTTAAATTAATTTCGGGACGTGGCAAGCTATAATGTATATACAGATGAAGAGCTCATGGATCTGTTATGGTCCAGCGATCACGCTGCTTATGCCGAAATCTATCAACGCTACTGGTCAATCCTTTACCGCCACGCCCGTAAAATGCTGCAGAACGAAGAAGAAGCGAGGGATGTTATCCAGGACGTATTTGTGATGCTTTGGTCTAAACGGGAAGAATTGGATTTAAGTGTTTCACTGTCTGCCTATTTATATACGGCCGTCAGGAATAAAATCCTTAACTCGTTTAAGAGAAGCAAGGTTGAGGACAATCATTTAAATTCATTAAAAGCCTTTATCAATCAGGGAGAAAACATCACAGACCATTTGGTAAGGGAACGTACTCTGACGGAAATCATCGAACGCGAAATCACGCTGTTACCCGAAAGGATGCGACAGGTATTCGAATTGAAGCGTAATAATAATCTCACTTATAAGGAAATTGCAAAAGAGATGAATATCTCGGACCTAACGGTTAAAACGCAAATGAATAAAGCCATAAAAACATTGCGGTTAAAATTAGGAGCAATGTTATTTTCATTTTTCTAAAAAATATTTTCAATTGGCATACAACACGCCCCTGAGCAAATTGTCTTAACCATAAATCACCCTTTAAAAAGGCGATGATCATATGGAAAATAAACAAGAAAAAGAGCTCATAGAAAAATACCTGTCTGGTAATTGTACACCAGAGGAAAAGGAAGCTATCGAAAGCTGGTATCTGGATTACGCAAAACACAGGCCGGAAGATATAGACGAACCCGATTATCCATCCGCGGAATCGGAGATATGGAATGCTATCCAGCAACGTAATCAACCCAAAGTAAAAACCTTATGGCCGCGCTTAGCTGCTGCCGCTTCTGTTTTATTATTGATCACTGCGGGGATCTATTTCATCGGTCACAGACCACTTAAACAACAAGTAGCCCAAACTCAAATTCATGATATTGCCCCCGGTACCAATAAGGCCATCCTTATTTTAGGTAATGGCAAGCAGATCATTTTAACCAATGCAAAAAATGGGTTATTAGCTAATCAGGGTAATACACGAATCAATAAAACTCAAGAAGGATCTGTGCAATATAAACCATCTGCGGATGTAGATAATGCCACAGCGGTAACCTATAATACCATATCAACACCAAGAGGAGGTAAATACACGATCACTTTAGCAGATGGAACAACAGCCTCCCTGGATGCATTGTCTTCTATTCGCTTCCCAACTGCATTTAATGGCAACACAAGGGAAGTGACCACTACTGGTCAGGTATACTTTGAAGTAGCGCATAATACAGCTAAGCCATTCAGAGTGCATACCAAAGAACAAACGATTGAAGTTTTAGGCACGCATTTCAACATCAATGCTTATGACGAAGAACCTACATTAAAGACAACCCTGCTTCAGGGAAGCGTTCGGGTAACTCAAAACAGACAATCAGCCTTGTTAAAGCCCGGGGAACAATCACAAACCAGCTCAACCAATAATAAAATTACAGTGAGCCAGGATGTTGATGTTGATGAGGTTGTGGCGTGGAAGAATGGCTTTTTTCAGTTCAATAATTCAAATATTAAGGATGTAATGAATCAGTTGAGCCGGTGGTATGATGTGGAGGTTCAATATGATGGTAAAATACCAGAAAGGACATTCTCCGGAAAGATATATAAAAATGTAAATGCCTCGCAGGTATTGAATATTCTGAGTTATTCAAAAGTGCATTTTAGAATAGAAGGGAAGAGGATTATAGTAACTCAATAACTGGCTAAAGACGATAAACTATTATTAACCTAAAATTCAAAAACATGAAAAATATTTACTTCCCATAGTCAAGCAGTAAAAGAAGGTTAAAAGAAAAACCGCAAAAGTGAGTCGAAGCACCTTTGCGGAAAAAATTCGAGTTAACCCTTTATTATCAAGGATAATAAATGTGTGTGCATTGTTCAATGTATTAACCCAAATCATACAAATCTAATGAATTTTAATGTTTTTGCAATGGCTGTCCGGCCGTTCGGTGGATGGCTATCACCCAAGATATTGCTTGCTATGAAGCTAACAACACTATTCCTTATCATAACCCTTATGCAAGTAAGCGCAAGAGGATATAGTCAGAAAATAAATCTGAATGAGGATAACAAACCCTTAAAAGAAGTTTTTAAGGTTATAGAGAAACAAACATCTTATGTGTTTTTTTACGATAATAATGATATAAAAAGCACAAAAATCGCGATTTCTATTAAAAATGCTTCAATTGATGAAGTTTTGATGGAATGTTTTAAGAATCTGCCTTTGACCTATAAGATTGTAGAGAAAAACATCGTAGTAACCAAAAAAGATGAACCGGTCAATAGCCCGATAAATCAAAAAGTTCCACTAAAAATTCAGGGCAAAGTTACTGATACAACCGGGAAGCCCTTACCGGGAGTAAATATAAAAGTTAAAGGATCAAACGCCGGTGGCATTTCTGATGTGGGAGGCGGATTTACAATAACGGTCCCGAATGATCAGGCGGTCTTAATTTTTTCTTTTGTAGGGTATATTACCCGGGAAATAAGAATAGAGGATAATACAACTTTGAATGTTATCTTAAAAGAAGACAACAAGGGATTAAACGAAATAGTCGTAGTAGGGTACGGTACTCAAAAAAAGGTGGATCTGACCGGAGCGGTAAGTACTGTAAGCGGTGCTGTATTGGAAAGCCGGCCTATAGCAAATGTTGGACGTGGTCTACAGGGAGTATTGCCAGGATTGAATATTACCTCGTATAGCGGTCAGCCCGGAACCCGGGCCTCCTTTAATATCCGGGGGATGACTTCTGTTAATGGTGGGGGCCCATTAATATTAGTTGATGGTGTTGAAACCAGCCTGGATGATATTAACCCGAATGATATAGCCAGTGCAACAATCCTGAAAGATGCGGCCTCCTCAGCAGTTTACGGAGGAAAGGCAGCATTTGGAGTATTGTTGATCACTACCAAATCTGGCCGTGTAGGTGCTCCAAAGGTCACTTACAACATGAATTATTCTATTAAAAGGATCAGTAACCTTCCGGCTATAGTAACTGATATCGGAACAGTGATGAAGTATCAAACTGATGCATGGCAAGCCCAATATGGTCCGGGAACATATCTTTGGGGACTTAATGCCACAAATTATGCGTATCAGCGGGCCGCAAACCCCAGCCTGCCCGCAGTTAGGGTTGACCCTGACAATCCAAGCCTGTATGATTATGCCGGGGAAACCAATTATTTTAAGGAATTATACAAAGGGAATAATCCGAGTCAGATCCATGCAATTACCGTTAGCGGCGGAACTGAAAAGGTACAATATTTCTTTTCAGCAGGGTATAATTCGCAAACGGGGCTATTTAATTATAATCCGGATTATTATAAACGTTATAACCTGCGCGGAAAATTGGATATTCAGCTTACAGATTGGCTGCATATTTATACAAACTCAGCCTATAACAAGAGCGATTATAATTCACCTGCTTTTTGGACCTCAGACTGGGGAAGTACCCCTCAAGGTGAGTTCGCGAGCGATTATTCAGTACGTCCGGTAAAAAACCCGGATGGTACATTTTCAGAGGCCGGAGCGGATGTGGCATTTTTAATGGATAAGCAGGCACGGGCGGATACTACAACGAACCGGATACAGAATACAATTGGTTTTAATACTTCTTTCTTTAAAAATACCTGGAGGATAATAGGGGATTATACCTATCGTTCAACCAATGATTATGTACAGGCAACCTATGTAGGCCAACCTTATACAACCGGGCCAAACCAGACGCCATCTTACGCCGGCCATAGCGCGGCTTATGCAGGGGCTGATGATGACGCCTTTTATAACATCAACCTGCGTACTGAATATGAAAAAAACTTTGGTAAGAAAAATTATTTCAAAGCCATGGTTGGCTATAATCAGGAAATGGATTCTTACAGAGCATTTAATGCAGAAAATTCTAACCTCATCAGTAACAGTATAGGCACCCTTAACCAAACAACTGGCGCTATTCCTACGGTGGGAGCTAATGGTTATCAATCATCCAGAAGGGGATTTTTTGGCCGTATAAATTATGAGTATGATAAAAGATATTTGTTAGAAGTATCCGCGCGCGAAGACGGATCTTCACTTTTTCCTCCCAATCAGCAATATGGATTTTTTCCATCTGCGTCTGCAGGCTGGAGGATATCAGAAGAGCCATTCTTTAAAGGCCTGAAGAGTGTGGTGAATAACCTTAAACTCCGTGCTTCTTATGGTTCCCTTGGATCTGACCAAAGCCTGGGTAATTACGCTTTTTATCCCATACTTGGCTCCGGGACAACGGGCAATATATTAGGCGGCATACAGCCAACCTACCTCTCTGCTGCCAACTTAGTGGCATCATCACTTACATGGGAAAGCATTTACACCAAGAATATAGGGTTAGATGTCACCTTGTTTAATAAATTAAATGTCACCTTTGATGCTTACCGCCGCGATACAAAAAACATGATTACGGCGGGATTTCAACTTCCTGCCGTATTGGGAGTAAGCCTGCCTCCGGCAAACAACGCCAATCTGAAGACATACGGGTGGGAATTGAACCTTACTTATAATGACCAATTTGAATTAGCCGGAAAACCTTTCAGGTTTGGCGTACATGCCAACGTTTGGGATAATCAAACAACAATCACCAAGTATAATAATCCTACTGACTATATTCTTAGTGGCAATGGGTATTATACCGGTTCACATGTGGGTGATATATGGGGATTAACAACTTTAGGGATATTTCAAACAAATGCTGCCGCAAAAGCGGCCCCTGATCAGTCCTTGTTTAAAGGGAATTATCCACTGAATGTGGCTGGAGAGTTGCAGTATAAAGATTTGAACCACGATGGTAAAATTACTTATGGTGACGGCACAGCCAAAAATCCCGGGGATTTCAGTGTGATTGGTAACACCACCCCCCGGTATAGTTTTGGTGCAGGCGGCAACTTTACCTATAGTAACTTTGATTTCAGCATTTTCTTCCAGGGTGTAATGAAGGAATCTTTCTTTCCTGGTGCGAGCTCGTATTTCTGGAGCGTACAATACGCACCCTATTCGAATGTTTATCAAAATGTAATAAATAATACCTGGACCCCCCAAAATCCCAATGCCTTTTTCCCAAGCTTGAAAGGTGCGAGAGCTAACAATGGCGCATTGTATGATCTTGGTGTGCCCCAAACAAGGTATATCTATAGCGCGGCCTATATCCGCCTTAAGAATTTAAGTGTTGGCTATTCATTCCCGGTCCCCATCTTAAAAAAGATAGGTGTTGACCGAATACGTGTTTATTTAAGCGGTGAGGATCTGTGGGAATCTGATAAACTACCGCAGGGATATGACCCGGAAGGATTGAGAGGACAAACTGGTTCAGGGATGATATATCCGTTCGAGCGTACCTATTCGTTCGGGCTTGATGTAAAGTTTTAATGTTCACTTCAAAATAATTACAATGAAAAAGATTCATATAATTACTATAACCAGTATAATGATAGGCATGTTATCATTATACTCGTGTAAAAAAGATAGCTTTCTAACCAGGTACCCGGTATCAAGTATAACAGCACAAAGCTTTTTTAATAATACCACTGACTTGAATACTTATTGCAACGGATTGTATTCCTATGTTCCAGGTGCTGTAACCATAGGAACTTATGATGCGCAAAGCGATAATTACGAAAGCAGCCCTATCAATCTGATAGCATCTGGGCAGATTATAGTACCTCCCACAGCGCCAGGCCCCACAAGCACCTCAGGGACATCATGGAGTTGGGGACCTTTATACCAGGTAAATTATTTTTTGGAGAACTATCAAAAAGCAACCGGTTCGGCGAGCGTAATAGATAATTATGTTGGGGTAGCAAGGTTTTTCAGGGCATGGTTTTATTTTGACAAGGTAAAAACCTATGGCGATGTGCCATGGTATGGGCGTACAATAACAACAGCTGATAATGCCAATTTACTTAAACCGAGAGACTCCCGTGTGCTGGTAATTGATTCCGTGATGGCTGACCTTAGATATGCCGCTAAATATGTTAACCCTGCTGGTACGGCTACGGGTACTGTTACCAAATGGACCGCCCTGGCATTGATGGCAAGGGTAGGGCTGCATGAAGGGACATTCAGGAAGTACCACAATATAGCAGGCTGGCAACCCCTTCTGCAAACGGCAGATAGTGCTGCGCTCGCCATCATGCAAAGTGGTACTTTTAAACTGTACACTACCGGGAAGCCAAGCACTGACTATCAAAATCTATTCCTGACCTATACCCCGGCTGATCCGCAGAATTCGGAAATAATGTTGGCTAGTTATTACAGCAGCGCCTTACACCATTTAAATGCACTTGACGGAGCTATAAGGGCAAGTGGCTACGCCTTAAATAAAGCGTTTATGAATAACTACCTGACATCAAATGGTACCCCCTTTACTTCGGTTCCCGGTTATGCCACGATGATGATACAGGATGAGTTTCAGAACCGCGACCCGAGGCTGGCGCAGTCTGTTTTGGCTCCAACTGTATTAAATTATGGTAGTCCTGGTGGTTTTATCCTGAATGGACCAAACGTAATGAGTATAGCCCTAACCGGTTATCAGCAAATAAAATATTATGATCCTACAGCAAATGGTGGGTATGGTTACAATGCCAATGCAGGTATTAATTTCCGCTATGGAGAGACTTTGCTTATTTACGCAGAAGCAAAAACAGAATTAGCAAATGCAGGAACCGGAACCTTTACCCAGACTGACCTGGATATGTCCGTTAATTTATTGCGCGACAGAGTAGGCATGCCGCATTTGTTGATGAATGTGCCGTTAGATCCGGTATTGGCAACAGCTTATCCTAATGTATCCGGTTCACTACAGAATGTGCTTCTGGAGATCCGCCGCGAAAGAAGAGTGGAGTTAGCCTGTGAAGGTTTTCGTTATGATGATCTGATGCGATGGAAAGCCGGCCCATTGATGGCGCTGCCTGGCGTTGGCATGTATTTTCCGGGATTAGGAATTTATAACATGGGGACAACAACTCCACAAATTGGCCTGGTAACAACTTTACCCGCCAATCCAATAGCGGGTGTTTCTTATTTTGTAGTTGGAGCTGGCGGTCTTACTTTAAGCAATGGTACTTCTGGAAACTTAGTGCCAAATCCTGGAGCAGTAAAAACATTTACAGATCCAAGAAACTATTTAATGCCGATTCCAGCAGCCGAATTACTACTCAATAAAAACTTAAAACAAAATCCGGGATATTAATAAATCAAGATATGGGTATTTCTGTAGTACCCAGTTAGTTGGTTAACACGGTAAAGGCAGTAGGAGTGCGGCTCTTACCGTGTTAATTAAAGTATCATATAGTTTAAAGAATTTAACATGAAAAAAATTAGCTTCATATTGTTTTTTTATTGCTGTTCAATAGCGGTATTTGCTCAGTCAACTTATACCCCTTCTCAAAGTAATATTAAAAATCGCCGATGGTTTGAAAAAGCAGGATTAGGTCTGTTTATTCATTTCGGTGTTTATACCCAATTGGATGACCCAGATGAGGCTTGGGCTATGCGAAAATATACTATACCACAATATGAAAAGTTTGCAGATCAGTTTGACCCCGAAGATTTTAATGCTAAAGATTGGGTAGCTACAGCTAAGCAATTAGGATTTAAATACATTACCATCACCACCAAACATCATGATGGTTTTTGTCTGTTCGATTCCAAATATACCGCTTGGACAATTATGCATCATGGCAAATACAGGCATGATATCATTAAAGCTATTGCAGCTGAATGCCATAAACAGGGAATAAAGTTATGGCTGTATTACTCACTGCTTGACTGGCATCACCCTGATTTTGTATTCCGTAAAGATGAAGGGGGCACTTATAAACACCAGTTACCTCATCCAGACAGGGATGAACAACTATACTTTCAGTATATAAAAAACCAGCTTACCGAGTTGCTGACTAATTATGGGACCGTTGCGGGGATATGGTTTGATGGCTATTGGTCAAAAGATACCAGCCGATATCCCTTCCATGAAATTTATGGTCTCATCCATAAACTACAACCGGCATGCATGATCATTAATAATCACGATATGTTTTATATCCCGGGTGAAGATGCTATGGATTATGCTTTATATGATCCATTTCCGCTTGCTGCTTACAACAGCGATCCCCGCTTAAAACAAATCCCATTACAGGCTATGGATATGAGCAGTAATAAATGGGGTTATTATTCAAAACAAGTATATAAACCTGTTGATACCCTTATTCATAACATGAAAAAGGTGGCAGAGAAACATGCATCTTTTGTGTTAAACACAGGACCATTGCCCAATGGTACCATAGATCCTCATTTTATGGATACGATGAAAGTTGTAAATAGAAAACTGAATAAAAGCCACTAAAAATGGGTAAGTAGAAGAACTGTTATAAATGTCAATAATCACGGCTGTCATGAAAAGCTAAGCAAGAGATCTTGCTCGGCAAAAAATAACCATTATCCCGTAAAGGCGGGTTTTGTTAAGTGCTAATTAAATTGATTTAGATGATGAAGAATCAAAACAGAAGAGATTTTATTCAAAAAATGGCTTTGAGTGGCCTGATGATCACTCCGTTTAAAAAGTTAATTGCCTCACCAGTTTCCGTGCAACTGCAGCGTGACCCGGCTAAAGTAAAGATCCGGTTTGGAATATGTGCAGATATACATCATGATGTTATGCACGATGGCGAATCGCGGTTGCGGGTTTTTATTGATGACATGAAAAAACAAAAGATTGATTTCATTATCCAATTAGGCGATTTCTGCCGTCCTTATGATAAAAACATTCCCTTCGTGAAAATATGGGAGGAATTTCCCGGTCCCAGGTATCATGTTATAGGTAATCATGACACTGATGGTGGTTTTACACACGATCAGGTAATCGCCTTCTGGAAGGCTCCGCTTAAATATTATTCATTTGATAAAAACGGCTACCATTTTGTGGTATTAAACGGCAACGAACACAATCCTTCACCGGATAGGCCGGTAGGTTATGCCCGTTTTATTGGAAAGGAACAGCAGGCCTGGCTGGAAAAAGACCTGCAGCAAACCAAACTTACTACGATTATATTTTGTCACCAGGGCTTGGATAATGACATGGGGGGCATCGAAAATGCCACACAGGTAAGACTAATCCTGGAGCGAGCCAACCAGGATGCCGGCTTTAAAAAAGTGCGGCTGGTGTTTAGCGGTCACCATCACCTGGATTATCAAAATGAAATCAACGATATCTTTTATGTCCAGATCAATAGCATGTCTTACCAATGGCTGGGTGATTCCTATGTCAAAATGCGTTATAGTACAGAAATTGATCAAAAGTATCCATACATTAAATATACGGTGCCCTATAAAGATCCGATCTATACCGTAGCCGAGATAGATAGTCATGGAGATTTCTCACTAACAGGAGCCAGTACATCATTTGTCGGGCCATCACCTACGGAATTAGGTATGCCCAAACATGAAATGGGTTATGAAGTGGTACCCACTATTTCGCCCAGAAATATTAAGCTTGATTCTTAACGGTTTATGGAATAAATCCAATAATTTTATTTTAATTCTTACACCATCCAAACTATCCTGTTTTATTATCAGTCAAAAAAAATGAAAAAAATACTTCTCTTGTTCATATTGTCTTTCAGTATGTTAAATATGTCATGGGCGCAAACCGGCATGATATCTCCTACACCATCTTCCAAGCCTAATAAATACCAGTTAAAGCAGATGAAAAGAAAGTATGGAATGTTTATTCATTTTAGTATTAATACATTTCATGATACAGAATGGTCGGATGGTACATTACCGGTATCTTCCTATAATCCTGAAACCGTAGATGCTGAACAATGGGTAAAAACAGCTAAGGATGCCGGAATGAAATATGTAATACTGGTTACAAAGCATCACGATGGGTTTTGCTTATGGGACAGTAAATATACCGATTATGATGTCGCTAATTCAGGAAACAAAACCAATGTGGTTGAAGCTGTTGCGAAGGCATGTCACAAATATGGTGTTGGTCTCGGCCTTTACTATTCTTTATGGGACAGGCATCAAAATGGGGAGACTAAAGATACTTTACAGGATAAAACATATAATAAATACATGATTGACCAACTCAAAGAACTTATTGCTATTACCCAAAAATGCCATACTGAAATTGTTGAGTTTTGGTTTGACGGTGGTTGGGAAAAACCAAACAACAGATGGCCGACGGAAGCAATTTATAAAACAATTAAATCAAAAGAACCACAATGTCAGGTGGGTATCAACTGGTCAATAGGTGCACCGGAAAATGCGGATCAACATTTGGTTTTACCTTCTCAGCAAAAGGAAGGTTATCCCATTCGTTATTTCCCCAGTGATTTCAGATTGGGTGACCCATACCTTCCTGCCAAGCCTGATCCTAAAATATTTACCCATGATGGTAAACAATATTACATGCCATGGGAATCTACAATGTGTATCAGCAAATACTGGTTTTATAACACAAAAGATACCCTATTTAAATCAATTGATCAATTGGCAAAAGACTATAAAATAGCAACATCCCAGAATAATATTTTGATTCTAAATACCCCACCAAACAGACAAGGCAAAATCAGGTCTCAGGATATCGAAATACTAATGGAGCTAAAAAAACGATTGGACGATAAAAATTAGTGGAAAGTATTTTATGTTCATTGGAAGAATGAATGTTTGGAGCTATTATTCCTGTAAAAAAGGAGACAGTTTGTTTAACTGGATTATGTGTTTCAATATTTATCGGCAATGGAAGACACTAATCACTATCCTTTTTTCGCCAACCTGTATTGCTCAGGCGATAAATGCATAATCTTTTTAAAAAGCTTGGAGAAATGATAGGGATCATTATATCCAACGGCTAAAGCCACCTCATAGATTTTCATATTGGTGGAATCCAGTAGTTTACAGCCCTGCTGAATTTTCAGGTGGATGAAATAATCGATTGGAGAATAGCCTGTTTCTCCTCTGAAAATATTAGAAAATTGGGAAGGTGAATAATTGAATACCAAAGCCATATCCTGTAATGCATATTGCTTTGTGATATTTGCCCGCATGTATTGTATAACCTTGCTGGTCATACTGGCCTCGTCTTTTTTGTTTTCCTGCAACCGGTAAAGCAATAGGGCGAGCATATGTTGCAGGCTCATATTGGAGTAGGTGAGGTGTTGAAGACTGTAACCGTTTTCGAGCGTGCTATAAATATCCTCAAAAAGGCGACCGATCTCCTGAATGTTATTGGTATACATCGGTTTAAAGCATTTTTTTACAGATGCCTGCATACAAAATTTATGTATATGGATACCACTAATTCGGATCCAGAAAATACTCCAGGGATCATGATCGTCAGCTTCATACATATGTTGCTGATCAGGAGGCAAAATGAAGAATTGTCCCGGTAATACATTGAATTTTCCGCCTTTTACTTCATATCTTCCTTTCCCGTCTGCACAAAGTATAACGATCATTTCCGGACATCCATGCTCTCTGAAGGTAAAATGACCTGCTGCTGGTGGATAAAATCCCAGGTCTGTAATGTATAAATGATTGAGCAAGGGATTATTTTCCACCCTTAAATGTAGTACCTCATCGGGAATTACGATTAGTTTTCTGCCTTTACCTCGCCAATAATTGGTAACCCTCTTATTTTTTTTTCCGACACTCATTATTATAATGATTGAATAAGAAATGGAAATATAAAAAAAATAGTAAGATAATACATGAAAGTAGTAATCATTTACATTGTGGGGCGCTTCTGTTTACCTTAATTTTACTTACGAACAGTGGGTACCAACTATCTATTTAAATAAAAAATTACCCTACAATACCTATACTACATATGACGCATACGATACCCTCGGACGAATTTGCTCAAAGATTGGAAAACTGTTATACCGGAGCAGTATATGATGTAATGAGAAATCTGGGTTATTCTGATCAGTTATTGCCAAATACTATTCGCCCGATGAAGTTGCAGGATAAAATTGCGGGTCCTGTATTTACCATAGCCGGCCATATTGACCGTACTTTAGATAAAACTACCTCATTATTAAAATGGTGTGAAATGTTGTCTAAGGCTCCTTCAGGATATGTACTGATCTGTCAGCCTAATGATGATACGGTAGCACACATGGGTGAATTATCGGCCGAAACACTTGTCTATAAAGGAATAAGAGGCTATATTGTAGATGGCGGCTGCAGGGATAGCGCCTCTATTGAAAACATTGGTTTCCCGGTATATTGCAGCTACTTTACCCCAAGGGATGTGGTGGCTACCTGGTGCACAACCGAAATGGGGGAGAGTATTATTATTGGTAATGTTACTATTCATACAGGCGATTATGTATTGGCTGACAGGGATGGGATTATTATTATCCCAAAAAAGATAATTCAGGAAGTAGTGGAGCAAACAGAAGAAGTATTGCGAACCGAAAATCTGTTGCGCAAAGCCATATTATCAGGAGTTGACCCCGTTGACGCCTATTTACAGTTTAAAAAATTTTAACTGATGCAAAAGCTCATTAAACTACATCCCGATGATAACGTTCAAATAGTGGTTGAGGAAACTAAAGCGGGTGAGCTTGTAATGATCAATGGAACTGTAGTTAGTATTGACAAGGCAATTCAAATAGGTCATAAGATAGCTGAGCAGCCCATCGCAAACGGCCAAAAGATCATCAAGTATGGAGTACCTATTGGTTCTGCAACAGCTGATATTGCTATTGGCGCACATATACATCTGCACAATATGAAAAGTGATTATATCCCTACTTACACTGTTGAAGGTGGGTTTAAAGAAGATGTAAAATAGGATTATTAACCAGTAAGTGCATGCAAATGGAATGGAAAGGATATTTACGGAAAGATGGACGCAAGGGAATACGCAACTACATCGTGGTTGTTTATCTGGTTGAATGCGCACATCACGTAGCACGGGAAATTTCCCAGCAGTTTAAGGGTGAATCTGTTCAGCTCATTGGTTTTGCCGGATGTTATCCTAATGCCTATGCAGACCGCATTATGAATGCGCTCTGTGTGCATCCTAATGTGGGTGGGGTATTACTGGTTTCCTTAGGTTGCGAAAGCTTTAACCGAAAACGGCTTGAAGAAAACATTGCTGCATCCGGAAGACCTGTGCACACAGTCGGTATACAGGATATTGGGGGAACAAAAAAAGCGATTGAAAGTGGCACAGCGTGGGTAAAGAAAAACATAAAGATTATAGCAGAGGTACCATCTGCACCGATGGCTATTCACGAACTAATGGTGGGAACGGTATGCGGCGGGAGTGACGCCACCAGTGGTATGACCGCTAATCCGGCAGTCGGTCGCGCATTTAATAAACTGGTAGCCGAAAATGGGATCGCGATTTTTGAAGAAACCGGGGAGATGATCGGCCTGGAGAATATCATGAGCAGCCGTGCGGTTACACCCGAACTGGCAATCGAGTTAAGAAAGTCCGTTGAAAAAGCGGCCCGGTATTACACATTAATGGGGCATGGGAGCTTTGCCCCCGGAAATGCCGATGGGGGCTTAACCACGATCGAAGAAAAATCAATGGGAGCCTATTGTAAAAGTGGGGATTCGCCCATTAGTGGATTGATCAAGCCTGGCGACAGGCCACACAAACCGGGCTTATATCTCATGGATGTAGTGCCTGATGGCGACCCTAAATTTGGCTTCCCCAATATTAATGATAGCGTAGAGATTGTTGAAATGATAGCAAGTGGCTGTCATATGATCTTGTTTACCACAGGCCGGGGCTCTGTTGTAGGATCGGCTATTTCTCCTGTTATCAAAATATGCGCTAATCCCCAGACATACCGCCATATGCAGGATGACATGGATATTAATGCCGGGGATATCCTGTACGGAACTACCACTATTGATGAAGTGGGCGACAAGATCTACGAACGTATTTTGGAGGTGGCCGACGGTGAACAAACCTGTTCAGAGCAACTGGGGCACCAGGAGTTTGTATTAACCTATAAAACATTTACTCCTATTGGCCCGGCTTGTTTGCCAGCATAATCAGCTATCCCTTTATTAATTATGGAACTCACTATCAAAGAAATAACTACGCCGTCGCTTAAACAACAAAACAGGCCAACCTCCGGTTTTATTCTGGTGGTAAGTTTATTCTTTTTGTGGGCGCTTACTGCTAATTTATTGCCTATATTGATTCCTCATCTTAAAAAAGCCTGCCGCTTAAATATCCTGCAATCATCTCTGATCGATTCTGCTTATTGGATCGCTTATTTTGTGATTGCGCTGCCCGCTGGTATGGTAATGAAAAAGTTTGGCTATAAAAAAGCGATCATCACCGGCTTGCTGTTAGCCGCCGCAGGAGCATTCCTGTTTTATCCGGCAGCTGAATCACGATCCTTCGCGTTTTTCCTCGTGGCTCTTTTTATACTGGCCTCTGGGATGACTTTCCTGGAAACCTCAGCAAATCCTTTTATCACTATTCTGGGTGATCCCGCTACTGCAGCCCAGCGGCTCAACTTCGCGCAGGCATTTAATGGTTTGGGTGCTTTTATGGCCTCAATGTTTCTCAGTAAGCTGATCATTGGTAAAGATGTCAAAACACAAAAAGAGTTGAGTTTTCTTTCCCCGCGGGCTCTTGATCATTATTATTCCGTGCTCTTTCATAAAGTAAAACTTCCATACCTGCTTATTGGTGCCGTTTTGGTGATCGTGGCTGTATTGTTTCTGATCACCAGGTTTTCCGGCATCCATAATAGCAGGGACACAACGCATATCAAACAACCTAAACTTTCTCTCCTAAAACATCCAAATCTGCTGAGCGGAATGATTACCCAGTTTTTTTATGTGGGCGCGCAGGTTTGTGTTTCCAGTTTCTTTATTCTTTATGCCACTTCGGTTGCAGGTATGAAGGAATATGATGCTACCAATTACCTGGGTTTATTACTACTCAGCTTTATGCTCGGTCGTTATATCGGGACATTGATATTGCGATACGTAAACGCGGGTAAACTGCTTTTTATCTATGCTGCTATCAATGCAGTGTTAATGTTGTTTATTGTAATTATTGGCGGAAAACCTGCCGTGTGGGCATTTATAGGCGTGGAGTTTTTTATGTCGATCATGTATCCAACAATTTTCTCATTATCCATCAAGAATCTTGGTGAGCATACGCCTATAGCATCTTCCTATATGGTGATGGCCATTATTGGTGGAGCGGTATTTCCACCATTGTTAGGCTATTTATCCGATATATCGGGAAGTATACAAACAGCATATGCTATACCCTTAGTCTGCTTTATTCCTATCGTATACTTTGGCTGGCGACAGACATTAACAAAAGGTTAATCCCTATAAATATAACATCTAAACCCTTTTATTTAAACCAGATCATTTATATGAAATCATTTCTCAAAACTTGTTTTTTTATTTGCTTTATAGCCATTATCGGACTTCAACCAATAGCCAGTAATGCGCAAAGCAAAAATCGTAAACTACCTGATCTACATTTTGGCATGTTTATCTGTTGGTCACTAAGTACTTTTTCTGATAAGGAATGGACACGCGGCGTAGATAATATATCATTATTTAATCCTTCGGGTGCTGATACTGATCAATGGTGCCAGGTTGCCAAGGAGGCAGGTATGGATTATATTCTCTTTTTAACTAAACATCATGATGGATTTTGTTTATGGGATACAAAAACCACTGATTGGAAAGTGACCAACAGTCCTTTGCAAAAAGATGTTCTGGCTGCATTAAAAAAATCCTGTAAAAAATATGGCTTGAAACTGGCCCTTTACTTCTCTGAGGCCGACTGGACGTGGATACCTAAAGATCTAAAGCCTGCAGATTTTACAAACCAGGAAAGATACTGGGAAATGGGTAGGAACAGCGAACTAAAAAAAGCGCAGCTAAAAGAACTTTGTACCCAATACGGCCCGATTGCTTATTTCTGGATGGATCATGCACAATCAGATGGTGGACTAAGCCACGCAGCCACAGTAAAATGGGTAAAGCAATTTCAGCCCAATTGCATGGTAGGATTTAATAACGGTGAAACGGCAGGCGATATCAGGTTAGGTGAAATGGGGAAACCCGGCCCGCTGGAGAGCCCTGAAGGTGGTGGTCCTTATAACAAGGTGGTGCATAAGGATTTTAAAAGGGCTGAATTTACCTATCCTATTCTTGGTAAAGCCGATAAGACTTATTACAGATGGTTTTACAGTAACCCAGCCAATGATACCATTTGCCATACACCCGAGAAAATATATGAGGATTATAAAGGGGCTATCAAATATGACAACCTATTTGCCCTGGATGTTGGCCCGGGTAGAGACGGTAGATTAAGAGACATTGATGTAAAAACACTTATGAAAGTAGGTGAAATGATCAGAAATGCCAAAGAAGGGCAATAACTTTACAATTCCAAACCCACCCTGCTGTCCGGGAAAAATCCTGGACAGCTATTTATGAGCCTTTTCATTTTCCACCAAATACAACGGGTATCAATTCTTCTACTTCCTGACATTTTATTAATGCAGCTGCATCATAACCTTTTTCAAAAGGAAAATGAATGGAATGACGCTGACTGGCTTTTTTATGCCTGCAATGTTTAATTGAGCATAGTAAGATAATACATGAAGATAGTAATCTATTGCATTGTGACAGGCGTTTCCTTGCTTTAACTTTATTAAAAAAGATAGAGAACTTTAATGTTGGTCCTGATTCAGTGCTGATTATAAGTTGTAATAAGTACCGAACCCGATTAAAACCGTGCTCAACGTAGAATGTCAAAAAGTAATAATCATTAATAAGAAAGGCCGTCTATGATATAAAAACATTTACTTAAAAACTTCGCCCGGCAAGGCCCGGCTACTATAAAAAACGCAAAGGTGTTAGAGCACCTCTGCGTAAAATGGTTCAGTCTCCAAGCAATTTATTAACCAAACCTAACAAATTTATGAAATGTAATGATTATGGTGCAAAATTACTCATAACGATTACGCGCTTCTCCATTATTCAGTTGTTTTTAACGATCGTCAGCTGTAGTCTGCTATTGGCAAACGGAAATCAGACCCAAGTTGTATTGAGTCAAAAAAATATCGTTGTTAAAAATACCATCACTGTAAAAGGGATTGTATCTGATGTGCAGGGTCCCTTACCAGGTGTTACCGTTACCATTGTAGGAACTAAGGCAGGAGTAAGTACCGCTGCAGATGGCAGTTACTCCATACAGGTTCCGGCTGATGGTACCCTGGCATTTTCACTTATTGGCTATGCTACTCAACAAATACAGGTAAATAACAGAACAAGTATTAATGTAACGCTGGTACCATCCAGCAAAATACTGGATGACGTTGTTGTAGTAGGATATGGCACCAAAAGGCGCTCAGATATCAGCGGTTCTGTAGCTACGGTAAGTGGTAAGGAATTAACTGAAACTCCAGTTTCTAACGTCAGCAACGCATTGGCAGGCCGGTTACCAGGGCTTACCGTGACCAATCCCAGTGGAGCCCCGGGTACGGGATCAGTGGTAACTATTCGTGGTACCAGCACCTTTGGTGGTATTAACTCCAATGCCGCACTAACGGTAGTAGATGGTATTGTACGGGATTTTCAGCAACTCGATCCCAATGAAATTGAATCCATATCTGTTTTAAAGGACGCATCAGCAGCTGCGGTATATGGTTCAAGGGCGGCTAATGGTGTCATACTGATCACCACCAAACGCGGATCAAAAGGCAAACCCCAGTTTCAGTATAGCGGCTATGTGGGTATACAACAACCCACACTTTACCCCAAATTGATGACCGGTTATGAATATGCCGTTACAAAGAATGTGGCTCAACAAAATATGGGGCAGGCACCTGCATACACCGCTCAGCAGCTCGATGATCTAAAAAACAATAGGGTAGGTACTGACTGGTATGATCTTACTTTTAAAAAAAATCCTATTCAAACACAGCAAAATTTAAGTGTGAACGGAGGATCAGATGCCCTGCTTTATTTTATGTCATTGGGATATAATGATCAGAAGGGTATGTATGATAATATCAATTTCAACCGCCTCAGGCTTCGTTCGAATGTAGATGCCAAAATCAATAAAAGTTTAACACTGTCAACTGATATTGACGCCTCTTTGCAAAAGAATAACGAAAGTGGTTTTAGTCCCGAAAATATTTTTGCTCATGTGATCAGGGAGCGCCCTAATGTAAATGCTTATAATGCTGATGGTTCAGCTGCCTATAATTCTGGCGAACACCCTGCAGAAGAAACTCATACAGGATATGATCACGATAATAAGAATGCTCTTCAAACAAACCTGAGTCTGAAGTATAATGTGCCTTTTATTACCGGACTTACTGCAATAGCCAAAGTTGGTGTGGGCAGGAGTTCGGAAAATGAGAAAATATACATGCAGCCTATTATCATGTACGCGGAGGATAGTAATGGTAAGGTCACCAATACGGTTCCGTTTGGTGGCTATAATGGTAAAACAGCCCTTCAGGAACTTTTTTCGCAGTATAATACCACATTATTCAATGCCTCGCTAAATTATGACCGGACTTTTAAAAAGCACCGAATAGGGGCTATGCTACTGTATGAGCAATTCAGCGCCCATGGGGACAACTTTTATGGATTCCGAACAAATTTTCCTGCAAACGGACTTGATGAACTTTCCTTTGGAGGGGATGCAGAGAAAGATGCCAATGGAGGTTCTTTTGATGATGCGAGAAAGAGTTATGTGGGGCGTTTGAATTATGCTTTTGACGACCGGTATTTATTGGAGTTTACAGGCAGAGTAGATGGTTCTGTAGCGTTCCCGGAATCAAAAAAATACGGATTTTTCCCGGCAGTCTCCGCTGGATGGAGAATATCCGAAGAAAAGTTCATGAAGAACAGCTCTTCTTTAAGTTTTATCAACAATGCAAAACTAAGGGCCTCATACGGTGTGCTGGGTAACGACCGGAGCGTGTATAATCCCAATGATAACCGGATACCAACCTTTCAGTATCTGCAGACCTACAACCTTGGTCAAAGTATTATTACGGGCGGCCAGGCACAATCCAGCCTGACTCCGGGTGTATTACCAAATCCGAATGTAACCTGGGAAACTGCCGCCATAACTGACATAGGCATCGAGTTGGGGATGTGGAACAACAAGCTCACATTTGAAGCAGATGCATTTCATAAACACACTTACAACATCCTGCTTGATCGTATCCGCTCTATTCCTGCCACATTGGGCGCCACATTACCAAAAGAGAATTATGCGGCTATAAATAACAATGGTATTGAACTGATACTGGGCCATCAGAATCAGATAGGGCAAGTGAGCTATTTTATCAGGGGTAACATGAGTTTTAACAACAATAAAGTGGTTACTATTGATGAGCCTGCAAATATTCCAGACTACCTGCGTCAAACCGGAAGGCCTTTGGGATTTATTACCGGATATAAGTCGTTGGGCTATTTTCAATCTGATCAGGAAGTGGCTAGTTCTCCCAAACAATTTAATGGTGGCCAAAAGGCCGGTGACGTAAAATACGCAGACATTAATGGCGACGGAAAAGTGGATTCCAATGATCAAACCGTTATTTCCGATGATACCAATGCACCAAAGATCATGTACGGATTATCATTAGGAGTAAAGTACAAGGGGTTTGATTTGAACGCACTATTTCAGGGAGCCGCAAGGGTTAAAATATTGCTGAGTAATACTGCCCGTAACTTCTTCAATAATGGTGGCTCATCAAACAACTTTGCGTATATGCTCGATTACTGGACACCCAATAATCCCAACGCGGCTTTTCCAAGGCCCTGGAATGATGCGCAACCTAATAACTCGGCAAATTCAAGCCTGTATCTGCGCGATCTAAGCTATATCCGTTTAAAATCATTCGAACTGGGTTATACCCTGCCAGCCACGATGCTGCAAAAAGCGGGCATCAGTAAACTGAGAATTTATATTACAGGATATAATGTTTTTACCTGGAGCAAAATGAAGTTCTTCGATCCCGAAATCTCCGCCAGTACAGGTGCTTATTATCCACAGCAACGCAATATCAATCTGGGAGCAAATCTTAGTTTCTAACCAAATAATGATGACGATGAAAAATATTTTTTCAATACGATATATAGCCTGCATAATTCTGCTCAGCATGTTATGCTCCTGCAAGAAAGATTTTCTTGAAAAAAGCGCGACAAATACAGTTCCGGCTGATAAGATATGGAGTGATCCGGCTCTCGCAAAACTGTACCTGAACAATATGTACGCTGATGTACCCAATTTTGACCGTGACCTTTACGACAATATTTCGGACGAGTCAAGAAGTTTCTGGGGTGGCGATCCGTTAAATGTATTACAAGGGCAATGGTTTCCGGATAATGACCCTTTAGAATATTGGGCATATGCTGCGGTGAGAAAAACAAATGATCTTTTGGCCCATATCGATGGCAGCAGTGTACCTGCGGATGATAAAAAAAGTATGAAAGGACAGGCTAAATTTCTTCGGGCCATGCTGTATTTCAATATGGTAAAAAGATACGGCAGCGTACCTATAGTAACCGTTCCGCAGTCACTGAATGATGACCTTTTGGTAAAACAACAACCTATTGAAGCCTGCTTTAATTTTATTATTACTGAACTCAAAGAAGCTGCGGATCTTTTACCCGCTACCTATGGTTCCAGAGATATTGATGTAGGTAAAGCCAATAAAAACTCAGCAATAGCCTTTATGGGGCGTGTACAGCTGTATTTTGCCAGTACTTTATACAATCCATCCGGTGATGTTAGCAGGTGGAAAGACGCCGCCTTAACCAGTAAACAAATAATTGATGGGGGGGCTTACTCACTGCATAGCTCGTTCAGGCGACTAATGCTGGATAAAAACAATGAAGAAGAAATATTCAGTGTTCAATTCTTGAAACCTACACGCCAACACGGTTGGGACTCCTGGAACAAACCGCTTACCCAGGCTAAACAAGAAGCTGTTTGCCGTAGCCCCGTACAAGAATTTGTAGATGCCTTTCAGATGGCTAACGGCAAAGATATTACCGATCCCACTTCGGGATATGATCCGGCAAATCCCTATGTAAACCGTGACCCGCGTTTTGATGCCACCGTTGTTTACAATGGTGCCGTATTTTCAGGCGAACAGATTTTTATGTACATAGGCGCAGATAATGCTATTAATATACCATATAGCACTATTACAGGTTATTTGTTTAGAAAGGGACAGGATGAAACCAATCCGGATTATTATGCCGAAAGTGGCAGCGACCAGAATTGGCTGGAATTGCGTTATGCCGAAGTATTACTCAACTATGCGGAAGCGCAGAATGAAGCCTCAGGACCCGATGCGTCCGTATATAATGCCATAGAGAAAATACGCCAGCGGGCCGGGCTCGTTCCCTTTCAGCTTACCCCAGGTCTTACCAAAGACCAGATGAGGGAAACGATCAGGCACGAACGTTATATTGAGTTAAGTTTTGAGAATAAGCGTTACTGGGACCTTAGGAGATGGAAGATCGCCAAAGAAAAGCTGGATGGCAAACAATATAACGCCATGTATATCACTAAAAACCCGAACGGAACGTACAGCTATCAGCGGAAACCTGTGGATGCAATTCCGTGTGTATTTCAGGATAAGATGTATTTTTTACCTATACCACAAAGTGAAATTCAAAAGAACCCTAACCTGAAACAAAATCCGGGTTGGTAAATTTCGTTAAAAGCAGGCTTTTTTTAAGGCCTGCTTTTAATAATTGACGAATTCAACCAATTAAAGTCAAATCAAAACCCCTAAAGATCACTGCCATTGATACAGTAAAGGGCAGGGGCTCACATTAGTAATTTAAGATTATAAGAGGAATATTTTATTTTTTAATGTCTAAGACAAATTAATCCTTTTTTGAAAAAACTTTAGTTGTTAATAAAACAGTATATTCCTAATTGTTTAGTAATATGCTGTTTGTCAATGTTTTATAATGGAAAGTATGTTAAGTACAAGAGTTATTATGAGGCTTATTAGAATCAAAAAATGCTGCCTATATGGACATTATACAGCATTCGTATTCCTCAAGTCTCACATAGTAGGACGCCCTACCATTTTAATCATGCCTTTGTCCGGCAGCTCTTTGGGTTTGTAGATCACCTTTTTATTCTCCAAGTGAAAGGCGATACGTTTATGCAGATCGTCTAAAGGAAATACAGGTCGTTTTCTTCCTGCATTGAGGCGCTCGTATTCGCCGCCTATGCCATCCAATAACTCACGTATAGTGGGTTCGTCAAGCGTCGGTAAATGACGGTCAAATAAAATGACCTTACCATATTCACCTGATGCAGTAGCAATCAGCGCCTTCAATTTTTCCTCGTCAAGGTTGTAATTGTCAGAGGCCAGCAGAATTTCAATGATTCGGGTTGCCAATTGCCGACTGCCCCGAATCATTTCTGGTGTGATAACCGCGATCAAGCGCAACTGGTTATCTTTGATAAGCTGTCCCGCCTTTAGCATCAGCAAACGATCTGCATTATCAACCTCGAATTCGTCTAAATCTTCTAAATAATCGTCGAAGTGTTCGAGCAGCAGGACAATATGCAAGGGCGAGTGATTGGTCTTGATGCGATCGTAATTAACCGTCGTCAGACCAATTAGACGGGTGTAGATTAGTTCCTCCACCTTGTCATCAGCTAGTTCCGTTGTATCTAGGTCCGAATATGGTTCACTGAATGCAGCAATAAGTGATTTATAGGCACCCAAGGAAAGCCTGTTATCCTGCAAAATGGCCAGTTCCAGGGCATCAGTATTCTTTTTTTCAAATCGGGAGCCCGGAGCAAGGGGGATCGCGCCAAGCGCGGCTGCAACCTCGGCAAAATTTAGGTATTTCAGCAAGGCCTCATCGTTCTCCTCGGTATAGTAAACCAGCACGTTCTCCCAAGTCGCTTTTACTTTGTTATGGGTAAATAGTGCAGGATATAGGGACTTATCGTCAATTTCGGTAATGTCGTCAATCACCGCTTTTTCTCTGATTATGAGCTGTTCCTTGTTGGTGGGATCGATATTTTCGTCGTTCAATAAATCAGTTACATCTTTGGCAGTATCAGTAAGTTCTTCAGTAAGCTTCAGCAAAACGTTCTTAACATAGTCGTCTTTCGCCTGGTTGATATAGTTATACATAGTCTCGCAGTCCGAGGCGACGATAGTAGAATAGTTCGCGGTTGACAGATTATTTATCTCTAGTTCCTTGGTATTCTTACTTTCGATAATGGCCCGGATGTTTTTAGCTGTAACCACATAATGGTCGCCATCATAAGCCAAATTGAAAAGCGCCTGGGCTTGCCAGACAGCTTGTAGTTGTAAAAACTTAATATTTAGTTTCTTAAGAATATCTCCTATCCGTTTATCGTCAATTTCGGGTAAGAAAGAGGAGACAACCTCGAAATGATCATCGATATAATCACTCAAATGCTGCGTTATGTTCAGATTTAGGAGTTCGTCGATATCCGCATGGGCAAGGATTAGTCTAAGATATTTTTGCGTAACCGTATGGTCACCCTTATTTTCAAAGTAGGTAAAAATGTCAGGCCATTGCTTGCATAACAGCTTAACAAAGATCGGAATATGGGCACCTTTTTCAACATAAGTAGCAATAAACGTTAAGGCTCGTGCGCCCGACGTGTCCAATTGTGCAATTACTCTATCACCTATCTTTGCCAATTCATCTCTCCTGCCAAGCAGTTCATCCAATAGGGTAATGTTCAATATCGCATCCTTTTCAAAGTCATAATCGGCCAACATCTCTATCAGGCCGGAGGGTTTTTCAAGTGCATACTCGAATGGCAGGGCGATACGGTCATTGACAGAAGTCAGGAATTTTAGGTCGGCGCGGCCTATCGAGCCGGGGTAAAAATAGGAGATCAGGTAAGGGTATGACAGATCAATATACCCCTCCGACAAAAGGTAGCGGAGCAAACGATTTTCTATTTTTGTTTCTTGGAGATCCGCGAATTCGCTTATTCTGGTGCGAATCACTTCGCTGGCTGTATAGCTGGCAACTTTGTTTCGCTTGGCGTAAAGCTGACGGACATCTGCCTGAAGCCGGGCAATTGTCGATACGGACTTGTTTTTTACTGCTTTTTCTCGTTCGTCATACGTGAAACCGGGAGCGACAGCCTTCTCAATCTCTAAAAATTTATAGTTTGAAGTGGCGCTGGAGGAATTAACATTTACATAGCGAATATTTTCACCGGACATTAATTTTTCAAAATTTTTGTCCTCTTGCATCTGTGCGAAACTTAGTTGTTTACCTTCCAAATAATAATAACTGAAGTTATCCAGTTTATCGGTAATGGCTAAAATGTAGGCTGCTCTTAACTCATTAATATTTAATGGTATTAGAGCTTCAGCTTCCGTGACCTCCTTTTCCTTAATAGCAATATCCTTATCGATACCTTTCATAATTTCGTCCCGTTCCGTCTGCGCCTGGGTAAAAATACCATGCACCGTACCCTTTTCCTCGTGCAAATCCGCGAAGTCATTCGGATACATATTTTTGTATACGATCATTGCCAGTAGCTTGGTTTGCCGCTCTTTGTGTATCTGAAGTGTTTTGTTGTAAAGTAACAGTTCGTTAAAAATATTCTTCAATACGCGCATATCATCAATATAGAGCGTAATGGCGGTTACAAAGCGTGGCTCAATTTCAAAGCCACTTTTATCAAGCTTATCCTTTAACTTTTGCAGGGAGTTCGACCAGTTGATGATCGGGATCACTGGAATGATAAAGTCAAAAAACTTAGTCCGTGTGCGCTCATCGGTAAATAAATTATCCTTGATAGCATAAACAAAAACGATACGGCGTTTGATCTGGCTGGAATTATTTAACAGGGTATTCAGCTCTCTCAATTTTGTAAATATCTCTGGGTCGTTAAATCGGTCCATATCCTCGATTAGTACGACATTGAATTGTGTCGCGCTAAAGAAATAGACCAGTTCATCGAGGTATTTATTGAGAATAGAAGCTTCGCTCTTGGGATCGATCTCGATCTCACCGCTACTAATATTTAATTTTTTAAGTCCGCTGGTTCTGAAAAATCGGAAAAGGGTAGCGATTAGCCAGATCAGGCCGGGCGTCAGCATCCCGACTATCAATATATACCAGGCATCTGGGTGTTCGTCGACAAAGTCATTCAGTAAGCTCAGTTTCTGGATACGATCGGGGAAGATGATTGAAACTATGCCTAATAGAAAGGATAAAACACCAGTGATAAAATAGTTTAAGTCGCCTGGCTGAACCAGGTCGATCCGTTTGAAGCGAGAGTCTGGAATTTCTGCTTGATCCACCTTATAAAAGATCTGCTGCAGAATGCTCAGTTCGATCAGTTGCTGCGCCTCATTCTTGTGCTGGGCTTGCTGCTCGTTTGTTTTTTCGACGTCCGAATTCTTAGGAAGGGAGGGTAGACCGGTGGCCGCTGTTGTTTCATCGCTAACGGGGTCGCTGAAGGACGCGAGGGAAATGCTCAGGTAAATAAAGTCATGCGGGTATTTTTTCTTGAACGTTGCAAGCAAACTGCTTTTCCCAGATCCGTAAGGCCCTGTCAAAGCAATATTTTGTGTCTTTTTATTGCCCAATGCCCAGCGTAGGGCATCCATATAAGATTCTGATTGCTCGGCATCGTCTACCGGAGCTAGATCGTCAAAATTCATGGGGTTAGCTACCGGCACAATAGGATCCTTGAAAGTCTCGGAACGATTTGTCCTGATGATATAAATTGCTAATGGTGTCAATAAGGCGACAGCGACCAATAAAGTGGAAAAACTGAATTGTAAAAAAAGCAGCATGTTGTGTCAGGCAAAGGCGAATAAAGACTAAAGATAATATAAATAGATGAATTTCAGACTAACAGCGGCCGACGGGAAGGTAAAACAACAAATGTCCACTTTCTACCAAGTACCACATTATTCAAGAAATAATTCGTGGGGAGTAAAATTAACTCAACTACAGATAGCCAAGACAACGAGTTTTGCATCTTCTGCGCTAAAGCGTTTGAGAAAAACTTCATAGACCTCTAAAGCAAGTGACGTATTGGAAATATTATTTATGCCATTATCTACTAGCAGCATAATTTTCATTGCGTTTTCAGACCCAAATAAATTGCTAAATATGTCGTAAACTTCTAGCATGCGAGATATCTCTGCCATAAATATCAAGGTTGACTTATTGCTAATGTAGTAATTTTTACATTATTAATTTGAACCTGGAACAATCCAGATGTGATAATGACCCAACAATTGAATACAATTTGTTTTGTTAACAGGATACAATTTGTATGATACACATCAAATGATTATAACGAAAAAGCTAAACTATGGTACTTAATAATATAATCTCATAATTAACATTATGTTAAGTAATTCAATTAAAAAGAGAGGCTTTATTACAAGCCCCTCTCCTTATCAGTATCTTATTGACCGTTTAAGGCGTCAATTTTCTTCTTGGTTGCTTCTGCGTTAACGTTGTCTTTTTTACCTAAGTAATAAGTTCTCAGGTTTGTTAAAGCATCAATCGATTTTGGATTCAGATCAGCAGCTTTTACCAGATATGGTTTTGCCAGATCAAATTGCGCATTAGCTTTGGCTATAGCCGCGTCATATTCTTTTTGTTTGTTAGCCGGTAATTTATTTGCAGCGTTGTAAGAGTCAATTGCTGGGTTAAGGATCACATAGCCTAAGTTCAGATTTGCTTCAAAATAGTTTGGATCTATTTCCAACGCTTTTTTGTACATATCTGCAGCCTTGGTGTAGTTATCAACCTTTTGCTGTTGTAACGTAGCTTTGGCTGCAGCGTCTTTTGCTTTACCTTGTTCTTTTATAATGGCTTCAGCAGTTTGTGAGTAAGTTAAACCTGCATAATAATACAGTGTTTTATTTTTGGGATCGGCGGTTAAAGCAGCTTGTATTTTTTGAATTACTTCTTTTTCTTTTCCTGTTTGCAGGCTTATTTCGATCTCTCTTTTACGCAGATCGGTGCTTGAAGGATATTTTACTATACCATCGCTAACTGATTTAAGTGCATTGGTGGTATCCTTATTAGCCAAATAAAGTGACGACAGATCCATGTAAACGCCAGCGTTTTTGGAATATTTGGTAGTAACCAGCTTGTTATAATTGGTTATGGCTGCCGGATAGTTTTTGGCATTGGCTGCGGCTAAACCTGTGTAGTAAATAGCGTTAGTGTCCTCAGGTAAAACTGTGCGATAGTAATCAAATGAATGATAAGCCTGATCATATTTTTGAGCAGAGTATTCGGCAACGCCTTTGGTTAACTGGTATTGAGCCAGGTTTAAATAAGCATTATCTATTACTTGTTTGTTCTCGCCTTTGGTATCCAGTTCTTTGGCTTTTTTCAATGATTCATCGGCAGTTGTAAACAAAGGCAATGATGTAGCTGCAACCGTGTCCTGAACAGCCAGTGCAGCATAAATAGCTCCTTTTAAAGCAAATGTTTGCGGTAAGGAAGCTGTTTTTTCATTAGCAGCAGCTTTGTCGATGGAGGTTTTGGCCGTTCCAAGGCTTTTAGTAGCAACGGCTAAGGTAGCTTTTGATCCCCTTAATCCTTCGTAGTTGTCATATTCACTTTTTGCAGTGCTTAATTCACCTTTTTGTGCAAACGTTGTTGCTGAAACTAAGCCTAACAGGCCCGCCATCAAAAGTTTGATTTTCATAGTTTAGTTAGTTTGTTAACTGTTTTAGTTTACTGTTTATTTTGTCAAGTTGATCTTTATTACCGGTTTTGGCATAAACCAGTTGTAACGCTTTTAAGCCCTGTACGTTATTAGGTGATATTTCATTAGCTTTTTCAAGCCATTGTACAGCACGACCGATGTCCTGATCTTCACTCCCCCCCTTCGCGTTGGCACTTTGTTTTAAATAAAGCAAGCCTAAATTAAAAGCGGGGTCATAAGCAGAACTGTTTAATTCAATAGTACGCAGATAAAGTGACTCCGCTTTATCAAATTTATTTAAATGGTCATAACAATTAGCGGCTACAAATGCAATATCGGCGTTATTTGCATTAATATCAAGTAAAGGGCCTATTAATGGCTCCAGGGCCTTATAATTTTTCTGATTATTGTAAATATTAGCCTCGTCTAGCAGTAAAAAACGGTCGTTAGGTAGTACCTTCCTCCCCTTTTGAAGTATCTCTAAAGCTTTGGATGTGTCGCCCAATGATTTATAAATGCTGGAAGCGGTTTCTACATACTCGGCCCTTCCACTATCAACGGCTAATAATTTACTATAGTACTTGGCGGCATCAACCAGGTTACCGGCTTTATTGTTTGAATAAGCGATGTAATCGTTAACCGGTTTAAAGTTCGGAGCGTATTTGCGTGCATTGTCAAATGATTCCCGTGCTTTGGTAAAATCTGAGTTGTTAGTATACTCAAATCCCTTGCGGATGTAAACATTGGCTAAGCAACGCTTGGCATAATCAATCTCTGCCTGAAATTTATACTCCTTTTTATTGGCCGAAAGTTTATCAACCAAAGTAGAGGTTTCGGGTAGCAATTTCTCGGGCTGGCCTAGTTTATTAAGCGAATCTATATACAGAATGCTCGAATTAACCAGCGCCCGGTAGGTGTTTTTCTCCAGATCGACCGTATCTGATCTGGTAATGATCAGGCTGTCAGCCGATTTTTTAGCTGCTGCCAGATATTTCAGATCATTTTTCTGCTTGTAATAAGCCAGATTATTAACTACAACCTTCAGCGCTTCGCTTTGAGCAAAGGCAAAGGTTGTAGTCATTGATGTTATTAAAACCGCCAGGATAATTTTACGGTAACCCATATTGTTTATTCAGTAGTTTCGGTAGTTGATTCTTCGCTGTCATTAGCTGTGTCATCACCATCGCCTGCGTCATTTACTGCATTTTCATCCAATTCCGCTTCTTCATCCTCGTCATGCTCAATTTTCGCAACAGAAGCTATTTCATCATTACCTTTTAAAGTAATCAATCTAACACCCTGTGTGGCACGTCCCATGGTTCTTAGCTCACTAACCGCTATACGTATAATAATGCCCGATTTGTTGATGATCATCAAATCTTCTTTATCTGTAACACCTTTTATGGCCACAGGGTTTCCGGTTTTTTCAGTAATATTTAAAGTTTTTACACCTTTACCACCACGATTGGTTACCCTGTAGTCGTCAATATCGGTACGTTTACCATAGCCTTTTTCAGATACTACCAGAACGGTTGTTTCAGTATCATTGATACTGATCATACCTACTACTTCATCATTATCGCTATCCAATGATATACCACGAACACCGGTTGCGGTACGTCCCATCGGCCTAACAGTCGACTCATTAAAGCGGATAGCCCTACCCGATTGTAATGCCATTACTATTTCGCTGCTGCCTGTAGTTAAAGTAGCTTCCAATAATGAATCACCTTCGTTGATGTTGATGGCATTGATACCATTGGCACGCGGACGTGAGTACGCTTCTAACGATGTTTTTTTGATGGTACCTTTCTTGGTACACATGATAATGAAGTTATTCTCCAGGTAATCTTTATCTTTCAGACTGAGCAGCTTGATGTAAGCCTTGATGTTCTCTTCCTTAGGGATATTGATGATGTTCTGGATAGCGCGTCCTTTTGACGTACGTGTGCCTTCCGGAATTTCAAATACCCTGAGCCAGTAACATTGGCCCGACTCGGTAAAGAACAGCATGTAGTTGTGGTTTGATGCCACCAGCAAATGCTCAATAAAGTCGGCGTCACGGCTGTTGCTGCCGATAGAGCCTTTACCACCCCTGCCCTGACGACGGTATTCGGTTAAAGGCGTACGTTTGATATAGCCTTCGCGCGATATGGTAATTACCACATCCTCATCCTCAATAAAGTCTTCAGTTTGCATTTCGGCCGATGAATGAACCATTTCTGTTCTGCGCTCGTCGCCGTATTTATCTTTAATTTCTAACAGTTCATCTTTAATGATCTGCATTCTTAAGCCTTCGTCATTTAAAATTGATCTTAAATAATCAATCAACTTCATTAATTCCGCGTACTCATCTTTGATCTTATCGCGTTCAAGTCCGGTTAACCGGCGAAGCGTCATATCCAATATAGCACGGGCCTGTATGTCAGAAAGGCCGAACTGGCTCATTAAGCCCTCCCGTGCCTCATCAGGTGTCTGTGAGGCCCGTATTAAACGGATAACTTCGTCAAGATGATCAAGAGCGATCAGTAAACCTTCTAATATATGAGCGCGTTTTTCTGCTTCGGAAAGTTCAAATTTGGTACGGCGTACAACAACCTCATGCCTGTGTTCCACAAAATGGTGGATCAGATCTTTCAGGTTGAGCATCATCGGGCGGCCATTAACCAGCGCGATGTTGTTTACACTGAATGAGGTTTGCAGCGCGGTATATTTGAACAGGTTGTTCAATACAATAGCTGCATTGGCTTCCCGTTTAATTTCATACACTATACGGATACCTTCACGGCTCGATTCATCCCTGATGGATGATATACCTTCCAGCTTTTTATCATTCACCAGGTCGGCGGTACGTTCAATCATCAGGGCCTTATTTACCTGGTAAGGTACTTCGGTTACGATGATACGTTCGCGATCGCTGCCATGTGTTTCAATTTCAGCACGGGCACGGATCACAACCCTGCCACGACCTGTTTCCAGTGCTTCACGCGGGCCTTCAAAACCATAGATGATACCACCTGTAGGGAAATCCGGACCTTTTACATATTTCATTAACTCAGCAACTTCTATCTGGCGGTTATCGATCAATGCTATGGTAGCATCAATTACTTCCGACAGGTTGTGCGGCGCCATATTGGTAGCCATACCTACCGCAATACCAGATGCTCCGTTAACCAGCAGGTTAGGGAATTTAGACGGCAATACGGTTGGCTCCTGTAGCGAGTCGTCAAAGTTTAACTGGAAATCAATGGTGTCTTTATTGATATCGGCCAGCATTTCTTCGGCTAGTTTTTGCAAACGTGCCTCCGTATAACGCATTGCCGCAGGCTCATCACCATCAATAGATCCGTAGTTACCCTGGCCTTCAACCAGCAGGTAGCGTAAGCTCCACTCCTGGGCCATACGAACCATGGTATCATATACAGATTTATCACCATGGGGGTGATATTTACCCATCACCTCCCCTACAATACGGGCAGACTTTTTATAAGGTTTGTTGTTATTTAAACCCAGATCAAGCATGCCGTATAACACACGCCTGTGTACGGGTTTTAATCCGTCTCGAACATCGGGTAATGCCCTGGAAACGATCACCGACATTGAATAATCAATGTAAGCGGATCGCATTTCTTCGTCAATATTTATCGAAATTATTCTGTCTTCCTTGCTTGAATTATCGTTTTCTGTTCCTTCGGCCATTTTTATTAATTTGTGGAATCTTCTCTTATAATTGTGCGTTAAAAAGTGTTTTTTAAACGACCTGCGAAGTTAAGAAAATAGTTGGTTATTGTGCCATTTTTTTGCTCCATTAGTTCGTTAGTGTCTTTGATTTATAGAACAAGCTTTGCAGTGGTCTTATGCAATCTTTTTAGCCACCCACAAAGAATCATATTGCCGGTAATACTCATAGGCTAAAGAATTCATCACTATATTTTGTATCACATAGGTAGGGCCCAATTCATCACGTGTTTTATCATAATCATGGAAAGCAATATAGCCGCCTATAGCAACTTTGGGTGAAAATAGGTCAAAATCCAATTTACAACCTTCTATCGAATGGTCTCCATCGATAAAAAGCACATCTATTTTATCAAATTCATCTGGGAATTGATATGAATACCCTCGTTTTGTAATTATCTTTGATAGTACTTTAAGCCTGGTCATGTTATCGATGAACTTATCATAAAGGTTATCAGTGCCCTTTTTTGCAGCATATATTTTTTCGCTATCCTTATCCAATCCCCCATCAGCATTAAAAGGATCTATCGCATAAACTTTCCCTGATCTAAGCCCTTTGGATAAACAATAAGTGCTTTTACCTTGCCAGCTACCTATTTCAACTATCTTAGCATTGCGCGGTGCTTTAAAAGCTAAAAGAAACAATCCCATAGCTTCGCGCTCGGTAAGCCAGCCGTCCAGGTCTTTAAAATCGTTAATGTATTTCAGGATCCTGCCTTTTATCCATTTTTTAATCATAAATCATATTGGTTCATTAGTGTCATTGGTTCAATGGTTCATTGGTTTGCATGGGGCCATTTGTTCATCTGTTTTTGCTAAACTATTTACGAATGAACTAATAACCCAGTGAATTAATGAACCCTTACCCAATGGTCTTCGATCTTGTTGCCGTTGGGTAAGGTAGCCAGTAATTTAAGCGTATCCTTACTCAAGTTATAGATGTATTTTACGGTTTTGCCTAATAGTTTTGAGGGCTGGTTACAATAGGTCTGGGTTTCAAAACAGGTATCAGCTTGTAGCTTATAATCGCCTTTTTCGTAAATAAAAGTTTTCTGTCCTTTTTCAATTACTTTGGCCTGGTAATGCAAATCGTCATACGTGCGCTGCAGTTTATAGCTGGTTGATACAGTATCTTGTTTGCCATTGAACAGGCCTCCCCTATACTCCCAAAGGCCCGTCAGCGGACTTTTACTCCTCGTAAAGCCACACAACAAGGTTATAAGTAATAAAGGGAAGATCGTTTTTTTCATGAGTAAATGCTTTTTTGTATCAAGTAGTTAGTATCAAGTATCAAGATTTTTTTACTAACGTTGGATACCACCTTTAAGTAGTCATGATACTTGATACAAACTACTTGATACTAATATCTACGCCCAGTTGATACCTTTTTTGAGTAAAGATAGTGTTCTTTCCTCTTCGCTGCCTGCCACCGGCTGATAGTTATAGAGCCATTTGGCGGTAGGCGGTAAACTCATGAGTATAGATTCGATACGACCATTGGTTTCCAGGCCAAATTTAGTGCCTGCATCATATACCAGGTTAAACTCGGTATAGCGGCTGCGGCGCTGGTATTGCCAAAGCTGCTGTTCTTCGGTAAATGCGGTGTTGCGGTTACGATCAACCAGTTCGGTATAGGTAGGAATGAACGACCGTCCCAATGCTTTTGAAAACTCAAAGATGTTATCCCATGACAACTCATCATTGGCAGTTAAGCGATCATAAAATATACCGCCTATGCCACGGGTTTCGTTACGGTGTTTGATATAAAAATAATCATCGGCCCAAAGTTTAAACCGGTGATAAAAATCGTGGTAATAAGCATCGCAAACCGCCTTGATATTGCTGTGGAAATATTGGGCATCCGCATCGATAATATAATGTGGTGTAAGATCGATACCTCCGCCAAACCATCGGATAGGTTGCTGTCCGCCGCCAAATGACGATGGCATTTCAAAATACCTGATGTTCATATGGATGATGGGCACCATGGGATGATTCGGGTGGATCACGATGGATACGCCGGTTGCAAAAAAATCGTCAGATTCTACCTGCAGGGCCCTTTTCATATTTTCGGGCAGCTGACCATGAACGGCAGAAAAATTTACACCGCCTTTTTCAAATATATTACCGTTTTGAATGATGCGCGTTCTGCCGCCACCACCGCCTTCTCGTTCCCATATTTCTTCTTCAAACCTGGCTTTGCCATCGCTTAGCTCCAACGCCGCGCATATCTCGTCCTGTATCTGTTGGTAATCGGTAGCTATTTGTTCTTTGCTGATCATAAGATGTAAAAGTAGTTTTTTAGTATTTAGTAGCGAGTATCAAGTATCAAGATTTTTTGTAACCCTAAATGTCGCGTTTAAGCAGTCGTGATACTTGATACTAAATACTTGATACTATTTCTTTTAGCTTATCTCTACGTAATCCAGATCCTTGCCAAATGTTTCTTTGAGCTGGCTTAAAGAGAGCAGGGAGATCAGGGTTAATACCCCCATCATAATATAACCACTGGTGATCATGCCGTTATGTTTTACTAAGGCATCAAAAGCCCAGTTGATCGGGATCAAAGAGCCGCGCACAAAGTTGGGAACGGTTGTAGTAACTGTTGATCGTATATTGGTGCCAAACTGCTCGGCCGCTATAGTTACAAATGTGGCCCAATAACCAACGGTACATCCCATAAAAAAGCTTAGCCAAACAAATTGTGAAGATGTAATTCCTTTACAGCTCAGATATGCGGTAACACTCACTAATGATAGTAAAAGGAATACAGCCATCGTTAACTTTCTTGACTTGGTAATTTGAGCCAGCAAGCCGGCAAACAGATCGCCGACAGCTATACCTACATAGCTATATAAAATGCCAGAACCTGCAGTTAATACCTCTTTTGAACCCAATGCTATCCCAAACTCTTTGGCCTGGGTTATCAATATACCTACTACATACCAAAGCGGTGCGCCTATTAAAATGCAATACAAATATTTTCTGAATCGTTTGCCATCATTAAATAGCATCAATAAATTTCCTTTAGATACCTTGCTGTCGGCTACATTTTTATACATGCCCGATTCAAAAGTGCCTAACCTTAGTAACAGCAGTACAATACCTAAACCACCACCAACAAAATAAGCATTACGCCAGCCGTATTTAGCAATGGTTGCAGCCGCTACGGCTCCAAAAAGCCCAATCACGGCAACTATCATAGTGCCGTAGCCACGTTTTTCTTTACTTAATGTTTCGGTTACCAGGGTAATACCTGCGCCTAATTCACCGGCAAGGCCTATTCCTGCTATTAAACGGATAATCGCATAGGTATTGATATCGTGTACCAGCCCATTTGCGAAATTTGCAATAGAATACAGCAGTATCGACCCGAATAAAACCTTTATCCGCCCGAACTTGTCACCAATAACACCCCAGATAATACCACCCAACAATAAGCCAAACATTTGCATATTGATAACATATACACCCTGCGCGCGTATATCAGCTTCTGAAATACCAATACCCCGTAAGCTATCAATCCGTACGATTGAAAAGATGACCAGATCATAAATATCAACGAAATAGCCAAGTGAAGCAACAAGAACCAGGAAGATCATGTTCCTTGTAGCTTTGGCGGAGGTAGCTGTAGCTGTTGTCATAAGTTTTTTATAGGCGTTTGAACGGCTAAAGTAGCAGAATTATATAAAATCAAAAATTTAAACATAAAAAAACCCCTGTGTATGCAGGGGTCTTTTTTTAAGAGCTTTGGTTAACTATGCTTTTTTTACGTTTACTGCTTGCAGTCCTTTTCTTCCTTCTTCCACTTCGTAAGTTACATCGTCGTTATCTTTAATGGCGTTTACGCCGCCTTGTACGTCTTTAAAGTGTACAAAAAGATCTTTACCGTCTTCGGTAACGATGAAGCCATAACCTTTTTGTGTGTTAAACCATTTTACTTTTCCAGTTTTCATAATTATAATTATCGTATTAAAAAAAATTCGTGTATAAGATTAATAACTAAAGCCAAACTGAAAATAAAATGGTTTTAATAATCAGAAGGAATAGATAAATCCACCTTTCCCAAATATATAAAATTATTAATAAACCAAATAAAATTATTTGTTTGGTTGCGGAGTTATCCTTAAATAGGGTTTTACAGCTTTATAACCCTTTGGAAATTTGGCCGGGATGTCTTCTGTTTTTATAGCCGGCACAACAACAACGTCCTCCCCGTCCTTCCAATCGGCAGGTGTGGCAACACCATAATTGGCTGTTAATTGTAAGGAGTCGATCACCCTTAAAATCTCCTGGAAATTACGGCCAGTTGATGCCGGATAGGTAATAATGAGCTTAACAGCTTTATCCGGACCAATGATGAATAACGACCTTACTGTAGCGTTAACAGAAGCATTTGGATGGATCATATCATAAGCTTCCGAAATTTTGCGATCCTCATCGGCAATGATCGGGAAGTTTACCTCTACCCCTTGTGTTTCATTGATATCCCCTATCCAGCCATGGTGTGATTCTACTGAATCTACACTCAGCGCCAGTACTTTAACATTGCGTTTAGCAAACTCGTCCTTTAAAGCGGCTGTTTTACCCAGCTCGGTTGTACAAACCGGGGTATAATCGCCGGGATGTGAAAAAAGCACGCCCCAGCTATCGCCAAGGTATTCGTAAAAATCAATATCACCTGCTGATGTTTTTGCCTGAAAATTTGGGGCTTTATCGCCTAATCGTAAACTCATGACTATGTTTGTTTATATATATAATAAATGACTACTAAGTTACTATACATTGTTTGATAAATCAAAATGTAAAAAGATAATCGGTGGCAAAATTTACAGAATAATGTAATAAAGGAGGTTTTGGGTTGTTGGCGCAGACTGGGAATGGTGTATTTCATGGCGGTGTCGACTCACCCCGCCTACGCTTCGCTGGGCGACCCTCTCTCCCGCTTTACGGCAAAGAGGGTAGGAAATTCTTTTTTCAAATCCCTCTTTCCGCCGTAGGCGAAGAGAGGGATGTCAAGCGCAGCGATGACAGGGTGAGTCAGTTCTGCGACAGGCAGAAAACTTGTAAAAACCACGAATATTTTGTATATTTATATATAAGAAACAACGGCCCTGCTTACTTTGAAAAACGTAAGTGGGGCTGTTTGGTTAAAGAGACAAAACGGGCTAAAAATTAATCTTATTTTAGTTAAATAGCTTTAAATTAAATATTTAATACTTTTTAAACTTTTCAAAACCTATCAAAAATTTGTTAAAAAGTGTTAAAATCGATGGTTTTGAATGAGTTTTCACCAGTTTTTGACTTGTTTTATATTCATTTTCGATCAGAAAAGTGTTAAAATAAGGGTTTAAAAAGTCCTTCACCCCTATTTCATTGTTTGAATTTTATAATAAGGCTTAAAACTTAAAATCAATTACCAGGCGGCTTGAGTTTGAGCTTTGAAATTTTACCTCAACATTAAGCGGCAAATATTGTTGAACCTATTGACTAAGCACAAAATTGAATGAGCAGACATACCTATGAGACCGGAATAATTGGAAATTGCGCCTTTTTGGCCCACATTAATAAAAATACCAATGTAGATTGGCTTTGCTGGCCCAAGTTTGACAGCACATTTATTTTTGGCGGTTTACTGGATAAAGCCAAGGGCGGCGAGTTTTCCATTCGCCCTGAGGGGGAATATACTTCGGAACAGCACTATCTGGAAAATACCAATGTGCTGATAACTGAGATAAGTCCTAAAAGTGGCGGTAAATACCGGATAACTGATTTTGCGCCGAGGTTTTACCAGCACCAGCGGTACTACAAGCCCTTAATGTTGTTCAGGAAAATTGAAGCTATAGAAGGTTCGCCGAGGGTTATTGTGAAGTGTGAACCGGTATCTGAATATGGCGCGGTAAAACTAACCGTTAACCGGGGGAGCAATCATATCCAATACCTGGGTGGTGAGGAAAATATCAGGCTTACAACCAATATACCCATCAGTTATGTTTTTGACGAACAGGCATTTGTATTAAATGAAACCAAATATCTGGCGCTAACTTATGGAGAACCCCTGGAGGCCGCGCTGATATCCACTGCCGACCGCTTTTTGGCCGAAACTGTGCAGTATTGGCGTACCTGGATCAAGCACTCTTCTATCGCTACATATTATCAGCCATTCGTGATCCGCTCGGGATTGGCTTTGAAAATACACCAGTTTGAAGACACAGGGGCTATTATAGCCGCAAGTACCACCAGTTTACCCGAATCGCCGGGAAGTGGTCGTAATTGGGATTACCGGTATTGCTGGCTGCGCGATACTTATTATGTGATCATGGCCCTGAATCATATCGGGCATTTTGAGGAAATGGAGAAGTATTTCGGCTATGTTACTGATATTTCTTTTTCTGAAGATGAACGCTACCAGCCGCTTTATGGCATAACCGGCAAAAAGAACCTGGTTGAAGAAATATTGACTGATCTGGATGGATACATGGGTAACAAGCCAGTACGTATTGGAAACCAGGCCTATGAGCATATCCAGAACGATATTTATGGGCAGGTTATGATATCTCTGCTCCCGCTGTATACCGATCACCGTTTTGTTTTTTCAGAACGGAAAGATTCTGTACGCTGGATTGAGTCGTTACTGAATAAAATCGACCGTACTATTGATGAAAAAGACGCCGGGATCTGGGAGTTCCGGAATATGGCCAATATACACTGCTACAGCAATCTATTTCAATGGGCCGGAGCTTCGGCTGCTGAAAAAATGGCGCGTACCATCGACAATAAAGAACTTGTTGCCAGGGCCATTAAACTGAAAGAACGTGCTGCTGCGCATATCGAAAGTTGCTATGATCCGGTAAGAAAAGTGTATACTAATTCGGCCGGTAGTTCTAACCTGGATGCCAGTACGCTGCAACTCATTATGATGAATTATCTTGATCCAGAATCGCAAAGAGCGAAGGATCATTTACTTGCATTAGAAAAAGAGTTAAGGACGCCTAATGGATTATTTTACAGGTATTTATATACTGATGATTTTGGTAAACCCAAAACCACTTTCCTGATATGCGCGTTTTGGTATGTAGAGGCATTGGCCAGCGTTGGCAGGCTGGATGATGCGCAGCGCGAGTTTGCCAATCTACTACAATACTCCAATCACCTGCTGTTATTTAGTGAGGATGTTGATGAACAGGATGGCAGTCAATGGGGTAATTTTCCGCAGGCCTATAGCCATGTGGGCTTAATGAATGCCGCTTACCGTATAGCTATCAAATTAGACAGGCCGATATTTCTATAATTAGTGAATTAATGATTTAGTGAATTAGTGATTAAGCAAAATTAATTGGTGAATTAGATTAGATACCTCCAAATAAATCACTAATTCACTAAATCATTAACTCACTAATTAACTTCAACCGTGGTATGCTGGGTAAAGCTGGTCAGTAATTTACGTACCTCCATCGGGTTACGCAGATAAAACTTAGCTGCCGATAAATTACTGCCCACTTTGATGGTAATGGCAGTTTCGGGCAAGGCTTTAAATATATCTTCGTCGGTATAATCATCACCAAAGGCAATAATAAAATCATAGTCTTTACCTTCGGTGAGTGTTAAAGCGGCTTTACCTTTGTTGATATCCATGTTCTTTACTTCCAGGACCTTATCCCCTGCTAATAGCTGTAAACCTTTATCACTGGCCAGGTATTTCAGGTTGTTCATCAATTCGCTCGCTCTAAGCTCTCCTAAGCCATTTTGCGACTTGCGGTAATGCCAAACCAGCGAATATGTTTTTTCTTCGATAAAGGAGCCCGGAGTGCGGTCTACGTAGGTTTCCAGGATAGGATAAATATCATGCTTCCATTGATCGCTCAGGCCGGTTATTTTATGCCAATGAGTATCTGGCTTTTTAAACCAGGAACCATGTTCGGCAATCAGGTATATATCAGTATGACTAAACCACTGGTTCAGGTTTTCATGTTTACGACCGCTAATCAGTACTACCTGGTTGGCCGGGTCTTCCGATAGCTTATTAATGATGCTATATAATTCATCATCCGGGCTGGCCTGTTCAATGTTCGATTTGAAGTTTACCAGGGTACCATCATAATCTAAAAAGATGATCCTTTTTTTGGTTTTAATGTACCGGTTAATGATAGATTGCTCCGTAGCAAAGCTTACATGTCTGGCTTGCATAGATCGCTGCATGAGTTTAACCTCTTTTAAACGGTCAAAGAAAATTTTAACCCAGTGCGAAATATTGAATTTAGAAACCAATTGCCGCATAGCAATCATGCGTCTTTGTTGCTCTTCCAGCGGCATGCTGATGGCTTGTAATATCGCCCTGCAGACTTCGCCGGTATTGTTGGGATTGACAATGATGGCATCAATTAATTCTTTAGATGAACCAGCCATCTCACTTAATATCAATACACCATCGTTGTTTGTTCGGCTGGCAATATATTCTTTACTTACCAGGTTCATACCATCGCGCATGGGGGTTACCAGGCATACGTCGGCGGTGTGATATAAGGCAGATAGCGTTTCAATCGGGAACGACCGATAGTAATAATGGATGGGCGTCCAATCCATGGTACGGTATATGGAATTGATATTACCTACCCTTTTATCTATTTCATCGCGCAGGTGAGCGTATTGCGGAACGGTATCCCTCGAAGGCACAACAATCATATAGAGTGTTATTTTTTCAATACACTCGGGGCAAAGCTCCAGCATTAGCTCAAAGGCCTGCAGGCGTTGCAATATTCCCTTGCTATAATCAAGACGGTCTATAGAAAGTATCAGTTTTGTATTTATAAAACTGTTTTTTATCTGTTCAATCTGTTCTTTGACATCCTCCTGCAGTGGTAAAGTAGCATATTTTTGCTCATCTATACCCATAGGAAACGATTCCACCACAATGGAACGCTCATCCATGGTAATGATGTTTGAGGATGTATTTACCGGTAAAATGCGAGAGGTTGCACCTAAAAAGTGCCGTACATCGTCAAACGTGTGAAAGCCGATGAGGTCGGCACCCAGCATGCCTTCCAACAACTCAGATCTCCAGGGTATCAACCTGAACATCTCGTGCGATGGAAATGGAATATGGAGGAAAAAACCGATAGAAACATCAGGTAGCTCATTCCTTACCAAAGCCGGCAAAAGCAATAGCTGGTAATCATGTATCCATATAATATCACCAGGTTCGGCAATGCTTAAGATGATATCTCTAAATTTTTGATTTACAGCCTGATAATAATCCCAGTTGGATTGTTTGTAATTAGCGTAAGTAGAGGCGTAATAATGAAACACAGGCCATAATACCTCGTTCGAAAAGCCTTCGTAATATTGGTTGATCTCTTCCTGATCAAGAAAAACAGGTATGAGGCTTAGTTCTTTTAATTGATGGGAAACATGGTCTTTATCCTGCTGCTCGGTGATCTCGATACCGGGCCAGCCTATCCATACATTATTTCCTTGTTTATATATCGAACCTAAACCGGTTGCTAAACCTCCTTCGCTGGGCGATAAAATGTACTCGTCCTCTGCTTTTGAAATTTTGATAGGTAACCGGTTAGATACAATGATGGTCTTGGGCATATCTGTAAATTATATTAATAATATTATACTTATTAATAAAGACAGAAAGACCTGATTTGTTTGCTTAATAGTTACAGTGAATGGCAAAATAACAAGCTTGTGACATAAAAAAAGCCATCCCGATATATCAGGATGGCTTTTTATGAAAACTCTTTTAGAATTATCTTACTTGTTGAAAAAACTCAAGGTTAGCTTGTTGAGTGATCCTTACCAATACTTCATGAGTATCGTTTTTAAGGTCAACAAAGTATGAAGTTGGATCGATGTTGTCGTTCAGGTCGGTATTAGCCTGGTAAACGATAACCTCACCTATTTCGTAACCTTTGTAATCTTTAGCAATTTGTTTTAAAGTTTTTGCTGGGATAGCTTTAGCGTCAACTCTTTGAGTTACACCTAAAAACTCACCGTTAAGATTGTAGAAAGCAGTTTTCTTAACACCATCAATGGTGAAAGTAGCTTTCTGGCAATTTTTGGTTACTGTCCAGTTTACTTCTTTTGCATCAGCAAAGTCAACTGTAAAACCGTGTAAAGCAATGTATGAAACATTAGTTCCACCATCTACTACTTTTTTAGCGCCATCGGCAGCAAATACATTAACACTTAATAAAGCGGCAATTGCGGTAGTTATAAATATCTTTTTCATGTTCGTTTAAATTTTAAATCCATAACAAAAGTATGCTAAGATTAGCAATGTGACAAATAAAATTTAACTTTTATGAATATTTTATAATTATATGACTTTTGTGATGAAAAATTTAAATTTTTACAATCTACTTAGTGTATAATTTACAATATGTAAATTTAAAAATGCATAAAAAAATCGGTTTGGGATTAGCTAAACCGATTTTTCGAATTTTTTTAACCTCAGTTTAACCGTTATCTGCGAAACCCGGATACAAAGTCATGCCACCATCCATAAAAATGGTTGTACCGGTTATATAATCGGCCTCGTCTGATGCCAGCCAGGTGGCCAGTTTGCCAATATCATCGGGCTTGCCAATACGGTTATAAGGTATGAGCGTGAGTAATTTATCTAATGCTTCGGGCGTATCCCAGGCGGCTTTATTAATGGGGGTTTGTATAGCGCCTGGCCCAATGCCTACCACTCTTATTTTATGCGGGGCCAGTTCCTGGGCTATACTTTTCATAAACATGCTGATGCCCCCTTTACTTGCGGCATAATTAACATGCCCCGCCCAGGGGATCACTTCATGTACACTGCTCATACAAATGATCTTACCGGCGGCCCGGCTTCGCTCTTCAACTACTCCCCTGCGTATAAATTCTCTTGCCGCCTCACGTGAGCATAAGAACTGACCGGTAAGGTTAATATTGATCACTGTATTCCAGTCGTCGAGAGTCATATCTACAAATTTGGAGTCCTTTTGTAAACCGGCATTATTCACCAGTATATCAATGGTGCCATACTGGGCATACATTTGAGCAAACATTGCCTTTACCTGATCTTCATGGCTTACATCGGCCTGTACAGCAAATGCTTCGCCGCCGGCCGCTTTTATTTCGGCAACAGTAGCCTCGGCAGCATCATGATTGTGAGCGTAGTTGATAACCAATTTTGCACCTGCAGCAGCCAGAGCCATGGCTACCCCTTTACCAATACCGCTATCGGCACCAGTAACCAGGGCTGCTTGTCCTTTTAATGATGTGTTCATTGAGTTACAATTTAATTGTTTTAATATAACCAATGTATTTTAACCCAGAAGGTTTTACAATATTAAAAATGTGTAAACAAAAAAGGACGCGGATATGCACTTTTTCATTAATTAACGATTTATATATGGAGCAAAGATTTTTAGAACAAGGAGAAAGGATTTTTGAAATGTCTTCATTGTGCTTATTCTTGGATGCTTGTTCTCAAAGTCCTTGTTCTTTGTTCCTAAAGTCTATATTCCAAAAGCCTTTGTTCCCAATGGTATTTCGCAGAGAATATTATGGTTTACACTGTAAACCCAGTATTTGACGAAAATTAAAATTAACTATTTGACTATCAATTAAATAAAAAAAATGTAAACCATGAATTATGTAAACCATGTAAACCCACTTTTGTAACAAAATGGCCCCCTGTGCAAGTATTATGCTTTATCCGCTGGCTGTATCCTCACTGCCGGCAATCCGCATTAAGTAAAAAGCCGCCTGTGAGGATACAGCCAGCGGATAAACTTATTCTGAATGCTTTACTTACAACGCCTTTATATAATCCAAAAACATGTAAAGCGCTTTCTTTTTCTCATCGGTAAGATCGAAGTCAATTTTGTGCATCAGGTAATCCTGTATGTCAAAATCATCACGCATCGGTATTTCCTTAAAAAGCTCGGCACGGTGATCGAGACCATATTTCAGTGCCGCGTTAAACTCATCCATAAAATCCTGCGAAATGGGCTTGTTGGCTATCCAGCCCGCAAACATAAAAGGGAGATCTTTAAAATTCTGCCATTCTTCGGCAAGATCGTAGGCATATTTATATTTGTTCTTTTTGCCAAAAGTACGATCGCCTATTTGCACAAAGGCAGTGTTGGTTTCAGTAGATTCGCTATAGTCAGTAGCATCTTTAATCAGTTCCGGATTTACCTTCCAGTAGTTTTTTAATAAAACCCGGGCCAGGTTGTTGGATGAACGAGATTGCGGATCAAGTTGCAGGTATTTGATGTCTTTTACATCGCAATTACTAAAAATAAATACGGAGTTTACCGCGCCAACCGCACCAATACAGTATTCAGATACTATTTCCCAATGTGGTAAATTCAAAGTGGCTGCTACGGGAATGAGGCCGATATCAACCACATCATCAATTAGTTTTTGAGCGCAGTCTGAGGGCATATCCAGGCTCAATTCAATTTTGTCCAATATTCCACTATGTTGGATGCCGTATATAAAAGGTTTGGTGTTGGTGTAGCTTACAGCTGATATTCTTATCTTATTCACAGAAACGCTCTCTTTCAGGATTGTTTTAAATGTTCGGAGTTATTAAAATCGACGATCTCAAATTTTTCGCCGTCATATATTACTTTGTATAAAACCAGGTTTTGATGCGGAAAAGTATCCATTTCGGTAAGGGGTTTCCCGCTCAGAATACAAAGCAACAAGCGCATGGCCCGGCCATGCATACATATCAATACAGTTTTTTCTTCGGGATGGCTCATGATCACATCGAGCGCTTCCCGCTCGCGGATCTCTACCTCATTCGGACTTTCACCGCCTTCAAATTTGCTGTCTAAGCGACCATCAAGCCAATCGCGCATGATCTGTAAAAAGGCGGCTTTGTTTTGGGCAGTAGCAGGTTGCCCTTCATGTATTCCCCAGGCCAGCTCATCCAAACCTGGTAATTTTTGATACGGGATACCCAGATCAATAAAAGGTTGAATACTTTGCTGAGTACGCTTTAGGGCCGATATGTATATTTTATCAAAGGGGATGTTTTTGTACGCTTCATAAAACTGAGAAGCCTGCTTACTCCCTTCATCATTTAAATCGGTATCCATTCCCCGACCCTGTACAACGCCTAGTCTGTTAAGCTCTGTTTGGCCGTGGCGTACTATATATAAGGTTTTTTGTATCATTCAATTTTAAGCTGAAAGCTCAAAGCCGAAGGCTTAAAGCTTTATCTGCTTGTTTTTTTATGGCTTTAGGCCTTTAGCCTTCTGCTTTTTAATTAATTACCGGTAGCTTGTAATATTGAGGTTTGGGCTCAGTTTCCGGGAATTCAAAGTTAGTAAAGTCGGTTACCACATTATATAAAGTGTCGCGCTCAATGGGGTGCCGGCCCACATTTTTTATCAGTTCTACCAGCTGCTTGGTGCTCATGCCCGGGTGTTGTTCTTCTGCACCAGCCATAGAGTATATTTTAGTGGTATCATCCAGCGTACCATCAATATCATCAACCCCAAAGTTTAGGGATAATTGCGCAGTTGTACGACTGATCATAGCCCAATAAGCTTTGATATGATCAAAATTGTCCAAATAAATACGCGCTACGGCATAATTACGCAGATCCTCAACCACGGTTGACTCCGGCACATGTGACATCTGATTGTCCTGATTACGGAATTTAAGCGGTATAAAGGTTTGGAAGCCCCCCGTTTTATCCTGCAGCTGGCGCAGGCGTTCCATATGGTCAACCCGGTGCCAGAACTTTTCGATATGGCCATATAACATGGTAGCGTTAGAGCGGCCACCCAATTTATGCCATTCTTCGTGAATAGCCAGCCATTGGTCGCCGGTACATTTATCTTTTGATATCAGGTCGCGTACCTCCGGATGGAAGATCTCGGCGCCACCACCAGGTATGGACTGTAAGCCGGCTTCCTGCATCAAACGCATGCCTGTAGCATAATCGATCTTAGCTTTTTTAAATATGTAGTGATATTCAACCGGCGTTAAGGCCTTAATATGGAGTTCCGGACGATGTGCACGTATGCGGCTAAAAAGTTCCTGGTAAAAAGGGACATCGTACTGAGGCAAAACACCACCTACTATATGCACTTCGGTTACTGGTTCACCATCATATTTGGTCACCATGTTGAACATCTCATCCATGGTATACTCCCAACCTTCCGATTTTTGTTTCAGTAAGCGAGAATATGAGCAAAACTTGCAGTCGTAAACACACAAATTGGTAGGCTCGATATGAAAATTACGATTGAAATAAGTTTTATGGCCATGTCGTTTTTCGCGGATGTAGTTGGCTAAAACACCCAGATAACCCAGGTCGCCCTGCTCATATAGTATTACGCCTTCATCGAAGGTGATGCGTTCGTTGTTGAGCACTTTTTCGGCAATGTGCTTTAAATCAGCGGATAGATCCGGATTTTGTAATAATAACTGTAAATTACCTTCAGCTTCCATGAAAAAAACTTTGCGCAAATGTACTAAAAAGCATAAAACTATGCTTTATGAGATAATTCATTGCAAAATTGATAGAAGTAAATGACACTAAAATTGCACAGGGGTGATCAGGCTTATGGTTATGCCATTAAAACAATCATCCTGACATCCTTTAGGCACAAAGCCGCAACTGGATATCATGCCATCGTTTTTTGTTTCGAGATAGATGTCATTGGTTTTTTTATCGGCTTTAAGCCAAACGGTTTTGGCCTTTTGATACACATCATCCAAAGTAAGTGACTCACCTGCATCGTTAGGATGGGTATTGAGGTGATCGGTATCTTCATGCCATTGTTTTAGCGTATCTTTTTGAGAAGTGCCGTTGCGTTTGAGCTGGGTCGAAACAAAATCCCGCCAGGCGACTTTGCCGTTAACAACGCCGGTTTTAATCTCAGCACCATAACCTGTCCACGAGCCAACGGTAGTTGTATAGAGATACGTATTGTGTGCAGTGCTTTTAAAACTTAACCACTGTGTATAGCTTTTATTAAATTCGGTTTCATCGGCTATGCTATCTTTTTTACAGCTACTAATTAACAGGAAAACAATAATGAGCGGGAGATAAAAAGGTTTCATGATACAGGTTTTATTTAAAATATTACGGAAAAATTGTCGCGACTGCTACACCATATAAAAATAATCTTATTTATTTTGGCCAAATGAAAATAGAAACTATAGCTATCCACGCCGGGAATAAAAAGGACGAGTCGTCAAAAGCCGTAATACAGCCTATTATATTATCAACCACATTTGAACGTGGTATTGATGGCGATTTCCCTGGCGGGCATATCTATAGCCGGTCGTCAAACCCTAATAGAGCATCTCTGGAGAATGTATTGGCTAAGTTGGAGAATGGTGCTGATGCCGCTTCTTTTTCATCAGGTAATGCCGCCGGGATGTCGGTATTCCAGTCACTACCTTCGGGGACGCATATTATAGCACCTGATGATATGTATCACGGGTTGCGCAATCAGCTTAAAAATCTGTTTGCCGGCATTTTAACTTTTGATTTTATTGATGTAAATGATACCGATATATTGCAACAACATATTAAACCCGAAACCGGGCTGATCTGGATAGAAACACCATCAAACCCGTTGTTGAAGATCACCGATATTAAAAAGATCGTTGCCGTTGCTAAAGCCAGGGGAATTAAAGTGGTTTGTGATAACACCTTTGCTACACCGATATGCCAACAGCCGCTTGCTTTGGGGGCCGATCTGGTGATGCACTCCGCAACCAAATATTTTGGAGGCCATAGCGACCTGATGGGTGGTGCGTTGATCACTGCCGAAAAAAGCGAATGGTGGCAAAAAATACGCCAGGTACAGGAAATGGGCGGTGCTATCCCCTCCCCAACTGATTGCTATTACCTGGCTCGTAGCATTAAAACATTGCCTTATCGTGTTACGGGCCATGTGCAAAATGCACAGTTACTGGCTGAGTTTTTAGAGCAACACCCTAAGGTTGAACGTGTGCTGTATCCGGGCTTACTATCGCATCCACAGCATGCCATAGCTAAAGAACAAATGTTGACTTTTGGCGGTATGTTATCTTTTATTGTTAAAGGCGATGAAAACGATACACACAACATCATTAATAAACTCAACTTATTCACTCGTGCGACCAGTTTAGGTGGTGTTGAAAGCCTGATAGAACACCGCGCAACTGTGGAGGGGCCCGATACTAAAACACCACGTAACTTACTCAGGGTGTCTGTCGGACTGGAACATATTGACGATCTGATCGCAGATTTGAAACAAGCACTTAGTTAAAATTTGTCTTTTCCTTTATACAAATTTGATGGAATGTCAGAGCTGATAATTACACCATAAGATTTGCCGGTTATTCCAAATTCACTTAATAACTGTTGTTTATTGATGATTCTTATTCCCTTGAATATTTTATCATTAATCGCTGCCAGATCGCCCTCGTAGTTTTTATCAAGTAGTCTTTTATTTAGTATGTATTGGATTTTGGAGTCTTTTACAGCATCAATAAGTCTGGTGTACTCAGGTGATTTTGTACAAAAGTATTTTTGAAAACGTGCTTTATCAAATTTCTTTGTTTCAATATATATTATCCCATATTTGGCATTTATGCCTGACTTTTTGATTGTACTGGGGTCTTTAATTACAGTGACCATTGCAATGTCATTCGGATTATAACGCATGAGTTCCTTGTTGCTCACCTGCACGCTATCTATAAAATATATTGGATCATCACTTATTTCCGACATTGATAAGGCGTGGACTCTGGCATCTTCTTTTGCCCCGCTATCAGAACAAGATAATATTATATCTACTGCGACAACAGGCTTATCCATGTAATATGCTTCATCTGTTGAAGATTGAGACTTTTTTGTGGAATCCATTTTCACATAGAATGATACGGCTCCATTTGAAAAATTCCAATATGTTGAACATCCTCTTGAACCCCATGTATCTTTTAAGTTTGGATATAATTTTATTAAATCCTTTAATAGAAATTTACTCAGATCAATAAAAGTTCCATCAGGAAGATTTCCTGTAAATTGTTTGGTTAGCCTGATCTTACTAATAAAATCAGATGTTTGATCTTTTTGAAATATCATTCCTGATTGTCCTGCTGTAACATAGCCCTTTCCTGCTATAAAGCGGGAATCCTGGACATAACAGTTTGGAGGGAGATTCATTTCTTCAACCGAGACTTCCTGTAAGTTATCATCGGTTTTTTTCAAGTCGGATAAGGTAGTTTGGCACAAGCAAAAACCATTAATTTTTAATTTTTTTGATGTAGAATCAGTTAGTTGCGCGTAAGCGTTCGACTGGAGAATTAATGACGAAATAGCAAGTATAGCGATTAGGTGTGCGAATGAAAAAGAATTAGGCATAAGGTTAAGTATTTCACTTTTACAATAGACAAATATACTTCATATCCTAACATAGTGAAATACGGGTTATTAGTTAAAATCATTCACTTTAAAATTTAATTTGGAATTTCAATATATATCACCCTATATTTGCAATAATATTTGGTAGCGATACCATTGATCAATTCTCCGCAATAGTTCGGGTTTTGATTTATAAAGAAGCGGCGAGAGATCAGGCTCTATGACCCGCTGGCAACCCTCCAAAATTGGAGAAGGTGCCAATTCCTGTCCCGGAAAATAACCCCGGGGAATATAAATTTATAACCATGAAAAGTTTAATTAAATTTAATCAGTACAGTATTTTTAACACCTCAAACGGTAGTATACAACATATTAGCTTAAATATTAGCGGTATTTGTATGTGTTGCTGCTGCTGCTGATCGACCTGACACGTCCTCTTTTTCTGATCCCGAAAAATACACGTGTTACAACAACTGGTAAAGATAATTACCAGCCCGTTAAAAATCCATCAAATCATTAAAAAATTAATTAAACACATTTCAATCTTACAACTATGTCTGCCAACAATCTGAAATTCGAAACTTTACAATTACACGCCGGTCAGGAAGTTGACCCAACCACTGGTTCACGCGCTGTGCCGCTTTATCAAACCACATCATACGTATTTAAAAACGCGGAGCATGGCGCCAATCTCTTCGCGCTGAAAGAGTTTGGTAATATTTACACCCGTTTAATGAACCCCACTACGGATGTGTTCGAAAAACGAGTAGCGGCTTTAGAAGGTGGTGTTGCAGCTTTGGCGACAGCATCGGGCCAGGCGGCTCAGTTTTTAGCCTTAAACAATATACTGCAGGCCGGCGATAACTTTGTAACCTCCCCTTTCCTATATGGTGGTACTTATAATCAGTTTAAAGTAGCCTTTAAACGTTTGGGTATTGATGCCCGTTTTGCAAAGGATGATACAGCCGAAAACCTTGAGGCTTTAATTGACAATAAAACCAAGGCTATTTACCTGGAAACCGTAGGTAATCCCGGATTTGCTATAGCTGACTTTGAAAAAGTAGCTGCTTTAGCCAAAAAGCATGATTTGCCACTTATTGTAGATAATACATTTGGCGCTGCAGGGTATTTATTCCGCCCTTTGGAGCATGGTGCTCATATCGTGGTGGAATCAACTACCAAATGGATAGGCGGCCATGGAACCAGTATTGGCGGTGTTATAGTTGATGGTGGTAATTACAATTGGGGCAACGGAAAATTCCCGCAGTTTACAGAACCATCCGAGGGTTATCACGGGTTGGTATTTGCCGATGTATTTGGCATAGGCGGTCCATTTGGAAATATTCAATTTATTATACGTGCCCGTGTTGAAGGCTTGAGAGATTTTGGTCCTTCACAGTCACCATTTAACTCCTGGTTGAATATCCAGGGCTTGGAAACCTTGTCATTACGTGTACAACGCCATGTAGATAATGCGCTGGAGCTGGCCAAATGGTTAGAGCAGCATCCACAGGTAGCTACTGTTAGTTACCCGGGACTACAGTCGTCACCTTATCATGTGCTGGCAAAAAAATATTTAAAAAATGGTTTTGGTGCGGTGTTGTCATTTGAGATCAAAGGCGATAAACAACAAGCAAGTAATTTTATTGACAGCCTGCAACTGGTAAGCCATTTAGCTAACCTGGGCGATGCCAAAACGCTGATCATTCAACCATCGGCCACAACGCATCAGCAGCTTTCTGACGAAGAACAGCTATCAGCAGGTGTTACACCAACATCATTAAGGATTTCGGTAGGTATTGAACATATTGATGATATCAAGGCCGATTTTGAACAGGCATTTGCCAAAGTAAAGCAGCTTGCTGCAGAGTTATTATAATTATATAAAGTGGTGAGTTTTGAATACTAAGTTTTGAGTTGAAAAATAAACTCATTACACAACACTCAAAACTCATCGTTCAAGATGAAGAGAATGAATACAGAAATATTTAAGTACACAGAAGCATTTGAATTCGAATCGGGTCAGGAAATACAGGATCTGGAAATTGGTTTTCATACCTATGGCAGGCTAAATAAAGCAAAAGATAATGTGATCTGGATCTGTCATGCCCTTACAGCCAATGCCGACGTATTTGACTGGTGGAAAGGTCTGGTAGGTACTGGGTTTCTTTTTAATCCCGAGGAGCATTTTATTGTGTGTGCTAATATTTTAGGTTCACCTTATGGTACAAGTAATCCTTTAAGCATCAATCCTATAAACGGGCAGCCTTATTACCAGGCATTTCCGCAGTTTACTATCAGGGATATTGTCAAAGCTCACCAGTTGCTTGCTGACCATCTCCAGATCGATAATATACATATCCTTATAGGTGGTTCCCTTGGTGGGCAACAAGCCGTTGAATGGGCTATTATAGAGCCTGAACGGATCAAAAACCTGATCCTGATCGCTACTAATGCCCGTCATTCTCCATGGGGGATCGCGTTTAACGAGTCGCAGCGTTTGGCTATTGCTACCGATCGTACTTTTTATGCTAATACACCTGATGGTGGTCAAAAAGGACTTAAAGCGGCAAGAAGTATTGCCCTGCTCTCCTACCGTGGTTATAAAACTTATTCTATAACCCAGCAGGAAGAAAGCGATGATAAAACGGATGACTATCGCGCATCGACTTATCAAAACTACCAGGGACAAAAGCTGGTGAACCGGTTTAATGCTTACAGTTACTGGTATTTAACCAAAACCATGGATTCACACAATGTGGGGCGTGGCCGTCACGGGGTTGAAAAAGCATTGAGCCAAATCAAGGCCCGTACGTTGGTGATCGGGATCCATTCAGATGTGTTGTTCCCGATCGAAGAGCAACAATACCTGTTCAGGCACATTTCTAAATCAGCCTTTGCCGAGTTGGATTCGTTTTACGGTCATGATGGATTTTTAATTGAAACAGAAGCATTAACAAATATTATCACATCGTTTTTTAAAACTGATGTAAAAGGAAAAATTATAGAATTACAACGTACAGCGTAATGAGTAAAAAGTTAAATATCGGATTATTTGGATTTGGAGTTGTTGGGCAGGGACTTTATGATATCGTTAAAACCAAGAATTTAAACATTGAAATTGTGAAATTTGCCATCAAGGATCCGCATAAAGAGCGTTCCTTGCCGGCACATTTATTTACTACCGACCGGGACGAACTGCTGAATAACCCGGAGATCAATACCATAGTTGAATTGATCAATGACACAGAAGCCGCCTTTGAAATCGTTTCAAGGGCACTAAAGTCTGGTAAAAACGTGGTTTCGGCCAGTAAAAAAATGATCGCCCTGCACCTGGAGGAGCTGATCGAGTTGCAACATAAATACGGCACATCCTTATTATATGAAGGTGCGGTTTGCGGTAGTATCCCGATCATCCGTAACCTGGAAGAGTATTATGACAATGAGTTACTGCACTCTATAAGCGGCATTTTTAATGGTTCATCAAATTATATACTTTCAAAAGGCTTTATTGAGGGCCTTGATTATGATAGCGCGCTGAAGCAAGCCCAGGATCTTGGCTTTGCAGAAACCGACCCTACCAGTGATGTGGGCGGTTTTGATGCCAAATATAAACTGGTAATAGCGGCTGCACATGCCTATGGCGTAATTGTACAGCCTGATGAAGTATTTAACTTCGGGATACAAAACCTGGGAGCACAAGATTTGCAATATGCCCGCGAAAAAAATCTGAAAATAAAACTGGTTCCTGTAGCCAAAGAATTGAATGAGCGTAATGTAGCCCTATTTGTACTGCCTAAATTTGTAAACGAAACAGAGTTTTTATACAACGTAGAGTACGAATATAATGGTGTAACTGTGCAGGCGGCATTTGCCGATCAACAATTCTTTTTTGGTAAAGGCGCAGGCGGTCACCCTACCGGCTCGGCTGTGTTATCTGATATCGCTGCTTTGCGTTATAATTATCAGTATGAGTATAAAAAAGCTAAGGAAAAAACCGATCTGAATTTTACCAATAATATTGAACTGAATATTTACCTGAGGTATGATGACGAAAGCCTGGTTGAAGTTTTAAATTTTGAGCATATACAAGAACGCTACTACTCGGGCAGCTATAAGTTTGTTATTGGAAAAGTTAACCTTCAAAACCTGATCGATAACCAGGATTTGATCTCCGAAAGTAAGGCATTCGTTGCGTTTGCTGATCAGCTTACCGGGGTTACTTTAGCGTCGGCAAAGAAACTAACGGCTGAAGCTGTATAAGTTTATCTGTTATACTAATTAATATTAAAGGCTCCGGAAACGGGGCCTTTTTATTTAAATCTTAGCAAAGTAAGCGGCAATGCGCTTGCCAAAGGCAACCGTGAGAATTCCTATAAATAATCTTGAACAGGAAGATATCACATTTTGCTGGTCGGCAGCATTAGTTAGGTTATATATTCTGTAGATCAGGTCTGGCAGGGTATTAACGATCAATAA
>Ga0105239_10000260_pt1 | contig 78701 bp, 68 predicted proteins | sample KBSC44metaG_FD_92761 | JGI IMG/M metagenome (GOLD analysis project Ga0105239, IMG submission 92761) | Corn rhizosphere microbial communities from Kellogg Biological Station, Michigan, USA - KBS C4-4 metaG | ecosystem: Host-associated > Plants > Roots > Rhizosphere > Soil | place: Michigan, USA...
GCAGCATCCAGAAATAAATTATTGAATATCGTCTCTCCTTCAGGAATACTTTCCAAAGCCAGGTTGATTTGGTGAATTAATCAAAAATATAAAAAAGGGAAAGAATACCCAATAATATTCTTTCCCTTCTCGTTAAGTTAAAACGCGTTATTAAAAAGGTAAATCGTCTTTTGCAGCGCCGAGTGTTCCGGCATCATAATTAAGGTCTGGAGATTGATAAGAGCTGAGATCCGTAGTAGATGTATCCGTTGCGGGGAATTCGTTCGGACCGTTTTCCTTGCGTTTGTCCAGCATTACCAGGTTATCGGCTACTATCTCCGTGCTGAAGCGGCGGTTCTTGTCTTTATCTTCCCAGTTGCGTGTGCGCAGCCTGCCTTCTATAAATACAAGGCTGCCTTTGTGCAGGTATTTCTGCGCCAGCTCGGCGAGGCCACGCCACAGTACCACCGTATGCCATTCGGTCTGAGAAATCAACGTACCGTTTTTATCTTTATACGTTTCCGTGGTTGCCAGCGGGAACTTGGCTACCGCTATATTTCCTTCAAGGTGTTGTAGGTCAGGGTCTTTACCCAAATTTCCGATCAGCATTACTCTGTTAACTCCTCTCATGCGATGTTAATTTTTCGATTTAGTAAAAATCATAACCTATTGAATCTTAAAAGTATAATTTTTTTTCTAAAAAAGAAACAAGCGTTTTGGGGAATGCTATCTTTTTTAGCTGCTCTACCGGCAGCCATTCACCATCCGTAGTGGCTAGGTCTATCTTCTTTTTGAGTTTTGCAACGAAAAACCTGCTTTCTATTAGTTGGTGCGTAAGTCGCTGCGTAAGGTGGCCTTCGTATGCAATATCGTCCTTTGTAAGTTTTAATTGCTTCAATTCGTTTGTTGCCAGCAGCTCTTTGGTGTCCATTGCGGCAGGAGCTTCTATCATATATGGCTCGTGCAGGCCCTGCCATATATCTTTTGCAGTACGCTGGCGTATCCACATACTGTCTTCCCATAGGAACAGCATATAATGAAAGTGCCGCTTCTTTACCGTCTGTTTCTTGCTACGTACAGGTAGTACATCAATCAATCCTTGTTGCCGTGCAACGCACTTCTTTTCAATCGGACACTCTGTACACTTTGGCAATGCAGGCGTGCATACAGTAGCCCCGAGATCCATAATGGCCTGGTTGTAGCCGGCGCTGTCGCTTGTGTCCAGTAGCTCTGTAGCCAGATCGACAAACTCTTTCTTACCCTCTGTAGTATCGAAGGGTGTATCTATCCCGAAGTACCTGGCCAGTACCCTGTACACATTACCATCCACCACCGCATGTGGCAGCCCGTAGGCAAATGATGCTATCGCTGCGGCTGTATATGGTCCAACACCCTTGAGCGCTATCAGATCCTCGTAAGTGTCGGGGAATTTTCCTTTGCGCTCGTCTGCTACATAACGGGCTGTAGCCAGCATATTGCGACAACGATTGTAATAACCCAGCCCCTGCCATATCCTGAACACATCTTCATCCACTGCCGCAGCCATATCTTTTATGCCAGGGTATGCCTCCGTGAACCGTATATAATAAGGCAGCCCCTGCGCGGCCCTCGTCTGCTGCAATATCACCTCCGACAGCCATATTCTGTAAGGGTCTTTCTCCTCCTTCCAAGGCAGGCTGCGTTGGTTCTCATTTCTATGCCATTCCACCAGCCTTTCTGTAAAATATTTTTTTGTGCCTTTAGTCATAATAATCGTCCTTGCATGTCATACCGAGCCTGTCGAGGTACATGCTATCGCAAATTACGAATGTGGAAGAGAATATTAAGCATAGATTGAGCTTAATCAAAGCTGTCATTTGCAAGTTGGCGGAAAACTATCTCCTGAGAATTACCCAAATGTTTAATAATAACCTCAACAGCCTTTACTTTGCATTTGTGAAACCTGTCATCCATAAACTTCTCACATTCCTCATCGCAGCAATCTGGCTTATAAATGGCTTATTCTGTAAAATATTAAATATGGTTCCTCGGCATCAATTGATTGTCGCCAATATATTAGGTAACGAACATGACGTCTTCTTCACAAAGGCAATTGGCATTCTTGAAACATTCATGGCTGTGTGGATATTGTCCGGACTCAGGTCACGTATCAATGCGTTGGCGCAGATACTCATCATAGCTACAATGAACACTATTGAGTTTATTATGGCTCCGGATTTGCTGTTATTTGGCCATGTCAATGCCATTCTAGCCGCCATACTTATCTTGGCTATCTATATCAATGAATTTATTCTTAATAGAAAAACAGCGCTGCGATAGTATGTTCTCATTACTCAAGGACCATCCGTTTGCCGTAGAAGCATTTTTTGAGCAGTCGTATGTATTATCTTTTGCCGCCCCGAAAGAAGCACTGCAAAAACTTATTCCTGAATGCTTATCGTTAGATACGCACGATGACAAATGGGCATTTATAGCCGTAGCTATGGTGCAAACTAAAGGCTTACGCCCGAAAGGTTTTCCTGCATTTATGGGTAATGGCTTTTTTCTTATTGGGTATCGCATATTCGTTAAGTATATTTCCAAAGAAGGAAGGCGTTTGCGGGGTTTGTATATTTTAGGCTCTGAAACCGATAAGAAGAAAATGGAGTTTCTGGGGAATGTATTCACACACTATCACTACAAAAAAACGAATATCCAACAAACGATCAAAGATGATGTAGTACATATAGCAGATGATGCATCAGGTCTCTCTGTAAATATAAATACCCGCGACACCAATGTTTCGTTACCGCTATACAGCCCGTTTGCTGATTGGAAAGAAGCAAGGAGGTTTGCCGGGCCTTTACCATTTACCTTTTCATATAACCCGGGCAAGAAAAATGTTTTGATCGTAGAGGGTGTACGGGAGCATTGGATACCTAAGCCTATAGAGGTCATTAGCCATATTATCCCTTTTGTGGAAAACCTGCACATAAAAGGCCTAATACTTGCTAATGCATTTGTTATAAAGGACATTCCTTATTATTGGAAAAAAGGCAGAACAGAATCATGGACGGCGCGATAAGAAAACCTTTCCAGGGAGTCAGCAATATCATCAGGTTCAATTGGCATTTCTATCTATTAGCAATAGTATTGTTATCACTATTGTTCTTTATTGCTATCGTATCTCATTATCCATATAACGCATGGGCAATGGCAATTATGTTTCTTATCATATTGCCCACGGTCACATCATTGGCAGTGTCGTGGTACGTATATGATGCGTCGAAGCTATATGGTTTACCATGGCTGGAGACAGCAAACCATTCAGGTAAGAAGGTCGTGAATATCAACGCGGGATTTGACGAAACAAGCCACATACTAACACGAAAATTTCCCAATGCGGAAGTTATTATTTTCGACTTTTTTGACCCGCAAAATCACACAGAAATATCAATTAAAAGAGCAAGAAAGGCATATCCTGCTTACGCAAATACGCAACATATAAAAACCGAGGCATTGCCTCTGCCAGATAATTATGCCGATATAGTGTGCCTTACTTTCGCGGCGCATGAAATACGGGGCGATAACGAGCGTAAGATATTTTTTAGCGAGGTTAAAAGAATACTGAAGCCAGGTGCGCACATTTTTCTTACAGAGCACCTCAGAGGCACATTGAATTTTCTCGCCTACAATATAGGCTTCTTTCATTTTTTATCATTTGCAACCTGGTGTAATACATTTAAGGCTGCATCCTTAAAGATCACAAAAGTGGTTAAGACAACACCTTTTGTTACTACTTTTATTTTAGAATGATAGAATTACACCTGAAAATAACTGGCATATTGCTGATGGCGCTCGCCGCGTTGCATATCGTATTCCCAAAATATTTTCAATGGCGAAAAGAGTTTTTGCCGCTGAGCCTTATTACAAAGCAGATGTTCTATGTGCATACATTTTTTATTGCGCTGACGCTTTTATTTATGGGACTTCTATGCATCACATCGTCAGTGGAAATAACCACGACGGTTTTGGGTACACGACTATCTTTAGGCCTTTCCATTTTCTGGACAACGCGACTTATTATTCAATTTTTTGGGTATTCATCAATATTATGGAGGGGAAAGAAACTTGAAACAATCATCCATGTTGTGTTCACACTTTTATGGGTATATATTTCAACTGTATTCTTCATCGCATATTGGGCCGGACCTAAATTTGCATAAAAAACAGCTATCGAAGTGCCGACATCCTCTTATGTAACAAAAATAAAATAACATCCATTCTTTTTTGAAATTGTAACTTTGCACTTCTTTTAAAACATTCTGATATGAAAATGGATAAGGTCCTTGCCAAACTGGGCATTGAAAAGATAAATGAAGGCGCGGCAACCGGTACTAAGTGGCTGAAAGCAGGTGGTGAAAAATTAGATTCTTATTCACCTGTTGATGGTAAGCGTATTGCTTCTGTTACAACGGTTACCCGCAAAACATACGATAAAGTTATAGAACAGGCACAGGCAGCGTTTCCTGAATGGAAGATGTGGCCGGCACCAAAGCGTGGTGAAGTGGTGCGCCAGGTAGGTGATGCACTAAGGAAATATAAAGACCCACTGGGCCGTCTTGTATCTTATGAGATGGGCAAGAGCCTGCAGGAAGGCCTTGGAGAGGTACAGGAGATGATAGACATCTGTGACCTTGCAGTAGGTATGAGCCGCCAATTATATGGCCTTACCATGCACAGTGAGCGTCCGCGCCACAGAATGTATGAGCAATGGCATCCGCTAGGTGTAGTAGGTATCATCAGCGCGTTTAACTTTCCGGTGGCAGTATGGAGCTGGAACAGCATGATTGCATTTGTATGTGGTAACACCTGCGTATGGAAGCCGTCTGAGAAAGCACCAATATCGGCTATCGCCTGCCAGAATATAATATCAGAAGTATTTAAAGCCAACAATGTACCGGAAGGTGTTTGCGGGCTTATAGTCGGCAATCGTGAAGTAGGAGAGTGGATGAGTAATGATACACGCGTGCCACTGGTGTCGGCAACCGGCTCTACCCGTATGGGTAAGGCTGTAGGTGCGGCAGTAGCTGGCAGGCTTGGCCGTTCGCTGTTAGAGCTTGGCGGTAACAATGCCATCGTTATCTCTGAGCATGCCGACCTTAAAATAGCATTGCTCGCATCTGTGTTTGGTGCCGTAGGTACCGCAGGGCAGCGTTGTACAACAACACGCCGTCTTATCATACACGAAAGCGTGTACGATGCATTTAAGAAAAAATTGGTATCAGCATATAAGCAACTGGTAATAGGCGATCCGCTGGATGAGACCAGTCATGTAGGTCCGCTTATAGATCAGGATGCGGTTGCCGCGTATGCAAACGCAATAACCGAAGTGAAGAAAGCAGGAGGAAAAGAAATAATAGCAGGGGGTGTATTGAGTGGCAAGGGCTACGAGAGTGGCTGCTATGTAAAGCCATGCGTATTTGAGGTAAAGAACGAATGGCCTATCGTGCAGCATGAAACATTCGCACCTATACTTTACATCATGAAGTATAGCAAGCTCGATGAAGCTATAGCGATGCAGAATGGTGTGCCGCAAGGTCTTTCATCGGCTATCATGACGGTGAATATGCGTGAGGCAGAACAATACTTATCTCACATAGGCAGCGACTGCGGTATCGCTAACGTGAACATAGGTACCAGTGGTGCGGAAATAGGTGGAGCTTTTGGTGGTGAAAAAGAAACAGGCGGCGGGCGCGAAAGTGGCTCTGATAGCTGGAGGGCATATATGCGCCGCCAGACGAACACTATTAACTGGAGCGACCAACTGCCACTGGCACAGGGTATAAAGTTTACGGTGTAAATCGTAATTAAATATATTAACACAAAGCCCCGCAATATTGTGGGGCTTTGTGTTAAATTTCAGTTAGCTATTCCCACTCAGGAAAGTTATATTTGTACAATACACAACATTGATGAAGAAATATACTTTCGCTTTTTTTCTGCTTTCATTAGTTACGCTTGCCTCTTGCAACCCCAATATCACGCCTGTTAATACGCAGTTTGTAACATCAAACCTTAAGCCTTCTTACTACACTATAGATGTAACAAGAGATACAGAAGTGCATGCAGAGAAAGGTGCATTAATAAAGATAACGAAGGGTAGCATATCGGGTAATAAGCCAGTGAAACTGGCAGTAAAAGAAGCTTACACGCTTAATGACATTATAGCCGGCGGGATTATTACAAAATGCAACGGTATGCCATTGAGTACAGGTGGTGTAATAGATATAGAGCCAGCCGATGGTGTAGCTAAGATCATACAACCGATCAGCGTTACCATACCGGCAGGTAGTGTAAAAGAAGGTATGCAGCTATACAGGGGTAAGCCTGATCCCCAAGGCGTTGTGAACTGGATAGATCCTTCACCACTGGGCAGTGTTCAGGATATAAATAAGGGATGCGAATTTAAGATGGACGAATTTGGCTGGGCTTCGCTCGCCGTATTTATAGAAAAAATACCCGGCTTCGAAAAAAGCAAACTAACAGTAAAGATCACTAACAGGGACAGGAAATTACTGAACGTATTTCTTGTGATACCTAACGAAAAGATATTTGCCGATGGTGGCACCGCCAACGGCTCTACCGAAGAGTATGCCTTCTTTACCGATGACGGAAAAATACCCTTGCCTAAAAACGAAAAGTGCTATGCATTAGCATTGTACGAAGACGGCGGACAATTACTATTTGGCTATACTTCATTTACATCTGCACTAAGGGTACAACCAGAGCTAAAGCTGGAACCTGCTACAAAGGAACATATCAATGAAGTAATAGCCGGCATCGACAGTCTGAAATAATAAACACAACTTACTTAACCTCTTACTTACCCCTCAATGACTCCATTTTATTATTACGGTTTAATGAAACGTGCTGCTATGTACAACAGAGCCGCGTCACTCTTCATCTATGTATACCCTTTTCACTCGCTGAGATATGCCCGTCATAATCTCGTAAGAAATCGTATTGGCCCATTGGGCCAGTAAGGTCACCGGCAGGTCGGGACTAAAAACCACTACTTCGTCACCTTCTTTGGCTTCGGGTATGTGGGTTATGTCCGTCATGCACATATCCATACATACGCTGCCGGTTATAGTCGATGGTTTGCCATGTATCAGTACATGTGCCTTACCATTGCCAAGCGCCCTATGATAACCATCAGCATAGCCTATGCATATCGTAGCAATGCGCATATCGGTTGCAGCTATTGTCTTATGCCCATAACCAATGCTGTCGCCGACAGGTACATTTCTTACCTGTGCGATGGTTGTTTTTAAGGTGCTTATTTGTCGTAGTTTATCTTTCAGCGCATGGCTACTGTCTATACCGTATAACCCCAGGCCTAACCGCACCATGTCGTAATGCAAACCATGATGGCGAACGATAGCCGCGGAGTTGCATAAATGGCGCATTGGCTTATAGCTGAGCGAGGCCAATAACTTACCGCTCATTTCTTCAAACGCTTTTGCCTGCTGCATAGTAAAGGCATCCTCATTCGGGTCATCGCTTGCGGCTAGGTGGCTGAAGATGCTTTCAATATGTATATGCGGGTTCTCTGCAATATTCTTTATCAGTGTTTCTATGTCTTCGGGGTTAAAGCCCAGCCGGTGCATACCTGTATCCAGTTTTATGTGTATGGGGTAACTTTTCACCTGCAGGGTTTGCGCTATGTTTGTAAATGCATCGAGCGATCTGAAATTATATATCTCGGGTTCCAGCTTCCATGCTATCATCCTGTCGAAAGATATAGCATCCGGGCTCATCACCATTATGGGCATGGTGATGCCGGCTCTTCTTAATGATATGCCTTCCTCTGTATATGCCACTGTGAGGTAATCGACACCTGCGAATTGTAATAAGTTAGCAATCTCGTAGCTACCACTGCCATAAGCAAATGCCTTAACCATGGCCATTGTCTTTACCCCGGGCGATAACTCGGCCCTGAATACATTCAGATTGTGCGTCATGGCGGCAAGGTTGATAGACATTACCGTCTGGTGTACTTTCTGCTCCAGCAGCAGGTCTATCTTCTCGAATGCAAATACGCGTGCACCTTTTAAAAGTATTGCTTCGTTATCAAATGTAAGCAGGTGAAAATTCTTTAAAAAGTCATCGGCCGATTTAAAGAAAATGCTGCGTAGTTTTTTATATTTTCTAAAAGCCGCTTTGTGTTTATTTAGTGCCGGCCCTATGCCTATAAAACGTTGTATGTTCTTCCTGCTTATCATGGCCGCCACCTCTTCATATAGTACAGCATCTGGCTTGCCTATCTGCAGCATATCAGAGAGTATTACAGTATGATGGTTGTGTTGCTTCTGCTGATCCAGGTATTCCAGCGCCAACTGCAGCGAGGTAAGGTCTGAATTGTAAGAGTCGTTAATAATAGTACAGCCATTAATACCCTGCCTTAACTCCAGTCGCATAGAAACCGGTTGCAGGTGCAGCATTTGTTGTTTAATATCATCCTGCGCTATTCCGAGCAATATCATTACACACCAGCAATGTATGGCGTTCTCAACCGATGCATTATCTGAGAAAGGAATAGTAACAGACACTTCCTCATTTTTATAGAGGGCATGTATGGTGGTCTTATTATTTACTTTATCTACCTGCTTTATCCGCAGATCCGCCTCATTTTTTTGCGACCATGTAAAAAGCTGCAATGGGGTATCTGCTTCCGAGCCTCTTACAAGGTGTATATACTGTGATATGCATTCATTAAGTTCGGGATAATCGCGGCAATAAACCAGTTGTTTTGCATGCCTGAAGAGCAGCAGCTTCTCATTTATCTTTTGCCTGTTATTCAAAAAGCCCTCACTGTGCGCTTCTCCGATATTTGTAAATACGCCTATTGTGGGCTGTATAATGCGCTCCAGGTTTTCCATCTCTGATGGCTGCGATATACCTGCTTCAAATATAGCGAGCTGATGTTCGGGTTTCAGCAGCCACACCGATAAGGGTACTCCCACCTGCGAATTATAGCTTTTAGGACTACGTAGTGTATTGTATGTGGTGTTCAGCAATTGATACAGCCACTCTTTTACCATCGTTTTGCCATTGCTGCCTGTTATACCTAGTACGGGTATAGAAAATTGCTTGCGATAGCTGGCGGCTACTTGCTGCAGCGCGGTAAGTGTATTCTTTACTTGTATTATGTTCGCTTGAGGGTATGCAGATACATCTACGGCTTCTGACACTAAAAAATTCCGTACACCTTTCTCATAAGCCTGTTTTAGGAAAGTATGCCCGTCGCGCAGGTTTGTTTTCAGCGCTATAAATAAAGAAACTGCAGGCTCATCTACTTTACGACTGTCTATGGATAATTGTTCAATAATGATATTCTGGTACTCTGCGAGCCATATACCTGCGCACCAACTCTTAATTGTCTTTATATCTATATTGTCTGAAATATGTGTCATGAAATATGAAAATAGCGAATTGTAAAGATAATTATCAAATAATCAAACTATGGGGAATCGATTCATTTCGTTTAATGAGAATATTTTTTCTCATGTAAAGGTTATTAAATATCAGTCTTTAATATAGTACAGGTAATAAGCGAAGGAGATGGCACATGTTTTATTAATTATGGGGAAAAGCTAAACACTATATAACATGAGAACAGACTTCAAAGCGGGGGTAGATACTATAGCAGCTAAAACGACCAAACCTTTGCCTCATAATCTAATTTGTTTTTCTCACCTGAGGTGGGATTTCGTTTATCAGCGTCCGCAGCATCTTTTATCAAGGCTTTCAAAGCAGTTTCTTGTGTATTTTATAGAAGAGCCAATTTTTGACGCTATTGATCCGCATTACACATTTCGTGTGGTGGAAGACAAGGATAACATTACAGTAATGATACCGCATTTACCACCTACAAGTGGTAGCGGCCATACTAACGACCTACTGAAGCAATTACTTGATGAATTTATGGAGCACATAGATATCAATGATACAGCATTCTGGTATTACACTCCTATGGCATTATCGTTTACGCGGCAATACGAGCCGGCACTAACGATCTTTGATTGTATGGATGAATTATCCGCTTTCAAGTTTGCCCCACAGGAGCTGAAAGATATGGAGCAGGAACTGCTGGTAAAAGCTGATGTGGTATTTACCGGGGGCGACTCTCTTTATAACGCCAAGAAGCACAGACATAGTAATATACATTCGTTTCCGAGCTCTATAGATAAACAACATTTCGGACAGGCGCGTAATATTTCTATTGCCCCTGCCGACCAGGCAAATATTCCTTTTCCGCGTATTGGTTTTTTTGGAGTAATAGATGAGCGTTTTGACATTGAGCTTATAAAAGGTGTTGCTGAGCGCAGGCCAGACTGGCATTTAGTAATAATAGGCCCGGTTGTAAAGATCGACCCATCGACTTTGCCACAATTGCCTAATATACATTACCTCGGTGGTAAGTCTTACGAGGAACTACCACACTATGTTGCCGGATGGAGTATTGCAACGATACCTTTTGCATTGAATGAATCAACAAAATTTATCAGCCCTACCAAAACGCCAGAATACCTGGCAGCCGGAGTGCCAGTGATATCAACATCTATACGAGACGTGGTAACGCCTTACGGAGATAAAGGCCTTGTATACATAGCAGATACAGTCGATGAATTTGTAGAAGGTGCAACCTGCATATTGTATAACGAAGCTACGGATGCACAGTGGCTCAATAAAGTAGATGATTTCCTTTCCACCATATCTTGGGATAATACGGTAGCCAATATGCTGCAGGAAATTAGAAGCGCATATAACAAAACAAAAGCGGTTCCGTTTACAAATACGATAGATCTGAAATCTATTAATGCTGCATGATGAATGAAACGCGCCATACTTTATTTGCAAATCCATTCAGTTCATTCTGGATGGGCGGGTTTGAATGCTCAGATAAACTGAATGCATTTGGCAATCGTGTAGATATTTTATCCGCGACGGGGCATTTACAATTCATAAAAGAAGATTATGCACTTCTTGATGCATTTAAAATACGTACAGTGAGGGAGGGCATACGATGGAGCCAGGTAGAGAAAACTCCATACAAATATGACTGGAATACAGTGGCTGCTATGATAGATGCTGCCGCTGTATATAATATTCAGCAGGTATGGGATCTTTGCCACTTTGGATTTCCTGACGATCTTACACCACTTCATCCCATGTTCGCAAAAAGATTTGCGGCCATGTGCCGGAGTTTTGTAAATTTCTTCAGGCTAAAAGACAGCGTATCTCCCCTCATTGTAACGCCGATTAATGAAGTAAGTTTTTTATCTTGGCTGGGTGGCGATGTAAGAGGTACTGCACCTTATTGCATTAATAACGGCTGGGAGGTGAAGTATGCATTAATGAAAGCCTATATAGAGGCGATCGCAGCTATGAAAGAAGTTGACCCGACAATAATTATTCTTTCTACAGAGCCACTGGTACAAATAGTGCCGCCTCTTAACGCTACAGACGAACAGATAGTTGCAGCTGCGAAAGCGGATGATGACCAGTTTCAGGCATTAGATATATTGGTTGGGAATATTTGCCCTGAGCTAGGTGGAAAACCTGAGTATGTGGATGTGATCGGTTTTAATTTTTACTTCGATAACCAGTGGGAAGTAGGGTATAATACTCTGCTACCATGGGCGAATTTACCTGCTGATCCTCGCTGGTTGCCTTTTAGCGAACTATTAATAAAAGCGTATAGCAGGTATAGCAAGCCCGTATTAGTAGCAGAAACAAGCCACCCGGGTGAGCACCGCCCGCAATGGATAACTTATATAGCACAAGAGTGTACTAAAGTAATAGAACAGCGGGTACCGTTATTAGGAGTATGCCTTTACCCTATAATCGACCGACCTGATTGGGATAATCTGGATAACTGGCATAATGCCGGTTTGTGGGATGTACAGTTAAATAATGGTATGCCTGGTGAAAGAGTACTCAACATGGCTTATGCTGATGCGTTATTGAGTGCGCATGAAATGATAGCTGATGCGCAGCAAAGTCTGCGACACATACATGTTTCCGCTCTTTAGTATTGCAAATAAAAAGAACAGGATATTGCTACCCTGTTCTCGGTAATATCCGTTTTCTACTTAGTTACTTTGTACTTGCAAATAGTCTGCATAACCTGTAGTGCCCGGTAATATTTTAAACCCAAAATTGCTACCTCTGATAGAGCGTGCTGCCATCTGGAACGCCTGTGTGCCATTTATATAAAATGTCCACACGCCATTCACCTGGTCTAATTCAATTACATTCCATCCCTTCTTTATAACGTAAGCACTATCTGATGTTGGGGCAACAATAACAGTAGAAGCCGTTGTGCCGGTACCTTCTTTATATAAAGAATAGCTGCCAGTAGAATCCAAATAGAATGCGTAACCATTGTCCGTTGATGATGCACCAAATATCAGCCCCATCTGGTTATTTGATTTAATGTTTGTCTTTACAATAAAGTTGCCCGTTGTATTGGCATCGGTATTTACCGTACTCATGTTAGACAGTGTAGTGCTGTAATTGACATACTGGTAGTTACCGCCAGTGATGGTGGCATAAGCTGAGTCCGGGACGTCAGTAAACGTCCATCCGTAATTATCGCCGCCATTAAATTCCTCATCAAAAGTGTTGGTGTAGCCATTTGTCGTACCGTTATTATTGTGCGGATTAGCATTATAATAATTTTTTTGTACGCAAGATGTAAACAACAGGCTACCTGCCAATACTGCGGATAGCCCCGCCACGTATTTCCTTGTTTTCATAAGTTGTTCTGTTTTATTACAAACGTGCAAAAAGTACGCCTCATTATATTACCATAGGATTTTTATAAATGGTTTAACATAAACAAGACTTCCTTGTGGGGATATGAGGTCATAAATTCTGCTATGTCCTTTGTAGAAATTTTAAGTTAAAGAATCCGAAAAGGCTTCACGCTCGTATTTCTAATAACGTTAAAACTATTAATCGTATGAAAAAATGTAGATTTTTATTCGGAAAAATGCGGGCGCTGCCGGTTTTTCTGGGTTTGATGGCACTGGGATTCTCATCCTACGCCTCCAGCCACCGTGAAGCGCCGCTCATTTCAAATGACCCGCAAGCCGATAATACGGACCTTTATGTGTTCAGAAGCCCAGATGATACCAATACCATCACGATCATCGCAAACTACATTCCGTTTGAATCTCCTGAAGGAGGCCCGAATTATTATTCTTTTGGTCCTAACATTCGTTACGAGATTCATATAAAGAATAACGCAGCAACCACCGGTGATGATATCACTTATCGTTTCACATTCACGCAGACAAATCAGGACACCACTACCTTCTTTAATATAAGGCTGGGCGCTCAAAACCTGCTGACGCACTACAAGCTTGAAAAAAGTACAGATGGCGGGGCTTCATGGGCCACCATCGTAGCAAACGGTACTGTGCCGCCAAATAATATCGGTCCGCGTTCTATCGAGAATACAACATTGGGTGTTGCCGCAACCGTTCCTATTGCCGCGAGCGGCTACCAGGCGTTAATGCAAAGCACGATATCTACAGCAGGTACCGGCGAGAAGGTATATTGTGGTCCTGTTGACGATCCGTTCTTTGTGGATCTTGCAGGCGCATTCGACCTTGGTAACTTCCGTCCGTCATCTAACCCTACTAATTCACCTAAAGACGGCCTTGCGCGTTTCAACTGCCACAGTATAGCGCTGAAGATACCTATCAGCATGTTGCAGAAAACAGGTCTTTCTGTTTCTTCCGCTACAAATATACTTGATGCCAATTTCGTTATTGGTGTATGGGCATCTGCAAGCCGCCAGCAGATAAAGACGCTTAGTACAGAAACTCCCGCCTATTCAGGCAATTGGGTGCAGGTTTCCCGCCTGGGCATGCCACTTACAAATGAAGTGATCATACCTGTTGGGATGAAAGATAAATGGAATGCAAGCAATCCTGCCAATGATGTGCAATTCGCTGCTTACTTCAAAAACCCTGAACTGGCATTATACATGGATGCATCCGCTTATGGCGGTGCGGTACCCGCATTAAATGCATTGCGTATACAAACAAAATCATTGGGCACTTTCGACTTTCGTAATGGTAAAAAGGGCCTTTGGTCATTAAAAGGTTCATCTGCTGTGGCGGGTACTGCACTTGATGATGCAGCATTTGGTACTGTACTGTTGCCGGATTCAAGCAGCCCTCGTGCGGTGGACATTCTGCCTATATTCTATACAGGTGTTCCTAACCTTGCCCCATACCAGCTGGCTACAGGCAAGCCTGCAGGCAACCCATTAGCTGCCGGAAAGCCGTTCATTAACAACTTCCTGCCTACACTGGGCGATATGCTTCGCCTGAATATGGCTGTACCTGTTACTCCGCGCAGCGATCCTGACTTTAGCTCCCTAGGTATTGTACAGGCCGCTGTATTAGGTCTTACTGATTCTCGTTTCAATACAAGCCTTGCAATGCAATGGATACCTAATATGGATGGTTTTCCTAACGGCCGTCGTCTTGAAGATGATGTAACTACTATCGAATTACAGGCGGTGTCAGGTGTTGCGCTTGCAGCTATCGGCCTCTGGTACGACGATTATACACCGGGCACATCTCCTTCTCCTGTTACTACAGGGCTCACAAACGTACTTACGTTCGATGCGGGTATCACGCATAATGATACCACGTTCCAGGCAGTATTCCCTTACGAGCAACAGCCATGGAGAGGTTATGACCATACATTGCAAGCCAGGTTCTAAAATTCACCACTAAAGAAAAATAGAAAAATTATGAAACAGTATATAAATAAAATAGTGGTAGCCCTGGTAATACTCCTGCTGCCACAGATGCAGGCGATAGCCTCATCTCACCGCGAGGCCCCATTGATATCGATGGATCCCCTTGCAGATAACACCGATCTTTATGCGTTCCGCAGCCCTTGCGATACAAATAATATCGTGATAATAGCTAACTACATACCTTTTGAGCACCCGGCAGGAGGCCCTAACTGGTACAACTTTGGCGAGAACATCCGCTACGAGATACACATCAAAAACAAGAGTACGGGGACTACAGATGATATTACTTATCGTTTTACGTTCACCCATACTAATCAGGACCCTACAACGTTCTTCAATATCCGCCTTGGCCAGCAAAATATAAAGGCTGTGTATACATGCGAAAAGAGTACGGATGGTGGTGTTACCTGGGCAACAATTAAAACAGGTGGCGTAGTGCCTCCGCCAAACATAGGCCCGCGTTCCATAACAAGCCCCGTTGGCCTTAATGCCACAGGTGGGTATGATAGTCTTATGATGGCTGCTGTAACTACTGCATCATCGGGCGAGAAATTATTCTGCGGCCCTATAGATGATCCGTTTTTCGTAGATCTTGGTGGCGCATTCGATGTAGGCGGTTTCCGTAACTCTGGCCGTGATGGTGTTGCTAAATTCAATTGTCACTCTATCGTTATGGAGATACCAATATCTTCATTACAAGCAAGCGGTTTGAGCGTATCAAGTGCTACAAACATACTCGACCCGAATTTTGTAATTGGTGTATGGGCTTCTGCAAGCCGTCCGCAGATCACTACTTTAGATTCTACTGGTGGCTCACCGGTAGGTTCGGGTGGTTGGGTACAGGTATCGCGCCTGGGTATGCCGCTTACAAATGAGGTGATAATACCAATAGGTGAAAAGGACAGGTGGAATGGCACAAACCCTTATACAGGCGATGCTGCTTACGAGAAATATTTCTCTAACCCGGAGCTTGGCCTTTACCTCAATAACGAAACGTATGGCGCTGCTGTACCGGGCTTGTCTGCATTGAACATCCAGACAAACTCACTCGGCTCATACGACTTCAGGAATGGCGCAGCCGGTTTGTATTCTTTGAAATATACAACTGCTGTATTGGGTACTGCTTTAGACCCTGTATTGGGCTATGGCAATTTCCTGCTGCCCGATGCTACAAGCCCGCGCGCGGTAGACATCCTGCCTATATTCTATACAGGTGTGCCTAATCTCATACCTTATCAGTTAGCCACAGGTAAAACAGGTGGACCGTTATCGGCTGGTAAGCCTTTCATCAATAACTTCCTGCCTACTATATCTGATATGCTGCGTCTTAACATGGCAGTGCCCCCTACCTCAAGAACTGACCCTAAATTCAGCTCTCTGGGTATTGTAAGTGCTGCAGCTTTAGGCCTTACTGATACATTATATAACACATCTTCGGCTATACAGCGTATTCCTAACATGGATGGCTTCCCTAACGGTCGTCGTCTTGAGGATGATGTAACTACTATTGAATTACAGGCAGTATCAGGTGTTGCGTTAGCTGCTATAGGCTTGTGGTATGATGATTACACAGGTACCGGCTCTCCGGTTACCCCAACATTGGTAAGCGTGTTGTCGTTCAATGCCGGAGTAACACATAACGATACAACTTTCAAGAGCTGCTTCCCCTATGTACAGGATCCATGGCAGGGCTTCAATGGTGCAGGCTATGTAGGGCCTACTGCCGTAACCAACCTCAATCTTACAACTCCTGAGTTTGTAATGGTTGCATATCCTAATCCATTTGCAAGCCAGATATCTTTCAGGTATAAAATGACTGGCAATGGCAATGTAAAGATCCAGATATCTGATATCAACGGCCGTACAGTGCAGTTGATAAACGAAGGCAGCAGGGCTGCGGGTGAATACGTTGCAAAATGGAATAGCAGTGCTTTAGCTACCGGTACCTACTTTGCTAACCTATCGGTTAATAACAGTAATGTACAGACAATGAAGCTGGTTAAGACCAACTAATACTTAGTACATTTTCAAAGCCGTTCAGGGTTATTCCTGAACGGCTTTTTTTATTACATAAAAGCGAGTGATTATAATATTACAAAGAGAAAGATTAGATTTATGATACAAAACTACTCATGAAAAACCTACGTGTCTTATCTGTATCCGTATTGCTCATTTGTATTGCTCCATGTGTATATGCACAAAGATTAGCAGGTGTAAGACCACATGTGCTTATTTACAAAACAAGAAAAGACTATAAAAGGTATGTACCCGTTCAGTTATCAGCGGATAAAAAATCGATCGTATCGTACCCCGACCCTGCGGATATAACTGATGCCGGCAGGCCGGTACAGTTGCACAGGGGTTATGTGCTAGATAAGCGTGGAGTAGGGCTCAATACTGCCTTTTTAAAGCTTAGGTATGAGGAATATGCTGGTCTTAGGTTTCCCCCGTCTACAGATGATCTGTACAATTTGATACTTGATAAAGATCCCATTACAGAACTATGCGATTGCGGTGTGGCCGACCCTGCAAAGAACAGCCCGGCGGTGCTGAACGCGCTGATAGACAAAAAGAAGCTACGCAAGCAATGCAAGGTTTTGAAATAGACTATTTTAGGTTGTGTTAAATAGCATATCTATGACATATTTCCGTTGAAATATGGCCATTATCCCTTATATTCGCCAATCAATTTTTTATATGAAGAAATTTGGATTGGCTTTAGCGTTTTTGGCAATTTCTACAAGTGCCGCCTTTGGTAAGGGTGTCGATGAAAATATGGCTAAAACGATAGGGTATAATTATTTCAAGACCATTGGTACGGTACAGAACGAAGATGCGCTTACAAGTACATACAAAGCTACATCTGTAGTTAATGGTGCGGCAATAACCGACTTCTATGTTTTCAACATAGCACCTGCCGGTTTTGTAATGGTGGCCGGCGATGATAATGTAACGCCAATACTTGCATATTCTACTGAATCATCTTTTCTTGGTACGAACATACCTTCTAACGTTGCTGACTGGCTCAATAACTATACAAGGCAGATAAATTTTAGCATCCAGAATAACACAGTGCCATCCGCAACGATTGTTGCACAATGGAATGACCTGCGTACCGGTACTACGCATAGATCTGAAGCGAAAACAACGGCAACATCTACGCCGCTGTTACATTCATTATGGAATCAATCGCCATTATATAATGCACTCTGCCCTTACGATGCCGGGAGCGGGCTGAATGCGGTTACAGGCTGCGTTGCCACAGCTATGGCGCAAGTGATGAGATACTGGAAATGGCCTGTTCAGGGTACCGGTAGCAATTCGTACTATGCATCAAGTTTTGGCTATCAATCTGCAAATTTTGGCGAAACAACCTATTTATGGGATTCAATGAAATATGCTATAACTGCAGTGGACACACAAATAGCTATCATTAACTATCAGGCTGGTGTAAGTGTTAATATGGATTATGGGGTAGAAGAAAGCAGTGCTTTTGTAAACATAGCTAGTAGCCCGATAACAAACTGCGCGGAGTACGCTTTACAAACATACTTTAGTTACAACGCTACAACTATTCACAGCATATTCCGCTATGATTATTCCGATAGCGACTGGGTGCATGCGATACAGGCAGAAATAACAGCTAAGAGACCGGTAATATATTCAGGTTTTGGTCCGCAAGGCGGTCACTGCTTCGTTGCAGATGGTATGGCCTCGTTAGACCGTATTCACTTTAACTGGGGTTGGGGTGGTTACTATAATGGCCTTTATTATGTTAATAAATTAGACCCTGCTGCTGATACATTCAATGACGGGCAAAGTGCTATAATAGGCATCATGCCGGATACCATGGTAACAACCGCGGTAACTCCTGTTGTTGCTGCGCAGAATGTAAGTGTATATCCTAATCCTGCAAATGATGTTGTGTATATAAACCTCAATGCTACAAAGGTGAGCAACATACGCATCGTAGATATGGCTGGCCGCGAAGTGGCGAACATCACACCAACTAAAACGCTTATCAGCGTACCAACGAACGAACTGGTTGCAGGTATCTATTTCGTGCAGCTACATACTGCAAGCGGTATGCTTACAAAAAAGATAACTATAGAAAGATAATACTTACTATATCATACAAAACAGGAACGCCCCGCATTTGCGGGGCGTTCCTGTTTTCGGTCGTTACAATAGAATGTTTATTAGGCAGGTAGCTCACCCACCATATCTATCGGATTTACCAATTCGTCAAATTCTTCAGATGTTACATAGCCCAGGTCTAATGCTGTTTGTTTTAGCGTCTTGCCCAGCTTATGTGCTGTCTGTGCTATCTCCGCAGCCTTGTAGTAGCCTATCTTGGTATTAAGGGCTGTAACAAGCATCAGTGAGTTATTCACATGCTCCTTAATGTTCTTTTCTATCGGCTCCAATCCTTCCGCACACTTATCGTTGAAGGATACACAACCCTCACCTATAAGACGAGCGCTGTGCAGGAAGTTAAATATCATTACCGGCTTAAACACATTCAGTTCGAAATGACCTGTAGCCCCACCTATGCTTATTGCTACATCGTTACCCATCACCTGTGCTGCTATCATAGTAAGCGCTTCGCACTGTGTAGGATTTACCTTACCAGGCATTATAGAAGAACCCGGCTCGTTATCAGGTATGTGCAGCTCACCAATGCCCGCGCGCGGTCCTGAGCTCAACATGCGTATATCGTTTGCTATCTTCATTAGGCTCACGGCAACTGTTTTCAGTGCGCCATGGCATTCAACAATAGCGTCATGTGCTGCAAGACTTTCAAATTTATTTTCAGCGGTAACAAATGGCAATCCTGTAAGTGAGGCGATATTCGCAGCCACTTTTTCTGAATAGCCTTTTGGTGTATTGATACCTGTACCTACCGCGGTGCCGCCAAGCGCCAGCTCACTAAGGTGCGCCAGTGTATTATTGATAGCGCGCAGGCCATGGTCCAACTGTGATACATAGCCGCTAAGCTCCTGGCCAACAGTAAGTGGAGTTGCATCCATAAAATGGGTACGGCCTATTTTCACTACGTGCATGTACTGCTTTGACTTCTTTGCAAGTGTATCGCGCAGTTTTTTTATGCCGGGTATAGTTACATCTACCAGCATTTTGTATGCTGCAATGTGCATCGCAGTAGGGAAAGTGTCGTTAGACGATTGCGATTTATTCACGTCATCATTCGGGTGTATGAATTTTTCTTTGTCGGTAAGTTTACCACCATGCAGCACATGGCCGCGGTATGCCACTACTTCGTTCACATTCATATTTGATTGTGTGCCCGATCCGGTTTGCCATACCACCAACGGAAATTCTTTATCCAGTTTGCCGTCAAGTATCTCATCACATACCCTGCCTATCATGTCGCATTTGTCTTGTGGTAATACGCCCAGTTGTGTGTTAGTTATTGCGGCTGCTTTTTTCAAGTAGGCAAATGCGCGGATGATCTCCTTTGGCATTTTATTAATGTCCTGCGCTATTTTAAAGTTCTCGATGGAGCGTTGCGTTTGTGCGCCATAGTATGCATCAACAGGCACCTGTACCTCGCCCATCGTGTCTTTTTCAATACGGAAATCCATAAGTAGTAAAGATTGGTTATTAGAGATAATAAATTACACGTGCAAAGGTAAATTTTGAACGGCAGATTATGCAACCTGATAATGTGATAAGCAGGGTATTTTTATTCGTTGGGGTTGTATTTACCTGATATTTTATATTTCAGTGTGTATAAATGAATAAAACACGATAAATAGCGTCGTGTTTTATTTACAGGTATCGTTAGATTATTTTATATCTATTGGATGTACTGTTTGAGGGAGTCTATCGGCACTTCACCTGTGAATATTTTTATCAGCTTATGGTCGCTGTTATAGATGTCAATTTGTGGTAATGCCTGATAGAGATATACCTTCTTTATAAAATCGGCACTATCGTAGCCTACAGTTATATAAGGATAATCATCCGTTTTCTGTGTCTTAATAAAGCTCGGTAAGTACTCCTTTGTGCCCGGTGATGCCATAAGCATCAGCTTCGAATGTTTAAAAAGCGGCATGTTCTTTTCCAGCAGTTGCGTCATATCCGCGCAGTGACCGCAGGTAGGGTTGAACATCATCACAAAGAAGTTCCCCTTGGTATCAAAGTCCTTATTGGTATAAACGGCGTATTGGATTGTGTCTTTTGCCGCTCCTGCTACTGTTGCATCTGCGATAGCTTGCTTTTTATGGTTTTTATGCTTTTTTTTCGATGAGATCTTTTGGTCTATGGGAGAAGGCATCGTTTTATTAGGTATGGAAGCGAGCTGAAAATCGGGCAATGGGGCACCAACTTTATCATAATGTATCGATGTATCGAATAGCTTTTGCGTAGATTTGGGTTGTGGGTTAACAGCCCCTTTCTGGGCAAAAGCAATGCCGCCCGATAGTAATAAAGCCGATAGAACAAGTGAACGTAACATGCGGCAATTTAAGTAATAAGTTGAAAATATAAAGATAAATTATGGCTACTGCAGTATCACATATACCTCTGGCAGAGCGGGTAAGGCCCAAAACATTGCAGGATTTTATAGGTCAGGAACATTTGGTAGGCCCCGGTAAAGTGCTGGAGCAAATGGTGCACAGCCGCAAGGCACATTCTATTATCTTTTGGGGCCCACCGGGCGTGGGCAAAACCACGCTTGCACAGATAATTGCCCATTCTATTGACATACCTTTTTTTACACTCAGCGCCATAGATAGTGGTGTAAAAGAAGTGCGGGCTGTTATAGAACAAGCACGTAAGGCAGGCCATGCGCTCCTGTTCATTGATGAGATACACCGCTTCAATAAGGCGCAACAAGATAGTCTGCTGGGTGCCGTAGAAAAAGGCATCATCACACTTATTGGCGCTACTACCGAAAACCCATCATTCGAGGTGATAAGTGCGTTACTGAGCCGCAGCCAGGTATATGTACTACAGCCATTAACGGAGCAGAACCTGAAAGACCTCGTAGCGCAGGCAATGGAAAAAGATGAGTGGCTAAAGCAACAGCATATTCATATTGTGGAGTGGGAAGCGTTGCTGCAACTCAGCGGTGGCGATGCACGCCGCCTGCTCAATCTTACAGAGCTTATAGCATCATTATTGCCTGCCGATAATAAGAACGTGACCAACGATATAGTGCAGGACATCGTGCAGCGCAAAATGGCGCTTTACGATAAGGCAGGTGAGCAGCATTATGATATTATTTCGGCCTTTATAAAATCCATGCGTGGCAGCGATCCGAATGCCGCTGTGTATTGGCTGGCACGTATGATAGAGGGTGGGGAAGATCCTAAGTTCATAGCCCGCCGTATGCTAATACTGGCAAGTGAGGATATCGGCAATGCCAACCCCAATGCGCTCCTATTGGCTACAAGCTGTTTTCAGGCTGTTGAGCTTATTGGTTATCCGGAGTGTCGTATCATACTCTCACAAACTGTTACCTATCTGGCCTCATCGCCCAAGAGTAATGCAGCTTACATGGCTATCAACAATGCTATGTCGTTGGTACGTAAGACAGGCGACCTGCCAGTGCCACTTACCATCCGCAACGCGCCTACTAGCCTAATGATAAAACTAGATTACGGCAAGGGCTACAAATACGCCCACGATCATCCTGGTAATTTTGTGCCTCACGAATTTCTGCCGGATGCAATAGTGGGTTCTACCCTCTACGATCCGGGCGATAATGCCTCAGAGCAACGTATACGCGAATATTTGCGGAATTGCTGGAAAGATAAGTATGGATATTGATTGAGGTATACCACGTATCGTGGGTGTGGACATCTAATTTAAACTTCCCTTATTTCTTATGAATAAATATCTGCGTAAAGTATAACGTCCCATCATTGGCCTTGGCGATGCCTATGCCTGTTGTGTTATAGTTGCCTTCTATATTTTCACGGTGGCCCTTGCTGTGCAACCATAGAGCCACTACATCATCTGCATCTTTCGCACCTTCTGCTACATTCTCTGCGGCGGCGTTTGCTGGTTTTACTTTCAGCATTATGGCGGCTATGCGCTCATCAAACCCGTCATGACCAAAGGCTACTTTTTTACTTGCCATTTCTACACTATGCTGCAAGGCTCCTGTTGAAATATCATCATTCATCTGCAGCGCAACTAATCCCATGTCGCTACGGTGTTTATTTACAAGGCGCAGTATGTCTGCTTTCATTTCCCTATAGTTATCAGACGATTGCGCAAAGCCCAAAGTAGGGAATACACATAGGATGACAATGAATAAGATAACGGCGGCAATGTTTTTTTTGTAGGTCATACTATTAATGAATCTAAAAGTGTGCCAAAGTTCAATGATACAATAAAGTTAACAGCAATTCTGTGTCATTATATTAGGTAGTATAAAATAATTTCTTACTTTTACCGTATGGTTTAACCAAATGGTTAACAATAAATAATGGCAACAGATTCACAAACAGAGCAGTTGATACTTACGTCGGCAAGAGAAATATTCATTAAGAAAGGCTATGCTGGTGCGCGTATGCAGGAGATTGCAGATCATGCAGGTATCAACAAGGCACTGCTACATTACTACTATCGCAGCAAGGAGCAGTTGTTCCAGACCATCCTCGTTAGCTCTTTCGAGATGTTTGCCCCTGTACTTAATACGCTATTTGTAGAGGGCAAGAACTTAAAGGATATCATTACACGGTTTGTAGACTTCTATCTCGATTTCCTTAATGAGCATCCATACTTGCCCGCATTCATGATACACGAGCTTACACAGCATGCGGACAAAATACCACAGATGGTAAAGCAGTTAAAAGAAAAACCTGACCCAAAGCGCTTCTTGCAAATGATAACAGACGAAGTAGCTGCAGGTAAGATAAAACCAATAAAGCCGTTACACTTGCTGGTGAACATTATATCGCTCTGTGTATTCCCCTTAGTAGGGAGGCCCATGATACAGTCCATGCTGGGTGTCAATGACAAAGAATACAAACAGTTCACTGCCGACCGTAAAGAACAAGTAACCTCCTTTATACTAAACGCTATAAAAGCCTAACCATATAAAATCATTCCTTATGCCAGAAACAACGAATAGTACGATACATACGCGCTGCTGCATAGTAGGCGGTGGCCCTGCCGGCATCATGGCCGGTTTTCTCCTCGCCCGTGCTGGTGTGGAAGTAACAGTACTCGAAAAGCATAAGGACTTCTTTCGTGATTTTCGCGGCGATACTATTCATCCTTCTACCATACAACTTATGTATGAACTGGGTATACTTGATGAGTTTGAAAAGGTACCACACCAGGAGTATAAAAACCTATCCATACAATACAATGAGGACCGGTTCATTTTGGCGGATTTTTCAAAGCTGCCTATTGTTCGACCTGTTATAGGCATCATGCCGCAGTGGGACTTTCTTAACTTTATCTCAAAGCAGGCTGCTAAATATCCGGCATTTAAACTGATGATGGAAGCAGAGGCTACCGACATTATCAAAGAGAAGGATAGAGTGACAGGTGTGATTGTAAAAACATCCACCGGCAACATCACTATAAAGGCAGATCTCGTGATAGCCACAGATGGCCGTAGCTCTATTATTCGCGAAAAGGCAAAGATGAATGTTATATCCACCGGAGCGCCTATTGATGTGTTATGGTTCGGCCTATCCCGCATCAGTAATGATCCAGATCAAATATTCGGTCGTTTCGACCATGGCCGCGTCATTGTAATGATAGATCGGCAAGATTACTGGCAGTGCGCCTATATAATCGAAAAAGATGGCTATGAACTGGTGAAAGCAGATGGCTTAGATGCGTTCAAAAAATCACTCCTGGAAGCCATTCCCTACCTCCATGATCGTGTTGATGAGATAAAAAGTTGGGACGATATAAAGTTGCTCAGCGTTACAATAGATCATCTTGAAAAATGGTACACCAACGGGTTGTTGTGCATTGGCGATGCCGCACATGCCATGTCGCCGGTGGGCGGTGTAGGTATAAACCTTGCGGTACAGGATGCAGTAGCTACTGCTAATCTTTTATATAAATCACTAAAAAGTAATGGCGTCATCACAGAAAATCAGTTAAGCCTTATACAAAAGCGTAGAGAATTTGCTGTAAGGGTGATACAGAAGTTTCAGGTGATAATACAGAAGGGCATTGTTGTGAGGCGTGGAGAAAATAAGAAGACCTCTATGCCATTTGTATTCAGGTTGATAAAGGCATTCCCCTTTCTGCGTCGTTTTCCTGCAAAGTTCGTAGGTATGGGTGTGCGCCCGGAACATATTGAAACACCTGATGTGCTAAAGAGCCTCTAATATAAGATATCACATAGCAAAGCAGTTGTGCGTGCACAACTGCTTTGCTATTATGTAGCGTATTTCACAACGCCTCGCATTTATTTTGCCTTCAAATACCCCCTCATTTCTCCCCCGTTATTGGCGTTAAGAAAGTGCAAATAACCCTTTTGGCGTTATATGTGCTTGTGTAACCCCAGGTACATTTGTGTAGTCATATACAAGTAACCATTTAATCACGTACAAAAATTAATTTTATGAAAAGGATCATTATTATCTGCATGCTCGTAGCGGGCTTCAGCACAGTAAAAGCACAAACAAATCAAGATGCTCCTGTCGCTTCTTCAGAAACAATGAAGTCGACAGATGAAAGCGAAGCGCCTAAAAAAGACGATCCATTCTGGAACACAACTATATCTGTTAGTAACAACATGGTCACGCTTACCAATCTGCCTGCAGGTATGGATAAGGTAAAGGCCATCATCACCACCAACGACGGCGACTTTGTAAAACAGATGAAAGTAAGCCCGGAAGCAAATGCTATAGATATATCAAAAGTACATGCAGGTATGTACTTTGTAACCCTTACTTGCCATAACAAAAGCATGAAAGCCTTTGTGATTCATATATAAGTACATGTTGTAGAAAAGAAGGGGTGGCCTGCACATGAGGCCATCTCTTTCTTATTGATAGTGCTATTCAGCTTTTTTAGTTTTCGCGTCTATCTCGCTAAGCTTAAATATCTCTTTGATGCGTATTCCCTTATCTGTTTGTTGTAAAGTGCAGCATTCATTCTTCGGGTCGTGCTCAAAGAATAACACCCAGTCATTGGCTACCGCTTCTGTAAGCATTTTGTACTTTTCACGAAGCGTATCCAGTGGGCGCATATCGTAGGCCATTACCCATGGCAGGGATATGTGAGCTGTACTGGGGAATAGGTCGGCACAGAAAAGAATGGTGGTATCGTTGTATTTTATCTGTGGCAACATCATGCAGTCGGTATGGCCATTTACGTAGCGTATACGTATGTCCTGCAGCCACTCCTCTCCGTCTATTGTTTCTAAGAAGCGCAGTTGTCCGCTCTCCTCTATTGGTAAAATATTTTCTTTCAGAAATGAGGCCTTCTCCCTTTCATTAGGGTCGAGGGCAGACTGCCAGTGTTTGTGGTTTGTCCAGTATTGCGCCTTTTTAAACGCAGGTACCAGCTTGCCGTTTTCCCGCACTATTGAGCCGCCACAGTGGTCGAAATGCAGATGTGTAAGAAATACATCAGTAATATCGTTCATTGTAAAGCCGTGTGCAGCAAGTCCTTTTTCTATACTGTCTTCACCATGCGGGTAGTAGTGGCTGAAGAATTTTTCATCCTGCTTGTTACCCATGCCATTGTCTACAAGTATTTTGTAATTACCGTGCTCTATCAGCAGGCAGCGCATGGCCCATGTACACATGTTATTGTCGTCAGCAGGGTTAGCCTTATTCCACATCGTTTTTGGTACTACGCCAAACATAGCGCCGCCGTCCAGCTTAAAATACCCCGCGTTTATTGAAAAGACTCTCATAATAAAGATGATGTAGTAATTAATTAAATTGTCTCGAACTGTACCCTTGCCGCTTGCAGCTCACCTGCTTTACGGTTCTTTAATATGGCAATGTACAAAATTACGGCGCCTACAATAAAGAAAGATATAAGCGCAATGATAGCAGAGCGCATATTCATCTTACTGTCTATAAAGCCAAAAGATATCATGCCAATAACAATAGCCACTTTTTCTGTAACATCGTAGAAGCTAAAGAATGATGCGGTATCGTGCGTTGGCGGCATAAGCTTTGAATAGGTAGAGCGGCTAAGTGATTGTATACCACCCATTACCAGGCCCACCACTGCGGCTACTATATAAAACTGTATGGCGGTTTGTACGAAATAAGCGCCGATGCAAACCCCTATCCATATAAATACTACAAATAACAGTACCTGTAAATTACCAAAGCGTTCTGATAGCTTTGACATAATATATGCACCGGCAATGGCCACAAGCTGTATCACTAATATTACAGCTATCAGTTGTTGTGTATCTAGTTTTAATTCCTTACCACCAAACGAAGCTGCCACAAGCATTACCGTTTGCACGCCCATACTATAAAAGAAGAATGCGCCAAGGTATGTTTTTAATACAGGCATTTTCTTTAGTTGCTTTACTACTTTGGTAAGCTCTAAGAAGCCATTCGTGAGTACACTATGTTCCGGCTTCTTAGCCAGTGCTATGCCTTTTGGTAGTTTAAAAAAAGTGATTTGCGCAAATGCGAACCACCATATACCTACTAACAGGAACGATAACCTGGGTGCAAATGTTGCGTCTTTGATGCCGAACCAATCAGGTTTCAGCACGAACACAAAGCAGATTATCTGTAGCAATACACTGCCTACATAGCCATAAGCAAATCCTTTTGCGCTTACATTATCCCGCTCGTTTTCGTAGGCGATCTCCGGTAGGTAAGCGTTGTAGAACACCAGGCTACCACAATAACCGAGCGCCGCAAAGGCGGACAAAATGATACCCAGTTCTAATGTACTCGCGTCAAAATAATACAGGCCGGCGCACGCAGCCGAGCCTATGTAGCAGAACAGTTGCATGAACCTTTTCTTATTCCCCTTATAATCTGCAATAGAAGAAAGGATGGGGGATATCAATGCGATCACGAGATAGGCGATGCCGATGGAATAATCAAATAAGGAGCTATTCTTGAAAGTATGCCCAAAGAATTGCACCTTATCATTGCCATCTTTTCCAGTGGTCATTGCTAAATAATAAACAGGAAAAATAGTAGAGGTAATAACAAGGTTATAAGCCGAGTTAGCCCAGTCGTACATCGCCCACGCCCGGTGTATGGGCTTGTTAGATGTGATGGTAGGTGTGTTGCTTGTTGTTACGTCCATAATAATTGTTCGTTTTTTGAAACGGGTTATTTTACAATAGAGCTGAAGATCCTCAGCCACGACTTATCAACCATTCAACCGATCAACTATTTTCCCGCTACCATCCAATTACAAAGCTTGAATAGCACCCTTGCACCTACTATAGCGTCAATACCATCTGATTTGTAGTTGCCGCACGATACTTCGTTCACATCAAATCCTATTATTTCTTTGCCTGATGCATGCAGCATTTTAAACAGGTAAAATATCTGCTCCATCTCAAATCCGCCCGGTACAGGTGTCCCCGTATTCGGAGACAGCTTTGGGTCGAGGCCGTCTATATCAAAGCTGATGTACACTTTCTGTGGTAGCGTGGCGATAATATCTTCACAAACCTTTTTCCATGTTTCCCCCTCATACTGGCGTTCTTTTATATTCTTGTCAAAGAAGGTAACAATGCGGCCTTCACTACCATTGATAATATCCAGCTCCTCATCGCAATAGTCCCTGATGCCTACCTGTACCAGTTTCTTTACCTGTGGCACTTCCTGTAATGTGTTATACATTATGGACGCATGTGAGTAGGTAAAACCTTCATAAGCTATACGTAGGTCGGCATGGGCATCTATCTGTAATATGGCGAAGTCGGTATGTATTTCCCCAAGCGCCTTTATAAAGCCGAGCGGTGTGCTGTGGTCGCCGCCTATAAGACCCACCTTCTTTCCGCTCTTCAGCAGGTTTAGCGTCATTTCGTGCACCCAGTTTATCATGTGCTCGGCACCTTCATTGATCTCCTTAAGCTTTTGGCTCAGTTGTTCGTTATCGGCAATATCATCGCCCTCTGTGAGGCTGGCTATGATGAGCTCCGCGCACTGGCGCAGGTAGTCGCTCTTTTTAAGGATGTTCTTATCTATAGGCAGCATGTGGAAGCCTTTCTTCCATCCGTCTTTTACATCAGGGTCAAAAAGATCTATTTGCATAGATGCGTCAAATATCTTTTCAGGCCCCCTTGAGGTGCCTCCACGATAAGATACGGTAACCTCCCATGGTACAGAGAGCAGTATCAGTTCAGCCTCATGTTGGTTAAAAGGCAGTCCAAATATGTTATTAGCTTTTAATCCCGCTGAATTAGGGTCGAAATTTGAAATATCAGGCATACCGCAAATTTAATCGATTGGTACATTGGTTGGTTAATAACATTAAGAATATGAATTTGTTAATATAAAGAATCGAACTTTGTTTGAGGCGAGTGTATATACCTCAATCTGCCTTACCTTTGCATGCGCATATAATATAGTACCCAAAAGGTTATGAAAAGATCTCATATTGTTTTACTGTTGCTGGTGGTGGCTACGATCTGTGTAGTGGTAACAATGTTCCTCGATTTCAGCACTTACGAAACATTTGCCTCAGCATCAAAGCAACCGGGCAAGACCTACTATGTGATAGGTATGCTGCAAAAAGACAAGGGCATGGAATATGACCCGCTGAAAGATGCCAACCACTTTACTTTTTACGCTACCGATAAAGCAGGCAATCTGAACAAAGTAATATTTAATGGTGAAAAGCCACGCGATATTGAAAAATCTGAACAGATAGTAATGACGGGGTATGAAGACAATGGTACATTTCATTGCTCCAAGATCCAGATGAAGTGCCCTTCTAAATACAAGAAGGACATGGTAGCGGTAGGCAGTAACAGTTAGTTTCATAGAGCGCTTTTAATTTTCTTATTTTGGATATACAGTCTGTAGGAGAACATTTAAGGCCCGGGCAACTGGGCCAATTTTTTGTTATTACATCTTTCGTTGCGGTACTGTTCAGCGCGTTCAGTTATTTCCGCTCGGTGCGCAATGAGCTTACGGATACTAATAGTAGTCGTGTCTGGCAATTACTGGGGCGTTGGGGCTTTATGTTTCACGTGCTGTCGGTCGTGGCAATTTTTAGTACGTTATATTATATTATCACCCATCACCTTTTTGAATATCACTACGCATGGGAGCACTCCTCGCGCGATATGCCCATGAAATACCTGCTGTCCTGCTTCTGGGAAGGGCAGGAGGGTAGTTTTATGTTGTGGACCTTTTGGCATTGCGTGTTGGGACTTATTGTAATGCGCACCTCCAAAATGCTGGAGACCCGCGTTATGTCCATTATAGCGGTAGTGCAGGTATGCCTTGCTACTATGTTGCTGGGTATGTATTTCGGTCCGCATATAAAGGTAGGCAGTGAACCCTTCCTGCTGCTTAAGTACGCTATGCAAGGAGCGCCTATCTTCTCCATGAACAACTACATGGACTTTGTAAAGGATGGCAGCGGGCTTAATGTATTACTACAGAACTACTGGATGGTAATTCATCCACCGGTGTTATTTCTCGGTTTCGCTACTACACTTATACCATTCGCATATTGCATCGCTGCAATGTGGAAGGGAGATTACCAGGCCTTTATAAAACCAACCATTGCATGGTCGTTATTTAACGGTGCCATACTGGGTACAGGTATAATGATGGGTGGTGCGTGGGCTTATGAGTCGCTCAACTTTGGTGGCTATTGGGCATGGGATCCTGTGGAGAATGCATCGCTGGTGCCGTGGCTCACGCTTGTAGCGGGGCTGCATACACTGCTTGTTTATAAAAGCACAAAGCGCTCATTGGTCATTACGCTTATACTGCTTACGCTTACACACCTGCTGGTATGGTATTCTACCTTCCTTACCCGTACGGGTATATTGGGTAAAACATCGGTACACGCTTTTACCGGCGATGGTAAGGCGCTTACATACCACCTTGTGGTGGTTATCGGTTTGCTATTGGCAATAACTGTAGGTATGCTTATATGGCGCTGGAAATCTATACCGCGTGTTAAAACAGAAGAAGCGACTTTATCGCGTGAGTTCTGGATGTTCATAGGCTCTTTTATCCTCCTTTTATCTGCGATACAGATAAGCATTACTACGTCTATACCTGTATGGTCACCACTGGTAAAGTGGATATCAGGCAAGGATGTGGCGCCGCCTACAGACCCTATGGCGCACTATAACAATATACAGGTATGGGTAGCAGTGATCGTGGGTATATTATCGGCTACCGTGCTGTACATGAAATTTAAGCAGAGCGATAAAAAGACGCTCGGCAAACGTCTGGGTATCACTGCATTGATAGCGCTGGTAATGGCACTGCTTATAGGTTTCGCACAAAAGATAAACGCCTGGCAGTACGACCTGATGTTATTTGCCGCATGCTATGGCATAGTTGCCAATATTTATTATGCGCTTGTGGTACAGAAGGCAAAGTTCAAAAAGCTGGGACCTTCTATCGCACATCTTGGTTTTGCTACGGTATTGCTTGGTATACTTATCTCTTCGTTCAATAAGCATGCTATCTCTTACAATACACTGGGTGTGGTTTTTAACATCAAAAAGACCGAGGCAGAAAATGTAAAAGAAAGCAGAGAGAATCAATTACTATTCCACAATACAACGGTTGCCATGGGTGACTACCAGGTAACTTACTTAGGTGATTCTACGGTGCCGGGCAAAGATTTGCGTGTATATTATAAAGTACGCTTTAATAAAGTGGACTCTGCTACGCACAAAGTAGAGGAGTCCTTCATGCTATATCCTGATGCTTTTATAAATCCCAAAGGGCAGGAAGGGCTCAGCGCAAACCCATCGACCAAACACTACTGGAACAAAGACATTTTTACTTTTATCAACGAGGCAACAGATAAAAGCAAGTCCGATACCAGTACATATAAAACACACATCGTACACCATACCGGTGATACTATATTCGTGAATAGCGGCTATATGGTGTTCAATGGCTTTAGCAAAGATGTGAGCGACGACAAACGCTACGAACCCGTAGCAGGCGACCTGCCTGTAAAAGCAAAATTTACTGTGTATGACGTTAATGGCCCTGTACAAGACATCGCACCTATCTATATCATCCGCGATCAGCAATATGTGACCATGATAGAGGATACGGTGAAGTCGATGGATACGTATGTGCGTTTCTCCAAACTTTCTGTACCATCTAAAGACTCAGTATCGGTGGAGTTTATGGTGAAGCAAACAGACCCTAAAGACGACTACATTGTGTTAAAAGCGCTGATGTTCCCATACATTAATGTGTTGTGGCTGGGTGTGATCATCATGGTCATTGGTTTTTTTATAAGCCTCGGTAATCTGCTCACAAAGGATAGCAAGAAGAAGATGGCAAATCCTTAGGATATCCGCTAACCTGCGCTCGCGTATTGTTTATTTTTACCTCTTACCTTTTGTGCCTGATATCGTAATGATATATTGTTACGAATGGCATCCCTCCGGGGCGTATAGTCGGTAGAAAAAATAAAGCCTGGAACTACGTTCCATAGGGAGCCTCTTGATATCGATAATTTACTTGTCCCTTATTGGTATGACTCGTCTTAATTAGACGGGGATGGCTGAAAAAATAAACCCCTCGGTATTACCGAGGGGTTTGATATAAAAAGATGGAAAGTTTTATTTGTTCCAGACAGATGGAGAGCTCTTATCTACTGCGCCATCGAAGCCAAAATCATCGATCTGGCCAGTAGCGCTATCAACCACTTTGTAGCTCATAATGATCCGGGCGTACTGGTGTACATAAACCGCCGTATCCAGTATATAACCAACACCTGTTATTACCTTACCGCTTATCTGTTGGCTTGGTATGATGATGGAATCATGTATTACGTATGCGCTAACAGGTGGATTTGTAAAGTAGTTGAACAGATTGTTTATTACGACATGGTCAATAAGGCTATCTTTCGCTATGATAATACCATATTGCGATGCATCTGTACTTGTACCTTTTTCAAATACAGACCAGTTACCAAAGAATTTATCCCTCGATATGCTTTCGCATTGAGTGCCTTCATAACCGGTAGGGCATTTGCATACACCATCGTTACATGTACCACCATAAGCGCATACAATTGTCTTGCATTTATCTTTGTTACATGAAATGTAGGTAACGGCGAAAAAGACGGCCAGCGTACCCAGTGAAGATATAAGTATGGTTTTAAAACGGGCTCTCATTAGCACAAAAATATTTAACGAAGCTTAAAGATAAACGAAAGTATTCTAAAATGCAATTCAATATAAATTTTTGCAATAACTAATAATTGTTGGTTAATGCATACGTTTATTGAGGTTAAATATATTCTATTGCTCCGGTTTTTTATAATTTACAGAGAAATATTTATTTATACTATTTCTCAAGGTCGGTCTTGTATGCTTTAATACCCTTGTAAATAGCCATGGCAACTTCCCTTTGTCCTTTGTCGGAGTTAAGATAAGTTTCTTCTTCAGGATTGTTGATAAAGCCTACCTCTACCAATACGCCCGGCATAGCACTGCCAGCCAGCACTTCAAGCCCCTTTTGTTTTACGCCAAGGTCGGCACGGCCCTGCTCCGCAAACTGTTCCTGTATCTTAGTGCCCAGTGTTACGCTACGGCTAAGGAACGCCTGTGTATATTGAGCCACTATTATAGCAGTCTGCGGATCGTTCTCGTTAAGTAAGCCCGGCTCATCAGAAAGATTTTCTCCGTATTCGCCTATTGCATCTCCCTTCTGAGAGTTACGATGTAGCCCTAATACGTAAGTCTCCACACCATTGCGGCTTGTTTCATGGTGTTTAATGGTACGGTATATGGGTACTTTTACTTTTTTATGGTGCTTCTTTGTTACGGTCTTATACCCTTCCTGTACGTGGGTATAGGTGAAGGGTGTAGAGTTGGCGTGTATGGCAATAAAAAGGTCAGCATTGGCCTGATTAGCTATCTCATGCCTGTCTACGAGCGACGGATAATCATCGGTAGTGCGGGTATAGATGACTTGTACGCTCTTCATACTGTCGTTGAGTATTTTACCCAATTTCAAAGTTACCGCCAGGGTAACATCCTTTTCTTTTGAGAAAGAGCCCTGTGCACCTATATCTTTACCACCGTGCCCTGCATCTATTACTATTTTTGTTATTTTCTTTCCCTTTGCAAAAACCGTATAGGGAACAATGCTTATAAATGCTATAAAGAGTATTAGTTTAGTACGCATATTGTGTTTCACAAAAGTTTAAGATAAACAAACTTCTGAAACGTAGTTAGCAAATAGCTATTTTTGTTCGTTCATGAGCCTGCGCGGTAAAATTATTCTAAAATTCGCATCCTTGTATTGCCTGAGACCGTATATGGCAATCATTTTTATATTCTTTATAACAAATAAGGGATACGCGCAAACTATTCGACAACATGCCGATACTGTACAAACGGGCGGAGGTCGCAGTATAAGAACCAACATCATCCCTGACTCTTCAATAACAAAAGATACTTCAGTAGTAATAAAAGACACGTTAAAAAAAGATTCACTTGCCGTAGGTGATACGTCGCACAGGCACAAAGTGGAAGACTCGCTTGGTATAAAAATATCTAAAGACGCCTTGCCATCAAAGGTTACGGCGGATGCTGAGGACTCCGCGATACTGGATATGCAATACAATGTTTTTAATCTCTATGGCCGCGCAAAGGTGAGTTATGAAGATCTTACTTTATCTGCAGGAAAAGTTTCTTATCAGCAAACAAATAATATCATTACTGCATCGCCTATGTCGGATGTAAAGGATACAGGCGCTGATGTACCTACATTCACACAGGGTAAAGAGAAATTCACCTACGACTCGTTACAGTATAATTTTAAAAGTAAGCGTGCTATAGTACGTAATGTACACTCGCAATATGGAGAAGGCTTTGTGTATAGCGAACAGGTGAAGCGGAACCCTGACCAATCTATCTACGGACTGCACAGTATATATACAACCTGTGCGCTTGATACGCCGCATTATGGTATCGTGGCAAAGAGGTTTAAAATAATACCCGGCAAGCTGATAATAAGCGGGCCTGCGAACATTGTAATAGAAGGCGTGCCAACACCACTATATCTGCCGTTCGCGCTGTTTCCCATTTCCCAGAAACAGAAGTCAGGATTTATATTGCCGACTTATACAGTAGAGCAGGCGAGGGGATTAGGCTTACTGAACGGAGGATACTATTTTTATCTTAATGACCATGTAGATCTGCTTACACAGGCAAACCTTTATACGAAGGGTAGCTATGCATTGAGCGGCGTGAGCGATTACAGCGATAAATATCATTACCAGGGAGCGGTGAGTCTGTCTTATGCCTATAACAAAACCGGTGAGGACTTTGAGCCAGGTGCTACGACAGAGAAGGATTTTATGTTTAACTGGCGCCATCAGTCCGACCCTAAGTCTATTCCGGGTCAGTCTTTTAATGCATCGGTCCAATTAGGTACATCGTCTTATTACGCTAACAACAGTTACGATCCCAACCAGATATTGCAAAACCAATATCAATCTAATATCAGTTACTCAAAATCGTGGCAGGGTACACCGTTTGGGCTTACGATCAGTGGGTTGCATAGCCAGAATACACAGACCAAGGAGATAGATGTGACGCTGCCGGACATCAACTTCCATATAACACAGCTGAATCCGTTCCAGAATAAGAATGCGATAGGCACACACTGGTGGGACAAGATAACACTCAGCTATACCCTCGATGCGTTAAATAAAGCAACATTTTATGATAGCACCTTTAATCTGTCTAATATTTCTTTAAGCACCTTCCAGACAGGTATTCATCACTCTATACCTATTAGTGCATCTTATACCATACTGCGCTATATCAATATGTCATTCAGCGTTAACTATGACGAATATTGGATAACGGATAAACTGTACCAGACATACAATGATGCGGAGGCTAAATTAGACAGTACAGATAAACACGGTTTCTTTACATCGCGCGACTTTAGCGCAGGGCTTAGTTTTTCGACACGTATCTATGGATTGAAGCGATTTAAGACAGGCAAGCTGGCTGGTATCCGCCATGTGCTTACGCCATCTGTAGGCCTTACCTATCATCCTGATTTTGGCGCATCGCCTTTTAACTATTATTATCGTACACGTATCGACTCAGTTAACTACTCCTACTTGTCGCCGTACGCAAGGTCTATTGTAGGGCTGCCGCCGATAGGCAAGGCTGGCGCAATAAATTTTGGTATAAACAACAACCTGCAGATAAAGGTGCGGTCATCGAAAGATACAGTGACGGGTTTTAAGAATGTGACGCTGATAGACGCCTTTGGTATCAATGCGAGCTATAACGCCGCCGCAGATTCTTTTAAGTGGAGTGACATAAGCATGAACTTTCGTACCAACGTGCTCGATAAAATAAACATCAGCTCTACCGCAAACTTCGACCCATACGCTGAGGATTACAATACCGGCAGGCGATTGCCGCAGACCATGGAAGATCTTGGTTACGGACTTGCACGATTTACTAATGCAACCGTATCGCTCGGTACCAATTTCCATTCCAAGCCGATCGATGCGTCGAAGACAAATCCCACCAACAGCGAAGAGTATGGCAGGGTAATGCGCAATGCGGGTTATAACGATTATGTAGACTTTAATATACCATGGAGCTTTAACCTTAGTTACTCAGCGTCTGCTAATAATCAATATAATGGTATATCGCGCAGGGATACACTAATACTGTCGCAGAACGTAGTATTTCAGGGCGAGCTAAAAATTACCGAGCGATGGAAAGTATCTGTGAATAGTGGCTATGACTTTACCTACAAACAGCTAACCCTTACATCCATAGACGTGTACCGCGACCTGCATTGCTGGGCGATGCACTTACAGGCAATACCTTTTGGCCCGCGCAAAAGCTACAGTTTTACGCTTAACGTAAAAGCATCTGTGCTGCAAGACTTAAAGCTCATGCGACGAAGAGATTTTAGGGATACGCCTTATTAGCGCTGCTTATTGCAATATTATTTTGTGCTGGCTTTTCAGCCCATTGCTCTCTATCTCTAAAATATAGACACCGCGGGGGTAAGTGGATACATCAATATCGTCTTTAACACTCGCAGTCAGTCGTTTGGTGTACAGTATTTTTCCCGACATGCTTATTAGGCGCAAAGTCTCTACACTATTATTGGTTATATCACCATCCAGGTGTATTACAGTTGTAGCAGGATCCGGATGGATGCCCACATAACTAAAATGTATCGGCTTAACCTGTTCTGGGACTATGGCAGCCGGATTTATTTTAGCGAGGTACGGCTTGTTGTGATACAAAACAGATGGTATACTGAAAGAACCAAACTTCATTGCTGTGCTGTCATAACCCATACCTGCTACCCATAGATTTTTGCCGTCAGTGGCTATGCGCTCAGCATCAGAGTATGTTGCATTTGCTGATAATGCCCATTTTACTACGCCTGACGTGGAATAGTTGACGACGGTGGCAGTACCGTTATTGTTACAATTGCTAATAACGCCGTGGCCCCAGTTTATATAGTCGCGTACACTGCTGATAACATTTAATGAACTATCGGGGCCTATCGCCGTATGGCAGGAGCTAACGCTTGCATCACCCGATAGTGTATCCGGTAACTGGCTTACCCACTGCACCGCGCCGGTACTATCAATCATGGATACAAAGTAGGCATATACCCACGCAGCATGGTTTATTGTATAGCTGCCGAGCGAAAAAGAATCATTGACGGGGCCACTATAGTATATTTCGTTATTATCTGCTATGGTAAGCTTACGGTCTTCAACTGTTACGCCATGCGTGAAGAACGACCAGTCATAAGTACCATCAGCCTTATAGCGCACTACGTAAGTAGGGTATGATAAAGCTGCATCAACATCGACCGTGTGGCCATTGAAATTAACTGCGCCGGTATTTGTTGGGCTGCCTGCTACATAGATATTGTTATTGTCATCCAGTTGCACGGAGGTAACATGTCCATCTGCAGATTGTGTAAGTATAAGACTGCGGCTGCCTGTAGCCAGGTCGTATCGGTACAAATTGTTTGCAAGCCCCCCTGAATCAACGAATATGTATAACCCACCGTTTTTTATAGTGAAATTGTCGGCAGTTGTGGAAAAATCAATACCAACAAACTTAAACCAGTTGAGCGCAAGCGTGCCCTTATCAAGCCGGAAAATAAAATACTCAGGTGAGTCGCCTCCGCTAAGACGCGTTTCTTGAAAGCCGCCTGGGAATTTTATAGTATCGTAATAATAGCCGCTTACATAATAATTACCTGCATCATCGCACTGTGCATTAAAGAGGTATGCCTTGCCGGTTATATTGATGCTGTTGCCCGTTACACCGGCGGTATCATATTCGGTCATCTTGTAATCACCTACAAAGCCGGGCTCCCATGGCATTTTGGGATTCACAAAATTGCCCCACATTACGGCATCCCTGCTCACGGCTACTATATTTTGCGGGCGTGTAGTAGTGGTGTCAGCGCTATCGCCGGTTGCAAAAGACCATTGCTGCGCCTTTGCCGTAATATTAGATAGGAGTAGAGAGATAATGACCCTTAAAAAAAATTTCATGAAGGCTTGTTTTAATTAACAGACATAAAATTGATAGAAAAGGTTTGGCGCGGTTAATCTTTTCTTTGTGTCAGGCTCCTTTTACCTTGCAAAAAGGAGTGCTTTTGCCAAACATTTCATATTTTAGTATCATCAGGCATAATTTTTTCGTAATTTTAAAAAAATCATTTTTATGCGTTATCTAAACCTACTATTATCAGCTACAGTTATTACCGTTGCCTGTGCGTTTACATCGGACAGTCATCTTACGATATCCAGTAATGGTATTCGTAATGGTAGTTTGTCAGCAAAATATTCATGCGATGGGGCCGGAATTAACCCCCCGCTTCTAGTTACAGATATTCCTGCAGCAGCAAGGTCGCTCGCTGTTATAGCACAAGATCCTGATGCGCCTGTAGCGGGTGGCTTCACACACTGGGTAGCATGGAATCTCAGTACGGATGGTGTTATACAAGAAGGTATGACAGGCGGCGATCAGGGTACTAATGGCGCAGGCCACGTCGGTTTTGCCGCTGCTTGCCCTCCCGTGGGTTCTGGTGATCATCATTATCATTTTACAGTATACGCATTAGATACAAGGCTTACATTGCCTGCATCAACAGACAAAGCCGCGCTGGAACACGCTATGGAAGGCCATATCGTAGGCACCGGAGAATTAGTAGGGGTGTTTGCAAAGACTGAATGATAAACATTTTATAATAAATAACAACGCCATTGCATCAGTTGCAATGGTGTTGTTATTTATTGTTGTGGATGCTAACCTTTCAGATGATGCGTGGTAAGTAGGTATAAAGTTTCTTCTTTCGCGACTATATCATAGCCCTGCCCCTCATGTATCATAGCTATCTGCCCTTTTGTAAAGGTGATTAAGGAGGATGTGTAAATGTCTAAGCAGCCTTCTAATATCTGTATTGTTATCAGGCCATCTGTATGCTGCTTGTCTATGCGGGCACCTTTGTGCATGCCGCCAAGTACAAGGGTTATATGGCTGGTCTTTAATACAGTAATAGCATTGCGGTCGTTCTTCTTCCACGAGTCTTCGTGTTTTATCTCTTTTATAAATGTTGGAAGGTCTATCTGCATAGATGCTGCGTCTATTATCCGGCTACCTTCAGGTCTGTTGTGTGTGGCATTGTTATGTTTTTCTTCCATGGTCATTTTGTTTTTACTGTCTGCAAAAGAATAGTGCCATTATAAAATAAGTTTACTGTGTTGATTGTAACGCTAACCTGTTATTTTTACAGCTTATGAGCGTACCCGCCACATCAAAAAAGCTAAAGGTTTTATCGCTTGCCGCGGTGATATTTCTTACGGTTTCGGGTGGGCCATATGGGCTTGAGCCGCTGCTCGATTATGTAGGTGGCAAATACGGGCTTATTATGCTGCTGGTAACACCCGTATTGTGGGATATACCCACTATCCTTACCGTTATGGAGCTCAATAGTATGATGCCCGAAACAGGAGGCTATTACCAATGGGTAAAAAAAGCGCTGGGACTTAAATGGGCATTCTTTGAAGGGTGGTGGACATGGCTTTACACTTTTGTAGACCTCGGTATATATCCGCAGTTATTTATTACATACACTGCAATATTCTTTCCACAGATAGTCGCTTATAAGCTTATCATAAGCTTGTGTATTATCTGGGGTGGGGCATTGCTCAATATATTGGGTATCGTGCCAATAGGTAGGGTCTCAGTAATACTTACTGGAATTGTATTGGTACCGTTTCTCATATTGTTTACGCATGCTTTTGGTCACGCGCCTGCAGTAGTGATCCCGGCGGCTACACATCCGCCATATTTCGGTATGGCGCTATTTATCATCATGTGGAATTTTATAGGGTGGGATAATGTGACCACTTATGCCAATGAAGTAAATAAACCCGGTAAATCATATATAAAGGCCATCTGCCTGGCTTTTATCTGCATTGTGGCGCTCTATTTCGGAACTATGTACATGGCACACAGGTCTGGTATAGCGCCTGCCTTGCTGCGCGATAGTGGTTTTCCGGCATTAGGCACACTGGTAAGTGGCAATTGGCTAGGGGTAACGATAGCCGTAGGGGGCATGATCAGTTCGCTGGGGTTGTTTACAGCAGTGCTGCTATCGGTATCGCGCATACCAAAGGCCATGGCCGATGATAAGCTGTTACCTTCTGTGCTTATCAAACTACATCCAAAGTTCAATACACCACATTTCTCTATAATTCTTTGTGCCATAGTCGTTAGCTGCCTTACATGGCTCACGTTTGGCGAACTGCTTATTATAGATATATTCATCTATTTCAGTGGCTTGTTCCTCGAATTTGTGAGTCTCATTGTCCTAAGGATAAAACATCCGCAGATGGAAAGGCCATTTCGTATACCCCTGGGCACAGTAGGGTTATGTATTATTTTACTGCTGCCCACGGCGGTATTTCTCTCTGCACTTATACACGTGGTCATGCACACTCCCGAGGGTGTAAAGCCCGTGTGTATAGCGCTAGGTATGATGCTTAGCGCATTTGCTGCGTGGTATATAATTGTATTATACAAGCGTTATACACAGCAGGAAGACAAGCAAATACAGCCATAAAACGCCTCCCTTACAAAAAGCGTACTTTTGCGGCAATGCAACAGACATATTCTACCGAGATAATACTTTCTAACTTAAATATAGCCGCCCTCAACGAAATGCAGGAGGCAGCCATTAATGCCAGCCGTGAGTACGACGATGTAATACTCTTATCTGCTACGGGTACCGGTAAAACACTTGCCTTCCTGTTACCACTTGTACAGCGGATAGATGCAACGAAAAGGGAAACACAGGCGCTGATAATAGTACCATCGCGTGAGCTTGCCTTACAAATAGAAGGTGTGTTCCGCTCCATGGGTACGGGAATAAAGATCACCTGCTGCTATGGTGGCCATTTGCGAGAAACAGAAGAGAACAATCTTATAGAGGCGCCTGCTGTCATCGTTGGCACGCCCGGCCGCCTTGCCGACCATATCCGCAGAAACAATATCAACTGCGCAACCATCACTTCTTTAGTACTCGATGAGTTCGATAAGTCATTAGAGCTCGGTTTTGAAGAGGAAGTATCGTTTATCGTAAAGTCGCTACCGGCTATCAACAGGCGCATGCTTACATCTGCAACTGAAGCGGTAGAAATACCGGAATTTGTGGGCCTTAGCGAACCGGCCAGATTAAATTTCCTGGGTGGCGAAGTAGATGAAACAAAACTGGCTATACAGGTAGTACATTCCGATGAAAACGATAAGGGTGAGACGCTGTTCCGGCTCATCTGCTTTTTGGGTAGCCGCTCAAGCATCGTATTCTGCAATCATCGTGAATCTGTAGAGCGTACCAGCAATATACTTACGCAGAAAGGCATTATTAACACTTTCTACCACGGTGGTATGGAGCAGCAGCAGCGCGATACAGCGCTTTGTAAGTTCAAGAACGGCAGTGTAGATGTGCTGGTAACTACAGACCTTGCAGCGCGTGGCCTTGATATCCGCAACATCAGGTATATAATCCATTATCATCTGCCACTAACCGAAGATTCTTTTACACACCGCAATGGCCGTACCGCGCGTATGGATAACAGCGGCACAGCGATACTTATCTTATCGCTTGAGGAGAAACTACCGGAATATATTACCGATGAGCCGGAAGAAATAACACTACCCGAAGAAGCACATATACCAGACGCGCCAAAGTGGATAACGCTCTTTATAGCCGCTGGTAAAAAGGATAAAGTAAATAAGATAGATATTGTAGGTTTCCTTGCAAAGAAGGGAGAACTGAAGAAGGAAGACATCGGCATCATAGATGTAAAAGACTTCTTTTCTTTTGTTGCCATACGCAAGTCGCGCGCGCACCATGCGTTGCACCTTGTAGAGAACGAGAAGATAAAGGGTAAAAAAGTAAAGATAGCCGTTGCCAAGTAGCGGCTGTCTTAATGATCTTTCATCTCATCAAATGAATAGACAATGCCGTTCTCTTTAGCATAAGTGCGAATATCTATAGCGGTATGCGCACCCGTTTCTATATCGTGGGCTATTACCAGCACATCAAACCGTTCTACATTAAATACTTTTATAGCCTGCTCGTGATTCTTATAACTCAGGAACCGTTCTATAAACATTATTTTATCTGTTTCTGAAAAAGGGGAAATAACCACCGCATCTATATCGTAGGTATTGGTACCCATCTTATATTCCGTATCTATCAGGTCTTCAAAATCTTCGCAGATTTCCGCTGCGTGCTCGTGGCTAAAAGGGGTATTCATTAGTGGTGTTTAGTTACAAAGATATTATGTTATAAGAATGGTGGTGTTAACCAATATCACAAAATTTACGTAACATTTGTATAGCAAAAAACAATTTTACTATGTGGTGGATGTACGCATTGTTATCAGCATTCTTTGCAGCGCTTGTCGCTGTGCTGGCCAAAATAGGCATTAAGGGTGTAGATTCCGATCTTGCTACCGCCATACGCACTGTAGTCATTATAGTGCTTGCATGGGGTATTGTATTGGCAAGAGGTAAGCTCAATGGCATTAACAACCTCACACGCACTAACTGGATATTCCTTATACTATCGGGTGTGGCTACGGGGCTGTCATGGCTTTTTTACTTTCGTGCATTGCAGGCGGGTGAAGTATCTAAAGTAGCGCCTATCGATAAGCTCAGCGTTGCCATCGCCATCATCATCTCTGTTATCTTCCTGCACGAAAAGCTTACGTGGCAGGAGGGCGCTGGCGCAGCCCTCATCATTGGCGGTACACTACTGCTCATTTTCAAATAAAAATGCCCCTGAAAAAGATCAGGGACACCAGGGGGTATTTCAAGAGTCGTTAGGTGATTATACTACATCAAACCACACTTTTGCTTTGTCGTTCCATGTGCCATTATAATTTATTGTCAGTTCTTCACCTGCCTTTATATCGCGCACCGTTTTAATGAACATCGTCTGCTCGTCGTAGTTCATAAAGTATTCGCAATTGCTACGGTACGAGTGGTTGTAGATAGGTATCCATCCCAGCGCCATACAACACATTTTTTCTCCATCAGGCTGCCATTCAAAGATATAATCATGTAGCAGGGTTTTATCAAGTAGTTGCCTGTCTGCATCGCTCATCACTATCACAGGTGATGTTTCTAATACTGTATCAGCCTTTATCGCCTTGCGTGTAAAAACACCTCGTCCTTTATTATTTATGTCAGCTATGTATATACCCTGGTACATTATGGTAATTATATGCTGCGATAAATGTCAATAGCAAACCTAATGCTATCTATGGTTATATCGCAACTACTAAAGTAATACTTATACATCGATCAACAGCCATATTACTGTGAAGCTTAGACATCTGCAGCTTGTCATCCTGAAAGGATATTACTCACACCGTTTCCAAAAATATTTGCTAGTCAATGCTAATAAAAAGTAGCCTAATAATCGGAATTTTTAAAAAAATCATATTTCTCACCATACATTTACAAAACCGTTTAAATGATCAATTATGGGAAAATTATACAACGTACTAATCGCCGCTGCTATCCTTTGCAGCCCAATCCTTGCAAGGGCGCAAGGTTTATCTGTCAACACATCCGGCAGCGCAGCCGATAGCTCAGCAATGCTGGATGTAGCCTCTACTACGAAGGGTATGCTCGTGCCAAGAATGACATTGACCCAACGTACAAGCATCAGTTCACCGGCTACGGGGTTGCTGGTATTCCAGACCGATGGAACAGCGGGATTTTATTATAACAGCGGCACATCTGCAAGCCCTGTATGGGTATCGCTAAATGCGTTGTCTAATGTTACCACGCAGGGAAATAGTACTACTGGGAGTGGTAACATAGTATTATCTACGTCCCCAACTTTAGTTACGCCAAATTTAGGTACAATTGCATCTGGAAATGCCAGTAACTTAACAAACATACCAGCGGCCAATATTACCGGAAACCTATCCGTAAATAATTTAAATAGTGGTACAAGTGCATCATCATCTACTTTCTGGAGAGGCGATGGCACCTGGGCTTCGGCGCCCGGCATACCTAACGGGTCCGCAGCAGGACAGATATTGATCACCGGTTCATCACCGTTCTCTCCGGCTTACCAGTCTGTATCGGGCGATATTTCTCTGACATCATCGGGTGTAGCTTCCATTGCTGGTAATACCACATCCGGCAACGATATTACTGCGGCTATTGTTAATTTTGCCACTTCAAATAAGACGGGAAGTGGTAGTGTGGTTTTAGCTTCTTCTCCGACTTTGGTAGCACCAACTTTGTCATCACCCGCTTTAGGTACAATAGCATCAGGTAACGGTGCAGCATTAACTTCTTTAAATGCCTCGAACATATCGAGCGGCACATTGGCTGCAGGGAGAGGTGGCGCAGGCTCTGTAAATGGATTGTTAAAGGCAGATGGAAGTGGTAATGTATCACAAGCAGTAGCAGGTACAGATTACCAGGCACCGATAACGTTAACTACAACGGGTGCTGGCGCAGCTACGTTTACCAGCGGCACTTTAAATATACCTACGCCAATCAGCTACTCTGTTATTACAAGTGGCCCCGTAAGTGCTGTAGCGAGTAAGGCCTATATTATAAATGCAAACAGCATTACTGTTAACCTTCCTTCAACAACTAGTCTTGCAGCAGGGTCAACTATAACAATATTATTATCCAGCTTGAGTATAAGTAGTTGTACGGTACATCTTTCAGCAGCGGGATTTACAACAAGCGCACTTTCAACTTCAACATATACTAGTGGAACTAATTTAGTTAGCGGAGCAGATTGGATTGGCGAAATCGTTTGTATATATACAGGCAGCAATTGGGCTATTAACATTGGTGAGTAGTTCTTCTTTGCTCCCAATTCAGGATCATATTGACAAATGCCCTAACTATAGTTAGGGCATTTGTCATGGCTGCTATTTGTCGTCTGATCAATAACGGCCGCTGAAGCTATTTTATTTTATGATTACTCTGTTACTCGAAAAGAAGGCGCGCATAGGAATGTACAACACAAAAAAATCCGCAGATATCATCTGCGGATCTAAATAATTTATGTAATAAAAAGTATTACAATTCGTTCTTAACAGGCTGTCGTGTCAATTCGTTTTGAGCAAAGATGGCTGTAGCACCTTCTGCTTCCGAAACTTTTTCCACTTTTACCTTTGCTACACCGTCATCCTTAAAGTCCAGTTTTTCAGCGGCTACAGATGCCAGGTCTATCAGGCGTTTGTTACTCATGGCCATACGGTCGTTGATACGTACGTAAACCACGTTGCCGTTCTCCAGGTTCGTAACCTTTACGTAAGTGCCAAGGCTTAGCTTGTTAGATGCCGCGGTATACTTTTTGTTGGTGAATGTCTCGCCGGTAGCGGTCTTGCGGCCTTCGAATTTCGTGTCGTAATAGCTGGCAACGCCCTTCTTGTCCTTAACCGTAACAGCCTTATCCGCACTTTGCGCATAAGCACCTAACCCCATAAATAATACCAGTAAAGTAACTATTGCTCTCCTCATACTCATGTTGATTTATTACAAATATATGTTACCCGCCCCGAAAAACCAAGAACGGATAACATAAAATACTAATATCTCTTGTTAAACTTCTGTGAACCGCCGCGTCCACGGCCGCCCGGTGCTTCTTCCCTCGAGAATCTGCCACCGCCCGACTGCCTTGATCCACCCCCTCCGCCTCCCGGACGGTCGCGCTGTTCTGCGATCTCCATCTTTATCTTGCGGGTCTTGTATTTCTTGGCAGATACGTGCTCCATAATGTATTCGGCCGCATCAGATGGTACGTTAAAGAAGCTGCTAAGCTCCCTTACGGTCACCCTTTCTATCATGTTGTGTTCTACATCGGTAGATTCTGTGAGGAACTGTATCAGTTTCTGCGTGTTCAGGCCGTCCTTTTCACCCAGATTGATGAATAAGCGCACAAAACGATCGCCACCTTTACCTGTACGTTCGCTTCTGTCACCACGATCACTACCACGGCTTTCGAAGCCTGCATTCAGGTCGTCAGCGTTCTGGTAAGCGTCCATAGTGTCTTTCAGTTGCAGCCATATCAGCTTGCGTATCAGTTCGTCCTTATCTACATCAGCAAACTGCTCATGCATGGATTCGTGATACAGCTTTGCAAAATCAGCAGCAGGCTGTGCGGTAGCTATCTGCTCCATGTAGAAGAACAGACGCTTACGCACTACTTCAGCACCATCAGGTATATCGCTCTTGTGGAACTTTTGTTTTACCAGGCGCTCTATCTGGCGGATGTTAGATATCTGCTTAGGAGAAACGATAGACATACAGATACCTGACTTACCTGCGCGGGCAGTACGTCCGCTACGGTGGGTATATACTTCAGGATCATCGGGCAACTCGTAGTTAATAACGTGGGTAATGTCGTTCACATCTATACCACGCGCAGCCACATCTGTAGCTACAATGCACTGCAGTTGTTTTGCCTTGAAGCGTTCCAATACTTTGGTACGCATTTTCTGGTCCATATCGCCATGCAGCGGGCTGGTCGGGTAGCCCATCTTCATCAGCTTTTCAGATACGTCCTGTGCATCCTGCTTGGTACGGGTAAATATGATACCATATATACCGGGTGTAAAATCGAGCAGGCGGCGTAGGGTTTCAAAGCGGTTGTGATGGTTAGCCACGTAATATTGGTGATCGATGTTTTCGTTGGTTGCATTTGCGGTAGCCACAGAAAACTCTTTCCAGTCTTTCATAAAGCGCTTAGCGATGTTACGTACATCGTTGCTCATGGTTGCAGAAAAAAGCCATGTGTGCTCGCGGGCAGGGGTACTTTTAAGGATAAAGTCGATATCCTCACGGAATCCCATATTCAGCATTTCATCGGCCTCATCGAGTACAACGAACTTCAGTTCGTCGAGAAACAGGGCTTTACGCTCCAGCAAATCTATAAGACGGCCGGGGGTAGCAACTATTACCTGTGGGTTAGAACGTACATCACGTATCTGGCCGCTGATGGGTACACCACCGTATACGGCGGTAACGCGCAGGCCACGCATGTGCTGGCCATACTTGGTCATTTCCTCCTGTATCTGCATGCACAGCTCACGGGTAGGGCTCAGTACCAGACACTGTACGTGCTTCTTGGTAAGATCCACATGGTTGAGCAAAGGAAGCCCATAGGCTGCAGTTTTGCCGGTTCCTGTCTGTGCCAGGCCTATAATATCTATCGGGTCTGCTAAGAGTTGAGGTATTACTTTGGCTTGGATAGGAGTAGGTGTTTCAAATCCCATGTCAGATATCGCACGGGTCAATTCTTCCCTCATGGAGAAGTCAGAAAAAGAATTCATCTATTAAGAACTTTTATATAATTAGCTGCGAAGGTAAGCTTTTTAAAGGGTAAAAACGCTATTAATATATTACTAAGCATAAGATAAGGTTAAAGATGCAGATGCAAATGAGGTAAAACTGCAGTTGATTTGATCGTAAAATTTATTATCTTAGCGCAAATATCGTTTATGAGAAAAGCGCTTCTATCCATAGTTACTGTTTTAGGCTGCTATGCCCTTTTTACAGCATGTAACAAATCATCTGTAGTAAATACGCAGCATTCTATGACCGTGCTTATAGATAGCAGCCATTTCAGTGCCGCTATTGTTACGCCTTCTACTACAAAAGGTCAGGTAACAGATACCGCCACCAAACTCGATATATCAGGTTACTTACCATCTACCGGAGAGAAAATGATACTTAGCATTCTTAAATATAAGGGGCAGACAGGTATCTTCTCTGTTGTGAAAAATGAGGCGCAGGCGCAATATATCCACAACGGTTTTACCAGCAACGCTATAGGTGGTGTCATCACCATCACCAGCATTACATCTAACAGCATTATTGGTTCATTCACTTATGATACACAGGATTCATTAAAAATGACATCCGGTGCATTTAATGTTTCGATACCTTAGTAATCTTCATTCTCGGTTTTAACGGTGGTTTATAATAAGTAACCCGTCTTATCCGTTAACTTCATGGAGTAAAACATATTCATGAAACGTTTTCCTGTATTTATTGGTTTGTCATTGTGTATGCTTATAGCTGCGTGCGGTAAAAAAAGCGGTTACCCCGCTACCCCTAGCGTACAGCCTGTATCTAACGATAGCCTGGTATCTATGGCTGCTACCGTAAATGGCAGCGCATGGCAAACGGATTCGGCCTTTGGTTATACCGTACATACCTCTACCAATGATAGTGGTGTGGTGAATCTGATGATAACCGCTACCCGCAAGAGTGGGGGCGATACATCGACCATCCTGCTCTATATCAGCAACTTTACCGGGCCTAATACCTATAACATAGACCCGCCTATCAATACAGCTGCCTATTATAATAAAACCAACCGCCATTTTGCATCATCAGGGCAGATAGTGGTTGTGAGCGATACACCTTATGCTATTATTGGCACCTACAACTTTGTTGCAGACAGTATAACGGTTACAGCAGGTAGCTTTAATGTAGCTACTCAATAGACATCTAATCCTCGGAAATTCTAAAGAACGCTATCATTCATATATTGATAGTTCTTTGTTCTCCGATATCAGGTCAAATAAAAACGCCTCATTTCTGAGGCGTTTTGTAATATAATAATACTATTGATTTGCTTATCTTCTGCCGCCACCACCGGCCTGGCGTGGTGCGGGCGCAGGTGCTGAACGCATAGGCTGTGGCGCAGGTGCTGAACGCATTGGTTGCGGTGCGGGTGCAGAACGCATAGGTTGTGGTGCAGACTGTTGTGGTCTGCTCATTTGCGGCTGAGGCTGTGTGCGTACCGGTTCAGATTGTTGGCGTGGCTGCTCCTGCTGTACAGGTTGGGTATGCTGCGGCTGTGGCCTGTTTACATCCCACTGGTAAGGACGGTTCCCATTTTCAGCCGGTGTGGTCTTTGTAGGTTCGTTATTATAATGTGTAGTGCCTGGTGCGGTTGCCGGAAGAGTATTGTTACGTGGAGCATCTGATTTAAATGTTGGCGCAGCTGCCGAATGAGATGATATCTCTGTAGGTGTGCGTATAGGTTGCGGAGCGCGGATCACGTTAGGCGGCGTAGGTTTAGGACCATTGTCTGCTACCGGTTTAACCTCCATAGGGCGATACATCTTTACTACATCGTTATGCACACGGGTGTTTGTGTTTGAGCTACTATTGGCAAGGTGATACACCTTTACCGGTTGATGTGTAACAGCTTCAATTTGATTAGCACGTGGGCCTGCAACATATGTTATATGATTATTTTCGTAGGTATTATTGATGACCGTAGTGTTATTAATAATGGTCTGGTTGTTACGCGGGCCATACCAGTAGTGGTAGTAGTTGCCGGTGTATATGTATTGCTGTGGTATAAAAACCCACCAGTCTGCAGGGCAGCTATAATCGCCATATACAGAATTGAATGCATAACCCGGACCAAGCGGTGCCCAGCCATAGTTGCCCTCGCCATAGCGCCAGCTAACCCATGCCGGTCCCCATTCGCTGCCGGGTATCCATACCCAGCCATAATAGTCGTCGTATGTCCAGCGACCATAGTGAAACGGTGCCCAGCCCCATGCAAAGTCTGAAGCCCATGTATTACCATACTGTGTCATTACCCAATGACCGTTTGTGTAATACGGGCGGAAGTCGCTATTTACATTTGGTGTCCATACATAACCATATTGCGGATCATCTACCCACTGGCCATAAGGCGCAAGGTCCTGATAAAAATCCTGGTAAGACACATAAGCATCATCGGCGCCCTGCGGTTGCGGCTGCATCGGCATCTGTGCCTGCTCTACTTGTGATTGCGCCTGTGCCTGCTGATAAGGAGTGGCTGCAACTAACAACAGGCTGCACGCTACTGTGCTTAACGCCTGTTTATAAAACCTGTACATATTGAACAGTTTAAATTAAATGAATACTATACTATATCCAAAAGTGGTTCCGAATTGTGGTAAGGTAACGTTAAAGGATATAAATTAAGGGGTAAATATAGTACTAATAGCTTAATTTAATAGAGCTTACGCAACTGAATATCTTATGTACCCGTATATATAACAAACCAACAATAATGAACAGTAAGATAGTTTATACCAGTATGTTGTGTTGCCTGATATTGGCCACCGCATGTTACAGCAAAAAGCCCGATACTAAAAAGCCCCAAAATGTAACCGGGATAGCTGTTGTGGAGCTATTTACATCAGAGGGTTGTAGTAGTTGTCCGGCTGCTGAAAAAGTGCTTGAGGAACTGAATAACGATCATAAGGCAAATGTATATGTGCTGGAATTTCATGTTGATTACTGGAACTATCTGGGGTGGAAGGATATGTATAGCAGTAAGGATTATACAAAAAGGCAACAGGATTATGCTGCCAGGATGCGCCTTAACAGTACTTATACGCCACAGGCAATAGTTAATGGAAACATGGAAATGATAGGCTCACAAAAAGACAAGCTATATGATGCAGTATCTGCAGGGAGGGCAATGCCGGCAACACAAACCGTAAGTGTAAACGCAAGCGCTGCAGGTAACATAATAACGGTAGTGTATGGTGCCAGCTCCGGTAAAAAAGGTGAAGTGTTGCAGATAGCACTGGTACAGAAAAATGCACAAACAAGTGTAAAGCACGGCGAAAATGAAGGCCGCACCTTACAACATGTAAATGTGGTCAGGGATTTCAAGACCGTGAAATTGGTTGCCGGTGGCACTGTAGACCTTATCCTTCCCGGTGATATTACTGCTAAAGAGTGCAATATAATAGCCTACACTCAAAATGAGGTAAATGGTAAGATATCAGGTGCCACAACGGCAATGATTCAATAGTGGTGCCAGTGATGATGACGGTGATGTGGTGCCACTACAATGCAGGAAGCAAAGCTTGCGGTGATCATTAATGCTATAAATATTTTTTTTGCGATTTTCATAATAATATATTTGGGTATTTGATGTTATTTTGGAGAGAAGGTTTAAAGAACCATTCCTGAGATAAGAAAAGAAGGAATTTATTAACACTTTTATTTTCCCGCAACTCGCATTATATTTGCCTGAAATTAAAAAACAAGCAGTCAATGCCTACAAAAATAAAACCAACCGGACGCCAAAAATCTATATTAGCATTGCACATGGTTATCTTCGCTATAGGCGTGACCATAATGTGGATGACTTATGATAAAGGTGTAAGAGGATGGGCATACCCATGGCCGGCCTGGATAACAGCAGGATGGGGACTGGGATTATTGGGCCATATCTGCGTAACATTTACAAGCTATGACGATAAAGGCTGGAACCAATATCGCCACGAACAAGGGAAAGAAATATAGTCACTATACAATATAATTTGAAAACCCGCTCATAGAGCGGGTTTTTTTGTGGCATACAATATGGAATTGGTAATAGCAAAGTGATACGTACATTTTAATATTCAAGTGAAATAAGCAAGGAGATTCGTGCCTTATTTGAGGTCGGATAATTGACATGAATAATATTCTTTATCACTTTTACGTTATAGCTCCAAACAATTCTATGAAGCAAACACTGTCTGTCTTACTTATCCTTTTTGGCTTTGCCGCAGGTGCGCAAACCACAGGTAATCTTCGAAATATTATTTCCGTATCGCCTATCCAGGCATCTGAAAATACAGCTACAGGTTTTGGATTGCAATATGAACATCTGCTGGGCGCGCAGAGCAAATTCAGCCTTTATATACCTGTGGCATATTCATTTGGTAAAAGCGATCCTTGTGACGCCACTGTGAGGACGCGTATGGTTTATGCATACCCTGGTATAAAATATTATCCAGCGGGCACGGGGCATAAACTTACTTACGCCATAGGCCCGTCGCTGTTAGCCGGTAGGGGTGAGAGTAATTGCAATTGTTATATGGATGCCACCAAAGGCGTTGATGCACAACAAAAGTTTAGAACGAAGACAGAGGCCGGAGTATTAGTAAATAACTCGATAAACATACGCGCGGCGAGCCACTTATATATCGGTTCGGAACTAGGTATAGGAATGACCTGTATCAACAAGATCGGGAACGATAATTTAGGTACAGATCTATTGCTGCAGTTTGGGATAAAGGTGGGTTACATCTATTAAATAGTAACCTCCATTCAAACAAAAAGCTCAGCAACTTGCTGAGCCTTTTGTTTGTTAGTATTTCGTTTGTATATCAGCTGCCGCGTGCGCCACCTGTCTTCACCATTTTCTTAGCTACGTTAGCTGGCTTGGCGGTGAATTTTGCGCCCTGTGCCGCAGGTTTGGCGCCTTTTGCGCCGCCCTTTGTGGTAGCTTTTTTACCTGCTTTATTGCTGCCTGAAAGTAATGACATAGTTATATAGTTATTGAGTTAAAACAAAGATAAGGAATTAGGAATAGCGATGCGCCATTTATTGTAAACCCCATTTTTTAGGATAGGGCTATTTTTTATAACCGCATTATTATTCTTTCACAAACTTCCTAACAGCATTATTGTTCACTTTTACAAAGTATATACCAGCGGCTATGCCGGCAATGTTCACGTTGACTTTATTGGTGTTATAGTTGCGTGTGTACACTTCTCTGCCTGTAAGGTCCGTGATAGAAACATTAATTATCTTCTCGATATTGGTAATGGTAAGCTCTGTGCTGGCAGGGTTAGGGTAGATGCTTAGTGCATTAGAATGTAGCGTTGTAACATTCAGCACCGGGCAACCAATTGTGTTCTCAACCGTATCGGTCATTACCACTGCATTGTCGTCGAAGAATATGCCTGCATGGTTGAATATTGTAGCGCCATCAAGCAGTGCATTCGTGGTATTGATATTGAAGACAACGGCTCCGCTGCACTTGCTGTGATGGCTGCTATCGAGCAGATTAATGTGTGGGAAGTCGAAACGGGCGATGTTATGTGTACCATCATTAAATGTGGCGATGTTCATAGAGGCTGATGCTGTAACAAGCTTAATGCTATGCAGGTCGATGTTATTTGAGAGCGTATCCATCACATAGATATTGTGCGCGGTATCGTTGCCCGTGTTCACAAAGTTGATAGTGTACTGAAGTTGTGTGAATGTATCTGTAGAAGGTAAGCAAGCAGAGGGATACACAGACATTTCGTTAGGGTCGCAACTTGCTCTTACCGTGTCGATGATAGTTACATGATTGTTGGTAGTATCTACATCGCCTGATGTAGGCGTGATAGTGACATAAGTAACTATCGTATCTCCGGGTGTTAAAGTCTCACTGGCAGGGTCTGTCCATATAGCATAGTATAGGTCGACAGGAGATGTTGTTGCAGAAAGGCCAGGGACATTCCAGGTGATGGTAGAATCGGTATACGCATCGGGTGTAGGCCATACATCGAGGTAGCCTGAACCTTCGTCCACATTATATTGCCTGCTGTAATGCAGTGTTACAACGGCATCGGTAGCCTCGCACGAGGTGTTTGACGCATAAATGTTGCCCCACTGATCGTGTGTGCCGGTGACGGGTATAACATCGGTAACGGAGAGATCGTATGTAGCGCTATCGGCACATCTGAGCCCGAAATACTGAACTGGATAATCGTCTGTAAGTATAGTAATGGTGTCATATATAATGCCTGACGCGAGACATGAAACAGCCATGCCGGAATCAATGACACTAAACGAATAAACAGTACCAGGCAGACCGTAGGCTTTGTAGTAAAGCCCGCTGGTTGCGGATACTGTATCAATAGCAATGCCGTTAGAATCAATAACGATACTTACAGGCATGCCGTTAAATGGCTCTGTTGCTTCCTGTATGCAGTCGTTATTTTGGTCTATATAGAGCTTTACAGGTAGCGTTCTGCAATACAGGTATTCGTAAGAATAAGTTACAGAATCGAGTGCGGCAGAATCGTTAAGAATTACCTGCTTTATGGTGTATGTGCCGGGGCTTGAATAGTAATGTGATATGTAGGCATAAGACGTACTCATGTCTGATTCAAGTGGGTTTATATCGCTTGTGCCGTCACCATACCATGTTTGTACCTGGAGGTCAGACCATCCGTTTACTTCTATATAAAATTCAGGGTCTGTGCATAAAGAATCAGGGTCGAGCACCACACTGTCTGCTATAATATGATATGCATAGCCCACATAAACCGGCGTGGAATAAGATGTGATATAAGAGGTCAAACACTGGATAGCACACTCATAATAATAAGCACCATCAGGTGTTACAGTATCTGTAGATGATGTACCACCTATATATTCAAAAGTGATGTCATCTAAAGACCGCATCCATTGATAGCTAATGCTGTCAGATGTTGTAGATCCTTCGAGGCCTAATGTAAGCGTGCAGCCATCGCAATAAGTTGTACTTGCTGTAGCATCACCGGCTGCCGGCGCGCCATAGCAAATGCAGGCAGCGTTGTAGAAAATCTTGATGGCAGGTGAGATAATAGAGTCGGAGTATATCGTACAGTTAAATTTCAGCCTGAAATAGGTAGTAGCGGTCATGCCGGTATTAGTAAACGTATTAGATGTAGCACCTGTAATGTCCGTCCATATAGCACTGTCTGGTGACGACTGCCATTGTAAAGCTAACTCTGCGGTTGTCGATGTAGTGTCGCTGATAGTAACTGAATCTGTAGTACATGCAAGATAGGTAGCAGCAATCGGCATGCCGGCACTTACCATAACACAAGGGCATAAAGGTGTATAATCTATTCGTACAATATTAGAGGCAGCAGACGATGTGCTATCTACCGTGCAACTAACTATACAACGATACCATGTTGTGGCCGTAATGCTTGTGAAATTATCGACAGAAGATGTAGCCCCTGCAATATTACTCCAGGTGATACTATCCGTAGAGGACTGCCATTGATATACCGCACCATAAGTAGCACCTGTATCTGTGAGCATAACCGGTGTGGTAGCACAGGCCATAGGAGTAGAACTATTGAATATGCCAGTAACAGGCGTGCCAGTACATGGTGTTATAAATGCACTGTCTATGCCTGACGTGTCATCAAAAATGTAGGCGTATGAAAACGTTGTGCTATCGCCTGGCGCAATCGAGTCTATTTTAAAAATAAGACCGATGGCATAATCTCCATTCATCTCGCCACCTAATGCATATTGAGTAGTGCCTAATGCCGCGGCAGTTTCTGAATAAACATTACTTAGATTTGACGTGATTTCAATAGGGCTATCTGAATATATAAATGCTTTCGCCCGTGCATCTTTAGTCCCAAGATCCAAGTGATTGTGCAGGTGGTGTCCTTTAGATGACACTAAAACTCTGTGTTCAGAATCATTTTGATAGACTATGCTATTGTCAGTATCAAAATCGCCGCCGTCGGCTTCATCATTATCAGGATCACAAGTCCGCAAATAATAGATGTTATGCAAAGTTGTATCAGCAGCATTATATAGTTTTACGGTTACAACTACCCAGGATGCATTTGTGTCAACTCGGGTTTCTGCGTGTATTATTAGCTCACTGTCGTGACCTGCCGTTCCTGACCAGTTACTCCTTTGTGATCCTGTGATACTGGAATAGTCAACATTATGACCAGTAAGGTGAAATGTGATAGACGCATTTATGTAGGTTCCAGTTGAACCTCCACTGCAAAACGCCTGCCCCCTGCCCGTACCTACTTGTATTTCCCAGCCTTCAAAAGGGTCTCCTGGATATGTATAGTCTCCCGTTAATGCAGGTGTTCCCACTGTCCATCCGTCATGGCCTATATCATATACTTCCGCTAACTCTGTACCTGATCCGGTAGCAGCCGTATGAGGATGGTAGCCTGTAGGTGACGAATGAGCGCCAAAGGCACCATTACTTTGTATGCCTATTTCTAAAAAACGACCTTGCAGGAAATTATCTTCTGTAGTGGATGGCAAAGTTTGAGCGAACAGCTCGCAGTTATGCGTAAATACGCTGGATAGCAGAAGAATGAAAAGTATATTTTTTCTCATGATTAATAGGGTGTGTTATTGTAAATATACTACACTTTTGTAATAACAAAGTCTGTCATATAAAAAAAGCTTGCAGTGTTACTGCAAGCTTTTAGAGAACTATATATAGTACGTTTATTCTTTTGCTGTATGCTTTGTCGTTAATGCATTACTCAGCTTTTGCTGCTCGGTAATGATAGTTTGCAGGACTGGCTGTATAAGTTGTTCCAGGGTTTCGGGTGTTATATCCATGGCCTTGGGGTTTTGCAGCAATGCCCGCCATGGCCTGCGGCTGCCAAACGGATAGGCGCCGAATATCATTACAGGCGTGCCGTGGGCTATGATGCTATCAGGACCCATGAGTATCCATTGGTCAGTCCATTTATAGAGAAAATGCGCATCGCTGTCCTGTAGTCTTAGGCAGGAGTGTGAAGCGGGATAGCCAGGGAGGTCGTACTCATGAAAGCCCACACCGTCTTTGTTGAGTACGTTTACATTCCACTTTAATATCCACTCATCTTTTACCGAACTTGTATCTACTTCTTTCTTCCAGTTGGCATAAGTGAGACCTGTGGGTGTAGGGTCTTTTTTGCGCCCCATGTTTGTAGGTCCCCATAATACCAGGTTTCCATGCTCGTAAGCGCCAAATGCCTCCGCAGGGTATGAGAAAAAGATGATTTTGTTCACATCTTTTAAGAAGGGTAGTGATGTGGGGTAGGGGGAATATTGCATTAGCTCCGCCATTTTATCAGGGACAATGATGGTGTCGAGTTTTGAGATGTGTTTTTTATCTACGCGGTTAATAGCATAGATAATTTGCATCTGGTTGCTATCGAGTGTGGCCTTGAGTTGCGCGAACGCACTATCTTTTGGGGAAATAGCGTGATAAGTTAATACAGTGTGCTCCTGCGTTTTAGTGGCAGCAGTAGTGGTCTTAACGTTGTCCGTATTATCTGTAGTAGTTTGTTGTTCTCCGCAACTTAGTAATAGCAGCGGCATAGCGCATAAAAGGATAACTGACCTAAGGGGCATGATATGTTTTAAACAAATACAGGTAAATCCATGCCACTAGAAGGAGCAATGTAATCAAAGACATCCTAATTTTGCGATATGCTGAGAAATAAGACGTTCAAAAGTATTGTTATTGCATTACTGTTTTTGCCAAATATATTAGTAGCACAATCTCCACAGACTGCTTTAGAAAAGCGGATCAGGTATATTATAGACACCTCGGGTGGAAAGATAGGGGTGGGTGTTGCCGGGGTTGATTTCAAAGGTGGTTTTGTAATTAATGGGAATAGCAAATACCCTATGCAGAGCGTTTTTAAATTTCCACTTGGGCTCGCAATATTGCATGAGGTAGATAAAGGTAAACTGGCCCTTGATCAGAAATTTCATATACCCAAGGAGAAGTTGAACAAACATACGTGGAGCCCTATGCTAAAGGATCTTCCTAACCAGGATATAGATATGAGCCTTAGAGAACTACTCACATACGCTGTATCAAAGAGCGACAACAACGCCTGCGACTTTTTGTATGCAGTAGCAGGTGGCCCGGGTGTGGTTAATACTTATATCCATAGTTTGGGCGTAAAAAACATTTCCATCGTTTATACAGAAGGGGAAATGGCAAAGGCATGGCCACGGCAATACAAAGACTGGTGTAAGCCCGCCGCAATGTTGCAACTACTTCAGCTTACGTACGATCAGAAAATACTATCAAAACCAAACAATGATTTTTTGTTGAAAATAATGCGTGAATTACCGGGATGGGATAAAAGGATCACAGCACTATTACCCCCGGAAACAGAACTGATACATAAGACAGGCTCATCGGGTGTAAACGCACAAGGCATGTTAGCGGCTACTAACGATGTAGGTATTGTAACATTGCCCAATGGTAAGCACCTTGCTATTGTAGTGTTCGTATCAGATTACAAAGGTCCTTTGCAACGAGGCAGCCATATAATCGCCGCTATTTCCAAGGAGATATGGGACTATTATACTGCGGAGAATTAGATATGTTACATAGAGGACTTTTAAACCTTATACAGTAGCTATTAAAAAATCTTCTCCACTTGCCGGACTAAAATTGTCCGTTCTGCCAGAGAAATAGCGTTTGGTAAGATCGCCCGATGATACGATCTCCATCTCTTTAAATCCTGCCTCGCGTGCTAATGCTAGCGTTTCTTCCGGAGCGAAAAAGCTAATGAAAGGTGTACCGGCAGCTTTAGCGCCATTCTCGGCTATCTGTTGTAAAAACTTGTCTTCATCATCAATAAGGGACGACGGTAAATAAAATGTCATGGCAAGTTTTGAGCCAGGTGCAAGCGTTGCCATCCGGCGTAAGGTATCAAGGATCGCATCTTTTGTAAGATATAAGCTAACGCCTGTGCAAACTACAACAGCAGGCTTGCCTGTATCAAAACCTGCATTTATTAATTGGTCCCACCACGAAGAAGTTTCAAAATTAACAGAAACGAAATGCAGCCAGTTTGGGATGCCAAATCCAAGTTCAATCAATCGTTGTTGTTTCCATGTTTGTGTATCGGGTTGGTCGATCTCATATACCTGGAGTTTAGCGGCAATGTCCGGCCTGCGTTGGGCAAAAGTGTCGAGCCCGGCACCAAGAATAACATATTGTTTGATGCCCTGTTCCTGCTGCTCTACTACTAAGTCTTCGATAAAACGGGCACGTGCTACAATAGAAGCACGAAGACGTTTTGTAAAATCAGGTGTCATATCCGGGCGTTGCCGCCATTCATCATTTGGGGCTATAAGCTTAAACCCGATCTCATCTTCAATTATATGAGGTAGTGGATCTATCTGAACATGCAGTGCTCTCCATAGAGCAGTACGTACCGCAGTATTATCTGGTTCTACCTTTTTTGTATTTTCTTCCATGCTATGTCACTAGGCTTTTTAAGTTTGCCAACACAACTTCTATTACCCGATATGAAGATAAGGGATGTGAAGTTGATATACCAAGAAATACGTTTCTGTTGATACATTTTTTATAACTATTATATCGTGTAGTTGATGCCGTGGCACAATAAATTTATCATCTTTTGACACTCTATGAGTACAGAAGACCAAACATTCCTCGGTTCACCTGACAATCCTAAAACGGCTGGTATTGTGTGTTATATCACGCTTATAGGCTGGTTGATCGCCTACTTTGCTTTATACAAAAACAACAAGAACGACTTTTCAGCTTTCCATTTGCGGCAAACATTATTATTGCACATTATTGCTTTTGTACTCAATGTATTGGCCTTCCTTGCTTTATGGCATCTATTCTCAGGTATTATCGTTACGATCCTTGCTATTGCATTACTTATACTATGGCTGGTAGGTGTGTTTAGCGCGGTAAATAATAAAACAACACCGCTTCCATTATTAGGAAATATGGCGCAACGGATGTTTCGTAATATATGAGGTCTTTCCCTTGACAGGCTTTGGTTAAGTCAGAGAGGGCTAACTTTTCAGGCCGGCTACAGTAAAAAATATCAGTAATGCTCCTATAAATACAAGTCCCCAATAGACGTAACGAAAGAATGAAGAACCTTTGAGTTTATGATTAAAGTACCTGCCTATAAAAATGGCAGGTACAATTGCCGGGAGACAGATAAGAAAATATCTGAACACTACCCAGCCAAGCAACCCCTGTATCAAATACCCTAATATCCCAATAAAACTTGCCGGTAAGAAATACGCTTGCAGTGTAGCCCTGAAGTGCTGGGCACTCCATTTTCTCATATTGCCATATACAGCCAGTGGCGGGCCGTTAACCCCGTATGCTCCACCAAGTACGCCCGACAAAAAACCGCAAACAAATAACCATAGGCGATTATCCTGTTCCAGATGCAATGCTTTTTTTGCAAGCATGGTATATGTGCTATAGCCGATGATGAGTATGCCCAGCCCTATCTTCACCCAATAATCATTCCCATATTTAAGTATCAGAAGGCCGATTGGTATACCAAGCAGCGCATATAATATCAACCATTTAGCGCTTGCAAAATGTATTACTTTATGATCTTGCACTACTACTACCAATGCTACGACTACCGACATCAATACCGATAGCGGAACGGCAACATTGAGCGGGATAAAGAGCGCAAAAAGCGGAACCGCTACCAGTGACTCACCAAAGCCAAAGGTTGACCGGACAATGGTCGCAATAAAGCTTATGATAATTATAGGCAGTATTGCAAATGGCATAATTTGTTCAGGCGGTAATTTGAGTACAAAAAGATGATAGTGCGGTGTAGTGCAAAAGTAAGAATTAGATGGCAGTAGCCGGCCAAAAAGTGAGGTGATTTCCCTTGTCTGGAAGACACTATTGCTATCAAAAGCTGAGCCAGTAAACGTGAGTATCTGAGCATACTAAAGAATTGATTACAGGATCAAGCAGAAATAGGAATGATCAGGCCCAACAATGCTGGTTGTACTCAATCATTCCTATTTGTTCACCACGTAACGAATAGAATTCCTTACTTCTTTACCAGTTTGCCCAACTCCTTTTCGTCCCAGCCTAAAAAGAATGCTCCATTGCCAAAGCTCCATACCGGCCGCTTGATGAGGGATGTGTTGTTCATCATCAGCTGAATAGCTTTTGCTTCATTGGTGATGCTTGCCTTTTCGTTATCAGTAAGTGCACGATAAGTAATACCCCTGGTATTGATCAGTTTGTCTGTGGGGAAATGTTGCAGCCAAAGTTCTAACGTCGCTTTGTCAATACCTGATTCTTTATAATTATGAAATTCATACTGTAGTCCGTTTGCATCGAGCCATTTAAAAGCCTTTTGCATAGTATCACAACTCTTTATACCATAAATTTTGATCATGGAGTAAAATTAAACCAGCATAGATTTTATTCAGACCTGCCAACAAGTGTCCATTTATAGCCGGTATCCACTTTGATGATGCCGAAATAATCGAATGACCCGGAGCTTCTGTCTCCGAAACTGTCGAGTGCTGTTGGACCGGTGATACCGGTGTACGAATTGCTTTGCTGCTCAAATGTCGTTTTAAGCTGTGTGAAGTCAGCGGTGCTGCCTTTTGTAGTTTCTAAAGTATAAGCAATAACCCACATAGCATCATACGCAGACAGTGCGAACGCATCAGCGTCTATGCCTGTGCTTGCTTTTATACGGTCGGCAACTGGCTGCCATTTGCTTTGCAATGCTTCCGGCAGGCCAAAGGAAGGTGCAAAGAACCCGGTTCTGGCTGCAAACTTGCTTGCGGTAGTATTAGTGAGCAATACCGAGCTTAAAACTATTCCGTCTCCGCCATACCATTTTACCTGGCTGAGCTGTGAATCGCTGGCTGCCTGTGCAAATAGCATGGCACCTTCATCAAACGACGCTAAATAGATACCGGTATGTGCCATGCCATAGGTAGCAGATAACGAAGTCACTTTTGCTTTAAGCGAAGCGATGAGTGATGTAAAATCAGTGGTGGTATCGCTGTACGGGCTAATGTCGTCGATCACTCCTCCTTTAGATATGAAGGATGTACCAACGGCCGTTTGCAGGCCTGTATTACCGGCATCGTTGCGCGCTACTGTGACTAGTCCCTGGATATGGTTTTGGAAAATGGTATTGGCTATTGCTTCACCCTCCACTTTGTCAGGAGGGCAAAAACGAAAAACCGGATCGCCGGCAATGGCAAGGCTCCCAGCAGTACTGCCCTGGCTGATCACTATTGTTTGTGCCGCATCAGCAGAAGGTATTATGGCAGCAAGTTCAGCACTCGATTGCGGGCCAATGATAAAATGGCAGCCAGCACCTGCCGCAGTTAAGAAATCCGCTTTTGCAGTTCCGGCATCAAGCTTGGTATCATAAATGGTAACAGCCATGCGGAAATTCGCATTTTTGCTTTGCAGGTACGCATTAATATCATCCGCTGCAAACTGTAAAGCAGCTTTGGAATTAACCCCCAAAGTAGACCAGTTGCCTGTAAGTGAAAATAAACCACTAACAGTGACAGTAGTAGTAGGGTTGTTATTTGATTTCGACTTTTTGCAGGATTGAAAGTATAGGCCAACAGATAATGCGGCGCAAATGACAAGTATCGATTTTTTCATAAATGAATTGACTATTAAGTATTAAGCATGGCGAAAGTAGTTTAAATATTTTATAAAGAATAACAGGCACATTTCATGTAAACCGTCAACGGGGATAAGATTTGGGAATCCGGAAAATATAAGCTAGAGCTTATCCCAACTGGTTCAAGTATTTCGTTTGGCACTCAAAATACAGACATAAAAAAGCCCCACATTGCTGTGAGGCTTTTCGTTCTTAAGTCGGGGAGACAGGATTCGAACCTGCGACCCCCTGGTCCCAAACCAGGTGCGCTACCGGCCTGCGCTACTCCCCGGGCCTTTTACTTGTTATTATTGTTGCCGGAACAATAATCTCTTTAATTGTTCGCGATACACTGCAAACGTTTTATTCTTTATGCGGTGAGGGCGAGATTCGAACTCGCGGTACACTTTAAGGCGTACGACAGTTTAGCAAACTATTGGATTCGGCCACTCTCCCACCTCACCTGAAAACGGTATAATTTATTCGTTATACCTGTACTTATTTCAAAAATGGAATGCAAAGATAATGGTTAAGTGCTAACGAACAAATAAGTTGTGGCAGATTTGGTCTTAAAATTTACATTTATCTTGCGTTCATATCAAAAACGTGCCTAAATAGCGGCCAGTTGCACCTTTTGCTGTATCTCCAGCAGGTTCTCTTTATAATCCGCATCGGTATGCATCAGGTTTTCCACTGTCTGGCACGAGTGAATTACCGTAGTATGGTCGAAACCACCAAAGTGGTCGCCGATGGTTTTTAAAGATTGCTTGGTAAATTTCTTTGCAAAGTACATAGTTATCTGCCTTGCTAGTACCACCTCGCGCTTACGTGTTTTTGTAAGCAGGCGGTCATAAGGGACATGGTAGAAATCGCACACCAGCTTCTGAATGTTCTCTATGGTCATCTCGCGCGCTGCGGTCTTCACAAAATTCTTCATCACGCGCTTGGCGAGGTCTATGTCTATCTCTTTTTTATTGAGTGTAGCCTGCGCAAAAAGGGCTATTATAGCGCCTTCCAGCTCGCGTACATTGCTCTGCACATTGTAGGCCACATACTTCACTACATCATCAGGTATCTCCAGCCCTTCCTGCTTCATTTTCATGCGCAATATAGACTGGCGTGTTTCGAAGTCGGGCGCTTGTATATCGGCGTTAAGTCCCCAGCGGAAACGGCTGAGTAATCTTTCCTGTAGTCCTTCAAGATCGCGTGGGGCAGTATCGCTGGTAAGTATTATCTGCTTGCCACTCTGATGAAGGTGGTTGAATATTGCAAAGAACACATCCTGCGTTTTATTGGCAGATACAAAGAGATGAATATCATCCATTATCAGCACATCAATGAGCTGATAAAAGTGAATGAAATCATTTACCTCATTATTCTTAGAGTGATCGATGAACTGGTTGATGAATTTCTCGGCGCTTACATACAACACAGACTTATTAGGGTGCTGTCTGCGTACTTCATTACCAATTGCCTGTACAAGGTGCGTCTTGCCCCAACCCACGCCGCCATAAACAAGCAATGGATTGAAAGAGGTAGCACCGGGTTTCTGTGCTACGTGCAGACCGGCAGAGCGGGCTACGCGGTTGCAATCGCCTTCTACATATTTTTCAAAAGTGTAGTTTGCATTTAGCTGCGGGTCTATCTGCATGCGCTTAAGGCCCGGTATAGCGTAAGGTGTTTTTATATTGTGCGGATCATCCCACTTTAGTGGCATGTCTACATAGTTATTCTCTTTTGATGGTTTATTATATGTGCTGCCCGGCATATTGATAGAAGCAGGGTTACGCTGACCTGCGCTGCTCTCCATCATGATACGGTATTCGAGACGGCCTTCTTTGCCAAGCTCGCGTTTAATGGTCTTTCCTAAAAGCTCTACGTAATGTTCTTCAAGCCATTCATAAAAAAACTGACTAGGTACTTGTAATGTTAGTACGTTATCTGTAAGTGCGGCTGCCTTGATGGGCTCGAACCATGTTTGATACGTACGCCAGTTAACATTATCTTTTATTATGCCCAGACATTTTTCCCATACTTTTTCCGCTTCGTTTAAGAGGTCATCATTTGTATTGTAAAGATGTTTGTTCATATTATGAAACTCGGTCATCAAGTTAATATCTATTTTTAAATAATCGGCTATAACACCGACGAAAATTTTACCCCGAAAATTTCATTTCGTTTTTGGGGTTACCTCGTTACCTACCAAACCAAAAAATTGTTTATTTTTTAGACGCCGCAGTATCAGTTCTTCACAAGTAAATTGGTAATGCTGCCTTTCTAAAGCAGGAAGACGAAATTGCTAACATTTTGTGTAAAAAAAAAATTGTTTTGCTATTGTTTATTCAGGAAAACTTACAGATTGAGGTTTGTGTTTTTTTGAAGATTTTTTGTTTAAAAATGAAAATAAAAGCTTAGATTATCATTTTTGAGTTCATTATTTATTTTATACAATATACGCTTTTTTGTGCGTAAAAAAAGTGAAAAATAATTGTATGACCTATCGTCAACGAATGCTGTAACGGAATTAAAAAGGCCTGCAGGAAACAACTGCAGGCCTTTCATTATTTTTTCGTCAGTTTTATATTTCTCTTTTTACGTCAAAAGCTTCGAGCTCGTTAGCTACTGCTGTGAGGAAGCTCGCACCCAGTGAGCCATCCACTATACGATGATCGTAGCTTAGCGAAAGATACATCATGTGGCGTATAGCTATTACATCACCATCGGGTGTTTCTAATACCATCGGACGTTTCTTGATAGCTCCTACCGCAAGTATAGCCACCTGGGGTTGATTGATGATAGGCGTGCCCATAAGGCTGCCAAACGTACCTACATTGGTAACGGTAAATGTGCCTCCTTGTGTATCGTCTGCTTTCAGTTTATTGTTCCTTGCGGCATTTGCCAAAGCGTTAACATCTTTTGTAAGGCCAAGCAAATTTTTCGTGTCCGCGTTTTTGATAACAGGTACTATAAGATTACCACTTGGCAACGCTGCGGCCATTCCTAAATTGATGTCTTTTTTCAGGATGATGTTGTTACCATCGAGGCTGCAATTGATCATCGGGAAACGGCGGATGCAGGTCGCGATCGCTTCAAAGAATATTGGCGTGAAGGTGATCTTCTCGTTATACTTTTTCTCGAAAGGCCCTTTCGCTTTTTCGCGCCATTTTACGATGTTGGTAACATCGCACTCTGTAAAGCTGGTAACATGCGGCGATGTTGCCTTGCTGCGCACCATGTGCTCAGCTATCAGCTTGCGCATACGGTCCATTTCTATTATCTCAACATTTCCGCTAACTGCCGGCGCTGCGCTTTGCGGTTGTGCAGTAGTTGTAGCTACTGCTTGTGGCGCTGCAGCCTGTTGTATTTGTACATTCGTGGTAGGGGCTGCTTGTTGTGGTGCATTACCTCTATCGGCTACGTAGGTAAGGATATCTTTTTTTGTAACCCTACCTTCGCTGCCGGTTCCTGCTATATTCTCCAGTTCAGCCATACTAATACCTTCTTTTCCTGCTATATTGAGTACAAGAGGGGAGTAAAAGCGATTACCGTTATTATTATTTACTGCTGGTGCAGACTGTGGCTGAGCCGTATGTTGCGCTGCGGGCGCCTGCTGTGGTACGGGTTGGGGAGCCGTAGTTGCTGTGTGCTGTACTGGTGCAGAGGCGGAAGTACCCGCACTATCTATACGCGCGATGACCGTACCTACGGGCACTACATCGTTTTCTTTAAATAGTATCTCGGTAAGCGTACCCGCTACTGTAGAAGGCACCTCGCTGTCTACTTTATCAGTAGCAATTTCCAGCAACGTTTCATCCATTTTCACATTATCACCCGTGTTCTTAGTCCACTTCAGAATAGTAGCCTCCATTATGCTTTCGCCCATTTTGGGCATTACCACGTCAACTATTGCCATAATATTGTTTGTTATGATCTATATAAAGGTGTGTGCAAAAATAATTAAATGACGCGCAAATGTACATTTTACTTTGTGGTTGTGTGTGTATGGTAAAATATCTTTATGCAACTTCTTGGCAAGCTTAATAATATCAATATTAATATAGTTTAAATTCTGGCTGTTAAGGTGAGATATGTAGAAGAGGAGCGGTTTATTACATAGCCACACATATATCAAAGCCACTTTTTGTTATCGCTTGCATAGCTTTGCATACAGAAACGTTGTAACGCATTTCTGAAAGCATATAGTCTTAATCTATGGATACTGATAAGTATAAACAACTCGAAGAACAATATAATGCCGCTACCGATGAAAAAGAACGCATAGACCTGCTCATAGAGCTGGCGCTGGAGGAGCGTAACCTTGATGTGGATGCTGCCTTTGCCATGTCTGACCAGATAATAGAGCGGTCAACAAAAATTGGATATCGCAAAGGGCAGGGAAGGGGGTTGAACCTACAGGGGTGGTGCTACTGGCAGCAAGGTAATTATGACGCAGGAATAGACACGTTAAAAGAAGCCCGCACGGTAGCCCGCGAAATAAAGGACAAGCCACTGGAGGCGCGCGTGCTGAATAATTTCGGCTACATATACCGCGACAAAGGTGAGCTATCCATAGCACTCAACTATTTTGAGAACGCATTGTCTATCAATGAAAAGCTGGGCGATGAGTTGTCGCAGTCGGTAAACTTGTCGAGCATAGCATACATCAATTATGATCTTAACGACTATGAGAACGCACTGGAATACGCCCTGAAATGCCTGCCTATATTCAAGGCGGCGGATGATAAGCACAGGCTCACTTCTCTATATCACATATTGGGTAATATCTATTTTAAGCAAGATCAGTTTGAAGAGGCGCTGAACTATTTTTCACAGAACTTGGAGCAGACAGAGCCCGATACTGTAGTGCATGCGATGGCTATTAATGGGATGGGTAAGGTGTTCTATAAAATGAAGCATTTTATAGAGGCGGCCGATTATCTGAGAGAAGCGCTAAAGCTCGCGGAAGAAAATAATAATGTGGAGGTACAGATATCGTGTCACTATTACATAGGCCGTATATTTCTTGATGAGGATAATTTCAGAAAAGCGCAGCAGCACCTGACCATATCCTTGAACATGGCTGAGCAATATTCCCGCAGGCATGACCTGATGGGGGTGCATGAAATGCTGGCTACCCTTTATGACAAGATGGGCGATATACCCAAGGCGTTCCATCATCTGAAAACATTTGAGGCGTTAAAAGAAGACATATTTAAGCAGGCAACCATTAACCAACTGCATAACCTGCAGATAAGGCAGCAGACCGAACTGGCGCAAAAAGAAAAAGAAGTAGCGGAGCGCACCGCAGACCTGAAGCAACAGTTTATGGCCAATATGAGCCATGAGATACGCACACCAATGAATGCCATAGTTGGTATGACCAGATTGCTGCTGGATAAAGAGCCAAAGCACGAACAGATGCGCTACTTATCGGCAATACAGCAGTCTGCAGATAACCTGTTGGTGATTATAAACGACATACTGGATCTTTCTAAAATAGAATCGGGAAAAATAGTGCTGGAGGAAACAGACTTTTCTATAAAAGAACTGCTGGAGAGCATGCGCGATATGCTGATGCTAAAAGCAGAGGAGAAAGGGATAGAGCTAAAGATAAATATTAACGATGCATTGCCGAAGCGCCTTAATGGAGACCCGACAAGGCTAAACCAGATATTGATAAATCTTACTGGTAACGCGATAAAATTTACGGAGCATGGTTCGGTATCTGTAATGGTGAAGCCTGTAAAAGCGGAAGGTGAGAAAGTGTGGGTGCAGTTTGATGTTACAGATACAGGCATTGGTATATCTAAAGACTACATTGGTAAGATATTTGACAGCTTTACACAGGCCGGCAGCGACGTAGCACGTAAGTTTGGCGGCACTGGCCTGGGGCTTACCATCTCGAAGCAGTTAGTAGAACTGATGCAGGGTGAGATAACCGTAAGCAGTGAGGAAGGAAAGGGTACGACATTTACTGTAGTGATACCAATGGATGAAGCAAGGCTACAGGAGCAGTGCGAAAAAAATAAGACAATAGATGAGGCTACAATAAAGCAACTGAATGTAATAAAAGTATTGCTGGCAGAGGATAACGAATTTAACCGGATGGTAGCAGAGGATACGCTGAAGGAACTACTGCCCGGCATAACTATAGATATAGCAGTGGACGGAGCAGAAGCTGTGAAGCGGGTACAGCAAACCGCTTATGACCTGGTGCTGATGGATATACAAATGCCGGTAATGGATGGCGTTACCGCAACTAAAAATATCCGTAGCCTTGCCGCACCGCATAAAGATGTAAATATCATTGCTATGACGGCGAATGTGCTGCAGGAAGATGTGCAACAATACCTAAAAGCGGGGATGAATGCGTACATATCCAAGCCATTTAACCCCGATGAGTTATTGATGAAAATGGCGGAGGTAATACAAAAAAAGAAGGTAGTTCCTGCGATGGAGATACCGTCAATAAAGCCATTACGTTCGTTGCCTGGGCATGTTATAGATATGCAGTTCCTGAGGCAGTTTACCGGTGGTAATATGGAGAAAATGAAAAAATACGTGGGTATGTTTCTGGAGAACGCACCCCGATTGCTGAATAATATGCAGAAAGCACTGGTGGAAAAAGATTTTAGCGGGGTGAAGATAGCGGCACATTCTATGAAGCCGCAGCTATCGTATATGGGCGTAAAGGAAGAGGTAAGCCATATATTCCTGATAGAGCAAGCAGCGGGTGAGCCGGCACACTATGAGCAGCTGCCACAATTAGTACTGGAGCTACGGCAATTATGCACCAAAGCGTTTGAAGAACTTACTATTGTGTTGACGGAATAGCATATTTTGGTTAAAAGTGGGATATTTGTCACTTAATGTGTTTGACATTATAAATTTTCTTTTTTATTTTACCGAGCAATAATCAACAACCATGGCTAACACAGAAAAACGGAACATGTTCCTTATCGATGACGAACCGATACAAAACGAAATGCTGAAGGACTATTTGTCTGAACGCTTTCTTTATAATATCGTAATGTTTGATAACGGCGAGGATGCATTAAAGAAAATGGGAGAAGAGCCGGAGATAGTGGTGCTGGATTACCACCTGCAATCGCAGGACAGGGATGCCAAGAATGGTGTGGATATATTAAAGGAAATAAAGGAGAACCATCCTGAAACGCAGGTGATCATGCTATCGGGACAGGATAAGATAGATGTAGCCGTTGATAGTATGCGTTATGGCGCGTTTGACTACGTTGTAAAGGGCGAAACAGCCTTTGCACGTATTGAGAACATTATTAACAATGCAAGTGAGCTGCACAAGGTAAAGACAATAAATGCCGCGTATAAAAAAACCATCATACTGCTTATAGTGGTGATGGGTATAAGTATACTGGCTTCGCTGGGTGTATTGTTCTATTTCCGTTAGGAATTTTAAGAGGATATTTTAACAGGCTAAGCTGCATATTAACTCAAGTGTCGCTTAGCTTTACAGTTTATTAATAGCAGATGCAATTAGCACAGAGACTGAACAGGGTAGTAGAACCGCAGACAATAAGAATGGCCAAGCTGAGCCGTGAGCTCAAAGCACAGGGGAAAAACATCATAGACCTTAGCCTGGGTGAGCCGGATTTCAGAACTCCCGAACATATTTGTGAAGCCGCGACCCGTGCTATGAACGAAGGGTATACCAAGTATACACCGGTGGCAGGTTTTCTGGAGTTACAGGAAGCTATCTGCACCAAGCTGAAGCGGGATAATAATCTTAGTTATGCGCCTAATGAAATAATCGTATCCACCGGAGCTAAACAATCGCTTGCCAACGCCATACTTTGCCTCATAGATGCGGGCGATGAGGTAATAATACCAACTCCTTACTGGGTTACTTATAGTGCACTGGTAAAGCTGGCAGAAGGTACAGTAAAATATATACGCTGTGGCATAGAAAGCGATTTTAAGCTAACGCCTGAAAGACTGGAAGAGCAGATAAATGCCAAAACAAAACTGTTCATCTTTTCGTCGCCATGCAACCCATCAGGTAGTGTATATAGCAAAGAAGAGCTGGCAGGCCTGGCGGAAGTGTTTAAACGACATCCGCAGGTAGCTATACTGAGTGATGAGATATACGAGTTCATCAATTACAAAGGGAACCATGAAAGCATAGCTCAATTTCCTGAGTTGCGCGACCGTGTTATTGTGGTGAATGGCATGTCGAAAGGTTTTGCAATGACAGGCTGGAGGCTTGGCTACATGGCTGCTCCCCGCGAACTTGCGCAGGCTAGTGAGAAATTTCAGGGGCAGTTTACATCTGGCGCTAACTCTATAACACAGCGTGCATCTATAACGGCTTTACTGGGCGACCTGGAGCCTACAAGGAAAATGACAAAGGCATTCCATGAGCGTAGGGATTATGTGATAGGCGCTCTTGCGAAAATGCCCGGGGTAAAAGTGAATATGCCCGATGGTGCATTTTATGCATTCCCCAATATCAGTTCGTTTTTTGGTAAAAGTAATGGCGACCATAAAATTACTAACGACGAAGACCTGTGCATGTATCTGCTGAATGTAGCAAACGTAACTACAGTAAGCGGCAGCGCATTTGGCGATGGCGATTATATCCGTATCTCTTTCGCAACATCTATGATCATGCTTATGGAAGCGATGCAGCGCATGGCTACTGCGTTGGCGGAACTGAAATAAAACAATACCCACTTCAATTCATATTCTGTCCCAGCCGATGTCTCCCTCCTTCAGGGGACTCGGCGGCATCAGGGTACTGAAGCTGAATATACTTACGTGCAATAACGAAGCCCTTAACACAGACCGTTATCGGTTACAGTCAGCCTGTTGGGCATATCGCTTCCTGCAAACCTTACCGGCCTACCGTAACAATATTTCTTTGAGGCTTTATTTGTACAGATAATGGTCTGTTGTTAAGAACCCGTTTTCCTATTTACTCTTTAATTGTTTGTCATCGTAATTTGTTTTGATAAAATGCTCATACGGCTTTGAGGCCAGGGCAATGTAGTAGCAATAGTAATCATGTGGCCAAGGCAGTATGAGCACTTGCTTTGTAATGCGCCTCTGCTACCGAGTGGTGAATTTTGCGTTCTGCAGCGGACTTTAGCGGGGTGTTTTACCTATGATGGTTGAAGGGCCATTCACACACCCTCCTCATGGCAATTGATTATCGTCCCCGCCACGGCACAAAGATGTATCGAGTATTGAATTTTGCCAAAAGCAATCCGCATGATGCGGTTTTAAGCGGGCATGATGCCGTCTTAAACGGGCATGATGCGAAAAAGCATTGAGGATTGGCGAGGTTTTGAATGTGTTTTGGGGTGGATTTTTTGTCAGAAAAAATTTTGGTGTTGCCCCTTGATTTAGCAGATATAACTGATTATTTATGAATGCGTCTAAGCCATTGATTGAAGCTGATTTTTGATGTAGTTAAAATTTGATGTTCCGGTCAGACATATTTAATAGTAGACAGGAGAACGACCCTACCTTAAAAATATTGTAAGCTATTATTTACAAACTGATATAAAAATAGATTTTTAATAAGCATTAACTTCGATGTATACCTGACAATTGATTATAATTAACAAAGTCTGAACTCTATTTGAATCAGATATGATTTATATGTTAACCCTTTAATAGTTAAATTCAACAAAAATTTCCGAAACGAACTTTTTATGGCTAAGATCTTTATTTCTTATAGTAAGCTAGACTACGGAATTGTTTCCGATTATGTGGAGAACCTAAGAAAGTATGGTCATGAAATATTGATGGATGACTCCTTGCTTGTGGTTGGTGATACTATTCAAAATGTTCTTATGGACGCTATGAAAGAAGCAGACGGAACAATTATTTTTCTCACAGATAATTCCGGAAAATCCAGTAATGTAAATAGCGAGATAGGAATTGCACGGACATTTTTTGACTCAAACAATAAATTTTTGATACCACTTGTATCAGGTGGAGCATTCATTCCCTATGTTATTTCAAGCCTCGTTTATATACAAATTGACAATCGGCCGGCTGCAGAAATTGTTATTAGAATTAATGAAGCAATAGCTCGCCACGAGCTTAATAAAGCTGCAACTAAAACGGTGTCGATACATTTCACGCCATTTTTATTTTCGACGGATTTCTATAATTTCATGCTCGGTCTTGCGCCTGATGCAAGTATTGATGAATGGACCTTCGATGGCCTTACCCGTATAGCTTATCCTACACCAAACGGAAAATGGGACTCCAACGGCTTTATCTTCTATACAAACGAATATTCGTTTATTGTAAGAAGTATACCACGCGAAGATAGCAGCTACTTGGTCGTAGAATCGAATAACTTGGAAGGTCAACTTGCAAATATTGCTCTCAACAATTCCGGTAAATTTCAAAATAAAAATGGTATTGTTACGATCACAGAAACCTTCGACATGACTGTTGGGCTGGGGCGGAGATCGAGAGATGAGGTGCGTGCGGCATTTCAAAAGGCGGGTATGGATGGCAATATCATTACCAGCTTTAACGAGCGTGAGTATCACTGGACGAATATACTTCTGGATATTCTACGCTGGTCTGTATTTCGAGAAAAAGCTAAACTAATATTATTAGAACCTGCGGAGGATGGGGTGGAGATTTACGATAATACAATAGCTGCTCAGCAATTCTGGTTATTAAAGATATACGGTGAGAACTGGCATCTTGATAAGATGCGTGTGGGAGAAAATTGCTATTTTAATTCGTATTTAAATCCCAGTGAAAAAAGACCGGAATACGATCTTTTTGCTAGCGTAAAAATTGGAGACAAAGGTATAGCATACGATTTCTGGTCTGGACATGGTATAATATTTCTTTTCGAAATAACAGAGGCAATACACATCAATGAAAATCTTGGAGAAATTATATCTTTCAAGTTGACGCTTATATTAAGACAGGCGCCTGTTAAACTTTCTCAATTTGCTGAATATATAGATTTTAGTGACCAGCTAAACGGAGAAACACCCCAAAAGCTCTTTACGCTAACAAGCAAAGAATATCAGGCTATTAATGCTGTAGTTATTATCAATTCTACAACGGATGTGTACGGGATATCGTTTAATACGCCTAAAATATCCCACATATTTGCGGATAGCGCTACAAAGGATATAAAAGATGAGTTGGGCTTTGAAAGCGATATAAATGCATTAGCGTCAGTTATTGCGTACAGGCAGGTAACCCCGCCACTTGCAATTGGCTTGTTTGGTAATTGGGGTAGTGGCAAAAGTTTCTTCATGAATAAGCTACAGCAAAAAATTGAAAATTTATCACAAGATAAGAGTGGTACATTTTGTAGAAAAGTGCTACAAATAAATTTCAATTCTTGGCATTATTCAGATTCGAATTTATGGGCCAGCCTAATTACTAAGATATTTGAGGATCTACAAAGATATGGTGCAAATCAGCAAAGCGAATTAAATAATCTTCTTCAGAAACTTAGTTCCACTAAAGAGTTTCTACATGAAACAAAAATGGAGAAAGCTGCCATAGATAAAAGCATTGAAATCTTGGAAGCGCAGAAACAAATATTAGATAACACAGTCAAAGAGCAATCTGAAAATCTGAATTCATTGGATGTGAATGAGATATTAAAAGGTATTCTGGAAGATACAGATGTAAAGTCGGATATCAATAAACTAAGAAACGATTTCTCATTTATTCATACTGAGGAGGTTGATCAAATAGACGCCGATATTGATAAACTTCAAGGTTTCTTTGATAAGCTTTTTGAAGCAATAAAAATTACTAAACCCCTTTTTCAAGGAAAGAACACGATTTATACACTTGTATTTACAGCATTTATCGGATTTGGGATATTTGAACTATGTAGTAATATTCAATATTTTAAAACCAACTTCATAACTATCCAATCGTATTTTATAATGATAGCTGGTGGCTTAGGGTTTATTCTGAAATTTTTGCAACCTGCTTTTGCCGTGGTTAATAATGGCTTGAAGCGCCTACAATCTCTTTCAATAACAATTAACAAGTTGAAAGAGAAGGCGAAAAATAAATTTCTGACAGAACAGGAACGAATGGATAAAAAACTTTTTGAAGTTAAAGTGGAGTCCGACGACGTTAGTAAGAAAATCGACCTATTGAAAATAGAACAGGAAAAATTAGAAGATAGTATTCAGAGTATAGCTTCGGGGAAAAGAATAATAAAATTTATTGAAAGCAAGGTAGCCGATGAAAAATATACAAATAGCCTTGGCATTATTTCTTGGATCAGAAGAGATTTTGAGCAATTGAATTTATTGCTATATCAACAAGTTGATGCAAAAGAAAAAATTGCAGATAAGATTAGTAATTCAATAAATAATTTTGAGTTGGAACGCATTATTCTGTATATTGATGATCTTGACAGATGCGATAAGGATATTGTTGTAAAAGTATTAGAAGCTATTCACTTACTATTGGCTTTTCCTTTATTCGTTGTAATAGTAGGTGTGGACCCAAGATGGATGAATAATGCTTTGGAAGGTAGATATGCAGAACTACTCAAGGGTAAAATATCGAATGATACCCGACAATTGCCTGATAAGAGTCGTCAAAATGATGCGACTAGCTACGACTATTTAGAGAAGATATTTCAGATTCCATTTGCGTTAAAGCCAATGAGCCAAGAGGGTAAAGTTCATCTTATTAAATCTCAACTTCAGGATACTGTAGCACCAATTCAAAAAATAGTTGTCGAGGGTGCTGAGGAGCAGAAAGTTATTGTTGATATGGTTGATTCTGTGCATGTAGGAGAACATGATGAATCGGAGGATTTAAAAAATGACGATGTCGAAAAAGTTGATGATATATCTAAGCGTGTTAACAAGCCCGGTTTGGAAAGGCTGCTTATTTCCAATACGGAGATTGAATTTATTAGCAAGATAGCTTTTTTGATAGGAGATTCCCCAAGAACAATAAAGCGCTATGTCAATATTTACAGGATAATTAGAACACACACAGATTTAAAGTTAGAGATTCACGATTATGATAGCTTTTATTTTGCTTCGTTATTGATGCTGGCTATTGTCACTGGGCAACCGAGTGTTGCAAATAAATTCTGTGAGTTGCTGACAATTGCAAGTGAAGCAGAAACTTTCTTAGACTTCCTTACGCAGAATAAGTATATGCTTGTAGAAGCTAATGCCGGTATGGAAGAGTTATATGACCTTATCAATAGTACAACCAAAACATCGCTTAGTCTGCTCGGCAAAATAACTATGAGTAAATTCAAAGAAAATATAGAGCTCGTAAGTAGATTTTCATTTAGGAATATTGGTTAGTTATTCAAGTGTTTCATGTGAAAATATCAATATCCACAGGATTTTTGCTCTTGTTACAATAAATGATATTATTTATACATTTTTTATCGCCACAATATTCCGCTGTATGCCCGCCCATTTTGATCGTTTCAACGGTGAGTTTTTAAATATCTTTTTAAAAGCTTCTTCAGTTAGGTCTTCCCATTGATGCAGGGACAGATCCAATATCTCGGGTATCGGTGCGAACGATGGTTCGCGGTTTGGTTTTGAGAAACGATTCCAGGGGCATACGTCCTGGCATACGTCGCAGCCAACCATCCACCCATCCATCTTGCTGTGCAGTTCTGATGGTATCAGTGCGTCTTTTAGCTCTATGGTGAGGTAGGAGATACATTTATTAGCGTCGACCTCGCCGGGCGCTACAATGGCCTCGGTAGGGCATGCATCAATACAACGCGTGCAGGTGCCACAATGATCTGTGGCGAAAGCAGCATCGGGTATAAGATCGAGATCTGTGATGAGTGTGGCTATAAAGAAGAAGGAGCCTGATGTGCGGGTGAGTACATTTGCGTTTTTGCCTATCCACCCAAGTCCGCTGCGCACCGCCCAGCTACGCTCTAATACAGGGGCGCTGTCTACAAATCCGCGACCCGCGACCTCACCAATGTTTTCGTTGATGAATTGCAGTAGTTGATTTAGCTTATCTTTTATTACATAGTGATAGTCGGTACCATAGGCGTACTTAGCTATTTTAGGAGCAAGTGGCGACTGTTTTTCTGCGGGGAAATAATTGAGTGAAAGTGTGATGACAGATCTGGCTCCGGGAACAAGTTTACGGGGGTCTATACGCAGGTCGAAGTAGCGCTCCATATATTGCATACCGCTGTTGTAACCTTTGCTCAGCCATTCTTCCAGGCGACGGGCATCCTCATCGAGTTGTGTGGCGATGGCTATACCGCATGCGTCGAAGCCGAGGCGTGCTGCCTCTTCTTTTACGAGCCTTGTATATTTTTCTGCTGCCGACACGATTGCTTATAGCTTACTTTTTTTGAACTGTTACACCACGAATTTCCGAAAGCCGCTGCATATATTCACCGCTATTTTTATGCGGTATGCCCGCTATGATCTTACAAAACAGTTGCAGGTCTTGTTGGTATATAGTAGCATTGCTTTGTTTAAGAAGGTACAATACCTCACCCATTACAGAATAGTCGAAATTTATCTCGACATTATCTTCTATCCACTTTTCTGTTTTCTCTACACTGTCCAGAGCAAGCTGGGTAGCTGTTCTATAAGCATTAATAAGCCCCGGCACACCAAGCAATGTGCCGCCAAAATAACGAACGACCACTACCAATACATTTGTTAGCTCTGCGCTGTCTATCTGGCCTAATATGGGTTTACCGGCACTGCCTGCGGGTTCGCCATCATCGCTTGCGCGGTATTGTGTGCCATCAGTGCCTATGCGATATGCCACACAATGATGGTTGGCCTTAGGGTGTTCTTTTTTTAGCAGTTGTATCTTCTCCTTTACTTCCTGCACATTTTGTATAGGATATGCGTGTGCAAGGAATTTGCTGCCACGGTCGCGGAAGTCGCCAGTGGCGTTTGCTGCAATTGTTTTATACTTATACACGTCCGCCATAAACATCTCCGAAAGCAATGAGCAATATAGCCAATATAGATAACACCAGCCCTATGATGCGCAACGTATTGGCCCGCTCTTTAAAAAATAAAATAGCAACTAATGAGGATACTACTAATATGCCAATGTTGTTGACTGGTATAGCTGCAGAGCTTTGCAATACGCCACTGTGCAGCATACGGATGAGGTAGTAGATAGAGAAATAGTTGGGTATACCAACACAGATGCCTGCAATGATATTACGCCATTGAAACGTTTGCTTTTTTAATATCAGTAGTGTTGTAACAACTATTACACCAATGGTGCCTGCGGCTGCAAAGCAACAGGTAGTAAATAATGCCTGCACATCAGCTTCGGGCAGGAAGCGTATCTGCACAAACTTCACCAAAGTATCGAGCATGCCACTACCCAGGAAAAGCAATGCAGGCCAGAGGAAGTTCTGTATTTTATTTTCTTCGTCCTTTACACGCGTTGTAAGGTATACCGCGGGAAAAGCAAGTATAATACCTATTCCCTTGCCAATGCTTATATGCTCGCTATAAAGAAACAAGGAAAAAAGAACGGGTATTATGAGTGAAAGTTTATTGGCCACCGTAGCTGTGGTAATGCCGTCTACACGGGTGCAGTAAGCTATCAGGTTAAAAACACAGATAAACCCTGCACCCATCATCAGTGCCCAGGGAAACCATGGAGCAGAGACGGCTACGCTTGTAAATGGCGTACGACCTATAAACAAACTACCTGTGATAACACATACCCAGTAGTTAGCAACAATGGCTTGCAGGGCGTTTATCTTAAACCTCGCGAATTGTTTCAGGATAACGGAGATAACAACATTGAGCAGGATGGTGGCTATGAGATAGTACATGGGTTATAGTTCCATTCCTTGTATGTACGAAAAACTGCTACTCTTATTAGTGAATACTTGCAGCGTGTCGCTGCCAAGCTCTGTTGTAAAAGCCGGAGTAGCATTAGTTAAAGCAGGTGCAGCAATTCCCCTCTCTAAGAATATATCGCCTGTAAATATTCTTGCTTCGTCCCATAAACCTGCGTCTATAAAAGAACGTAACGTTTGTGCGCCACCCTCTACGATCAGCGACAGGACCTTTGCATCATGCAGTCGTGTTAATAATTGTGGTAGGAGTGGCTTGCTGAATGATAGTTGAATGTGGTGTACATTACCATGCAATGTTTCTCGTTGCTCGTTTATTACCCATGTGGCGGCCGCATTATCAAATAAATGTGA